>OBLW0100004757.1_pt1 | contig 10297 bp, 5 predicted proteins | sample 1520161 | NCBI WGS metagenome assembly OBLW01 (sample SAMEA3539309, study PRJEB22396) | soil metagenome | biome: tundra; feature: field; material: soil | place: USA | collected 2010-05 | depth 0.15 m | reverse complement strand
AAAGCAAGGGCGCTGGGGGTGCGGTCCTCCCGCCGGCGGGCCATGGCATTGGCCAGGGCGCTGGCGAAGCCGACGGACAGGTGTGGAGCGAAGGTCCGCGCGTCTGGTGCCTCCTCGTTCAGGTGGCGGGACATGATCACGGCGGCTGTGGCCCCAGGGAAGGGCAGCCGGCCGGTGGCCAGGTGGAAGAGGGTCGCCGCCAGGGAGTAGACATCGGCTCGCCCATCGATATCGCGCTGGGCCTCGATCTGCTCCGGGGGCATGTAGTGGGGCGTGCCGGCCGAGGACCCCGTGGCGGTCTGGGCCCCGTCGTCCCCCTCCATCCGCGCCAGGCCCAGGTCCACGATCTTGATATCCCCCCGGGCGGTGAGCATGAGGTTCTCGGGCTTGAGGTCGCGGTGCACCAGGCCGGCCTGGTGGGCCACGTGGAGGGCCGCGCAGGCTTGCGCACCGATATGCCTCGCCTCGTCCTCATCGAAAGGACCCTGCTCCCGGAGGATAGCCCCCAGGGTCCGGCCTTCCACGAACTCCATGGCCAGGTACAGGCGTCCGGCCACCTCACCGAAGTCATACACCTGGACGATGTTGGGATGGTTGAGCCGCGCCGCCGCCCGCGCTTCCCGCAGGAACCGCTCGGCGAAGAAGGGTTCGTGGGCGATCCTGGGTGCGAGCACCTTGAGGGCCACCTCCCGCTGGAGGGTCAGGTGCCGGGCGCGCAGCACCCGCCCCATGCCCCCCTGGCCCACGTCGCCCACCACCTGGTAGGGGCCGAAGACCACGCCGGGCCGCAGGTCCTCCTCGTTCTGGTTCATGGCTCGTCGAGGAAGGACATGGCCTTCCGTAGGCTGATGCGCATGCGCCCGAAGGAGGCTGATAGCTGCGCCACTTCATCCTTCCCCCGGAGGACCACCTCGGGGGCGTCGAAGTTCCCGAGGCTCACCTGGTCCGCCATGGCGGAGAGGCGGCGCAGGGGACCGATGACTGTGATCTGCAGCAGGAGATTCGTGACCGCCAGGGTGACCAGGAAGCCCCCCACCAACCACAGGGCCACTCGCTTGAAGGCCTCGTCCGCCCGGCGCAGGGGGACGGCCATGGGCACGGAAACCAGCTGGGCGCCGATCACTTCGTTCACCTTCCACCCGAAGCCATTGGAGGGGCCGTACTTCAAGATGAGGCTGGCGGGCGCCGTGGCCGCGGTGTCATGGCAGGCCAGGCAGTTGGGGTCGCTGATGCGGATCGGGTGGCCCAGGAAAAGTGACCGGCCCTGGGGCGTTTCCCGCTCCCCCAGGATCTCCTTCCGCTGGGGATCCTGCCGGAAGGACTCCACGATATCCGCCTCCCAATCCAGGGTCCGGTTCCGGGGGTTCGTGGGGTTGAGGGTGGCCTCCTTGTAGCTGTACTCGGCGTTCGTTTCCCTGAGCGTGGCGAAGACCTCGGTGGCGGAGTAGGCGGGGACCGACTGGGGCAGGAACTCGTCCGACAGGCGGTCGGCGATGAGGGGCTTCACCTGCTTGATGGTGTAGCCGCGGACCGCCATGGCTGTCTCCATCATCAGGCGGGCCTTGTCCACGGCCTGGTCCCGGGCATTGGACCGGAGCAGCTCCCGCGTCAGCCAGGCGGTGGGGAAGAAGCCCGCGATGAACACGGATAGCAGGATGAGATTCACCTTCGCCAAGAGACGCATGAACCCTCCTTGACCGGTGTTGGAATATAGGGAGATTACATCTAAATCTCAAGAAGGCCCGGGATCAGGTGGGTCAGCGCGGCGGTGGGATGGCGCTGTTGCCAGAGCCAGGCGGGCGCCCCCAGGGCCGTGAGTCCGAGGCAGCGCCCGGCGGAAACCTCCCCGGCCACCACGCCCGCGAAGAGCTCATTCACGAAGGGGTTCCGGACCATCCAATCGAACCCGAACCCAGGCATCCGGTAGAACAGGTGGGCGGTCAGACGGGTTAGGAACAGGTCCCGCCGCAGCCTTCGCGCCCACGTGGAATAGGCCCCCAGGGACGCGCCGCCCAGCAGGTTGGCGGCGATGTATTCGCCTGCCTTGCAGCCGCTTTGCACGGCGAAACAGATGCCTTCGCCATAGAAGGCCTCGCCGAGACCCGCAGCATCGCCCACCAGCAGGACGGGGCCTTCCGTCAAGGTGGACGACACGGGCCTAATGGGTATCTGGTACCCGCGAAGGCCTTCGATTCGCCCATCCCGCAGCAGGGGGTTCGATGCCACGAAGCGCTGGAACAAATGCAACAGATCGGTGTTGTGGCCGGTCCGCAGCAGACGGTAGAGACCCACGTTGAGATGGTCCGCTTTGGGGAAGATCCAGCCGTACCCGCCCTCGATGGCTTCGAAGTCGATCAGGGCCATGTTCCCCAGGGCCGCCAGCACCAGCGGCCGGGGCGTGACCCTGGCTTCAAGAGCCGGGACGGAAACCCGTTTCCCCTCCGGGTAGAGGCTCTTCCGAACCTGGCTGTGCACCCCATCCGCCCCCACGAGCATCCGCGTGAGGACCTCCCCTTCGGAGGTCGCCACCCGGAGCAGGCCTTTGGGTTCCCGTTCGAAACCCAGGAAGGCGCAGCCCGTCCGCAGGTGGCTTCCGGCAGCCTGAGCGGCTTCGGCCATGAAGTGATCGAACCGCTCCCGGCAGACCATGGCGCCAGGCTTTTTCAGCATTTTCAGGACGGCCCGGTCCGGTCCGGAGCAGACCCAGACGGCCTCGATCCTCCGCTCGATGACGGGATCGATGGGGATGGGCAGCGCCTGCAGGGCCTTGGGCGAAAGGCCCCCGCCGCAGGTTTTTGGACGCGGGAGGGTTTCCCGCTCGATCTGGAGGACCTTCAGGCCCACCCTTGCGCAGGTGATGGCGGCGGAGTTCCCCGCGGGTCCCGTGCCGACCACCAGGACATCGCAAGGTCCGGGTCCAGGCACGGTCATGGCGCGACTTCTCTGTCAATGGCACGGAGCCACAGCTGGACCTCTTGGGGCACGGAGCCTCCGAAGCGATGCCCAAGGATGCCAGCTTCCGGTGAGCGGTGGTCGCAGGTTCGCCCACCCTGGTTTTCTCCCTACCGGGTCCAGCCCGCCACCCCGTCCCGGTGGGCCCGGTTCTATCCCACATCGAAGGGTTTGGGACCTCTTAGGCTTCTTTCGTGTGGGAACAACCGGTCCTCCAGTAGGATTATGTTGGGTTGGGCTTTGCAACGTCTCCCTAGGGAGGCAGCCCGCGGAGACGTTCATGCAAAAACTGATGGCCCTGAATCGAGGCGAAATCGCGATCCGCATCCTCCGGGCCGCGGATGAACTGGGCCTCCGATCTGTGGCCATCTATTCCCAGGTGGATCGCCTGGGCCTGCACCGCTTCAAGGCCGACGAGGCCTACCTGGTGGGCCAGGGTGGCGGACCGGTCCAGGCCTATCTGGATGCGGAAGCCATTGTGGCCCTCGCCAAGGAGAAGGGGGTGGATTTCATCCATCCCGGCTATGGCTTCCTGTCGGAGAACCCAGCCCTGCCCCGGGCCTGTGAGAAGGCCGGCATCGTTTTCGTGGGCCCCAGCGCCGAGATCCTGGAACGGCTGGGGGACAAGACCGCGGCCCGGCGGCTGGCGGAAGGGGCGGGCATCCCCGTGGTGCCGGGCACGGAAGAGCCTGTGATCGAGCCGCCATCCCTCGAGTATGTGACCCAGCAGATCGGCTTCCCCCTGATCGTGAAGGCGGCCTTCGGCGGCGGCGGCCGCGGCATGCGGGTGGTGGAGCGTCCCGAGGATTTCTTTGAGCGATTCCAGGAGGCCAGCAGCGAAGCGGCGGCGGCCTTCGGGAACGGAGGCGTCTTCCTCGAGCGGTACATCCGCCGGGCCCGCCACATCGAGGTGCAGATTCTCGGGGACCAGCATGGCAACCTCCTGCACCTGTTCGAGCGGGACTGCTCTGTGCAGCGGCGGCACCAGAAGGTGGTGGAGCTGGCGCCCGCGCCGGGCCTGGATCCCCGTATCCGGGAGGAGCTGTGCGAGGCGGCCCTGGCCCTGGGCCGATCGGTGGGCTACAGCAACGCCGGCACCGTGGAGTTCCTGGTGGACGCGGATACCGGCGAGTGGTTTTTCATGGAAGTGAACCCACGGGTCCAGGTAGAGCACACGGTCACCGAGATGGTGACGGGCATCGACATCGTGCGATCCCAGATCCAGATCGCCCAGGGCCTGAGCCTCTTCGGACCTGAGATGGCCCTGCCCCAACAGCCGGATGTAAGCCTGCGGGGCTACGCCCTCCAGTGCCGCGTGACCACGGAGGACCCCGCCAACGGTTTCGTGCCGGACTACGGGAAGATCTCCACCTACCGGTCCCCGGCCGGCTTCGGCATCCGCCTGGACGGGGCCTCGGCCTATGGCGGGGCCCTGATCACGCCCTACTACGACTCCCTGCTGGTGAAGGTGACGGCCTGGGGCCGGGGGCTGGAGGAGGCCTGCCAACGCATGGACCGCAGCCTGCGGGAGTTCCGGATCCGGGGCGTCAAGACCAACATCCCGTTCCTGGAGAACCTGGTGAACCATCCCCGGTTCCGGAACGGGGAGACCACCACCTCCTTCCTAGACCAGACGCCGGAGCTCTTCCGCATGGTGCGCCGCCGGGACCGGGGCACTAAGCTGCTGGCCTTCCTGGGCGACGTGCTCGTGAACGGCAACGCCGAAGTGGCCGGCAAGCCCCGGCCCAAGACCATCCAGGCCCCGCCGCGGCCCGCCCACGACTTCGGGGCGCCCCCCAGCGGCACGAAGCAGCTGCTGGACACCCTGGGCCCCGAAGGCTTCGCGGCCTGGACCCTGGCCCAGAAGGGGCTGCTCCTCACGGACACCACCATGCGGGACGCGCACCAGAGCCACCTGGCCACCCGGGTGCGCACCTACGACATGCTGGCCATCGCCAACCATGTGGCCCACCGCATGGCCGGGCTCTACAGCCTGGATCTCTGGGGCGGCGCCACCTTCGACGTGGCCATGCGGTTCCTGCGGGAGGACCCCTGGGAGCGCCTGTCCCAGCTCCGGGACGCCATCCCCAACATCTGCTTCCAGATGCTCTTCCGGGCGTCCAACGCCGTGGGGTATTCCGCCTATCCCGACAACGTCGTGCAGGCCTTCATCCACGAAGCGGCCGGCGCGGGCATCGACATCTTCCGGGTCTTCGACTCCCTCAACTGGCTGCCCAACATGGAAGCGGCCATGGAAGCCGTGCGGAAATCCGGCAAGGTCTGCGAGGCCGCCATCTGCTACAGCGGCGACCTCCTCGATCCCAATCGCGACAAGTTCCCGCTGACCTATTACGTGCGGATGGCGAAGGAGCTCGAGAAACGGGGCGCCCACATCCTCGCCATCAAGGACATGGCCGGGCTCTGCAAGCCCTACGCGGCCTTCAAGCTGGTGAAAGCCCTCAAGGAAGCGACCGGGCTGCCCGTGCACTTCCACACCCACGACACCAGCGGCGTCAACGCGGCGAGCATCCTCAAGGCCGCGGAAGCCGGCGTGGACGCGGCGGACGTGGCCATCGCCGCCTTCAGCGGGACCACTAGCCAGCCCAACATGAACTCCATCGTGGCCGCCCTGGCCCACACGGAGCGGGACACGGGCCTGGACCTCGCGGGTCTGGACCTCTGCTCGGACTACTGGGAGGCGGTGCGTGCCTGGTATCAGCCCTTCGACTCCGCCCCGTCGGCGGGCACGGCGGAGGTCTACCTCCACGAGATGCCCGGCGGCCAGTTCACCAACCTGAAGGCCCAGGCGGAATCCATGGGCCTGGGGCGGCGCTGGCCCGAGATCGCCCGGGCCTACAAGGACGTGAACATGGCCTTCGGGGACATCGTCAAGGTGACCCCCTCCAGCAAGGTGGTGGGGGACATGGCTCTCTTCCTCATCACCCACGGCCTCACCATGAAGGAGTTCCTGGAGCAGGAGGAGCGCCACGCCCTGCACCTGCCCAATTCCGTCATCGATATGTTCATGGGTTCCTTAGGCGAACCCGAAGGCGGCTGGCCGGAAGCCGTCCAGAAGATCGTGCTCAAGGACGCCCAGCCCCGCCTGGGCCGCCCCGGCGAGCACCTCGAGCCCGTGGACCTCGGCGCCACCGGCACGGCCCTGGAGGCCAAGGTGGGCCACCCGGTGACGGACGCGGACCTTATGAGCTACCTCATGTACCCCGAGGTGTTCCTGAAGTTCGACGAGGCCCGGCAGGCCTACGGCGATCTCTCCATCCTGCCCACCCCCTACTTCTTCTACGGCATCCAGAAGGGAGAAGAAGTCAGCGTGGACCTGGAGCCGGGCAAGACCCTGGTGATCAAGTTCCTCACGGCCAGCGAGCTCCACGAGGACGGCACCCGCACCCTCTACTTCGAGCTGAACGGGCAACCCCGGGAAATCACCGTGCAGGATCGGGCCCTGCAGGTCAAGGCGCCCGTTCAACCGAAGGCGGATCCTGCCGTTCCCGGCGAGGTGGGGGCGCCCATCCCCGGGCTCGTGTCGTCCATCGCCGTGGAGCCCCTCCAGGCGGTCCGGAAGGGGGACCGCCTGCTGGTGATGGAAGCCATGAAGATGCAGACCACCCTCTATTCGCCCATCGATGGCCACGTGGCCAAACTCTGCGCCCAGCCCGGCCAACGGGTAGAGACCAAGGACCTGCTGCTGGTGATCGAAGCGTGAACCGGAGCTGGGGGAATGGCATGAATCGCGTGATGGTGGCCTGCAGCAAGATCATCCAGGGTCGCCCGGTGGACCAGTGAAAGGCGGTTTCCTCACCTTCTGTGGTCGCGTCCTCCTGGGGCTCCGCTACCGGGTCCGGATCGAAGGCCTGGAGGCCGTGCTGGCGAAGGGCAGGACCGGTATCCTCCTGCTGCCCAACCACCCGTCCTACCTGGATCCCGCCATCCTTCTCACGAACCTCTACCGCCAGCTCCAGCCCCATGTCCTTGCGGACAAGGACAACATGGCCAAGCCCCTCGTCCGGCGGCTCATTGAACGGGTGGGCGTGAAGCCCATCCCGGACCCGGCCATCCACGGCGAGGCGTCCCTCGCGGAAGTGGCCCGGGTGCTTCAGGGCTGCGGCGAAGGCCTGCACCGGGGGGAGAACTACCTGCTCTACCCGGCCGGGCACATCTACCTCAGCCGGTACGAGGACCTGGGCGGCAACAGCGCGGTGGAGACGATCCTTGCGCAGACTCCGGACGCGCGGGTGGTGCTCGTGCGCACCACGGGGCTTTGGGGCAGCAGCTTCTCCAAGGCCGTCGACCGGCATCCCGACTGGGGGAAGGGCCTCCTCCGCGGGTTCCGGTCGCTGCTTGCCAATTGTCTCTTCTTCGGCCCCCGTCGCGAGGTGCGGATCGAGCTAGTGGAGCCCAGCGATCTCCCACGAGACCAGGGCCGCGCGGCCCTGAACCGCTATCTGGAAGCCTTCTACAACCAGGACGCCCCCCCGGCTCGCTACGTGCCCTACACGATCTGGGAGCGGGGTGGCGCCCGGACGCTGCCCGAGCCCGCCCTGTTGAAGCTGGAGGGCGACCTGGGAGACGTTCCCGGGTCCATCCGGGAGCAGCTCTCGGGGAAACTGGCCGAACTCACCGGCAAGACCGCCTTCCTCGACGCCGCGCTGCTGGCGCGGGACCTGGGCCTGGATAGCCTGGCCCGCATGGAGCTGCAGCTCTGGATCGAGCATGAATTTGGCCACGAGATCCCGGATCCTGAAGTGCTCCAGACCGTGGGCGACTGCCTGCTCGCGGCCTGCGGAACAGCCGCGGGCACCACCCATTCCGCGGTGAAGCCTCCCGCGGCAAGCTGGTTCAAGGAAGGGCTTCCCATGGCAGTACCCGAGGGCGACACCCTCACCGGGGTCTTCCTCCGGCAGGCCGCCCGGGACCCGGGAAGGCCGGCCTTCGCGGATACGCAAGGCGGGCAGAAGAGCTACCGTGACCTGGTGACGGCCATCTTCGCCCTCCGGCCCCGCATCGCCGCGCTGCGGGGCGAGCGGGTGGGCATCATGCTGCCGGCCTCGGGCGCGGCCGTGGTGACCTACTGGACGGTGCTCTTTTCGGGCAAGGTCCCCGTGATGGTCAACTGGACCGCGGGTTCCAGGAACCTGGTCCATGGCTTGAAACTGCTGGAGGTCGAGCGGGTCATCACGTCCACGCAACTGGTGGCCAAGGTGGAATCCATGGGAACGGATCTCTCGGGCATCCGGGACCGCTTCCTGATGCTGGAAGACCTGGGGAAATCGCTCACCCGCCTGGACAAACTGGCGGCCTTCCTGAAGGCGAGACTTTCCTGGGGCGCCCTGCGCCGGGTGCAGGTCCCCGAAACGGCGGTGGTCATCTTCACCAGCGGCAGCGAAAGCCTGCCCAAGGCCGTGCCCCTGACGCACCGGAACCTGCTGTGCAATGTGCGCGATGTCCTGAATGTCGTGCCCCTCAAGCCCAGCGAGCGGATGATCGGGTTCCTGCCGCCCTTCCACTCCTTCGGCCTCACGGGAACCGTGCTCCTGCCCTTCTGCACGGGCCTGCCGGTGGTCTTCTTCCCCAATCCCACGGATGGGGGCGCCCTGGCCCGCCTGGTGGAGGCCTACCGGGTGACCATGCTGGTGGGCACCCCGACCTTCCTCTCGGGCATCGTCCGGTCCGCCACGAATGAGCAGCTGGCCTCCCTGCGCATGGTCGTGGCCGGGGCGGAGAAATGCCCAGAGGCCCTCTACGACGTGCTGGGCCGGCGCTGGCCGGGGATGCGCGTCCTGGAAGGCTATGGCATCACCGAATGCTCCCCGATACTCTGCGCCAACCGCTTCGACGACCCCCACCGGGGCACCGTGGGCAGGCCCCTGCCCAGCGTGGAGCACGTCCTGCTCGACCTGGAAACGGACCAGCCCATCCCCCCGGGCAAGGCCGGCATGCTCCTCGTGCGCGGGCCCAGCATCTTCGGCGGCTACCTCCACCACGAGGGCGCCTCACCCTTCGTGGAATTCGGGGGCAAGACCTGGTACCGCACCGGCGATCTGGTGCGGGAGGATGCCGCCGGAATGCTGGTCTTCACGGGCCGGCTGAAGCGGTTCGTGAAACTCGGGGGCGAAATGGTCTCACTTCCGGCGGTAGAGGAGGCCCTGCTGCGCCACTTCACCCGCGACGAGGATAAGGACATTCCGCTGGCCGTGGAAGCCACCCCCTCGGAGGGCCAGCCGGAGCTGGTGCTGTTTTCTGTCCAGGGGATCGGCCGGGAGGCGGCCAACGCGGTGCTCACCCAGGCGGGCCTCAGCTCCCTCCACTTCATCCGGCAGGTGCGGCAGGTGGACCGGATCCCCATCCTGGGCACCGGCAAGACCGACTACCGCGCCCTGAAGGCCCTTCTTTGATTACCTGATGACGGTGGCCAGCAGGGCATCCAGCCTTGGGGCCAGGTGGGACACCACGGTCCAGACCCAGAGGGCCGTGACCGCGCCGGTGAAGACATCCATGAAGTAGTGGGCCCGCAGGATGAGGACCGTGCAGACCTCGATGAGGGCGATGGCGACACCCATCGTGGTGGCAATGAGCCCGCCCACATGAGCCAGCTCGATGCAGCCGTAGACGGCGATGGCCGTGTGGCCAGAGAAGAACAGATCCGAGGCGGTGCCATAGGTCACCAGCAGGGAGGGGAATCCCGGGTGGCGCCAGATCATGCCTTCGGGCGGGGGGAGGGCGCAGAGTCCCTGGCAGATCTGCCGGAGGGAGAAAAGGATCAGGAGCCCCAGGAAGGGACGGAGGCTGGGGCCGAAGATCGTGAGCCCCAGGATGAAGATCCCCAGCAGATCGATGAGGGCCGAGGTGGCGATGAGCAGGCGATCGGCCCAGGCCGGGTGCCCGTGAAGCCACTGATTGAGGGGCGCCGTGGCGGCGAGCACGGCATCGCCGATGCGGCCTTCCGGAAAGGCCCGCTGGCCGATGAGGGCCTGGGTCCAGAACCAGGCGCCCAGGGCCGCCGCCACCAGCAGCCCCCGGAATCCCCACTGCGCGACATGCATGCTCGACTCCTGCTTTCAGACTGGACGGCGGAAAGGAAAGTCCTGGCCCCCCCTGCTCAGGCCCAATCCTTCCCCCGGAATTCGTAGGCCAGCCAGGCCGTGAAGGCCAGGGCCGCGGCGCCCAGCGCGGCGTAGGCCAGCGTGGGCCGCAGGGCCGTGAGGGGGATGTAGAGCACACTGGCGGCCGCCATCCCGGAGAAGGAGGCGAAGTTGGCCGAAGCCCACACGGCGCCCTTCCGTGCCGGGGCCGGCCGGACCTGGATGAAACTCTCGCAGGGAATGAGGAA
>OBLW0100004756.1_pt1 | contig 10300 bp, 10 predicted proteins | sample 1520161 | NCBI WGS metagenome assembly OBLW01 (sample SAMEA3539309, study PRJEB22396) | soil metagenome | biome: tundra; feature: field; material: soil | place: USA | collected 2010-05 | depth 0.15 m | reverse complement strand
CACATCACCTCGGCGATCGGAGCGGCGATGATCGGCTGGTACGGCGCATCGATGCTGTGTTATGTAACTCCCAAAGAGCATTTGGGACTGCCGAACGAGAAAGATGTAAAAGACGGAATCATTGCGTACAAGATTGCCGCACACGCCGCGGACATAGCCCGTGAGCGGCCCGGAGCGCGTGATCGCGACGACGCCCTCAGTTACGCGCGCTATAAGTTCGATTGGGAAAAACAGTTTGAGTTATCACTCGACCCCGAGACGGCGCGCTCGATGCACGACGAGACTTTGCCGGAAGAAGGATACAAGACGGCGGCGTTCTGCTCCATGTGCGGCCCGAAGTTCTGCTCGATGAATTACTCGTCGAAAGTCGATGAGTATAACAAGCAGGTACACGGGCTAGAGAAGAAGGACTACTCGGGACTGGTGGAAAAGCTGGTTTCGATCAAATAGAAACACGACGAAAGAATATCCTGTTTCAAGTTTCGTTCGGCTGCCGGCGTAGCAAGTCGCGGATCGATTTCGACGCGCCTCTCAGGCTGACCGCCGCGATCTGCTTCGCGACGCTTGTACTGGACGCGGCCCTCGACGTCTCTTCGCGCCCGCGGTCTGGATCAGAACCTCGGCGGGAATTTCCAACTTGCGGTGCAGGTTGCGAATCATGTTGAGCGACAAAGGGCGCGCTCCGCGCATGACTTCATAGACCCGCGTTCGCTGCCCAATGATTCCGATCAGCGCTTTGTAGTCCTTGCCTTCCTGTTCCAGTCGGAACTTGATCGCGTCGATCGGGTTGGGCAGGTCCATTGGGTAATGCTTGCGCTCGAAAGCCTCTACCAGAGTGACCAGCACGTCCAATTCGTCTCCAGCGGCGGTCCCCTGCGACGATCCCCACAGCCGTTCAATTCGTTGCAACGCTGCGGTATGGTCGTGTTCTGTTCTAATTGGTTTAATTTCCATATTTCACCGTTTTCACATCGATCTTGTCGTAATCGGCGTGCGTGCCAAGCCACTTGATGAATACAATTTTGCGCTGGTAGTCGATCGCGACCACCAACCGGTGAGAATTGCCCTTGATGTTGAACACGACGCGCTTGTTCCCGACAATACTGACATTGGCGTAGGCTCGAGTCACATCTGCGGGTGTCTTCCAGTTGGCACTCTGAACCTCCTGAAACCAGGCATCCAAAGCGGACTTAACCGCCTTTTGATCCTTGCCGCCTTGAAGCGCCGCGACAAAACTCCTTAGCGTTTTACGCGCAATGATTCGCACAGCTAGTTTCCGGACTAAGATCGATTGTAGCACTGTGCCCGTAATGGGCACAAGCAACGACGAACGAGGCGGGGCCAGGCGAGAACGCCTGGAGCTTCATACGAGGGTTACTCTGTCTAACCTCGAAAATCGGCAGCGCCGTTCCACACCAGCTGCACTGCAATCGCCAGGATTAGAAATCCGAAGATGCGATTGATTGCTCCAACTGTGCCTGGGCCGAGGCGCTTAACGAATGGGCCTCCAAGAAGCAGGAACAAATAGACGGTCATGCCGAGGGCGACGATTCCGATCACCATCCCCACATACGAAAGAAGGTGGTCGACATGGGCGGCCAGGCCCATGACTACTCCGATGGAGCCGGGGCCGGAGAGCATCGGCATCGCCATTGGGGTCAGCGAAATATCTTCTTTCGTCAGGGCCTCGCTGCTCTCTGCGATCGTCATGCGGCTCGAGCCCGTGACCATGCCCCACGCCGTGTTTGCAACGATTAGCCCGCCTGCGATTTTTAATACCGGTAGTGAGATGCCGAAGAAGTTCAGGACAAAGCGTCCGAAGAGCATAAAAATAACGAGGATAGCGATGACGTCGACGGCAATTTTTAATGCCGTGTGGCGGCGCTCCGCTTGCGTGTAGTTGGTGGTAAGGGAAAAAAATAATGGGACCCCGCCGAGCGGATTGACAATGGGAAAGAGCGCGAGGAAAGTAGCGGTCGCCGCGGTGGGCAGGTCGTGTAGAAGATGTCCGATGGCGACTTGCGCGTTCATTAGTTTCTATCCGCAGTTTCTTACCGAGGAATTTCGAGTATACCTTGGGGCTCGCGGCAACTGGATTGTTCAGGGATCTGCGGACGTAGCGAATTCTGGAAATTCGCGGCCGGGCGAGGCCCCCGGCTCTCCATCCTATTGAGTGATCGACTTTATTTGGCCGGCTTGGCGACTGGCTTCTCGTCGAGATAGGTAACGGTGTTCGCTGCGATAGCGTCATTGTGTTTGCTCGGCGCGCCACGCGCAGGAATAGCTGACTCGGCATTCTGGGCTGGCTTATAGCGTCCATCTAAATACGTCACGGTGTCATGCGCTACGAAATCATAGGAATGACTACTTGCAATTTTCTTCGCTGAACTAACTTTGGAATCACCCGTGACGCCAAGATTCGTCTCGGAGAATGGTTGAGCGGCGGCATCGGGCTTTTTCCCCGAGTTCGCGGGAGCAGCTACAGGGGCTTCACTTGTAACTTCAGCCGGATTGTTTTTTGTTTCTTTTTGATGGCTGATCTCCGTAGCGGCGTTGCTATCCGTTAACGCTGTCATACCAATTGAAGCAGCCGTAACTTTAGCCGGAACGACTGGTTTCGCAGAAACGGATTGGTTAGTTGAATGGCGAACGCCAAAGCTGAGAGCCAAGGCCAATAGCACAATCGCTGCAAAAGTCAGAGCTGCACCGGCGTAGAAATTCGCCGGTCCGCGTAGACGCTTCTTCCGTAAGGGTGGGACTAATCTCGGACCAGGCGTCGGCGTTGCTGTGGCGGGCAATGCGCTCGCGGCGGCCAATAAAAAGGTCGCGGGGTCCACGGTCGTTGTTCTCGGATTGATTGCCGGCGTTGATGCTCGAACGGGTTGCGGCCGATCGTTCGAGAACGTAATGCTGGGCCTCACCATTGGAGGACATTTCTCTTCTTCAATATCTGATCTGATATCGGGACTATCGGCCTTAGAATCATCAGCCGCGTCTGAGCAGTAAATTGCTTTGGTTAATTCGGCCGATTCCGGCAGCAACGACTTCAAACGATGGACAAAATTAAGTGAAGAAGCGCGCTCGCCATCTCCAGCTTTAACGGTGGCGACCAATTGGTCGTGCGAATAGCTATCTATCCGCAACTCAAGGTCGACAGCGTGATCGGGAATCGAGTCGGGCGAAACGATCTCTACCACGTAACCCCGTTCGATCAATTGCACCGACAATTCGTTCGCACAAACATCGAAGCGCGTGATAATTCTGGCTAGTGCCATAGGTCGCCCCTTGGAAAGAGACTGGCCGACATGTGATGCAGAAAGTCGGAACAAAGTCGGAACAAAGTTGGAACAAAGTTGGAACTATGATTAGCGATTTTGTTCCAGAACCGCAGCGGCGCGGTTTAAGGCCGATGCCAGTGCGGCAATCTGTTGTTCGGTCCGACGCAGATCGTTTCCGTCGATAGCCTCGTTCACTCCGGGAATCACAACGGCAGCGTATCCCGTATACTGCCCGGGAGCGTAGATGGCGTGATGATACCAGGGACGGTTCGGCAGTCCCTCGGGAATCAGGAGCGCCCGTTCTGTGTCCAGCAGTTTAGCATTGATGCGGTCGGGCGCGGGCGGCATTTTTCGCTGTTTTTGGAGCATCTTCGCGCCCGCCTCCTGCAAGTGACGTGCGGCTTCGAGAGCATGGGAAAAGTCCGGAGCCTTGTCTCCGAAGCGAAGTTTGCTTTTGTTGCGGGCGGCGTCTAGATAAACGAGAATTTCCTTTCCGTAATTCTCATAATCGTAGGGAAGGATGTCGGCGCTCGCCATGCGCAGCATTTCGAGGCCGTAAATTCGCGCCATCTCTTGCTCGTAGACAAAATCGGGATCGCCGAATTTTTTGAACCAGGCAAAATTATCGAAGACGGAGTGATAGACACCATAATCACCGCTTGAACTGATGTCGGTGGAAGGCACTCCGAGGTGCTGCAAGAACACTGTGTAGTCGGAGCCGCTACCGAGATCGCCGACGGGCACGTCGCCTTGCGCGGCGTTCGGCGGAGGCCGAAAAGTTGAGGTCTCCTGCGGGTGATTCGTTTCGGCGCTTGGCTCGCTCGCCTTCTTCCACGCGTCATACACGGTGCCGCCTTCGGGCGCGGCCACCGCTTTCGTAATTTCGCGGATAAATTCCTTTAGAGTCGGAGTGCCGGAGGCTCCAAACTTTTTGCCCGATACGGCGACGTCCATGTTGAAATAAGCGGCGGCGTTTTTTAACTCTGGCACATGATCTTCGCCCCACTCGGTCGAACCGATGAGTCCTTCTTCTTCCGCGTCCCAACTGCCGATCACGATGGTGCGCTTCGGCTTCCATCCCGACTTGAGAAGTTCGCCGAAGCCGTGCACGGTCTCAAGCATCGAGGCGGTTCCGCTGTTCGGGTCGACTGCTCCATAGACCCACGCATCGCGATGATTGCCCGCGACCACCCATTCGTCGGGCGAGGATGAACCGCGAATTTTGCCAATCACATCCCAGATAGTGCGGAACTGATAATCCTGCTTGAGGTGTATTTTTATTTTCGCGGGGCCAGGACCGAGGTGGTAGGTGAAGGGCAAGGCTCCTTGCCACTCACGAGGAGAGGGCGGTCCAGCGAGATGTTCGAGAATCGGCGAAGCGTCGGCGTAGGAAATAGGAGTTACGGGAATTTTTGGCAACTGCTGGGATTCGGACGGGGAGAGACGCTTTGAATCGGGCAAGTCGGGACGAGACGCGGCTCCGGGTGTGGTGGGATCGCCGGGAAACTGGAACATGAAGCCAACTGATCCGCGCTGCACGCCAGAGGCCGGACGCCACGGACCTTTTGGATAGGCATCTCCGCGATAGTAACCGTCATCTTTTGGATCTGAATAAATGATGACTCCAGCGGCGCCGCGCTCTTGCGCCACAAACTCTTTCACGCCGCGAAAATTCTCTCCGTAGCGGACGATCACGATTTTTCCGCGAACGTCGACGTTCATCTGCTTAAGCTTGTCAAAGTCTGCGGGCGAACCGTAGTTGGCGTAGACGACATCGGCTTCGGCATCGCCTGAAGGGGACATGCCGTTATAGGGAGTCACGACGCGGGGATCGTCCTGATACGGATCGCCGTCGACATGTTCGCGGCGCGGGCCATGCATTTCGACTCCAGCCGGCGCGGTCATATCGACGCGAATTTCAGCGGGATAATTGAGCCAGACTTTATATTCGACGATTTCGGTTTCGAGACCGGCGTCGCGAAATTTCTGGGCTACATATTCGGCGGTAGCTTTGTCTTCGGGAGAGCCGGCGAGGTGGGGTGCTTGCGTCAGAATGCGGAGGTGTTCTTCGGCCAGTTTGGGGTCGGGAACGGCCATGAACTGTTTTTCGACTTGGCGCTCGGCGGGGACGTCGCGGAAGCCGCTGATGGAGGCGTTCGCCGACGTCGCGTCGTGGCCAGGTTTTTCTTTGCCGCTGTTGAGGTCAACTGCCTGCAAATTCGAAGCAATCACTACCGATAACAGAATCGCGCCCGACAGAAATTTCATGAAGCTCCTTATTAGCGAAAGCACTCGCGAACCGCGGCGACAAATTTCACAAGAGGAAGATTGTATCGTGCGCGGGACGGGGCTTAGAACGCGTTACACTAAAAGGTTATGAGCAAGTCGCCAACGGCTCGTTTTTCTGATCGGGTAGAGAATTATGTTTGTTATCGCCCTGGGTATCCGCCTGAAGTTCTGGATCTTCTTCGCAGTGAATGCGGTCTATTGCCAACTCACATTGTCGCGGATGTAGCGTCTGGCACGGGAGCTTTTACTCGCCTGCTTTTGGACAATGGCAATTCTGTTTTTGCGATCGAACCTAACCTCGAGATGCGCGAAAAGGGCGCTCTGGAGCTTGAATCGTATGACCGGCTGGTGTCGGTTGCCGGGACGGCCGAAGAGACCACTTTGCGTTCCGCGTCGGTTGACTTCGTGACTGCTGCGCAGGCGGCGCACTGGTTCGACTTGCCCCGCACGCGAAAAGAATTCGTCCGCATTTTGAAGCCAGAGGGTTGGTGCGTATTGATATGGAATGAGCGGCGCACAGACTCGACTCCTTTTTTGCGCGAGTATGAGCAATTGCTGCTCACCTACGGCACTGACTACAAAGAAGTGCGACATGAACGCACCACGGCGGTCATTCACGAGTTTTTTGCGCCTGCCCTGTATAAAGAACGCGACTTCGATCTGCGCCAGCAATTTGATTACGAGGGTACCGCGGGACGATTGCTGTCGTCTTCGTATGCACCGCTTGAAGATCATCCAAACTACGTGCCGATGATGCGAGAGCTGGAAAGAATTTTTCGCGAGGATGCGGCAAACGGCCAGATTGAATTTGAATACATAACGCGCGTGTACTATGGGCGTCTGTTATCGGTGATTGGTAATTTGTAATTTGTAATTGCTGATTGATGATTTGCAATTTGTGATTTCACGCTCTCTTTCTGGATCCCAGAAAGTTAGCAATTACAAATTGCCAATCACCAATTACAAATTGTCTGACTCGTCATGTCTGAAACTAAATCTTTTCACATGTCTCCCGAAGAGTTTCGCCGCCAGGGCCACGCCATGGTTGATTGGATCGCTGACTACCACTCTCGCGTCGAAAGTTTTCCGGTTCTGTCTCGCGTAAACCCGGGAGAAGTGCGCTCGCAGTTGCCAGCGCGCGCTCCGCAGCAGGGCGAAGCTTTCGACCAGATTCTCGGCGATATTGAGCGCATAATTCTCCCCGGCATCACGCATTGGCAGTCGCCGAATTTCTACGCGTATTTTCCCGCGAACGCATCGGGTCCGGCGATTCTTGGCGATCTGCTTTCTTCGGGATTGGGCGTGCAGGGCATGCTTTGGTCGACCAGTCCGGCGTGTACGGAACTTGAAACGCACGTGCTCGATTGGCTGGTTCCGATGCTGGGATTGCCGGAGAAATTTCTTTCGACCAGCGGCACTGGCGGCGGAGTGATTCAGGATACTGCTTCGAGCGCGTCGCTCTGCGCACTGCTCGCCGCACGCGAGCGCGCCACACAGTTTGCCAGTAACAGCAAAGGTTGCGACGGGCGGTTGACTGCGTACTGCTCCACGCAAACTCATTCGTCGATCGAAAAAGCGATGAAGATCGCCGGCATGGGTTCGGACAATTTGCGGCACATCGAAGTGGACGCGAACTTTTCCATGCGCGCCGACGCACTGAGAAAACAGATCGAGCAAGATATTCGTGCGGGGTTAATTCCCTGCTTCGTCTGCGCAACCGTGGGTACTACATCCTCGAATGCGATTGATCCCGTGCGCGAAATAGCGCGGGTTTGCTGCGATCACAATTTGTGGTTGCATGTGGATTCGGCGATGAGTGGGACGGCCGCGTTGTGCCCGGAATTTCGCTTCATTCACGATGGCGTCGAGTTTGCGGACAGCTATGGTTTTAATCCGCATAAATGGATGTTCACCAATTTCGATTGCAGTGTTTTTTACGTTGCCGACCGCAAACACCTGATCCAGACACTTTCGATTCTGCCGGAGTATTTGCGAAACCAGGCTACGGAATCGGGCGCCGTCATCGACTATCGGGACTGGCATATTCAGCTGGGGCGGCGCTTTCGGTCACTCAAATTGTGGTTTGTAATTCGACATTACGGTATCGAGGGGCTGCAATATCACGTCCGCGAACACGTGCGACTGGCACAGCAATTTGCTCAATGGGTGAGGCAAGATTGGCGCTTTGAACTCGTGGCGCCATCGCCGCTTAATCTCGTTTGCTTTCGTCTGCGGTCGGGTGATCGAGACAATGAACAATTGATGGATAAGCTGAACGGCAGCGGTGATCTTTTTCTTACGCACACTAAGCTGGATGGCAAACACACGCTTCGATTCTGCGTCGGCCAAACCAACACGCAGGCGCACCATGTGGAGCGAGCGTGGCAGCGAATCCAGCAAGAGACTGGCAAGCTTGTCAATTCCTGATAACGTGTCGGCTATGGTGCGCGAGATCTCGGCAGGCGGTGTGGTGTTTCGGGAAATCGCAGGAACATGGAACGTGGCATTGATTGAGCCGCGTAAGGACGAACCCCGTACAGATGAACAAAAGATAGCATCCCCTAAAACCGCAACCACGAAAGCCGCGCGCATCCGGGCTGTGTTGACTCTACCCAAGGGACTGGTCGATCCGGGCGAAAAGCCGCAGGAAACGGCGGTGCGGGAGGTGCGCGAAGAAACCGGGGTCGAAGCGGAAACGATCGTAAAGCTTTCAGATAGCAAGTACGTGTACGTCCGAAAATGGGGCGATGGCGAACGCGTTTTCAAGATCGTGAGTTTCTATCTGATGCGGTATGTGTCGGGCGAAATCGACGACATCAAGCCAGAGATGCGGATTGAGGTGAAGCGTGCGCTCTGGGTGCCGCTCGCCGACGCTGCGAAACAACTTGCCTATAGCAACGATCGAAAATTGTTGCGGCAAGCGGCGGAGTACGTGGAAACGAACGGCCTTGGAGTCTAAGACGCTAAGGCTCCGATTGCGCCTTGTCACTTCGTAGTGGGAGACGCGGCGAGTCGCGTCTCTGCCTTAGTTTTTTCCCGCTTTTTACGGAACGATTTTCCAGCGCAGCGCTTTATCAATGGCACTTTTTTCTTTTTGCGTGAGATGTCGCACGGTGTCTTTTTTCAGTTCGCCGAGCTCTAGCGGCCCTATCGAAATTCTCACGAGCCGCAAAACTTGAACTCCGAGCGCTTCGAGCAATCGCCGAATCTGGCGGTTCTTGCCTTCATCCAAGGTTATTTCTAGCCAGCTATTTTTATCGCCGTGGCGCAGAATGCAGGCCGCTTTCACCCGCAAGAGTTCCCCTTCATCCAGCTCGCTAGCGTCTTTGGCTGCGCCTGCTCTTGTGATCTTCGCGAGCAGCGCGGTGTCTGCGACGCAATCCACCTGCACGTGGTATTTCTTCTCCAGGTGGCTGGAAGGCTCCGTAATCTTCGCGGCCCACTCGGAATCATTCGTCATCAGCAGCAAGCCTTCGCTCGCTTTATCCAAGCGGCCAACTGGACCGATCCATGGCGAGCCCGGCTCCAACAGATCATAGACTGTCTTGCGATTCTTCTCATCGGATGCGGTCGTCACCACCCCGCGAGGTTTGTTCATTACCAGGTAAATCAGCGGCGTCCGCTCGAGCGTCGAGCCGTCCACCTCAATTCGATCATCAGGCAGCCGCACACCGCTTTCCGGATTCCGAATCAAGTGCCCATTCACCGCCACACGGCCGGAGCGAATCAGAAGTACGGCCTGAGAGCGCGAGCAGTAACCCATCTTAGACAGCGCTCGTGCGAGGCCAACTCTCGGCTGCGTCATTACATCTCTATGCTAACGGATGTTCCGAATCGTGCTCCGCGCATGCACAAGTACTGGGCAAAGAAAATTAAGGAGTGCACTCCCTCGGCATCGCAGACTTTTCCAAGTTGCGGTTCGGCTGAGTGACAAATACTTGTTGGATGGCTTCGACCCGAACGGCTACGCAGGGATTGCGTGGTCGATCGTGGGGAAATTTGATTCGGCCCTGTTTTGATCGGCCAGTTTTCGGTCAGATCCGATAAATGTCGAGCCAGAGTACGGGGAAGAAGTTTGTCGCGTCCGAAGGTTCGTCTACTAGGAGCCAGTCGCCTGGCACAGCAGCGAGTGGCTGGCTGCGGGGGCGCTTGGTCGCGAAACAACTCTCCAGTCATCCAACGATGATCCCGTTCTTTCTTCGATTGATGACTAGTATATTAGGCATATTATGGACAAAGCGATAATATGCCTAGTATATTAGGCTTATATGCTGAAGCTGCACTCCATTGGCGCTCAAATAGCGTCCAGACGGAAGGCTCTCGGGTTTAGCCAATCAGCGTTGGCTGACAAGGCCGGTGTAAGTCGGGCAACGCTCGAAGCACTCGAGAATGGCCGATCAGGTGAACTCGGTTTTTCCAAGGTCGCCAACATTTTGTCGGCACTCGGCCTAGAGTTGAAACTACAAGAGGCAAACCTCCAACGGCCCACTCTGGACGAGCTCTTAGAAGAGGATCGTGATGATAAAGGTCTGGACAGACGCCGCTGAGGCAGGACTGCTAGACAGGCAACGGGATCGCGGGAGCGCTTTTGCGTACTTGCCTGAGACAGTCCCACAGCGTGCTGTCTCCGTTACCATGCCCGTGCGCCTTCCCTCCTGGGACGTGCCCTTTGGCCTTCCTCCGATCTTCGAGATGAACCTCCCGGAAGGCGCGTTGCGGGAACGGCTGCGACT
>OBLW0100004755.1_pt1 | contig 10301 bp, 8 predicted proteins | sample 1520161 | NCBI WGS metagenome assembly OBLW01 (sample SAMEA3539309, study PRJEB22396) | soil metagenome | biome: tundra; feature: field; material: soil | place: USA | collected 2010-05 | depth 0.15 m | reverse complement strand
ACTTCGCGGCCAGCGGAGCGGACGCGCTGACGATCACCGGTCACAAGCTCGGCGGTCCGGTCGGCGTCGGCGCTCTCATCCTGGGGCGCGGGGTGGCCCCGGTGCCCGTGCTGCACGGCGGCGGGCAGGAACGTGATATCCGCTCCGGAACGCTCGATACGCCGGCCATCCGGGCCTTCGCCGTGGCCGCCGTGCAGTGCGCGCACTGGCGGGCCGACGAGGCCGCCCGGCTGGCCGAGCTGCGCGACGACTTGATCCGCCAGGTGCTGGCCGCCGTGCCCGACGCCGTGCTCAACGGTGCGCCGCCCGGCCCTGACCGGCTTCCCGGGAACGCGCACTTCTCCTTCCCCGGCTGCGAGGGCGATGCGCTGCTCATGCTGCTGGACGCGAACGGGATCGCCTGCTCCACCGGGTCAGCCTGCACCGCGGGCGTGGCCGAGCCCAGCCACGTGCTGCTGGCCCTGGGCGCCGACGATTCCCGGGCCCGAAGCTCGCTCCGTTTCTCCCTGGGTCACACCTCCACCAAGCACGACGTAGACGGCCTGGCCCTGGTGATCGGCGAAGCCGTAGACCGCGCCCGCCGCGCCGCCGCCCGCTAACTAGCCCCCCGCCTCTGCCTCTACGCTCTGGGGCCACCGACTCCTCACGGGCACCGTCGGCGGGAGCGGTGGCGGGCGGCGCATAGGCTTTTGGACGATGAGTGGGCTGAGGGTGCTGGCGGCAATGTCAGGCGGAGTGGATTCCGCGACGGCCGCAGCTCGTGCGGTGGACGCGGGTCACGAGGTGACCGGCGTCCATCTGGCGCTGTCGTCGAACCCGTCGTCGTACCGGACCGGGGCCCGCGGCTGCTGCACGCTGGAGGACGCGCGCGATGCCCGGCGGGCCGCCGACGTGATCGGCATCCCGTTTTACGTCTGGGACATGGCCGAGCGTTTCCACCGCGACGTCGTCGAGGATTTCGTCGCCGAGTACGCCGCGGGCCGCACTCCGAACCCGTGCCTGCGCTGCAACGAGAAGATCAAGTTCGCGGCGGTGCTCGACCGTGCGCGGGCCCTCGGCTTCGACGCGGTCTGCACCGGCCACTACGCCCAGGTCTCGGACGGGATCCTGCACCGGGCCGTGGATCCCGGCAAGGATCAGTCCTACGTGCTGGCGGTGCTGACCTCCGATCAGCTCAGTCACGCCATGTTCCCGCTCGGCGATATACCCAAGGTTCAGGTCCGCGCGGAGGCGGCCCGCCGGGGGCTCGCGGTCGCGGACAAGCCCGACAGCCACGATGTCTGCTTCATCGCCGACGGTGACACCAAGGGGTTCCTGGCCAGGCACCTAGGCCAGGCCCCCGGCCGGATCGTCGACACCTCCGGCGCCGTCCTGGGCGACCATGACGGCGCGTACGCCTTCACCGTGGGCCAGCGCAAGGGCCTGCGGGTCGGCACGCCCGCCGATGACGGCAGGCCCCGCTACGTGCTCGACATCGAGCCGGTGACCCGGACCGTGACCGTAGGGCCAGCCGAGGGACTGGACATCAGCGAGATCATCGCGGACCGCCCGGTCTGGACCGGCTGTGCCCCGCCCCTGGAGCCGCGCGATGGTCTCGTCCAGCTCCGCGCCCACGGCGACGTGCACGCCTGCACCGCCTGGCTCGAGGAAGAGGTGCTGCGCGTCCGCCTGCACCACCCCGCGCGCGGGGTAGCCAAGGGCCAGGCCGCCGTCCTCTACGACGGCGACACCGTTCTCGGCAGCGCCACCATCAGCGGGACGTCGGCCCTGACCCCCGTCGCTCACGTTCTCAGCGGACGCGACCTAAGTCCTTAACGCCTTCCCGAAGAGATGGCGGTTCAGTTCCAGCGGCCGGGTCGATTCCGGGCAGGACTCGGTGTAGAAGTTCATGACCGCGACGATCCGCATGGCCGAATCAGACGCAAGAGGACGCGCATAGTGCGGGTGATCCCTGCCGTCGAAGAAGATCAGGTGTCCCGCGTGCGGCCGGATGACTGTGCAGTCCCGGTCGACCGAATCGATGTCAGCCGCGGTCGGATCATGCGCGAAAACGAGCTCGCCACCCGCGCCGGCGCTCTGGTCGGTACAGAAGAGAAGACCGGTCAGCGGATTAGAATCAACATGGCATTCGAATCGCATCGCGGTTCCGCGCTGAACGTTAAGCACGATGCCGTATCGATCATCCCGGGCGGGCCGGACCGGTTCAGCGCAGACCGCACTGGCCAGGTCGAGAAAATAGCCGCGGTAAGATTTGTAGAGCCATGGCAGGCTTTCCCGCACCTGGCTTGCGTGGACCCGGCCGCGCGATATATGCCGTACCTGCGGTGATTCACGAGACAATATGGGTGTACGGGGGAACTCGCGGAAATCCGCGTCAGCTGCCGCGGTAACAATGTCCTGCTGCCAATTTACACAGAGCCGCTGAGACAAGTCGAACGTCGTCCAGCGAAACCTCAGCGGCATCTCCAAGTTTTTCCTTGTGACGGATCTGGCGGGCCTGTAGCGGACGCATTCAGGGTATAGCCGAGGGCTGGACGGCCGCGAGATCACCGCAGATCGTCCCCGTCGGACGGGCTGCCCGCCCCGGCGATCCCGCGTGGTTCCCTCGTGCAACTGTACGCGCAAGGGGAGGCTGCCCGCCTCACCGCGTGGACGGAGAGGTGTCGCGCCTCCGCCTGCGCGACCTGACCCATGGCGTGGTAAAAGGTCAGGCCGCAGCTTTCAACGCCGAAGGCTCCGTGCCCGGCAGCGCAACCATCGCCGCTACATCCTGGGGTCGTAGTGCTCGTAGCGATACTGTACGGACGGACGGCCGTGGAGCTTAGCCATAGAACCTCCCTCGCTGCCCTTGAGGCGCTCCGCTTCGAGGATGAAGCCCTGCCGAGAGCGCCAGCTCTGTGCCTTCAGTCCGATTATCACCGACCCGCGACGATCAAGCCGCTTTATCCGGTTCCGCAGAGGTGAGGGCAGGCTCCGGCGACCTGCGACCAGAACCGGTCGCCCGGCGCTGATCTGGGTAGACGTTCCAAAATGGAGACAACGCTACACGCGCCGGGGGGAAGCAAAACCTATCCTCACCGTTAGTTGACAGGTTTGCGGCCCCGTCGGCGGAGCCTTGGTGCAGCCTGGTCGAAATATACCTAGATGGGCCTCCTTAGGGTGAGCTCGTCAGGCCGAAGGAAAGGTCGCGTACGAGCCGCTTCCCGAACGCCGGACACAAGACCAAGACCAGGGCGGGCACCAGGGCTGGCAAGGCCAGCAGGATTCCGGTGGTCCGCAACCCGATCGGGCCGGCCAGGGTTCCGTCGGCGAACGACGCGATCGGCTTGCTGCCAGCCCAGGCGACTGCCCATGCGGCCATCACCGCGGCCTGACTCCCCTGCGAATGGTGCAGGAGCAGGGCCCTCGTGGTAGCTCCCGCGAGCAGACATGCCGCCCCGGCGGCGAAGGCGGCGGCGACGCTCAGCCAGATCCAGGCCGACGTCACGAAGATCACCATGAAAAGCGAGAGCATGCCGAGTACCGTGGCCGCACGCCGGATAGACGGCGCCTGCCTGGTGGGACGGAACGAGCCAATCACGTTGCCGGCGCCAAGCGCGGTGATGAAGATGCCCGACCAATCCGCCGAGGCACCGAAGGACCGGGCCAGCGCCGGGCCGAGCACCAGGATCGGGTCGGCGGCGACGGTGACCGCGGCCACCATGAGCAGCAGGATCATGATCCTTCGGTCCTGCCACGCGATTCGAAGGCCATTCATAACGCGAGAACGGTTGATCTCCGCATGGGCGTGGCGCGGGCGCAGCCACAGCAGCACGGCGGTAAAGAAACCGAACGAAACAGCGTTAAGCGCGAAAGCCCAGCCGAAGCCGATGGTCGTAAACATGAGCACGCTGAGGACCGGCGCCAGCGCCCGGCCCAGGTTGTAGGAAACTGAATCCATGGCCAGCGCCCTTTTGGCCTCGGCCTTCGGGACCAAGGTGGCCACTGTTACCGACAGCGCCGGAAGTGCAAACGTGAAGGCAAGCCCAATGGCTGTCGCCCCGGCGAACAGCCAGGGTTTGGTCAGGGAGTGGGTGAACTGCAACCCCGCCAGCGTGGCCGCTATCCCCATGGATGCGCCCTGGGTGAAGATGAGCGTGCGCCAGTTCCCGAAGCGGTGAGTAAGCACCCCCGCCCACGGCCCCAGGAAAAGCGGGCTTGAGAACTGAGCGCAGGTGACCATGCCGACCCAGAACACCGAATGCGTGAGCTGGTAGGCGAGCACGACCTGAGCTGTATTCTGCAGCCAGTTGCCAAAATTCGAAAAAACGCTTCCGGTAAAGTACCAGCGGAATCTGGGTTGGGAGAGCACCTGCCAGTTCGAGCCCTTCGGGCCGTCGCCCTCGGTGATACCGAGGGCCGAACGTATTCGCAGGAGCGCTGGGGTGGCTGCGGTGGTAAGGACGCGCGTCGTTACCCTCGGGCCGGCTGGCGCTGGGACATCGCCATCGGCTGGCATGTCCGTACCCTCTATCAGGCCCACGGCACTTGCTGTGCCCAGGACTTGTTGCTTCACGTGGTCCTCGCTGTGCCCCGAGTCTCGTTCGCGACCGAAAGATCTACCTGAGTCGCTGTGAATGGTTAGGCCCCGTAAGCGAGCGGCTAAAGACTGTGCTCTTCTGCGCTCGGCTGGCCCTGGGGCTTGGGTACGGCCCCGTTTTCCATGATGAACTGGTTCCGGTCGGTGGGGAACACGGTGACCGTGACTCGCATGGGTGTGCCAGTCTGGTCGAAGGCTGTCCTGAAGACTTCGTACACCGCCACGCGGCCATCCGCCGGCAGGTCAAAGTTGCGCGCTTCCGTGGCGTCTGGTGCGCGAACGGTGATCCAGTCGCGATAACCCTTCTGCCGGAGCCCGAGGGTATCGGCTAGGTACTGCACCGCGCCCTGCGTGATATTGCCGGCCACCAGGAGGTCGCGGGCTCCATTCAGGGCCAGGCCCATCGGGTAGAAGGACGTCTGCAGCGACCACAGCACATCGTCGATCAAGCGCCTCTGGTGTCGGCTGATGACCTGGCTGCCTTCGGGAAGTCCGAGTTCGGCGGCGACCCCGGCGCTGGCCTTCTGGATCTCAACCTGAACGTCGCTGCTGGACGGTGTCCGGCCGAGTTGGCTCACCTGGAACTGGTAAACCAGGCTGTCCCCGGTTTCCGGGTCACCGGACAAAGTGGTGACAAACGGGTTAATCTCCTTCAATACGAAGGTGCCTTGACCTGGTTTGGTCTCGACCAGGCCAAGAGTCGTGAGCAATTTGATCGCGTCACGGACCGTGTTTCGCGAGGCGCCGTAGCGCTCTTGCAACTCGAGTTCGGTCTTCAGCTGCTGACCCGGCTCGAGTCGGCCCGACTCGATCTGTTCGCGCAGATCTTCGGCGATCTGCCGATACAAGGGGCTCGCCATCAGCTCTCCTTATAGCCTGACCGTCCCGGGCCCGGGGCAGTCCTACTTATCCAGCTCGTCCTAGCCATCTGGTTAGTTGGAATATTTGGTACTGGCAGGTTTATACCCCGTCTAGCCGTGGAAACACTCACGGTACGTACCAAAGGTTGGGATGACCTGGATGGCAGGGTACATGGGATCTATCCTAGCAGTCCAGCTGCTCCGTTGCACTAGAACCTGCCAGATGGCTCTAGCGAGTCAAACAGTCAGTCTCAACCGGACGTACGGGACAGTGCGTACTGATCGTGGACAGACGGGGACACCGTGGTCCGCGAGCACCGGGTCGGCGGGAGCATCTCGCCAGGCCGGGGTCGCAGGAAGCGGATCCCGCGGAAAGAACTCCGCGGGACGGAAGTGCTGGAGGCCATCATGGCCGGTGTCATAATCGCAGCGATGATCGCTCTGTTCCTCGGCGGAGTCGTCGTCGGGGTCTACGCGGTAGTCGCCGTCGCGGTGCGCCGCGAAGACCGGGCTTGCACCATCGCGGGCGACGCGCCCAACCGGATCTCAAGCAGTGCCCGCAGGCTTAACGGGCTGGGCCGCAGAGGCCTGGACACGGAATTCCTGCGCCCTGCCCGCGAGCTCGTCCCCGAGCTACTGCCACGCTGAGCAGCACTTTTCCCAAGCATGGCCGTGGAGGCCGAACTGGCGAGGGCCCCGGGCCGGGGGCCTCGGGGCCCCTCGCCGACGCCCATGACCCAGGCGGCACGCCGTAAATCCCGGCGTGGCCAGACCACCTCAACCGGGATGGCTCAGCTTGCCTCGTCCCGGTCTGGCTGAGATGAATCAGGCGCCCTGCGTCATTTGACACATCCCCTCGGGGTCGTGCGGCCTAGCGTGTTTCTGTCGGCCCGGGTCGGCCCGGGTCGGCTTAAGAGGGCTACTGGGCGGCGCCGCGAGACTCTGCCGGCTCGACGCTCCAGTGCAGATCAAGGCGATCCGGCGGCCCGCAGGCCCGCCTCACGATCTCTATAGGTGCCAGCCATCCCAACAGCTGGGCTTGCTCCACATGGTGGAACAATCCTTGCGGTAGGAATATTTGGCACAAGGCGGTTTTGCTATACCTGCCAGCGGGTATCTGGATATCGATACCAAAGGTTGGGATGGATAGAATGGTAAGAAAGGTTCTAGCTGTCCGGCTACTTGGTCACAGAAGAACATGCCAGATAGCCCCTACCAGGCCAATCGCTGTCGGACATGGTAAAGGCTAGACGGCATGACCAGCTCGTAGGGATTACAAAGGCGTAAGCCCGCGGCACCAGGGTCTGCGGATCTCACTGAGCCGCAGGCGGCGGGACCGGCGGTGCTCGCACTGCCGGCCGAAGTGCGGGAGGGCCATGATGGACCGCATCGTGGTGGCAGTGGCAATCGGGATGGGCCTGGTGTTCGGCACCGGGATCTTGGCCGGGATCGTCGTCATGATCGCGACGGCGGTGCGGCGCGAGGACAGACAGTACACGCTGACGCGGACGCCGCCGGATGCCGCGGCCCGCGGGGTCCGGCGGCTGGCCGGCGTCGGGCTCCGCGACATCATCTCGCCTGAGGACGGGCAGGCGCGGCGATGAGCGCCACCGCGGACGTGCTGGCCATCGTGATGTTCGTCTTCTTCGCCGTGGGCGTCGCCGTCGGGATCGTCATCGTGATCGCTTTCTCTGCCCGGCGGGCAGACAAAGCCGATCGCCGGAACCGCCGGCCGGGCCCGCCCGCGGCCGACCCTGGGTACTACCCCGACGATGATCCAGATGACGAGCCCCCGTGGTGGCAGTCGCGCGGCGACAACTGAGGCCTCAACCTCGCGCGACCCTGCGCGGGTCGCACGAGGTCGAGGTTTGTCACCAGGCCGTTCTAAGCTCAGCGTGTGAGCGATGACCAGAACGGGCCGGGCTTTCCGTGGGCGCAGGGCAGCGCGACTGGCATCGGGTCGATGCCGGGGACCGATCCGGCGGAAGCGATGCGGGTCGTCGCCGGGGAGCTACCCGACTTCCCCTACCTGGCCGAGCTGCCGGGCCGCGGGCCGGGGGCGGATCTGATCGGACGGACCGCCGGGCTGCTGATCGACATGCCGGCCGAGGTGACCCCCAGCGGCTGGCGGCTGGCCGAACGGCCCGGCCGTGACCTGGCCCGAGCCAGGTCCATGCTCTCCTCCGACCTGGATGTCCTGGCCGAGGTCCTGGACGGTTACCAGGGGCTGGTCAAGATCCAGCTCTGCGGCCTGTGGACGCTGGCCGCCACGATGGAACTGCCGCGCACGCTGAACGCGACGCTGACCGACGCCGGAGCGGTCGCGGATCTGACCGCCTCGCTGGCCGAAGCCGCGGTCGCGCACGTGGCCGAGGTACTCAAGCGCGTGCCAGGAGCGCAGCTCGTGGTCCAGTTCGACGAGCCCGCGCTGCCCGCCGTCGCCGAGGGTGCCATCCCGACCGCGAGCGGGTGGTCGCGGCTCGCTGCCATCGAGGCTGACACGTTGCGGGACAGGATGGCCCAGGTCTTCGCGGCCATTTCCGGCTATACGGTGCTGCACTGCTGTGCCGCCGCGGTCCCGTTCGGAATCATCAGGGCGGCCGGCGCGAATGCGGTCTCCTTCGACCTCAGCCAGCTGCGGCGGGGCGAAGAGGACGCCGTCGCCGAGGCCGCGGAGGCCGGGATGGGAATCCTGGCGGGCGCGGTTCCTGCCGTACCGGACCAGACCGGCGCCGAGCCTGGCGACAGTGACGAGGCTACCAGGAGGGACGCGGCTGCCAGGAGGGACGGGGCTGGCAAGAGGGACGGGACTGGCCGGGGTGGCGAGGCGCGTGAGACGGCCGAACGGGTGATCCGGCTGTGGCGGCGACTGGGGTTGCCGCTGGGGACCTGCGCCCAGCAGGTGGTGATCACGCCGTCCTGCGGGCTGGCGGGCACATCGGCGGTCCAGGCGCGCGCCGCGTTGACCCGGTGCCACCAGGCGGCGAGCATGTTGCCCGAGCTGATCGAAGACAACGGGGGAGAGCCCAGGTGAGCGGGGCACAGCGAGTGGGGGCACAGTGAGCCAGCACGGGCCGGAGCCCGAAGCCGCGCCGGCTGAGGCCAGGCGGCGTCATGCCGACCTGAGCCTGGACATCACCGAGGCCGATCACCGGTACTACGTGCTGGATTCGCCGACCATCTCCGACATCGACTACGACACCACGATGCGCGAGCTGCGGGCGCTGGAGGAGCAGTACCCCGAGCTGCGCACGCCGGACTCGCCGACCCAGACCGTGCACGGCTCGATCTCGACGCAGTTCACCCCGGTGGAGCACCTGGAGCGGCTGCTCAGCCTGGACAACGTCTTCACCGATGAGGACCTGGGAAGCTGGGCCGACCGGGCCACCAGGCTCGGCGGGGAAGGCCCTTACCTGTGCGAGCTGAAGATCGACGGGCTGGCGATCGACCTGGTCTACCGCGACGGTGCGCTAGTCAAGGCGGCCACCCGGGGCGACGGGAGGACCGGCGAGGACGTCACACCGAACATCCGGACGATCGCCTCCATCCCGGCCCGGCTCAAAGGCACTGGGTACCCGGCCACGCTCGAGGTCAGGGGCGAGGTCTTCCTGCCGGTCGAGGCGTTCGAGAGGCTGAACGAGTCCCTGCTCGAGGCGGGCAAGCCGGCCTTTGTCAACCCGCGGAACTCGGCCGCAGGATCGCTGCGGCAGAAGGATCCGCGGGTCACCGCGAGCCGGGCGCTTGACGCCATCCTCCATGGCATCGGCCGGGTCGAGGGCTCGGACCCGGTGGCGATCGAAGCAGGCGAGTCCGGGATCAGCGGCGAGGCCGCCGGTCCCGGCGAGGAAGGGCAGCTCGAAGGCGCACCCGACACCCAGTCCGGCTGGTACCAGCAGCTGCGCGAGTGGGGCCTGCCGGTCAGCGGCCTGTACCAGGTCGTGCCCGACATGGCCGGGGTCCGTGAGTACATCGCCTACTACGCCGAGCACCGGCATGATCCGCCGTACGAAATCGACGGCGTGGTGGTGAAGATCGACCAGCTCGCGCTGCAGCGCCAGCTCGGCTCGACCAGCCGGGCGCCGCGGTGGGCCATCGCGTTCAAGTACCCGCCGGAGGAAGTCACCACCAGGCTCCTGGAGATCAGGGTGAACGTCGGGCGGACCGGACGGGTCACCCCGTTCGCCGTGATGGAGCCGGTCAAGGTGAGCGGGTCGACGGTGGACCGGGCGACCTTGCACAACGCCGACGAGGTCAAGCGCAAGGGCGTGCTCATCGGCGACATGGTGATCCTGCGTAAGGCCGGCGACGTGATCCCCGAGGTGCTCGGGCCGGTGGCCGACCTGCGCACCGGGGCGGAGCGCGAGTACCAGTACCCCACCCACTGCCCGTCCTGCGGCACCAAGCTGAGCCGGGAGGAGGACGAGGTCGACTGGCGCTGCCCGAACACGCGGTCCTGCCCGGCCCAGCTCCGTGAGCGGCTGTTCCACCTGGCCGGGCGGGGTGCCTTCGACATCGAGGTGCTCGGCTACGAGGCGGTCAGCGCCCTGCTCGACTGCGGCCTGGTCGCCGACGAGGGCGACCTGTTCGCGCTGACCGCCGAACGGCTGGAAACGTGCGCGTTCTTCATGGTCAAGCAGGGCGCGCTGAGCGCCAACGCCAGCCGGCTGCTGGCCAACCTGGCCGAGGCGCGGACCCGGCCGCTGTGGCGGATCCTGGTGGCGCTGTCCGTCCGGCACGTCGGGCCGACGGCGGCCCGGGCGCTGGCGGCCGAGTTCGGCTCGCTCGAGGCGATCGAGGCGGGCAGCGCCGACGCGCTGGCCGCGGTGGACGGGGTCGGGCCGACGATCGCCGCGTCGGTCCGC
>OBLW0100004754.1_pt1 | contig 10304 bp, 7 predicted proteins | sample 1520161 | NCBI WGS metagenome assembly OBLW01 (sample SAMEA3539309, study PRJEB22396) | soil metagenome | biome: tundra; feature: field; material: soil | place: USA | collected 2010-05 | depth 0.15 m | reverse complement strand
ATCGCGAGCCATTGGCTGACCATGGGGTGGCGCAATCGCGAACTGCAGGTGGCCGCAGGGCTCGGTGTCTATTCCCTGGTGGGCCTCGCAGGGTCGCTCGTGCACAAGCATCAGTCTGTGACGGCCCCGAGTTATCACTGGGTGGAGGTTGCGATCTCGGCGAGCTATGTAGGTTCGCTCTTGTATTGGGCGGTGAGCTTTGGGCAGAAGGAACCGCCGCGCCCAGCTCTGCCGGAACACGCGAAGGACGTGCTCTCGGAGTTGACGCAGACAGCGCGTGGCCACCGCGCAGCGGTAGAGAAGCGTCAGCGCGTGGGGAAAGTTGGCGAATTAAAGTAGGTTGGGCACGGGCGAACGTAAAGTATAGCGATGTTCCACCGGAGGAAGTAAGGCGGGAGTTGGCCGGCTTCCCGAATAACAGATCCTTCGCTCCGCTTACCCCACTTGCGCGGGGCCCCAAGCGCGCTCCGTTCAGGATGACAAGTTATTAGAGGGAGCGGGAGGAATGCCTCGCCCGAGATGACAGTTATCGAGGAGAACGTCGCGCAGCAGCCCGCGGGGCGTCGTGATCCGCAGCACGCTGGCTTACCTACCAATCACGCTATTTTGATCCCATGCACGAGCGCATCTACTTCACCTACATCATGGCGAGCAGGAGCCGCACCCTCTACACCGGTATAACCGGAAACCTCGTGCAACGCACCTTCGAACATAAGCAGAAAAAGCACGTCGGCTTCTCGGCGAAGTACAACTGCAACCGCCTCGTCTGGTTTGATCGATTCGGCGACGTGAGCGAAGCCATCCAGCGCGAGAAGGAACTGAAAGGCTGGACGCGAGCGAAGAAGATAGCGCTGATCCAATCAGCGAACCCAACATGGGAAGATCTCAGCGGACCCTGGCACCCTTATCTCATCCGATGATTCTGCGGGCCAATGCTGCCTTGTCATCCTGAGCGGAGCAGCATGGGGCTCGAGCCGAACCGGGGGCCACGCGAAGAAGTCTTTGGACCGCGCCTGGGCATTGCATTACGCCCTGTTCTTTTCGGCTAACGTAGAAAGTTCAACTTGTACACGCTGCATGACAGATTGCCAGTCGCCGAACTGGGGCTGCCGAAACAAGCGCATTGTGGGGTACCAGGGGCTATCCTCGCGGTCCGTCAGCCAGCGCCAGTCAGGCGCAAAGGAAAGCAGCAACCAGGTTGGTTTCGCGAGCGCTCCCGCCAAGTGTGCCATCGCCGTATCGACAGTGATGAGTAGATCCAGATGGGAAACCAGAGCGGCCGTATCCGCCATGTCGGTGATGAATGGTCGAAGATCGGTCACGCACGCCGGCAAGTTATCGAGCAACTCCGCGGAGACGTCCACCTGCAACGAAAAGAAATGGATGTTATCCAAACTCAGGAGGGTCGCCAGAGTCTCCGGTCGCATCGACCGAAACCTGTCATTCGCGTGTTGCGGGTTACCGCTCCAGACAAGGCCTACACGGAGACCTTCCGAAGGCCATTGAAAATTCTCCGCGCGGCGTAGAGCATCGTCCGGAATGGTGAGATACGGAACAACTGCGGGAATGGAATGCACGGTGGTTTGAAATGCCAAAGGCAAGCTCATGAGCGGACACTGCAGCTCGAATGGGGGAAGACACTCCCCGGTCACAGCCAGATCAGACGCCAAGAGCAACGGAGCCGCGAGCCGGTGCAAACCAGGGGGAACACTGAGGAGCACAGTGCCCCCGGCGACTTGAACCATGGGGACGTATCGCAGGAATTGAAGAGTATCTCCAAGGCCCTGTTCCGAATGAAGCAAGATGCGAGCCCCGCCCAGCGGGTCTCCTCGCCAGAGGGGCTCTGGGAACTCCCGTGGCCGATTGATCGTTCGACGATAGCGAATTTCATAATCGCGCCAGCCTTCAGGGTAGTTGCCTAAGAGCAATTCGAGTAAGGAGCGGTTCCAGAGGGCCTCGACGTAACCGGGCCGCAGAGCCAGGGCCTGGTCATAGCTACGCATGGCTTCTGTGTATTGCGCCTGTTTCCGAAGTACATTGCCCAGGTTATTGTGGGCTTCAACATAATTCGGCAGCAAAGCGATCGCGCGCCGAAAATGAACGCTCGCCTCGTCCAGTGTCCCCTCATCCTCAAACACGCTACCCAAGTTGTTGAGTGCCTGGGCAGAATCCGGACGCAGGGTGAGCGCTTGCAGGAGGCTGATCCGGGCGTCCTCATAATTGCCTTGACCTCGCAGGACATGGCCAAGGTTGATATGCGCGTCGACAGCATTTGGGTTCAAAGTGATCGCACGCCGATGATGGACGATCGCCTCGTCCGCCCTCCCCTGATCGGCCAGGATGTTGCCCATGTTGGTGTGTGCTTCGGCATACTCCGGCTTGAGAGCGAGTGCCTGTTTGCAATGAAAGATTGCTTCCTCCAGCTTCCCCTCTTCGCGGAGAACAACTGCGAGATTGTTGTGCGCCTCCGCGTAGTTAGATCTGAGGGCCAAGGCCTTTTCATAAGCAGCGCGTGCCTCCTGTGGCTTGCCCTGGTCCACCAGGAGATTACCCAATCTAAAGTGCGTTGTTTCGTCTCCTGGCTCTAGTGTCAATGCATGCTGGTACTCGGCAAGCGCCTCATAGAGTTTTCCTCCCGCGTGCAGGACTGCCCCCAAGGCAGCACGATACACAGCAACCGCGCTGCTCGCCGCTACTGCGCGTTGCAACATTCTCGCAGCGGTCTCGTAGGCCCCAGCTTGATAGGCGATCACGCCGAGGCCATAAAGGCTCTGGGCGTGACCCACATCCTTCTCCAGAGCCTGTAAGTAAAGCCTCTTCGCCTCTTCGAGGTGTCCCGCGTGGTGCGCGCGAAGGGCAGCGGTTACCAATCGGTCGACCACTTTCTGGCTCTCACGTTCTGCAGACTTCTTCGCCATCCGCTTCGGCACCTTCTCTCACGAATTTTGCGGGGCTGCTTCGCGTTCGTCAAACGATTCGCTTGTGGTGCGGGATGCTGTCCCTAGAGACGAGCCGGGGGCCACATGAAGAAGTCTTGTGATCCAGTGGGGCGCTGCCGGAGATTGTCGAGCCTCACTAATGATGCGTACTCGAGGATCTTGGTGACTGATGCTACGCGCGGATGTTTGGCCTTGTATGCCTCCGCGACTTCAACTCCCATTTCGAGCGCAGCCTCTTTGTGATCGAGAAGGTAAGCAACCTGCTGCTGAAGGCTCTCTTTCTCGAAGCGAAAAGTGAGCCGATCATAGTGGGGAAATTCCTGGAGGAATTTCTGTTCGTTGGTGAGGCAGAACGTGTGAGCTCCGTAGGCACGCATAAGGCGGTCGTGAGGCCGCGTGACCGTATTGGGTGATACGTCGATGAGACCGAGAGACTCGCGGATCAAACCGACCGATTTTGAGTAATCGCATTCGTCGATGTAGGTCGCCTTTTTGCCTGTGAAGTCGAGGTGCTCCCAGTTGTTGCCGCGAATCTCTACCGGCAGATCCATCAGCGCCTCGGCCATCCGGGTGCATTTCACCGCGCGTAAATAGTCATCGAGCTGGGCGACAAAGAAGAGCCGCAGTTTGAGCAGACTTTCGATATCGAAACCCTGATCGTTGAAATAGCGGACGATCAGGTCGTCGATCTGGGTGTTAACGGGGTTGTCGAGATCGCGCTCCAGCTCGCAGGCCAGATCGTCAATGGCCTGGAGGAGGCGCGGCTCAAGGCAGGAGGCCCACAATCGCCTCAGCCGTGCCGGATCTTTCCCGTTCTTGAGGAAGAGAATCTTTCCATTTTTCTTTTCTTCAAAATTGAGCTGTTCGATGGGGATCTCATCCAGCAGGAGGGGCCAGAGGATATCGATGGGACCGTTCACGTGGGGGAGGCGCTTGCGCAAATCGCGGTGCTCGTCAAATCCATAAAATGAGACGAATTTGCTGTCCGGGACGATGTGCCGATCGAAGAAATAGGCCGGAGAATCTCCATGAAAGGTAACGAACGGGACGCCGAGTTCCTTCCACAGTTCGACATCGGAGCCGTCTTGCTGGCGCAGCTTGATATCCAATCCCATCGAGACCCAGGAGTAGATCAACCGCACTTCCTGAAAATTCACTCTTTTCAGGTTTTCGAGCAAGTGTTCGTGATCGAGCAGGCTGACCTCGATAAAGCCCAGGCCGAGCTCGCCGAAATCGCGCCCCAGGGATCGGCCGATGTTCTCGAGTGTGGCGCCCCTTGTGGTTCCCGAGAGATATAGGACCTTATCCACGACGTTCTCCTTGGAATCGCAAGTGCTGAAATCGCTAAGTGCTCAGTCGACCTTCTTGGAAATGTTGAGGAGGATACCGATGCTGGCGAGGGTGAAAAAAAGACTGGTTCCGCCAGAGGAGATGAAGGGCAACGGGATTCCCTTGGTGGGGAGGAGCGAGAGAACAACCGAGATGTTGAAAAAGGCTTGCAGCAAGATCGCGGTGGTGATGCCGAAGGCGGTGAGGCGGGCGAAGGGATCCGTGGAGCGGTAAGCGGTGCGCAGGCCGCGGTAGCCAAGAACGCAGAAGAGCACGACGATGCACATGGCGCCGAGAAAACCGAGCTCTTCGGCTACGTTGGCAAAGATGAAATCGGTGGACGCTTCGGGGAGATAGAAGAGCTTCTGCATGCCCTCCATGAAGCCGCGGCCGGTGAGGCCGCCGGTTCCGACGGCGATGAGCGACTGGTTGATGTGGAAGCCAGTGCCCTGCGGGTCGAGGTCGGGATGGGCGAAGGCGAGCATGCGGGCGCGGCGCCAGGGTACCCAGAAGAGCAGAGCGGCGAGCGGCGGCAGCGCAACGGCGATGGCGGCGACGAGGTACTTCCACTCCATGCCGGCGAGCATGAGCATCATGGCGGTGACACCGGCGAGGACGAGGGCGGTGCCGAGGTCGGGCTGCTTGACGATCAGCAGAATAAATACGACGGGCATGATGGCGGCACGAACAAGGGTGTGCCGCCAGTCATCGATGGTGTCGAGGCGCTTGGATAGAAACCACGCCAGAAACAGAATGAGCACGGGCTTCGAGATCTCAGACGGCTGGAAGGTGAAGAGCGAGCCAAAACGAATCCAGCGATGGGTGGCGTGGGAGTCGCGAAAAAAATAGACCATGACCAGCAACACCGTGGTGATAGCGAGTGCTGTGAAGATGAAGCGCGGGGTGTTGTATTTGGCGTAATCGACGCTCATGAGGAAGACCATGAGGAGGACACCGGCAAGGGCCCAGCCGGCCTGGCGTCCGACGAAGGCATAGGGAGAGTGGAAGCGTTCCTGTGCCACGATAGCCGAGGCGGAGAAGACCATGGCGAGTCCCACGACCACGAGAGTGAGCGTGGTGAAAAATATCCATTTGTCTACGCCGATGCGCTTGGCCATGATGCTTCCTTATTTAGGATCGTTGAAAAGCAGATCCTTCGCTTCGCTTACCCTACAGACTTCATTTGCAGGGCCCCAAGCTGCTCCGCTCAGGATGACAATTACAAAACGTCGAATTCTTCAGGGGCTAAAGCCCTCTCGTTTGCCTTGCTTTCGGCACGACTGAAGTCGTGCCCTGTTACAAGGCATTCCCGGCCCTCCAATTCCCGAGTGACGCGCACACGTTCTTGCTTTCCCAGGTCTCAAAATCGAGACCTGGGGCACCCAGGGTTCGTCGTAATTGATGAATCGCAAAAAAGAGTCCCTGCTTCTAGGATCAAGCAGGCGAGGCGAGGCTGGGGCTGTGGAGACCGGTTTGGGGATACAGGTGGTTAACTGGTGCGGCTGCGCTCGACGGCGACGGGCAGGCCGCTGAGGCCGCGCCACTGATTCACCAGCTCCTTGAACACGCGGCCGCGATGCTCGTAGCTCTCGAACTGGTCGAAGCTGGAGCAGGCGGGAGCGAGCAGGACGACTTCGCCGGGATGCGCGGCGGACGCTGCGGCGATGACGGCCTTCTCGAGGGTTTCGCAGGAGTGGAGCGAGACAACGCCACGCAGCTGCGACTCGATTTTGGCTGCGGCCGAGCCGATGGTGTAGATGGCGCGCACTCGTTCCCGCAGCAACGCCGAGAGCTGCGAGTAGTCGGAGTTTTTATCTTTGCCGCCGAGGATGAGATGGATGCCGGTGGAGAAGGCGGCGATGGCCTTGGCCGTGGCATCTACGTTGGTGGCCTTGGAGTCGTTGAAGTACTCGACGCCGTTGAGCGTAGCAACGTACTCGAGACGATGCTCGACGGCTTTGAATTTTTCGATGGCGTGGCGGATGGAGGCGGCCGGCGCACCCGCGAGGCGTGAGGCGCAGACGGCTGCCAGAACGTTCTCGACGTTGTGTTCGCCTTTGAGCGGAATGCTGTGCAGCGGAATGATGGACTCGGGATGCGCGTCTTTGTTGGAGCGGAACACGACTTGGCCAGCTTCAACCCAGGCTCCCTGGGGCACGGAGCGATCGAGCGAGAACCAATACACCTGCGCATGGGAACGTGAAGCAGCCGCGGCGGCGCGGACGTTGTCTGCATTCAGCACAACGAAGTCATCGGGGGTTTGGGCGGCAAAAATGCGTTCCTTGGCGCGGGCGTAGTTTTCGAAGGTGCCGTGGCGGTCGAGGTGGTCGGGAGTGATGTTGAGGATGACGGCGATCTGGGGATGGAACTGTTCGGTCGATTCGAGCTGGAAACTGGAGACCTCAAGGACCGACCAGGTGTCGGGGGTGCTCTCGTTAATGAGGGCGACTACTGGGACGCCGATGTTGCCGCCGACGAGCGTGGGGAAACCGGCCTCCTCGAGAATCTCGCCGACCAGCGAAGTGGTGGTGGTTTTTCCGTTGGAGCCGGTGATGGCGAGGGTTTTACCTTTGAGGAAGCGCGCGGCCAGTTCCAGCTCACCAATGACGGGGCGGCCAAAGTTGCGGGCTTGCACGAGCTCGGGCGTATCGAGGGGTACGCCGGGGCTGACGACGATGAGGTCCTGACGGCGGAAGGTAAGCAGGCCATGGCCGCCGGCCTCGACCATGATGCCTTCCTCGAGGAGGGCGGGAATGTCTTTGGCGAGGGCATCGGCGCTACGGACGTCGGAGACCGTGACCTGCGCGCCCTGATGACGCAGAAATAATGCCGCGGCCAGACCCGATTTTCCGAGTCCGACAACCAGGACCTTTTTGCCTTTGAGTTCCATCATTGGATTTCTTCTGTCAGTTTTTCGCGACTTCTCTATTGTGCACCGGCGGGGCGGGGTCCGGATTGAATTGGGCAATCGAATCTGCGGTTGAGGCAAAAAAACTCGCTAGCGCAGTTTGAGGGTTGTGAGCGCAAGAAGAGCGAAGACGAGGGCGAGAATCCAGAAGCGGACGATGACCTTGGATTCGCTCCAGCCGAGCTGTTCAAAGTGGTGATGCAGAGGGGCCATTTTGAAGATGCGCTTTTTGCGCAACTTGTAACTGCCCACCTGCAGCACCACAGAAAGCGCTTCCATAATAAAAATGCCGCCAATAAAGGGGAGCAAAAGTTCCTGACGGATGATGACAATGACCGTTCCGATGGCGCCGCCGAGGGCGAGCGAGCCGACGTCGCCCATAAAGATTTCCGCGGGGTGGGCGTTGTACCAGAGAAAGCCGATGGAGGCGCCGACCATTGATCCGCAGAAGACGGTCAATTCCGCGACCTGGGGCATTCGTTGTAACTCGAGATAGTCGGCGTACACCACATGGCTGGTGACGTAGGTGAGCACGGTGAGAGCGGCGGCCGCGATGATGGTGCATCCGATGGCCAGACCGTCGAGGCCATCGGTGAGGTTGACGGCGTTGGACGAGCCGAGCAGAACGAAGATTACAAAAGCAATGAAGGGAACAAAGATGAGAAAACCGAGCAGCGGAACCGTGGAAGGCCAGTTCCAGATCAGATTTGGATGCCAGGTCTTGATGAAGGGTACGGTCAACTCCGTGGAGAAAAGCCTGAACTGGGTGAGGATCGCGAGTGCGGATGCGACCGCTGCTGCAACGACTGCCTGCCAGAAGAGTTTGGCACGCGCGGTGAGGCCGAGGTTCCGCCGTTTGACCACCTTGATGTAGTCATCGGCAAACCCAATGGCGCCGAAGGCGAGCGTGGAAAAAATCGTGATCCAGATGAAGGGATTTGAAGGGTCGCACCAGAGCAAGGTGGGCAGGACGATGGCGATGACGATGAGCACGCCGCCCATGGTGGGAGTGCCGGATTTTTTCTGATGCGACTGGGGGCCATCTTCGCGGATGTATTGGCCGATTTGGAATTCGCGCAATTTTTGAATTACGTAGGGGCCGATGAAGAGCCCGATGAGGAGCGCGGTAAACGAGGCGAAGGCGGTGCGGAACGTGAGATAGCGAAAGATGCGGAAGGGATGAAAGAACGGGAAGAGCTTTTCGTAGAGCAGCCAATAAAGCAAGAGGCCTCCGCAGCCGGGATGGGTCGGATATCAGATTTGATTTTACTGTTAGTGGCGTGCGGAAGCGTGCGAAGGGGATGCCTTGGAAGATGCTCCTGCCTGCTTTTTCCATTCGGTTTCGAAGGCCTGTTCGCGATCTGCGATGTATGCCTTGTAGCCTTCTGGATCGATGAAAGCGTTTTGGTCGCCAGCCTTGAAACGGTCGTATTTTTCTTTAAGGTCGAAGTAGCCGCCGTGCGCGCCGAGGAAGATGTCGCAACGAAAGTTCTTGAGCACTTCGAATTGATGGCGGTAATCGGCGGCGATTCGCGGATACGTCGAGTTTCCGACCAGCTTGTAACCCGGATTGACGTTGGGGCTGCCGACGATGACGACGTGGAGCGCGCGACCCGCTTCCGGTTCGTCGAGGGTCCAGGTGGTTGTGCCTTTGGTGTGGCCTGCGGTGAGGTGCGGGGTGAGAACCGTGCCGCCAAGCGAGACCGCATCTCCGTCGTGCAGGATGCGGTCGACATGTGTCGGCGGGAACCGCAGCGACTTGTCGTTGGCGTAGTAAAAGTCCGTACGGCCCCCGGATTCGACGACAGAAACATCGGGCGCCATGACTTCGTATTTGGCGTGTGTCTCGCGCAGAATCTCAGCGCTGCCCGCGCAGTGATCGTAATGGCCATGGCTGATGAGGAGAATCTTGATGTCGCTGAAGTGGAAGCCGAGGGCCTCGACACTTTTCTTGATCAACGTTGGAGACGATTCGAGATTGCTGTTGATGAGGATGTCGCCTTTGGGCGTGACGATCAAGTAAGAGGCGAGATCTTCGCTGCCGACGTAGTAGAGATTTCCGGCGATACGAAAGGGCGGAAATGGCCGTGTCCACGCGGGGTTGGGTGCTGCAGCAAGACACTGTGGTGCGACAAGAAGCAAAAGGAGGACAAATGACTGTTGGAACCACCCACCCTTGCGCCAGAATGCTAAACAGCAGGTCCTTCGACTTCGCTGCGCTCCGCTCAGGATGACAGCAAGAATTGGGCACGAAACATTCTCGGGCAGAGTCAATGTGCCTCCGACGAAGTTGTTCCAGGTTGCAGGATTTCAATCGCCTGCTCCAGATGAACGCCGCGGGAGCCTTTCACCAGGACCGCGTCGCCCTCGCGCAAATTTTGCTTGAGCCATTGTCCCGCAGCAGCAGCGTCGGGCAGGAAGATCGCTTCCACGCCCGCGGCGCAGGCTGCGGTGGCAAGGTGCTCCGCGTTGCCGCGTACGCCGACCACTAGATCGAGACCAGCCTCGGCGGCCGCCTTGCCGCATTGTGTGTGGAGATCGGGCGCGTAGATGCCAAGCTCCAGCATTTCACCCGCGATGAGGATGCGGCGTTCTGCGTCTTGTGAGGCCAACGTCCGAATCATGGAACGAAGCGCTTCGGGGTTTGAGTTGTAACTGTCATTCAGGATGGTCGCGCCGTTGATGTGCAGGAGTTCGCCGCGTTTGTCGCCGGGGGTAAGCGATTCGAGCGCTTTGACGGCGGCATCCAATTCGACGCCGGCTTCAAGTGCGACGGCGAGACCGGCTATCGCATTTTGCGCATTGTGCGCGCCGAGAAGATGGAGCATAAAGCTGCCCTCGTGCTCGCCGGCACGGTAGCGGAGGTGAAGACCGGTCGAGTCTTCGTACTGCTCGACGATTTGCGGATCGGCGCAGGGGCCGGCGCCGAAGTAGACGACGCGGCCTGGGAAGTCGCGGCCAAATTGCGAAGCGTAGGGATCGCTGCAATTGAGGAATGCCACGCCGGTAGCGGGCAGCGCGGCGATGAGTTCGAGCTTGGCGCGCGCAATACCGGCCTGTCCTTCGGAGAAGTTCTCAATGTGTGCGGTGCCGACGTTGGTTACGACTCCCCAGTCGGGCGCGGCGAT
>OBLW0100004753.1_pt1 | contig 10304 bp, 13 predicted proteins | sample 1520161 | NCBI WGS metagenome assembly OBLW01 (sample SAMEA3539309, study PRJEB22396) | soil metagenome | biome: tundra; feature: field; material: soil | place: USA | collected 2010-05 | depth 0.15 m | reverse complement strand
CGCAAGACGTGCATATGCGCGATACGGTCAAGTACTCCGACTACAAGTTGTTCGGCTCTACAACAAAGATCATCTACGAGGGGCAGGACATTACGCCGAACAAGACGCCGGATAACAAGCAGCAGCCGGAGGCGAAGCCGAAACAGTAGGGTAAGGACAGGGGACGAGTCGAACCGCGCTCGCCCGGCGCCAGGCCGGTCCCGTCCAGAACCGCGAGACGGGCAGTGAGCGCGTCGACTATGGTGCTGAGTTGATCATTCGTATATGCCATTGTGTTCTCCTGATTGACAGCCAGCAGGATGCAGGCCAGAATGAAACACATAAGTGTCGTTGAAGATATCCGTCAGGCGCTGCAGGACTTTATTACGCCCGAGTTAAAAGCGATCGCGGTCAGAATGGACAGTCTGGAAAGGCGTCAAGACACCTTCGAGAAGACTGTCGAAAGTCGTCTCTCCAATCAGGACAAACTTGCTGAAGCCCGTCACAACGAAATACTGGCCAACTTCGAAACAATGAGAATCAATCTTCAACCGCATGCGCGATTAGAACGTTTGGAATCTCAACAATCCCCAACTCCCCAATAGCCTTACTGGTGCATTGAGCACCGCCTCCTTGCCAAGCCAAAGTCTCGAATTCAAAGCGCTTGATCCCATCCCCTGGACAGTTCGCTGGCGAAGGGTATACGCAGGCTCTGAATCCTTGCATTCGCCGCCGAAGTTGGAATGATAGGCTTCTCGGCCGAGCTTTTCATACGGTCCTGCCTTCTCGCCGACCTCTCCACCGACGATTCCTCCAAGGAGCTCACCAGGAAGTCCGAAAAGCGTTGCACAGATCACAGACCCGACCATGCCTCCGACAGTAGAACCCACCCCTTCGGCTGTCTTCTTTACCATCTCTCGCAGCCCGATAAACACATTCAAATGACAGCGTCCGATCGTGAAACGCGCAGCGGTCTTGCCCGGCGCACGATAATAGTGTACACTGGTTTCGTATGAAGAACATCACCTTGAGTGCCGACGAGGACCTGATCGAGCAGGCGCGCTCTATCGCGCGCGGGCAGCGCAGAACTCTGAACGAGGCCTTCCGTGAATGGCTTGCGCAATTTGCCCAGAGTGCGGGAGACGCCCAGGGGTTCGAGGCGCTGATGGCACGCTTGCAGCACGTGGATGCGGGCCGTCATTTCAGCCGGGACGAATTGAATGAGCGATAGGTTCTTTCTGGATACAAATATCTTCGTCTACTCGTTCGATCATAGCGCCCCCAAAAAATCCCAAATATCCGCGCAACTCATCCGCCGGGCACTGACGACGCAGAAGGGCGTCATCAGCTATCAAGTCGTGCAAGAGTTCTTCAATGTGGCCCTGAAACGGTTCTCTCAGCCGATGCACGCGGCAGACGCCGAGCAGTATTTGAGTACGGTCTTCCGCCCCTTGCTCGGCGTGCATTCCTCACAAGCGCTGTTTGTGGAGGCATTGCATCTCCACACCCAGAGCGGGCTTTCGTGGTACGACTCATTGATTGTCTCAGCCGCTATTCAGGCGCGGTGCGATCTCCTTATTACGGAGGATCTCCAGCACGGCCAGCGCTTCGGCAGTCTCCAGGTTAGAAATCCCTTCGTCTGAATCGTTCCGTTGTACCCTCATGCTTCGCTAATAGAAGAGATACTTGCGCCAGCGGTCGTCGCCGCGGCCCAGCATGCGCATGATCTGACGGCTGGTGTGCAATGAGAAAGGCCGGGGATCGCGCAGGAGAATCATGTCGTCTATCTCATGAAGCATGCGATTGCCTTTGCGGCGATTGCAGCTATGGCAACACGCCACCAGGTTCTCCCAGGTGGAATTGCCGCCTCGGGAGCGGGGAATCACGTGGTCCAGGGTGAGTTCGCTGGAGGGTAGCGGCTCACCGCAGTACTGGCAGGAATTGCGGTCGCGGAGAAGAATGTTTTTGCGGGAAAGAGCGCGGGTCTGGTGGGGAATGCGGCGATACTCAAGCAAACGAATGACCGAGGGCATGGCGATGCGGGTGCGCTGGGCATGGAGGGTCAGGCCGTGCTCCTCCTCGGTTCTGGCAATTCCCTTGAGCACCAGGACCAAAGCGCGGCGGGCGCCGCAGATGTTGATGGGCTCATAGGATGCGTTGAGCACGAGCACCGGCATCTGCAGGATGTGGTTGGCTTGGACGGCATGCTGCCCGCCGGCGGCGTTGTCGGCAGCCAGCGCTGCAACCCTTGCCGCGGACTTTTGTTTGCGTGCGTGGATCATGGCTTTTCCCAGCGACATCTCTTATCCCCTCGTCAAAAAGATGGTTGGTCTTGCGATGAAAGAGTGGATGATTCCCGCATTTCCCGGGTAACTTCGGAATTGTCCTTCTTTTCATTGGTTCGGTAATCGCCGCGCGGCTCGTTCAGGCGATGCGCCCTGGCCAGGGTGGCCACCCATACGGAGGCGGCGCCTGCCCGCCGCAAGGCCTGCGCAGCGGCCCGGGCCGTTGCCCCGGTGGTAAGAATGTCGTCGATAACCAGAACGTGCTTGAGCATGACGGCCGCGGGGTCGGAGACCGTGAATGCGCCGCGCACATTAATGCGGCGTTGCCGCGGTGTCAGGCCGGCCTGGCTATCGGTAGCGCGAAGGCGCATGAGCGTGCTCGAGGCCAGGGTAAGGCGCCATTCAGGGTGGCTTTTGCCAAGGAAGCCTAGCGCATGCACAGCCAGAGACCTCGCCTGGTTGAAGCCCCGCTGAGCGTGCTTGGACCTGTGCAGCGGCACCGGGATAACCAACATTTCTGGCGGCGCCTCGCCCGCCAGTTGGGCAATGGCCTGGGCCAGCATCCTGCCCAGCCCGTGGGCTGCCGGATGGAGCTTGTCGTACTTGAGGGCGTGAATGGCGGCTTTCATGCGGCCCTCGTAGACTCCGAAGGCCACGGCCCTTGCAAAGCCGGGCGGCGCGAGGCGGCAAGAGCGGCACAGCGAGGCGCCAAAATGGCCCGCATCAGGCGTAGAGAGAGTGTCGCCGCAACGATCGCACAAAGCACCGGTCAGGGCGGGAAATTCCATCCAGCAGGCATTGCAGATTGGCGCAGAAGAGAGATGCGGCAGAGGGGAGCCGCAGAGGGTACAGACGGAAGGAAGGAGGGCGCAACCAAGTGCATCCATGGGACTTCGAAGTACGCGCGCCACGGCGCGCCAACGGGAAGTCTCTGATGGTGGAACGTCGAGCGTCAGCGAACCGGAGTCCCTGAGGAAGACGCACCTCACTTCTTGGTGGGCGTATTCGAAACGCCCCTCGCAAACAGTATAACCGGATTTGGGATCTGGGTTTAGGTCAAAAGGTGACGGGATTCTGCCACAGTCCGTTGACTAAAATTCTCAAGTAATGAAATCCGCTAGCGGCCTCCGCGTGCACCGAAATATACAAGTGCACCACCAGCCACGATGGCCACTACGCCAAGAATCGGCGGAATTGGAACTGTGTTGTGTTCTGTTTTTTCAATCTGAATGGGCCCCATGTCCACTGCTTTCTTGTGGCTGGTGTATGTGAACCCTCCGTAGATAATTCCCGCGAATCCCGCAACGATCAGAAGAATTCCGACAAGCTTCATGGTCTGGCTCCTGTCCCTTGACCCCATTAAGTCCAATAAGTCCTGACGGGGGGCGAAGGATAACTCTTGACTCATCAGGGATTAGAACACAAATTGCAGGCTATTGATGTAGCGGGCAAGCCGAAGAGGGAAGGCCAATCAGATTGAACATGTGACGGAAGACAGAAAGTATTTAATCCGGCATGAAGGTCCTTCCCTGCATCCTTCGGGAAATATGTAAACAACCATAATTCCATTCACGCCGGATCCGTCCGATTTATGTCTGTACTACGGTTTATTAATATGCTCGCGTTCCGCATCGTGCTTTGCGTCCCGCGCCGCGTCCTTCACGTTGCCTACGGCCTTCTCGACCTTTCCCTTCACCTGCTGGGCTGCGCCTTCCACCTGCGTTTTGGTATCGCCGGTCCATTCGCCAACCTGGCGCTTTGCACGGCCTGCGGCATCGTCAATCGTTCCCTTCACTGTGTCCTTATCCATTTGTTCCTCCTTCGTGGATATAACTGTTGAAGAACCGCATCGGTGCACAGGGTTGCGCTCCGTTGGCGGTTCATTGTAATTGTCAAAGTACGGCCCTTCGGCCTGAAACGAGTTGCAGGATCAGCACGACAAGTGCCGCCACCAGCAGTAGATGGATAAATCCTCCCAATGTATAGGAACTTACAATTCCTACCAACCAGAGGACAAGGAGGACTACAAAAATTGTCCAAAGCATATTCTTACCTCCCAGGTGTTGCTCTCCACATCCACACCACCGGCTTGGACGCCTTGCCGGCTTGCGAGGTTGTTTAATCGCGAAAATATACGCCGGAGCCTATCTCCAGCGTTCCTGAATGAATCGTGGTTCATACAGCCTCGAACCTGTCCGCGGCATCCAATCAATCGGCGATGAAGTCATGTACCTGCGTGGGCGGCAACTGCTCTGCTTCATCATTCCTAACATCCTGAAAAGGAAAAAGATTGTTGCTAAGGAGATAACATGCTTCTGCTGATTATTCTCGTTGTCCTGATCTTCGGCTTTGGATTTGGCGGCTACAGAGCGGGCCCCGGCTGGGGCTACTATGGGGGAGGCGGGCTTAGCCTCATTCTCACCATCGTCCTCATCCTGCTGCTCTTGAAAGTAATCTGACTATCTCGCCATTAACAACCATTCCGCAGGGACCGGAGTCCGCGCGCCTGCACGTAATATATTGAGCTATCTATCCCGAATAAGCGCCCATCTGAATAAGCACGAGACCAGGCGCGACTCCGCTACTTGGCATAAATGCAACTCCGGTCACGATAGCTCTTCGGGCTTTGGCGAGTGGCGGACTGTCCACGCTTCCTTGATCTTTTCGTAGATTTGCTGCATCTCATCGAGTTCCACGTCGGACAATTTTTCGATGTCGATCAAGCGGTTGTGAGCTGTGTCCGTCGCCCGGATCACTTCATTCAACTTCAAATTAATTGCGCGGGAGTCGCGGTTCTGTGCGTTCTGAATAATAAAGACCATTAGGAATGTTGCTATATTTGTACCCGTATTAATGACATCGACCCACAATGTTGAAAAGTGGAATATGGGTCCCGAAACCACCCAGGCGACCACAATCAGGCCCGCCCACATAAACGCCCAGGTCGATCCCAGCCAACTACAAGCATCGGCCGCGAATCGCCCGAAGCGGTCATGCAAAATGCGCGTCCAATCTTGGCTTGACTCGTTTTTCATCCTCAACCTCCGTGCCTTTTATGATGCCATCGGCGCACGATGCGCAGGATGACGGCGGCGATGCGATACACTTCAAGCCGTGAAGGACAAGCGCAAATCGTCTATTTGGTTCGGGTCAGGATTGTTGACCGCTATTGTTTTTATTCCACTGATGAGCCCCGGTTCCGCCACGGTTGCCATGGCTGCGCAGCAGGGCGGCGCGGCCCAGGCAGGCGCCGCCCAAACCGGACCGAGCGGAATGGCCAACGCCGGCCCTCACCAGGCTCAGTACGACAGCCAGCATCGCCCCGTTACTGCCGGCGGATTCGTCAAGTCCGGCCCCATCGTGTTCCAGGATGTGGCCGAGGCCGCAGGACTGACAAAGTGGCGCCATCATGCAGGAACGCCGGAAAAGAAATTCATTCTCGAAGCCAAAGGCCCCGGTGTGTGCCTGCTCGATTATGACAACGATGGCTGGCTCGATATCTATCTTGTGAACGGCTCGACTTATGACGCGCTTGCCGGTAAAGCTCCTGCACCCCAGGCCGCTCTATTTCACAACAATCATGACGGAACCTTTACCGATGTTACAAAAGCAGCCGGAGTTACCAACGACCGGTGGGGTTATGGATGCGCCGTGGGCGACTACGACAACGACGGCTGGCCCGACCTCTACGTGACTAACTTCGGCAAGAATCGCCTTTACCGCAATAACCACGATGGGACCTTTACAGATACCGCAGAAACGGCCGGCGTAGCTATCGGCACCTGGTCGGCGGGCGCGACGTTTGGAGATTACGATGGCGACGGCCGTCTCGATCTTTTCGTGGACGGCTACGTTCAATTCGATTTGACCAATCCTCCCGCCTCCGGTTCAAAGGTCGTCGGCTTTGCCAACTGCCAGTTCCGCGGCGCGCAGGTGATGTGCGGTCCACGCGGCCTTAAAGGAGAACACGACCATCTGTTTCACAACAATGGCGACGGGACTTTTACGGACGTTAGCAAGAAACTGGGAGTGGACGATCCCAACGGATATTACGGTCTTGGAGCCCTGTTTGTGGACTTGAATGGCGACGGCAAACCGGATCTGCTTGTGGCGAACGATTCCACGCCAAATTACTTATATATGAACAAGGGCGATGGAACATTCGAGGATCAGAGTTACATGAGCGGATTCGCGCTCAACAAGGACGGCCGCGAAGTGGCAAACATGGGCCTGGCTGCCGGAGACTACGAAAACAACGGTCACCTCTCCGTGGTGAGCACCACGTTTGCCGATGACTACAAAGTACTCTTTCAAAATGACGGAACCGGATCATTTACCGACGCCAGTTATCAGTCCGGTATAGCTGCCGCAACCATTCCGTTTGTCGCTTTCGCCGATGGGTTTCTCGACTATGACAATGACGGATGGAAGGACCTGATGATTGTGAATGGTCACGTCTATCCGGAAGTCGACCAGCACCCCGAGTGGGGAAGCAGCTACGCGCAGCGTCATCAGCTATTTCGAAATCTGAAGAATGGCAAGTTCGAGCCGGTTCCCGCGGTAGAAGGAACCGGGCTTGCGGTTGTGAGCGTTGGGCGCGGCGCTGCGTTTGGCGACATCTTCAATGACGGCAAAATCGGCTTGGTCATCAACAACATGGACGGCGTTCCGGTGCTGCTGCGCAATGTGAATCCAGACCACCACAACTGGGTTGAACTGAAGCTGGTTGGAGGACCAAGAAGCCCCCGCGACGCGGTGGGAGCAACCGTCTATCTCAACGCCGCAGGCATGCGCCAGCGTGAAGATGTTCTGAGCGGCGGAAGCTATCTCTCGTCGAACGATTTGCGGGTTCACTTCGGACTGAATGACGCAACCGATGCCGGGACCGCCGAAATCCATTGGCCCTCCGGCGCGAAAGAAAAGATCAAGCTGCCCGCTATGAACCGAATCTACACCGTGACCGAAGGCCAGGGGATTACAGGCGCGTTGTGCGGAGCGGCGGCATGTGCCGCAGAGCCTGCGCAACCTGCGAAAGCAAACAAACCGTAGGCCGCGGGAAGCTCATTTTGCTTGGGATTGCCAACAACAGGCGAAACTCTTGCCGAAACTGGTTCGTCCTAACAAACGTACGTCGGCACGTTTGACTATAATTTTGGTCCTTGGCATAGTTATGCCCTTTCGCGGGCATTCACACAAAAGAAACGACGGGAATCGACATCATGTCATTTGAAGGCACTCCTGAGTCCCATTTGCCGGCAGCTCACGCACCCGAACAGGCGCCCGCGCGCAAGGGGTCCTGGGTGCGCATTCTCGTTTACCTGGTGCTTATTTGCGCTTTGGGTTTTGTGGTGTGGCGGATTCACCAAAACCAATTGGCCACCGCGGCCAACACCGCGGCCCAGGCGGCGGCGCTGCAGGGCCGGCCCATTCCTGTGCAGATCACTCCCGTCGAGCAGAAGCCCATGCCCATCTTCCTCACCGCACTGGGCACGGTAACACCCTACATGAGCGTCACTGTCAAGGCGCGGGTCAGCGGCCAACTGCTGCCAGTCAAGTTTACCGAGGGCCAGTTGGTGAAGCAGGGTGAAACCATCATGGTGATCGATCCCATGCCCTACAAGGCCGCGTTGGACCAGGCCAAGGGGGCGTTGGCCCGCGACGAAGCGCTCTTGAAAAACGCCCAGGCGCAGTACAACCGCTATAAGGCGCTCTACGATGCCGGCGTGGTGTCAAAAGAGATTATGGAAACCGACGCGTCCACGCTGGGCCAGTACCAGGGCGCAATCGAATCCGACAAGGCGGCTATCGAAACCGCCCAGTTGCAGCTCAACTGGTGCACCATCCAGTCGCCCATTACGGGCCGCATCGGCCTGCGCCTTGTAGACCCCGGCAACATTATCACCGCCAACACCACAAACCTGGTCATCATCAACCAGTTCCAGCCCATGGCGGTTTACTTCACTCTGCCTGAGAATCAGCTTCCCCAGGTGCTTCACAAGCTTGCCGCGGAACGCCGCCTGCCTGTCGATGCTTACGACCGCGGCGATGTGCAAAAGATCGCCGACGGCACGCTGCTCACGGCCGACAACCAGATCGACACCACCACCGGAACCGCAAAGATGAAGGCGGTCTTCGATAACAAGGATCAGTCGCTATTCCCCAACCAATTTGTGAACATCCACTTGGTGCTTGAAGACCGGCCCAACGCGCTGGTGGTTCCGTCGGCGGCGATACAGACAGGTCTGCAGGGAACCTTTGTTTGGGCTGTCGATACGGATGCCAAAGGAGCGGCGACCGCACGGCTTCAACCTGTAAAAATAGCGCTTGCCGAAGGCCAGGTCACCATTGTGGACAGCGGACTGCAAAAGGGCCAGAGCGTAGTGGTGGACGGAGCGGACCGGCTGCGTCCCGGCCAGATAGTGACTCCAAGCGCGGCTCGGCAAAGGAATTCGCAGGCTTCGAGCGGCCAAGGCAGCGGCCCCGGAGCCGGCCAGGATACAGGTCAGCCGGCCAGCCCATTCGCAAGTCAGTCAAAATCTTTTCAGCCCCAGACTCAATCTGGCAAGGGCAAACACGATTCGAGGGCAAAGCAGTGAGTGTGAGTCCTTCCCGGCCATTCATACTGCGCCCGGTAGCAACCTCGCTGCTGATGGCGGCCATCCTGCTTGCGGGCTTCGTGGGCTACCAGCAGTTGCCGGTTTCCGCCTTGCCCGAAGTGGATTACCCCATCATCCAGGTGCTCACGTTCTACCCCGGCGCCGGGCCTGAGGTCATGGCGTCGTCGGTGACCGCGCCCCTGGAACGCCAGTTCGGCCAGATGCCGGGCCTCAAGCAGATGACCTCGGTCAGCAGCGGCGGCGGCTCGGTTATCACCCTCGAATTCAACCTCGAAGAAAACATCGATGTGGCGGAGCAGGAAGTGCAGGCAGCCATCAACGGCGCCAACAGCTTTCTTCCGCAGGACCTGCCCAATCCGCCCATTTACAGCAAGGTGAACCCAGCCGACGCGCCGGTGATGACGCTCGCGCTTACCTCGGACACGCTTCCGCTGGACAAGATCGAAGACGCGGCCGATACCAATCTGGCGCAGAAAATCTCCCAGGTTACCGGTGTGGGTTTGGTCTCGATCGCCGGTGGACAAAAGCCTTCTGTACGAATTCAGGCAAACCCCTCGCAGCTTGCCGCCTACAACCTGAGCATGGAAGACCTGCGAACTTCAGTGGCCGCTGCCAACGTGGACCAGGCCAAGGGCACGCTGAATGGATCGCGCCAGTCCTACACCATCGGCGCCAACGACCAGTTGATCTCGAGCGGCGATTACAAATCGGTAATTGTTGCCTATCGCAATGGGGCGGCCGTGCGCGCCTCCGACGTGGCCACCATTGTGGACGCCGCCGAGAATGCCCAACAAGCCGCGTGGATGGACCGGCAACCGGCGGTGATCGTCAACATCCAGCGCCAGCCCGGCGCAAACATCATCGCGGTTGTCGATCGCATCCAGAAGCTGCTGCCGCAGTTGCGCACCAGCCTGCCGGCCTCGGTACAGGTCAAAGTGCTCACCGACCGCACCGTAACCATTCGCGCCTCGGTAAGGGACGTCGAATTTGAACTGATGCTCACCGTCGCCCTGGTGGTGATGGTCATCTTCCTGTTCCTGCGCAACCTGGCGGCCACCGTCATTCCTTCCGTCGCGGTCCCGCTGTCGATCGTCGGCACTTTCGGGGTGATGTACCTGCTGGGCTACTCGCTCAACAACCTCACCCTCATGGCTCTCACCATCTCGACTGGCTTTGTGGTGGATGACGCCATCGTGATGATCGAGAACATATCGCGATTCATCGAGGAAGGCGACAGCCCCATGCGGGCCGCGCTCAAGGGCAGCGAACAGATCGGCTTCACTATCATGTCGCTCACCGTCTCGCTGATTGCGGTGCTCATTCCCCTGCTCTTCATGAGCGACGTGGTCGGGCGCCTGTTCCGCGAGTTCGCCGTGACTCTTGCGATTACCATCCTGGTCTCCGCGGTGGTTTCGCTCACCCT
>OBLW0100004752.1_pt1 | contig 10306 bp, 11 predicted proteins | sample 1520161 | NCBI WGS metagenome assembly OBLW01 (sample SAMEA3539309, study PRJEB22396) | soil metagenome | biome: tundra; feature: field; material: soil | place: USA | collected 2010-05 | depth 0.15 m | reverse complement strand
GACTGCAATCCTCCCCCTGTCTTTACTTGCTTGCGCGGCGTCTGCCTGCACAGCGTGAAGTTCTCCCGCTCCCGCCGCCACATCTTTATCGCGGACCAGTTGCGCAGCCACTCCGGACCACCCCTCGTCAAGCGTCATCAACAACCCGAGCACCTCTGCAAGGGGCTGGTCCGCCTGCTGCATATTCGCGTCCAGAAGCCTCTGCTGCATGTAGAAATAGAGGTTCTGGAGGCGTTGTGAAATTTCCGCCGCCACTTCGGGCCGAAGCGCGCCCAGCAGTTCCGCAATCACCGAATATGCCTGCATGACAGCCGCCGAACGCCTCGCAATTCTCTTGTGCTGCAAATGCTCCCGAGCCTCCCGCACGCTGGAAATGGCCCGCTGATACAGCATTCTGATCAGCTCTATTGGATCCGCGTTAAGAATCGTTTGTTCGAAATAGGGATTCATCATGTGTATTCTTCCGGATATGGATTTATCCGGAGTCCCGCGTCAACTTGTCGGCCTCCGCCGCGATCTGAAGCAGGTACTCGGGTGGCAACTGCTGAATTACTTCCTTGGTCGTGCTGTCCACAACCCTGATTACCGGCCGCTTCGTCGCCTGATCCACGGAAAAGGTCACTTCCCGCCCGCCCCCGGGGTAACCGGCATCGTTGAGCCGCTGCACCGCTGCCGACACCGACCGGCTCAACGCCCGCTCTGCCGGCGTCGGGACTGTCGGGGGCGTCACTTTCAATGCCGTACCCGCAAACGCTTGAATGGATGTAATCGAATTTTGGGCCATATACTCCTGCCTGAGGTTCTTATCGGCTGACTCGAAAATTGTTTGAGGTGAGTTCTGCCGGCAACATTTTCCTAACATCCTAAACTTACTGCCTCTCCGCGCCGATACTTCTCCAGGAGCAAGAAATGACCGCCACAATCCCGCTCGATGTACTCATAGTCGACGACTCAGCCGCAATCCGCAAAATTCTGCAGCGGGTGCTGCGTCAGACCGATCTGAACCTCGGTGAAATCAAAGAAGCCGCTGATGGAATTGAGGCGGTTGAGATCCTCAAGGATCGGACGTTTGGGCTGATCCTGTCCGATATCAATATGCCCCGGATGGATGGCTTGCAGTTACTGGCCCGTATTAAGGAGATGGACCATCTGAAGAATGTCCCGGTCATCATGATCTCGACCGAAGGCGGCCAGGGGAAAGTGATGGAAGCGGTTCAGCTCGGCGCCACCGGCTATGTCCGAAAACCGTTCACCGCCGATCAGATCAAAGAGAAGCTTGCCGGATTTATTGTCTGAACCCTAGCTAGCTAGCGGCCCGGGACGCCCATCCATCCGCGCGTCCAGATGTCGGACATCGTAAGGAACAGAAGCAATGTCAGCCAGAAGATACTGGCCATCACGATCATCTTCGTCAGGCGCGTGCTGTACCAGACGTGCATGAAGAACAGCACCACCAGCGACGCCTTGACGATCGCGATCGCCAGCGCCACGAAGATGTTCCAGCGGCCCAAGTCGACCGTCGATATATAGGTGGTCACCCACGTCAGTACGATGAGCGCAAAAAATACCGCGAAGTAGATTCGCTTTGGTACAACGTGGTGTTCAGCGGGGCCAGCGTGATTTGCCATACATTCCCTCTTCTATTTCGGCACTGCCGATCGATCGATCAGATACAGCAACGGGAACAGGAAAATCCATACAATATCGACAAAGTGCCAATAAAGCCCGAACATTTCCACCGGCGTATGCCATGCCGGGCCATAGGCTCCCTTACGCGCCTGCACGATCAGGACCAGGATAATCACCACGCCAATGATCATGTGCGTGGCATGAAGTCCCGTCATCCCGAAGTACAACGCGAAAAACAGGGGAGTATGCGGGGCATCGATGCAGGCTTTGCCCGACTCGTCGCGGCAATCGAAATGGTGTCCCGGGATTTCGTGACGAACATACTTATCATGGTACTCATATGCCTTGACACCGAGGAACGTTCCGCCAAGCAGGAGAGTCAGAATCAGGAACAGAACAATCAGATTCTGTTTCCCGATCGCCGCTGAGCGGACCGCCAGCGCCATCGTCAAACTGCTGCAGATCAGAACAGTTGTATTCGCTGCGCCAATAATGAGGTTGGTATTGTTGCTGGCGGATGCGAACGCGGCGGGGTAAGCCTGCCGGTACACGAAATATGCCAGGAACAGTCCCCCGAAAAACATGACCTCGGTGAGCAGGAAAACCCACATCCCGACAGTCGAGGCATCCTTCTGCTGCTCCGCATTCTCGAAATGATGCTGGACGTTTGAGGTCGTGTGAGGATCTACCGCGTGACTAGCCAACGTGTACAACCTCCTCTTTCGTATATGTATACACTTCCTGCGTCACTACCGGAGTGACCTCGAAGTTCTCCGTCGGCGGGGGCGATGCCGTCTGCCATTCGAGGCCCGTCGCGCCCCACGGATTCGGCGGCGCCGGCGGACCGTATTTGAGCGACCACAGCAGATAACAGAAAGGAATCAGGTAGCCAACGCCCAGAATCGAGGCGCCCGCCGAGGAAAGCACGTTTAGCACCTGGAACTCCGGCGGGTAAACGTGATACCGTCTCGGCATCCCCATGTATCCCAGCAGGAATTGGGGAAAGAACGTCAGGTTAAAGCCCACGAAAACGATAATCGCGGAAATCTTCGACCAGCCCTCGTCGTACATCCTGCCGAAAATCTTGGGCCACCAGTAATGGATGCCGCCCAGAAAGCCCATAATCGCGCCACCCACCATTACGTAATGGAAGTGCGCGATTACGAAGTAGGAATCCGTCAGGTGCACGTCCATACCGAGCGACGCCAGGAACAATCCGGTCAAACCTCCGATGGTGAACAGCCCGATGAAGCCGAGCGCGTAGAGCATCGGCGTCGTGATACGGACGGAGCCCTTATACATGGTCGCGGTCCAGTTGAAAACCTTGATGGCGGAAGGTATCGCCACCACGTAGCTCAGGATCGAGAACACCATCCCCGCATAGACCGACTGCCCGCTGACGAACAGGTGGTGGCCCCACACGATGAATCCGAACACCGCGATCGCCACGCTCGAAAACGCAATGAACGTGTATCCAAACGGCTTCTTCGAGCTGAACGTCGTAATGATTTCCGTCACCACTCCCATCGACGGCAGAATCATGATGTAAACCGCCGGGTGCGAATAAAACCAGAACATATGCTGGAACAGCACCGGATCGCCCCCGTACGCCGGGTCGAAGAACCCGATGTGAAATCCGCGTTCCAGCACCAGCAGGAACATCGTCACCGCGATCACCGGAGTCCCCAGCACCTGGATCATGCTGGTCGCATAATGCGCCCATACGAACAGCGGCAGCCGGAACCACGTCAGCCCCGGCGCGCGCATCCGGTGGATGGTCACAATGAAGTTCAACCCCGTGAGGATCGACGAGAATCCGGCGATGAAAACCCCCAACCCCGAAGCAATCACGTATCCGTTCGAATAGGACGAGCTGAAAGGCGTGTAGAAGGTCCAGCCCGTATCCACGCCGCCCAGGAACAGCACCGTGATGATAAACATGCCGCCGATCATGTAGATGTACCAGCTCAGCAGGTTTACCCTGGGAAACGCCACATCCTTGGCGCCGATCATCAGCGGGATCAGGAAATTGCCGAATATCGCTGGAATGGACGGGACCAGGAAAAGGAACACCATGATGACCCCGTGCATCGTGAACAGTTTGTTGTAAGTGTTCGATTCCACCAGATCCCCGGCCGGCGTGGCCAGTTCCAGACGGATGAGTACCGCGAACATCCCGCCGAGGGCGAAGAAGAACGTCACTCCGAGCAGATACAGGATCGCAATCCGCTTATGGTCGTGCGTCAACAGCCAACTCTTCAAACCTTCCGTCTGGTTGAGGTAATTCTTTTTCGTTGCTACTGGAGGAGTCGCCGTAATCATACTGATGTCCCTTGCAAGCCTGTACTAGTGTGGGGCGGACCCCCCGGTCCGCGGCCGACGCCCCCGTCGGCTTCCCAAGTCCCGTTAATCATTGCTTCCCCGCATTCCCCTGCACCGGCCTCGCTGCCGGTTTCGCCGGCGTCTGCGGCGACGTGCTGGTCTGCGTTGGCGCCGGAGTCGCCGAACTCTCCATCCCGCTCTTCGGACCCAGAGACTTCACGTATTCCACCAGCTTCAACAGCCCATCCTCCGTCACCAGCCCCTTGAACGTCGGCATGATGTCGTCGTAACCGGCGACAATTTTGGCCTGAGGATAGAGCACCGATTCACGGATATAAGACTCATCCGCTCTGACTTTCGATCCGTCCTTCAGCACCACCGTCGTGCCGAACAGGCCGTTCAGATTCGGGCAGCGCCCGTTCTGCTTGTTCATCGCGCTCGGGTGGCATGTCCCGCAGCCCAGCTGGTTAAACAGGGCCTCTCCCTGTTCGGCCATCGAGCCCTCGCCGCTGCCCGCGCCCAGCCATGCGTTGTAGTCCGCCTCGTTCATCACATGGACCCAACCGATCATCCCGGAATGTTTCGTGCCGCAGTACTCCATGCAAAAAATGTGATATTCGCCCACCTTCGTCGGCCGGAACCACTCGGTTGTATACCGGCCCGGAAGCACGTCGGTTTTCGTGCGGAACGCGGGTACTGAGAAGTCGTGGATTACGTCCTCGGAAGTCAAAGTGAGCCGGATATCGCGGTTCACCGGGACGTGCAGTTCATTGATTTCGCGCGCGCCCTCGTTGTGCTGCACCTTCCACATCCACTGTTTGCCGGTTACGAAAATCTCCATCGAGTCCGCCGGCGGCCGCGATTCCGTGAAGAAGATACTCGCGCCCCACGCGAACATAACCAGCGAGAGACCCAACGGAATGATGGACCACACGATCTCAAGAACCATGCCCCCGATACTGTGCTCGTCCATGGGCTTGGGAATCTCGTCGTTCTTCCGCCGGTATTTGATCGCGAAGAAAACCACCAGAAACGCAATGAGCAGCGAGAAAAACGCGCTGACCAGCACGAGGTACGCGTACAGCCCGTCTACCTGACCGGCGATGGACGACGCCGCTTCCGGAAAAAGCTGGAAACTCTTTTCTCCCATAATTGGTTAAGCGGCGCGATTCCCTTTCTGCCTGTCCCTCCGCAGCATAATAAACACAAATCCCCCCAGCATCAGCACCGTAGCCGCACCCGCCGCGCGCAAAATCCCCATGGCGAGAAACGTGTACTTCCCGGAAGTCGGATCGAAGTGATAGCAGAACAGCAGAATCTGATCCACCGCATTTCCGATCTTGTTCTGCGATGCCTCCACCAATCCCAGCCGCATATCCTTCGGCGAGTATTCGATGCCGTAAAAATACTTCGAAAGCTTCCCGTCCGGCGTCAGCACGTAAATCGCGCTGGCGTGCGCGAAGGTCGCGGTATAAACGTCCCACCGGTACTTGAATCCGACCGCGTCCGTGACCCGCTTGATCGAATTCGGCTCGCCCGTCAGAAAATGCCAGGCGTCCGCCGTCTCGGGATGCCCATAATCCTTCATGTACACCGCTTTTTTCAGCAGCGCCTGTTTAGGCGTCTCCCGCGCATCGAAGCTGATCGCCACTACGTCGTAGTCCTTACCCGGCGTGAATCTCATCACCCTCGCGGACCGCACCAGTCCATTCAACACCTGGGTGCACAGCATCGGGCATTCGTAATACACCAGCGCCAGCACCACCGGCCGCTTCCCAAAGTATTTGCCCAGCTGCACTTTCTGCCCGTATTCATCCCGAAACGCCGCATCCATCGGCAGCTGCGAATTCAATCTCTGCTCGATGGTCACGCCCGTCAGCGCACTCGGCCTGTCGACGCCCTTCATATTCAGAAGGTCGCCCACCGGAGCGTTCCTCGGCGCATTCAGCGTCGGCCCATCACTCTGCCCCAAAGCCGCCGCAACCGTAAACAACACCGCTGCACCAAAACGCAATGTACCGCTGGTGATCTTGTCACCGGCGCTTTGGCTGCGGCTCTGCTGCACTATCATCATTGCGAAATCTTTTCCAGCGTTCGACCGCTGCTCGAATCCTCCGGAATCATCCGATATCCGTCATTGTCCAGACCCGCCGGACTCGGCTTCGACGGCAAACCCTTCTGCGCCACGATATCGATCGCCTGATCGATCGGTATCCGCACAATCCCCTTATTGGGATCGATCCAGCCATAGCTGCTCAGAATAGCGTCTTCATCCGCCCGCAAATCCTTGAGTTCCACCTTCGGCTCCGCCTGCAAACGCGGCTCCGGCGGCAGTTTCTGCCGTTCGTTCATCATCGCCTTCGCGGGATTATCTGCATTCTTCGCGTCTTCCCTCTGGAACAGGAAGTTGAACATCACCCACATCGCAAACACCGTGACGATGCAGCTCAGCAGAAGCCCGATGCCGAACGCCGAGACCTGAAAGACGTTAATGTCTCTCGTCTCGTGCGAGACGCCCGGATTGACGCCGGGTTCGTGCTCGTGAGCTTTGTCTTCGTGCGGATTCTTAGTGCTCTCTGCCATGATTCAAAGCCTTTTGAAGATTCGGTTCGCCCAGCGGCAGCAACGGCCGCGTCGGCAGCGTTCGGAAGAACATAGCCAGCCACAATCCGCCAAACCCGATCGGCGCCACAAAATCCAGCCACGAAACCGTGAACACCGGATGGTTCACATCCACGAAATTCGGTTCCACCAGCCAGAACACGTCCACCACCCGAATGCAAATGATGAAAATGGCTATCGACGCAAGCGTCTTCGCATTCTTCTTCAGCGTCTGCGAAAGCAGCAGCGCGAATGGAAGCGCGAAGTGGAATAACAGCAGCGTCAGTCCGACCCATTGCCAGCCACCATTCAAACGCCGCACGTACCAGGTGATCTCCTGCGGCAGATTTGCCGAATAGATAATCAGATACTGCGAGAACGACAGGTACGCCCAGAACATCACCAGAGCCAGCATCAGCTTGCCCAGATCGTGCAGATGCCTCTTCGTGATCGCATGATCCATCGGCGCATATTTCCCGAGAAGAATCAGGACCGCCACCACCAGCGATATGGCCGACAACGCCTGCCCCGCAGCCACCAAAAATCCGTAAATGGTCGAGCTCCACGTCACGTCCAGCGACACCAGGTAATCCACAGCGCAGAAGGTGATCGTGAAAAAGTAAGCCACAATTCCCGGCCCGCTCAACTTTTCGAGAGCGCTCGAATACTTCCACGATTTGGTCTCGTCTTCGAGCCGCGACCATTTGTTGAGCAGGAATGTCAAGCCCAGCCAGACCACTCCGTAAATAAGCCAGCGTATCCAGAGGAACGGCACGTTCAGATAAAGATGTTTCAACTGGACGATCTTGTCGCCCGCATTTGCCGGGTCGGCCCAGAAATACAGCTTAGGCGCAAATATCAGCAGCGGCAGGAAGCCAAGCCACATTACGTAAAGCGTCCGCGTACCCGCTTCCAGCGGCCGCCGGATCATCACTCCCCAAGCCCCGCCGGCGACAAAGTGAATCATCAGCCACACCAGGCAGCCCATGCCCATCCCGAACCAGAAGAAGAAGCCCACCAGATAGGAGCGCAGGAACTGCGCGGGACTCACTAAGAAATATCCGCTGACCAGCGCCGCGAGACCAACCAACCCGACGAACGTCGCAATCAGCTGGTACTTTTTCAGCGATTCCGCCAGCTGCGGAGGTGTTGCGTAACTTTGTTCGGTCGTCGTCATTGTCTTTCGGGTTGACTCCCAGCCCCAGTGGTGACAACGGCACCGACCCCGTGTGCCCCGGGAACTCCCGACGGCGTCGCCGGCTTCGCCGGAAAGTCCACAAAATCCGGATCCGATGGCGCAATCGGTTCATTCGCCTGCGCCGCCGATTGGACCGATGACGCGGTGCCGACAGCCGGAACTCGGGAGCGCGCTTCCTGCGGCAAATCGTTAATGTTGGCGTTCTCGCTGTATTGCAGCGCCCGGATATAAGCCACGATGGCCCAGCGGTCGCGCGGCTGCACCTGCGACGCGTAATTCAGCATGGCGCCATATCCGTTCGAGATCACGTCGTACAAATGCCCCACCGGCGCATTCCGCAAACGGTCGATGTGATACGAAGGCGGCTGTTTGAAGCCGCGCCGCACGATCATTCCGAGACCGTTTCCAATCCGCCCATGGCATGGCGCACAATAAACGTCGAAGCGCTGCTGCCCGCGAAGTATAACGGTCTTATCAACGGCAATCGGAAACGCCTCGATATCCTTACCCGCTGCGTCCTTACCCTCATAGAATGCTGTATCTTCGTCCAGTGCTCCACGCGCGATAGTACCTTCCACCGGCTGCCTCTCGCTGCGCCCATCGGCAAAGAAATCGCTGGGCCGCTGCGGCCTGTATTTCGGCTGATCCTGCATATCCAGCCGCGAACACCCCACCAGCAGCAAACTCACCGCCACCAGCGCAATCCCGGTAGCGCCGGCGATCTTGTCGCCGGTGATTTTGCCGCGGCTCCGTATAAACTCCCTCATCGCGCCACTTCCGCTATCTCTTCCGGCCCCAGGCTCTCCAAAAACCCAGCCGTGGCGGTCCGATCGAATTTCGGATCGTCCGACTCAATGCACAAAAAGAACTTACTCCGCGAAGCATCCGCAAACCGCTCCACATTGAACACCGGATGATAAGGCGAAGGCAGCCCGTTCATCATAAGCATGCTGATCGCAGCCGTCAGCCCCCCAATCAAAACCGTGCACTCAAACGTAATCGGGATATACATCGGCGCGCTGATTAACGGCCGCCCGCCAATATTCAAAGGCAGCGCCACCGCTTCCACCCAACTGGCCAGCCCGAAACCACCCACGCATCCAATCAAGCCGCCGATCAGCGTGAACAGCGATACCCGATTGTCATGCAAATCCATAGCATCGTCGAGTTCGTGAATCGGAAACGGCGTGTAAGCGTCGAACTTCTTAAACCCCGCGTCTTTAGTCCGGCGCGCCGCCGCCACCAGTTCCCCGGCCGTCTCGAACTCAGCCATCAAACCGTACAACGGATCCGCATTCTCAATCGAATGAGCACTCATCGCGCGACCGGCTCCTTAACCCGCGCCCCCGGCAGAAGCATACGCAATTCGAAGATCGTGATCATCGGCAGCACCCTGACGAACAGGAAGATACAGGTCATGAACAAACCGAGCGTGCCGATATAGACCGCCCAATCCCATCTCGTCGGCCAATACATTCCCCAGCTCGATGGCAGGAAGTCGCGGTGAAGACTCGTAATGACAATCACGAAGCGCTCCAGCCACATGCCGATATTGACGACAATCGAAATGCACCACAAGATCAGCGGACCGGTCCGGATTCTCTTGAACCACAGAAACTGCGGCGTGATGACATTACAGAAGATCAGCGCGTAATAGAACGGGGCATAGGGACCGGTCATGCGGTTCCAGATCATGAACTTCTCGTACACATCCGCACTGTAGTAGCCGAAGAACGCCTCGAACATGTAGCCGTAACCCACGATCAGCCCTGTCGCCAGCGTAACCTTCGCCATGTTATTCAAGTGGCGCAGCGTGATGATGTCTTCAAGTCCGTAGAACTTACGCACCGGGATCATCAGCGTCAGCACCATCGCGAAGCCGGAGTAAATCGCGCCGGCGACGAAGTAAGGCGGGAAAATTGTTGTATGCCAGCCGGGAACCATCGCCACCGCGAAGTCGAAGCTGACGACCGTGTGGACGGAAACCACCAGCGGCGTCGAGAGCCCCGCCAGCAGCAGCGCCGCCTTCTCGTATCTCTGCCAATGGCGCGCCGAACTCCGCCATCCCATGGAGAGCATCCCGTAGATCACCTGTTTCCAGCGCTGCTTCGCCGAATCGCGCAGCGTCGCAAAATCGGGAATCAGCCCCACGTACCAGAACACCGCCGAGATCGTCAGGTACGTCGTAACCGCGAACACGTCCCACACCAGCGGGCTGCGGAACTGCGGCCAGAGCCACATCGTATTCGGATACGGCAGCAGCCAGTAAGCCAGCCACGGCCGCCCCGTATGCAGCACCGGGAACATGCCCGCGCACATCACCGCGAAAATCGTCATGGCTTCGGCGAAACGGTTAATCGCGTTGCGCCAGGATTGATTGAGCAATAGTAGAATCGCCGAAATCAGCGTTCCCGCGTGGCCGATACCGATCCACCAAACGAAGTTGACGATCGCGAATCCCCAGCCGATCGGGATGTTGATGCCCCAGATCCCAACGCCCTTGATGATCAGCCAACTAGCCGCGCCCATCAGCAATTGCAGAACACTGAATGCGAT
>OBLW0100004751.1_pt1 | contig 10306 bp, 9 predicted proteins | sample 1520161 | NCBI WGS metagenome assembly OBLW01 (sample SAMEA3539309, study PRJEB22396) | soil metagenome | biome: tundra; feature: field; material: soil | place: USA | collected 2010-05 | depth 0.15 m | reverse complement strand
TTTATATTTTGGTCGGCGGCCGGCTTTGCCGGCGGGGTTGTCTTCGGTTCTTTCTTTGAATGGACGCTGCACCGTTATTTCATGCACCGGCCTTTCGGCGGTTTTGATTACGCCTTCCGGGCGCACGCCATCGTTCATCACCACACTTTCAAAGCCGACCATACCTATCACCTCATCCATGAACCGGACAAAAAACTCATTCCGATGGCGTGGTGGAACGGCCCGCTGCTGATCTTTTTGGGAATGCTGCCGGTGCTGGCGCTGGCCTGGTGGGTTGGCCGCTGGTGGTTGCTGACCGGTTCGTTCCTGGCCTTCGCCGGCTACTACGCCGCGTATGAATACATGCACTGGTGCATGCATCTGCCGAAAGCCCGCCGGGTGGAACGCTCCTGGATTTTCTACCGGCTGAACGGCCATCACCTGCTCCATCACCGCTATATGCACAAGAATTACAACGTCGTGATGCCCTTCGCGGACCTCTGCCTCGGCACGATGCTTTTGCGCTCAAAAATAAAATTTCCGCAGGCGCGTGGCGCGGCCGTCCCCAACGTGCAGCCAAGGCTGAAACAGCCGGTGTCGTCGCAAACTTGACGCGCCCGCCGGAAAAAACTAGCTTGTGACCGGTTGGTGGTCGTAGCTCAATGGTAGAGTCCAAGCTTGTGGAGCTTGTTGTTGCGGGTTCGAATCCCGTCGGCCACCCCAGCCTTCGCTTGAATGCAGTGAAAGTGAAGGCTGCCGCGCCGAAGTGAAGCGTAGGCGGGCCATGTCCAACTGCACAGCGAGCTACGGCTCGGCAAGCCAGTTGAATTTTCAGCCGGAAGCCAGGGTGCTCATTGGCCAATGAAATTCTTCTATGTTTATATTCTTCAAAGTCAGTCAGCGCCTGAACATTTTTACGTTGGCCTGACCGAAGACCTTCAATCACGCCTCAAAAAACATAACGCCGGTGAAGTTCCCTATACTTCAAATTTTCGTCCGTGGGCTATTAAAACAGCCGTTGCTTTCAACGACAAGGAACGCGCGGCGCAATTTGAGCGGTATTTGAAGACGGCGTCAGGCCGGGCGTTTGCCAGGAAACGGCTTTAGGGCTCGCGCTGCTGCGACCGGCAACAAAATCAAATTGAATAATCGTCCAAGAAAATTTTCACGTTCTTCACCTCCACGAAAACTTTTTCACCCAGTTTGGGCAACAGTTGCTGAAACAGTTTCTTGCTCAACTGCACCGTAAATTTTTCACCGCTGACGAGCCTTTTCAATTCCCGGGTCCGCCACCGACCCGGCGATAAAGTGCTTCATAGCGCGGCACGATAATCTTGGCGGAAAACATTTCCCGGGCACGCGCCTGGGCGGCGCGGCCAAGGGTCGCCCGCAGGGTGGCATCCTGAATTAATTTTTCGACCGAGCGCGCCAGAGTGTCAGCATCCCCGAAAGGTACCAGCAGCCCGGTCTGATGGTCCGCGATGACTTCGGGAATCCCGCCCACCCGGGTCGCCACGCTCGGACAGGCAAAACACATTGCCTCGAGAATGCTTAGACAAAAGCTTTCCGATTCGGATGTGACCAGCCCCAAGTCAGCCGCCTGCAGGTAATCTTCAATATTTATCACGTTTTCTTTCACGATCAGGCGGTCTTCCAGCCCCAGCCGGCGAACCACATTCACAAATGGCGCAAAACTTCCGCCCGCAAGAATGACGAGTTTGAACGATTCGCGCGGGCGGATGCGGGCAACTGTTTCGAGCAGCAAATCAATGCGCTTTAACGGCCGGAGATTGGAGGAATGGAGAACCATCGCTTCGTCGCGCAAGCCCAGTTCGCGGCGCATCTCGTCGCGCGAACGCAGGGCCGGACCCGGTTCAAAAAAATTGTGGATGACCTCCATCGGTCCTTCAAAGCCGAGCACCCGCTGTGTCTCCTGCTTCAAAAAATCCGACACAACGGTAACGGCATCAGAGTGGGTCAACGCGTGGTGAATGGCGGGCCGATAACCCGGATCAGCACCCAGCAAGGTGGTGTCCGTGCCGTGTAACGTGGTGATGACACGCGGCTGTTGCTCGGGCGGCAGCATGGAACGCGCAAGAATCGCGGCGGTGGCATGGGGCACCGCGTAGTGGACATGGAGGATGTCAAGCTGATGATCGCGGCTTACTTCCGCCATTTTCACCGAGAGCGGCAACGTGTAGTCGGGATACTTGAACAGCCCGTAATCATTGATGATGACCGGATGAAAAAAAAGCCGTGGCGCATCCGCCGGCATCCGGAACGGCCGCTCGTAGCTGATGAAATGCACCTCGTGTCCGCGTCGCGCCAGTTCTTCACCGAGTGCCGAGGCGAGAATGCCGCTCCCGCCGACGGAAGGATAACACGTGATGCCAATCTTCAATGGCCGCGTTGAGTCCATGTTAAAATCGTCGCGCGCCACGGCCCGTCTGGGTGAGCGATTCAAACACCAACGGCTCATTTGGAAAAAGCGCGATGGCATGACCGATGCCTGCGCGGGCGCCGAGCAACCGGGCACGGGTGAGTTGCAATTCGATGTAGTTGCGGGCGGAAACTTGCGACGCATGCGCTTTCATTGCCGCCGTCCAGGTCGTTATAATTTCTGGCGCGGAAACATCAATCAACACCGGAGAAATATTGACAGGCTCCGCTTCGGGCGTCACCGCATAAAAAAATAATTGCGCAATGACGTGTGGTTTTTGACTGCGCAATGCTTTCAAGCCACCGTAGCGCGCCAGACGGGCGGCATCGCGCACCAGTTTTCCCAAGCGCGCATGATCGGGATGTTGGTTTTCAACGAGACTTGGAGCGAGGACGGTGCCGGGACGAATCTGCCGGATAATTTTCGCCAGTTTGATGGCATGGGCGGTCCGAATTTCCAGATGACCATCGCCATCGAGTTCAAGAAATTCAATCGTCGCCCCAAGCAGCGTGGCGGCGTTTCTGGCTTCAGCAGTCCGCTGTTTGGACGTGCCATGAGTGCCGGCTTCGCCGCGCGAGCAGACGACAAAATGGGCCTTGCGGCCGGCCAATGTTTCCCGCGCGATGACACCGCCGCAGCCGAATTCGATGTCGTCGGGATGCGCGCTAAACACCAGCAATGGCGCAAGTTCAGGCGAGTTCGGTATAGGCTTCATCGGATCGGTCAATGGCATCACGGGTTGAAAATTTTATTTCCGACGCGTCTTCGGTGCGAAGATAATCTTGTTCGCCCGCACCGGCAATGTAATGCGTGCAATGCAGAACGGATTGCATCCAGCGCAGGCGGCTATCGCGCGTCGGACTGATCTGTTCCTTGGTAAACGTCGTCAATGGCAGCGTCACAAACGAATCACCACCTTCGTGCAGCTTCAAAGTTCCGTCCACGAAACGGGCGCGGACAATTTCGCCTGCGTACGGGACATCCACAAAAAAGTCGGGAATATCGCAGGCCGCGCGACGGAAATCCAGGTCACTCGAACGCACCATGCGAACGCCTTCGAGCAGGCCCATCTGACCATACATCTCAAGGCAGAAGTCTGCAACGTTGGCAGCGGCAGTGATTTTGAAGATGTCGATCAACGGGTGGCCAATGTAATTCAGCAATTGGAGCGCGGTTTTGTCCTGCCAGTCGGCCGAGATTTTTTTATAGCGAAGGGGCGAGAACTTGCGCTGAATTTTATTTTCAACGGCGAAGTTGAGCTGTGCCGGTTCATTCGTCTGGCGGTGGCGTATAATGGTCCTCGTTTCGCGCGAATCGTGGTCACTGTCATGATAAAAGAAAACCATCTCCCCTCCGATTTCGCTTTGCAGCCGGCGGGCCGTCTGGATTTTGGCGAACAGAAACCGTTTCGGGAAAAATCCACAGGGCTGTTGACCGAAGCAAATGATCGGGGCGTTGCTCATAGGTTTGCGGCGCGCGCTGGTTTGCCGGGCAGGATTGCCTGGAGCATCAGACTCAAAGCCACGCATACGGCACAGCCGATAAAGTTATACCAGAGATAAGAAATATCGAGCGCCGGGAAGCGGTGTCGCAGCAGATAGAGCGCGAAGATGAACCCCTGCGCCACGACTGCCGCCCAGAACACCGCCGTGCCACCGACGCCTTTAAGAAAAAACGCCACCAGAAAAATTCCCAGAACCACACCGTAGAAAATCGAGCCGATGATGTTGATGGCCTCGATAAGATTTTCCGAAAAACCTGCGAACAGCGCGAAGGCAATGGCGGTAAATCCCCAGAACGCGGTGAACCATTTGGCAGCGCGGACGTTGCGGGCTTCATCGTGGGCGGCCAGCGGGCGAACGTGTCGCCAGAGGTCAATGGTCGTCGTCGTGCCCAGCGCGTTAAGTTCCCCCGCCTTCGAGCCGAGCGCGGCGGCGATCATCACGGCGATCAGCAAGCCGATGACCCCGTGAGGCAATTGATCGAGGATGAAACCGATGAAGACGTAATCGGAGTCCTTGGTTTTGGCGTGTGGATCAGCAGCGATCAATGCGGCCCTGGCTTCTTCCCGGACAGCTTCGGTCGCGGCTTCGGCGTCCAGCATGGCGGCACGGGCAGCCGTTTCGGCAATGGTGTCGCCCTGTGCCCGGGCATCAAGCCAGGCGCGGATTTTTTCCTGTTTCACGATGTGAAGTGCGGTGTTCTTTTCATCCAATGCTTGGAAAGCGGAGCCATTGGAACCGCCGGCATAATGCTGCCATTCGACACGATTGTAAAAGACGGGCGCGGGCTGAAATTGGTAGAACACAAATAGCAGCGCGCCGAGCAGCAGGATAAAAAACTGCATCGGGATTTTGAGCAACGCATTGAACATCAACCCCAGGCGGCCTTCGCGCAGCGCGGCGCCGCCGATGTAGCGTTGCACCTGCGATTGATCGGTGCCGAAGTAGGAAAGCGAAAGGAAAAGTCCGCCAAACAACCCCGTCCAAAGCGTGTAGCGCTTGTCGGGACTGAACGAAAAATCCACGGCCTGAAGTTTGCCCATTGCTCCAGCGACATGTGCCGCGCCAAACAGGCCAAGTCCTTGAGGAAGTCGCGCGACCAAAATCAAGAACGCCGTAATCATCCCGCCGAAGATAACACCCATCTGCCATTTTTGCGTGAGACTCACGGCTTCGCTGCCACCAGTGACGGTGTAGATGATCACGAGCAACCCGGTGCCGATGATCGTCAGGTCAAGCCGCCAGCCGAGCACAGTCGAGAGGATAATTGCCGGCGCATAAATGGTCACGCCGGCGGCGAGACCGCGTTGCAGAAGAAAAAGTCCTGCGCCGAGCAGCCGGGTTTTAGCGTCAAAGCGTTGGCCAAGAAATTCGTAGGCGGTGTAAACCCCAAGCCGGCGGTAAATGGGCAGAAAAACGGCGCACACGATGATCAATGCGAGCGGCAGGCCAAAATAGTTTTGGACAAACCCAATCCCGCTTTCAAAGCCTTGGCCGGGGATGGAAAGAAACGTGATCGCGCTCGCCTGCGTGGCCATCACCGAAATGCCGATGGTACCCCAGCGCGTGGTTTTGCTGCCTTTGAGATACGTGTCGAGATGGTCGGTGTGGCGTGTGTGCCACGCCCCGTAGGCGGCGATGCCCACCATGGTCACGAGCAGCACGATCCAATCGAGCAGGTTCATGCGAACAGTCGCGAGAAAAGAGCGAGCAACACCACAACCAGTACAAAAACGATGAAGACAAAAAGGTAAACCCCGCGCCACGTGCGGCAGCCCGGCACGCCGGGAGAATTATCGTCGGTGGCGGGATCAGTAGGTTTCATTTTCCAAGCGAAACCAGGTTGGCGAACAAGCGGTAGGCGCCCGGCACCCCGGCGGGAAGTTCACGGAAGAACACGAGGCCGGTGTAAACGAAATAGCCTTTGCCATATTGCGCGACGAGCAATCCGCCTTTGAGCGGTGATTCACCGGCATCGTTACATGCCAGAATTGGTATGAAGTGATCGTTCCACTGGTTGGGAAAATAAATTCCGCGCTCCTGCACCCAGCCATCAAAATCCGCGCTCGTAATTTTGTTCGGTGTATTTAACACCGGATGATCCGGGGCGAGAAATGTGATCGCCGCGTTTTCATCCGTCACCCGGTCGCCTGACAGATGCAACTCGTAAGGCGCGAGCTGGTCGGTCTTCAAATCGTTGCCGGGCCGGTTGTATTGCTCAATGACACTGCCGCCAGATTCGACAAAAGCGAAGAGCGCAGGCAATCGTGAAACGAGATCCGTGCGGACATTGAACGCACGCACACCAATCACCACCGCGTCGAAACCTTGCAACCGGTTCGTTGTAAGTTCTTCGCCATCGAGCATGGTCACGTCATAACCCATCTGTTTGATGGCCTCGGACACCGTGTCACCCGCACCGGGAATGTAGCCGATTTTCTTTCCCCGAATCGCCAGGTCAAGGCTGACGGCTTTCAAGCTCGCGAGCGGCTGGAGCAATTGCCGGGGAATGTGCGGATAAGAAATCTCCTCGCGCCGATTACGGTAACGCACGCCATTAATTTCCGCGCAAGCGATTATTTTCGCCGTGGTGGATTGTGCCGGCGCAGTAATGATAAACGTGAATTGTTTCCGCTCGCCCACGGCTTTCAAATTGAATGATTGTTTTGCCGGCGAAACTTTCCAGCCGGCGGGCGCTTCCAATTGCAACGTGCCAATGGAATTAGTACGCGCCGCGACAATTCCAACCTCAACGGCATGTGAGCCGCCGGGAGAAAAAAGCTGGACGTCGGAAGCGAATTCGAGCGAGACCGGCGGAATCACGTCCAGCTGGCGATGGACTTCGTTTCCTGCGGCATTGGTGACGACTTGCACCGGCTCGTCAGCAACCACCAGCGTCTGGCCGCCAACCTCAAAAACCTGTTCCAATGAAAACGCGGGCGCATTTTCCGGTGTGCCAATCAACGTCGGATCATCCACCCGGAACATTCCAGGCGTGCCTTCTTCGCGCAGCCAATATGGCTGGCTCAACGGCGTGCTGGCCGGAAGGGTTACGGTCTCGTTCCGGCTCAAAAGTTGATTGGGAACGAGATTGACCGCCGCAGTGGAATCGAATTCTTCCTTGATGCCCGGATGACGGGTACCTATCCAGCGAACCGGGATGCTGGAATTAACCATCGCTGAGCTGTGCAGTTCCATTGGTTCGCCCGGCACGATTTCAGGCTGGGCAATTGTGGTTTCAACTTTGAGACCGAGGCAGGCTTGTAAGATGCGATCAAGCTGGGCGCGCTTCTCCGCAACCACCGTGTCCTTTGTCGGCAACGCCGCCAGTTGGCTTCGCAATTTCAACAAAGCCGGCACACTGGCAGCAATATCTTGCGGATTAAATTGAGCAATGATTTCATCAGTCAATTTTCCAATTTCGGCGCCTCCGGGCACACGATTCCAAGTCGTATCTACGCCATCCAAAATGTCGTTCGTTGCAGGCGAGCCATCAAGGAATTGAAACGATTCAGTGCGCGGGCCGCCGTTGCCGCCAGAACTTCGGTAAGCGCCAAAACCCTGGGTCTTGTGCATGGAACGGCTTTGCCCGGCAATGTCCGCGAACGTTTCTCCGGAAACAGAATCTTTGCCGCCCGCGTCAAGGCTAATCCGATTCGTGCCACTTACCTTGTCCCGTTGGAAACTGGATACATTCCACAGAATACGTTCGGGTTGCCACGGTTGCAGTCCTGGTTCAGGAAAAGCCTTCGGATCCCCGGCAAGTTTGAAGGCTTCAAGCGCCAATACCGTTGACGCGGTGTGATGTCCATGCGTGCCGCCCGGAACCGGAGAAAAGCGGGTGATGATCACGTCCGGACGAAATTCACGAATGACGCGCACGATATCCGACAACACTTCCGGTTGGTCCCAAATGTTGAGCGTCTCGCGATAGTCCTTGGAAAAGCCGAAGTCAACGGCGCGCGAAAAAAATTGCCGGCCGCCATCAATCCGCCGGGCCGCCAGCAATTCTTGCGTGCGCGCCACCCCCAATTTATCACCGAAGTCCGGCCCGAGGACATTTTGACCGCCATCGCCGCGGGTGAGCGAAAGGTAGGCCGTGCGATAATCGCGCCCGCGCGCGAGATAGGCGATCAGCTCCGTATTCTCGTCATCAGGATGCGCCGCGATATAAAGCACGCTGCCCATCTGGCGGAAACTTTGCAGGTCATGAAGAATGGCCAACGACGGGCCAGTTTGCGGGCCGGCAGCGAAACCCATCGGCGTAAAAATTGAAGCCGCCATACAAATCAGGCCACACCAAAATGCCTGCCGTAATTTGCACAAATGCTTCACCAAAACGGAAATGACAGTCATCATTTCAAGCTGGAGATCAAGTCGTCATTCAGCTTCACATAGCCAGTGTCTTTGGCTTTGACGGCCAGCTCGCTTGAATGTTTGGCCGCTGCTATGGCACCTTCCTTGTCGCCCAGCCTGGCCAGAATTTCGGCTTTCAGATAGACGATGTAATGAGCATCGCGTTCGGCGATGGCGGCATCCACCCATTTGTCGGCCTTCTGCAAATCCAGCCCGTGATTATAATAAAACAGGGCTGCCTGATAATAAGGTTTCGGTTTCGCATCGGAAGCCATCACCGCCTCAATCTGCGGAACGAGTTTGTCCGTCAGATCAATTTCCATTTTTATGGGAACGACCGTCTTGTCCCAGACCAAATTCAAATAAGCCGACTCGTCGCGAATTTGGTTGAATTCAATGGTGAAGGTATCAATTGATCTTCCCAACGTAGTCGGCGTGGCTTTGAACCGCGCAACGTCGGCTTTTTCGTCATACTGAAAAGCGCCCCATTGTTCCGCGCCCTTGTTGATGATGATCGTCCATTCGTCTTCGCCGGGAATCGTGAAGAGCGCGTAAGTGCCGGCGGGGATTTCCGTCCCGTTCAATTTTACGGGCGTGCTGAAGATGATCTTGGTGGCACTGTTCGCACCCGTGCGCCAGACCTGGCCGAAGGGAACCATGCCGCCAAAGATGACCCGGTCTTTCACGCCGGGCCGGGAATAATCAACCTCAATATCCGTAAGCCCAACACGCTGTTTCAAGGTGCAGGCCGGACTGGGAGCCGGAAATTCAACCTTGGGCGTCTGCGCCAGCAAGGTGGAGGCAAACATCAAGCCACCAGCGGACACAGAAAAGAAACGGAGCATTTTATTGTTCATAAGTTTAGTTGGTTAAAATTATTTCTGAACGGCAAACGCGGCTGAAAAGCCTGTGTTCTCCCACATTATTTTCAAGCTGCCGCCACCGTTCGGATTTTTTGAAACGGCCATCAGCAGCTGGTCCGCCGGTTTTTCCAAAACTTCTTTTTTCAGATCAATTCGCGCCAGGTCCTGCTTCTCATCATATTGAGTTCCCCACTGGCCGAGTTGTTTGCTAACGATCAATTTTGCCGAACCATCTTCCTGCGGCAGCAGGTAAAGCGTGTAAGCACCCGCGGGAATTGTTGTCTCCCCAAACACAATCGGCTTCTGGATGATGAGCGTGGTGGCCTCATCCGCGCCCAGGCGCCAGACGTTGCCGTAAGGAACGAGACCGCCCCAGATTTTGCGGCTTTCGCCGGTGTGTGGATCCTTGGTGTACGGCCGGCCATAAACAACCGTGACCCGGTTGCCATCAATGACCGCGCTGATGGTTTCATGGGGACTGACGCGTTTCTGCTGCGCCATCAGGGGCAACGCACTGAAAATAATTGCGGTGATTACCAGACAGGATTTGATCTTATTCATAGTCTTACGAGGTTTTTGGTTAGGGACGCTTTGATTCTGGCAAAAGTTACCGGCGTCACAAGCGCATTCTGCGCTTGATGGAATTTTAATCTCCACACCCGGGAAAACCCGAACGCAAAATTAAATCGAATAGTCGTCCGAGAAAATTTTCACGTTCTTCAGCTCCACGAAGACTTTTTCGCCCGGCTTGGGCGACAGTTGCTGGAACAGTTCCTTGCTCAACTGCACCGTGAACTTTTCACCGCTGTCGAGCCGTTTCAATTCCAGGTTCGCCACCGGGCCGGCGGCGTTGGCGCGGACGACCTGCGCGGCCAGCGCCGGACCGGTTTGTTCGCGCGTCACCCGGATGTCGTGCGGCCGCACAAAGGCGATGGCGGCCGTCTCCGCCTCGCCGGTTTTTTCCGGCAGCTCGAATTCGGTTTCGCCAATCGTCACCGTGCCGTCCCGCACGCGCCCGCTGAACAAATTGACGTTGCCGAGAAAATCATAAACGAACGGCGAGGCGGGCCGGTCATAAATCTCCTCCGGCGTGCCGATCTGCTCGATGCGTCCGTCGCGCAAAATCGCCACGCGGTCGGCCACTTCCAGCGCCTCCTCCTGATCGT
>OBLW0100004750.1_pt1 | contig 10307 bp, 13 predicted proteins | sample 1520161 | NCBI WGS metagenome assembly OBLW01 (sample SAMEA3539309, study PRJEB22396) | soil metagenome | biome: tundra; feature: field; material: soil | place: USA | collected 2010-05 | depth 0.15 m | reverse complement strand
TTCCTCGGCTGTGGGGGCGCTGCGGAGTGGAACACCAGCAATTCCTCAAAGAGTGAAATGGCCTGATAGCGTCAGTTGTCGGGCCGCACTCAACGCTACTCTTCTAGCTCGCTCTCTTCCGGCGCATCGGTGGGACTGGAGAACTCAATGCGGTACCCGTCGGGATCGGTGAGCGGCACTACCCAGAGACGGTTTCCCACAAACGGACGTTTCCGCGTCTGAATTCCGCGCGATTTGAACTCGCGATAAAGAGCCAGCGAGTCGTCGCACTGGAAACAGACATTTACTCCAGTCCCCAGCGTTTCCTTCGGCCTACCTCCGGGCCAGAGCTCCTGAAGCATGATCGCGGCGTCGCCAAGCTCAAGCCAGCACCAGCGAATTCTCCCGTCAGGATGGTCTTCGGCGCGGTCTTGGCCCGAGATTGAGCCGTCTCGTACTGTGAATCTCAGAAGAGAATCTCGAGGAAGGCCTGAATAGAAAGTATTATTTCCTCAAACCCTTCGATTCCAACCGCGTGGTCTTCCTTATTCTCAAATCAACCGCTTACGAAAACGTCATTCCTTGGGATGTATCGAGGGTTGAAGGCCTCAGCGCGATGATTGTGCCCTATATGGAAGCTGGCCATCAGGATGAAATCCCGATCGACCTTATCGAATCAGCCCTCATCGTTGATGTTATTTCTTAAATCACGGAGTTGGCTTGCCAGGATCTGAGCTGGGTTTTTCATCCAAGGAAGCAACGAGGGTTGCGGCCCCCACTTCAGAATCAACATAAGCTTGTTTGAGATCCACAATGGCCCGAGATTGGGCCGTCTCGTACTGTGTGGTGAAAGCTATATTCACCTTCACCTGCTCCTTAACCCCCAACGGGTTCTTCAGCCGGACGATCAACAAATTTCCCATCTGCACCGCCTCATGATCAATCGGCGGCACTAAATCGACAGTTGCCTGCACGGCAGCCGACGAATTCCGAGAGACAGACAATGTGACGCCGCTTACTGGCTGACTTCCATCATCTGTGATGAGGACGTTTACAAAGCGGCTGACCTTTAGATCGAGTAGGCCAGTCTTAGTTTTCCCACCCGTCCAGCGCGCAAGCTGGCCATGGGACTCAACAGAATACTTTACGGTTTTAGCCCGCAACTCACTTTCGCGCGTATCCGCTGTCCGCCACACCAATAATGAAATGACAATCGCTATGACGCTAAGCGCGCTGCTGATGTAGTCACTCGTTTTCATGGGCACCAGGGTACTACAACTCAGCTACTGCTTCGTCGCTTCGGTCACATTCAGCTCGCACAGCGCCACGAACCTCTGTGCCTGCGTATCGCCCAACTTCGCCGCGCGCTGTACCCGCGCCAGCAGCATAAATCTCAATATCGGGGTGAGCGGGCTTGGTTGGATGTTGAGCGAGAAGATCGCCTGAGCGATACTGTTGTCCGATCTCACCTCTGGCAGGACATTATGTTTGATCTGGTCACATCCCATGACTTCTACGCCATGCTGGTTCAGGATTTCGATGACTTCATGGATGAGCAGTCCTCCGCCCGGCGCGCGCTCCATTGCGCTGTAACCGCCTATCACCTGCATGAATGGGTGTGGGGCGACTGGCTTGCAAAGGATTACGACACATGGAAGGCTTTAGGCATTCGCGACAAAGATTCTTTTCTCGCGTGGATTGACGATACGTGCCCTTGGTTTCCCATCATCCAGAGGCTTGCGAACGGCACCAAGCATTTCATCAGGGATCAGGACTTCGGAGCGAAGAAAATTGGGGGCTACGGCCAAGGACCTTACGGCGTCGGTCCGTATGGACAAAGCTACCTGCTTATCGAATCCGGTGAAGGCGCTGCCGAACATCAATATTACGCAGCTGCATCTTTACTTGAGGTCGTCGTGCGATTCTGGCGGGACTTTTTTATCAAATATCGCCCCATCGCAAGTCTGCCGGTCAGCAAACACCACGTCGATTAGCCTGGCGCTCAGTAATCAAGATTTCTTGCCAGAGAGATCGAAGCCCATTGGCTGCCGCGGCCTGACAAAAGACGCGCCTGTGTGGTCATAGACGACCACCGATGCCGGTTTTTCCTGCTCCACTACTGTTCTTGTTTCCGGAGCACGGCTACCGTCGAACCACCAATCATTCCAATCATTACTCATCGTCAGCCCCATCTTTTGGTGAAGCGCTGACCCTGAACCCAATGCATCGAGCGACCGAAATCATCCTGGAGAGGATCGATGCCGAAGCGTATGTTCACTCAGTCTTCGAGGCTTTCCGCGTTCCGTATTGGCTTACAACCTCTTCGGACCTAGCGTTGCTGCACCCCTGCTCGGTACATGCCTGCTCCGGCCAATGTCCGTGAAAGCAGAAGAAGGCCAGTTCTTGCCTACCGCGGCTTGCGTATCGGCGGTTATTCTCTTCCCAGAGTTGCATTAGGCGTGTGCGATCCAATCCTTGCAGTGCGCTCTTTTCCTTCGGCAGAGGCGCTGGCAATGGTTCTGGCAGTCGTCCCAGACACGCATACTCTTCCAGTTGCTCGACACTGAGACTTTCAAGAAGACGTTGGTGCCACAGCCATCTCCGGAATCGCATCTCGATTTCCAGGACCTCAATCCTGTCCTTATGGGTTGCCATATCGCGCCTCTTCCTACCATGAAGCGAATGCCTTCCACAACCGCTGGCCGAATTATGACGCATCAAGCACCATCGTCGTCCTCGCCTGATTTGCGTTCGCACAGAAGGAAGAGCCGATCCATTGCCGCGTGCATGTCCTCTAGGTTGCCGAATGCGCTGAGTGTTTCCAAACGAGCAAGACTGACCCAGATAGAGATCTGGCGATCGGTTTCCGGCTGAAGGCTCTTCCGGAGCTCTCCGAGATCTATCTCGGCGGTGCCCGCGGAACGTGCCAAGCGATTGAAGTATTCTGACGCCCTCTCGGCCATCTGAACCTGTTCCTCCAGTTTGGCCGAACAGTCACGGAATAACACCGGCTGGCCGTTTAGACGCTCTGCTACGATCTGGGTAATCGCAGTGTCCAAAATGATCACGCTTTCGAGAAACCTTAGAATCACCAAGCGCAAGGTTTGGATCCGATCCTTCGTAGCTTTTCCATGCATCTCGGCACTCAGGTAGCCCAAAAGGAGGAGGTACTCTCGCTCTCTCTGCTCCCCGTTTTCAAAAGCTTTCACGTTTGCATGAACGGCAAGGTTGTAGACCAAGTCAGCTTCCTGGCGCGCTTGCAGGACGGCTCGTTCGACCAAAGATGCCTCTTGCCCTTTCATGCTATTTCTCACAGTGTTGCGCACCGCATTCCCGACGGCCTCGCGAGGTGGCGGGGTTCGTCGAGCGCCCTCCTCGAACGTCCCGGCCAGGAGCGCATTCCTGAGCCACAACACCACCACCTGCTGTGGTGTCAGGTCGAGTTCAATCGTCTTTAGACGTCGTTGACGGCTTTTCATGGGTCATTCCTTCGTCAGTTGGCCTGAAGTCGAACGCTTCTGTCTCTGTTTCTGTCGTGTGGGTAAGGACAGCCTCCAAATGAGCCAAACGGTCTTCGATCCTTCCGCTCTCTATTGCCTTTAGAAGAATGCCAGCCAGAAATCCAATCGCATTTGCCGTCCGGAGATCGAATGGACCTTGCCGGACTCGATTGATCGTCTCTTCCAGCAACTCGCTCACTTGACCGACGCTTTTCAGCGGTCTATGCGGAAGAAGATCGCCTTCGTCAACCTTCCAGCGTCGGTTCTTCCGTCCTCCTTGGCGGCCCAACTCCGCCAGCCTCTCGGGGTGAGCATGGCAAAAGCACAAGTTGCCCTCGACGGCAGGTGCCCGGCACGGACCACCTGCCTTTGTCCGAGCTTCGCACCGCGCTTGGTTCTGCTGTTTCGAGCCTTTCCCTGCCTTAAGCTTGATGGGGGTACCCTCCGTTGTTGCCGCGACCCTGGGCGGTGTCTCTCTTGATCAGAACTGCGACTCGCGGGCGTAGGAACGACTACCGGGATTTGCAGTGGGTGGGATACATCTGTTGCAGTTGGGTGCAGACTCGTTCAAAATCCGGCAAGTTGACGCCATATTCCTGTGGCTCGCGGTTAGTGGTTTCCAAAATGATGGAAGGTGTAGCCAAGCCACTCTTGGCGAACTTTCCTCGGTGGAAGACGATGCAACGAATCTGGGACATGGGGATGCCGACGTGCTCGCGAAGTTGCGAGTCCGGGGTGTCGGCCAGTGTTGCTTCTGTTCGCTTGCGCAGGCGGGGACCGTAACCGTACATGACGTTCGCCAGTAGAGATCCCATTCCGCGGATCGGGAGGTTAAAGCCCGACACCGCGAGCCAGAAGCCTCTCAGACCCTGAGGTACTGGCACGACGGAATCCGGGAAACAAGCCAGATACCAGCCGCGAAAACCTGCGGCCGTGAAGAAGGGTCCCACGATGGAGCGGTTTGCAATTCTTGCCGGTGCAACGCCTGGAATGGGCATGAACCTGAAATCTGACATGGCCGCTGTCTGGAGTCGATAAGTTTTACGCGATCCGCGATTACCGAAGTAATTCCCAGGCTGCTAACGGCTCGATGCCTGGTTACATGACCGCGCGCCGCAACCAGCGATGTGCCGGATCGGCGAGCACTCCAGGGTGCCACATTGCAGATATTAGTACCTCAGAAATACGGACTGGGATTTGGAAGCTGCGGACGCCCAGCGCGGCGTCATGATCTTTCACGAGATGGTTACTTACTAGTTGGTCGCTTATCGAACGTTGGCTTCCACCTTATCGCGGCGGTTGTTCGCCATTCTCAATTCCACACAGCCCACAACCATTTTCCCATTCGGTGTTCTTAGCCGAAGTCGTTTTTCCCTCCATTTTTTTCCCCACTCAACCCGCGCCTTCACAACCGGCGTTATTCCAGCGGTGCTCCCTGTCAAGGGTCTGCGATGAACGCGGTAAAGCCGCGCCCTTGACATGTCCGCGCCGCTGAACGCCTCCAAACCGTCGCGGGTTTCGCGAAGACAAAAATTGTTTTTGAAGGAGAATACGATGCAAAACACTACCGAAAGAAAAGACATTTGCAGCCGCATCAATGCGCTAGAAATAGCGCTTCCTACCGTTTCGGCGCACAATGGCCGTAGGCCCACTTCTCGTTGACACCGCAGGCCTTGCCATAAACGTCGTGTTTTGCGCGCTGGTATTCGAGTGTTGTGTTTTCCTCGTGTGCCATGCAGTCCGCTGCGCGGTAGTTAGCCGGCTCAATGACCGCTTCTACCGAACGGTCTCCCGTTACCGCTAACGGATCTGAGACGATTTCCGCATAGAGACGCACAAGCTCTTGGAGATCGGCTACTAATTGTGTTTCTTCCGGTAGCGCACTGATGCGATATGGAACATAAGATAGGATCGCTGACTGTTGATAGGCATAGTGCAGCTTCTGACGCGGTCTTGCGGCGAGGTCAATAGGCCCTGGTTTCAGATGTGCAGGGACGGCAGCAGCGCGCATCACGAATCGCCTGTTCCGGATATGGAACCGGTCCGACGATGACTTCATCGATGCTGAATGGGCTTTGCTCTGTAAGACAGCGGGATTCGGAAGTATGAGGCGTTCTCTATGACGTTCCAATCGGGCTGGTAGTGGCTCCCCAAGGAAGGCGGGCGAAGATGGACAGGATTGAGGGAGCGAGGTTGGTCAGTGCAAACCACGGTCGCTTTACATGGTAGGCTTGTCCGGCATGACAGCAGACTGTCTGAGGTCAAAGAATGAAAACGAGATTCGTGCTGTTCATTATGTTCCTTCCGGTCTTGGGTCTCGCCCAGACCTACACTCTCTCCACACTTGCCAGTTTTCCACCCACCGTGAGGAAAGGTCCGATTTCCCCACACAACTTAATCATCGACTCGTCTGGCAATCTTTACGGGAGTTCAACGGGCGGCGGCAAGGTCAACCTTGGAACTGTGTACGAAATAACGCCTGCGGGAGTCGTTACTGTCTTGCACAGCTTTGGCGGCACCGATGGCAGCTTCTCAGGCCCTGCTCTCGATCCGTCTCCGGTAAACGCCAGCCTCAGTCGTGATAGCAAGGGAAATATCTACGGGACAACGCCATTTGGGGGGACGCTCGACCCAACATGTCCTACAGAAGGTTGCGGCACGGTGTTCAAGATGGCACGCAGTCAAAGCGGCACTTACACGCTCTCAACTCTCTACAGCGGGTCAGATGGGCAGTATCCCACCGGCGTTGTTCTAGACCCGGCAGGAAACCTCTTCGGACTTTCCGCCTTCGGCGGAGCCGCCAACTGCGGGTTAGCCTGTCCTCCCGGAGGCTCACTATTTGAAATAACGACGGCTGGCACATTTATCGACCTTCACGATTTCTGCGATCTTGATGGAGAAGATGGGTGTAATCCCACGGGAACTCCGACTATAGACTCGGCCGGAAATCTTTATGGAATTACCTTCTTAGGTGGGTTCTTTCACGACCCAAACGAGTCAGAAGACGGCGGCTACGGAGTCGTGTTTTCTTGGTCCCCAATCAGTGGGTCCTTGGGTGCTATCCGAACGTTTACGGGCGCTGATTGTGAACAGAATGACTGCGATACCGGCGCTCCTGTCGGAATCCCAAACGGGGCTGAACCCCTGGCTAAACTTACGCTGGATGCCCACGGCAATTTCTACGGCACCACCGCCCAGGGGGGCATAGGTTCAGTCGTGCGTCGCGTGTCAGGCTACGGCACGGTATTTATGAACGCCGGGATTCTCTATGAGTTTTGCCAGCAGGCTAACTGCACGGACGGCAGCAACCCATCCGGGAAGCTCATCCTGGACAGCGTAGGCAACATCTACGGAGTCGCGCCCAACGGCGGCGCTAACGGATACGGCGTGGTCTTTACCATAAGTTCAGCCGGAGTATATAGAGTAATTTACAACGGCGGATCAGCAGGAGTCGGAGACGCAGTGGTTATGGATAAGGCGGGGAACCTTTACGGTACGACTTTAGCCGGGGGCGCGAGCCACAACGGGTCGATCTATAAACTGACCAAAAAGAACTGACACCCACGACAATGCTTCAGGTCTATGAACTGAATCTTTCTGCCTTAACCGTCGAATATGAGTTTCCGCAGGTAATTTCATGAGAATCGGCAAACTCAGGAGAGAATGTAATGCCAGACTCCTGGCAGGAAATCAACGAGCGACTGGAGAGGAGGGACAAGGAAACACAGCGCCGAATTCTTGCGTTGCCAGGATCTAAACGAACTCTCACGAGACTTGTGAAGGCTGGCGCCACTGAGGCGCGGATCTTGGAACTGCTCAGTCTTGCGGTGAGCGATAAGGGTGCCTGGCGGAAGCCTATGCGACGCAAGAAACGGGAGCTTGAGAGCATCGCAAAACAACTCGAGACTGTAGCTAAACACGCCCAACGGGTCTCAGTTGACCCGTTTAGCTATGGTCATCTCTGGTTGGCTATTTTAGGGATTGGCGAGTGGAAAGATGTGAAGCCCACTTCGGAATTCTCTCCAAAATGGTTATTCGCATGGATGCACCGGTATGCCACGTATTGCAAAGGTAAAGCAGCCGCATTCGGTAAACTCCTCAGAACATACCCTCCCCGCCAAAACCGCCAGATGATCGACTGTCTGATCTTGGAGGTATGGCTAAACACCAGGAAATATCACGACAAAGAGATAGCCTCCTTACTCACCAATGCGTACGAGGCGGTTGGACGAAGGATCGAAGTCACTGAAGACAAAATCAAGAAGCACCGTCAACGCTATGTAATGCCCCGTATCAAGGCGTATCTACTTGCACATCCTGTGCCCCCGACACCGGAGGGGACACCCCGAACCCCCTAGATTTTTCCCGACCTGTCCCTGGACCCTGCACCACTTTGCGTTACCTTGTGCGCATGGACACGCTATTGCTCTCCAAGCAGGAAGCTGCACGGGTGCTAGGGCTCAGCCTCCGCAGCCTTGAGCACTTGATCTCTCGCCAAGAGATTCCAACCCGAAAGATTGGCCGGCGCGTATTGATTGCACGCTCTGCCGTTGAGTCATTTGCCAAAGGCCAAGACTCGGACAATACCCCCGAAATGGAACCACGGTGAGCAACCCGATGACGAAGGCAAGAGCTCAAAGCTGCCAACAGCTACCGAATCTGCAGCAGATAGCCTTTGATGATGAACGCAGAGTGGTTGGCGGTTGCTTGTTGTATCCAGCACTGATGTCGAAATGCGGATTCCTAGCTCCCACACACTTTACCAGCTCGGAATACCGCGGTGCCTGGTCTGTGATGGCGGAGTTTCACAAGCAGGGTGATTCTTGGGACTTCTCGTCGGTCGAGAGTGAACTCGCCCGCATGGGAATCGCCGAACCCCAGGCCGTTTTGGCCGGACTGACCGACGGCTTCGTCGCCACCGCCCCTGCCATCGAACGAGCTGCTTCCAGAGTGCGCGAGATGTCATTGCGGCGTCGCGCGCTGAAAGAGGTGGAGAGTTCTCAGAGATCTTTGCTGGACCCAGCCAGCGACCTGAAACAGACTTTACAGTCGGGCCGCCGTGCATTTCAGACTTTTGCGGCTGAGTCCGAGGAGAGCTATTTCGCTCTAGACTTGGCCAGTCCAAATTCTGGAACCTCTGCGACTGAGCCGCACGTTCTCGACGAAATCGCGACTTTTGTCCAGCGATTCGTTGTTCTAAAGAGATCCGAACCAACGCTTATCTCGCTGTGGATCGCACATACATGGGCTTTTGAGGCCAGCGATGCTACCCCCTATCTTGCGGTAACGTCTGCGGAAATGCGAGCTGGAAAAACTCGCCTCTTGGAAGTCTTGGAGTTGCTAGTCCGCAACCCCTGGCGGACTGGTCGCGTTACCGGTGCGGCCCTTGCTCGAAAGGTCGACAGTGACTGTCCAACTTTGCTGCTTGACGAATGGGATGCCACGGCTCGGGGTAACCAAGAGCTCACAGAAACGCTGCGCGGCATCCTCAACGCGGGACACCGCCGTAACGGCAAGGTGTCGGTGTGCGGGCCGAAGAGCACAGGATACCAGCCGACGGACTTCCACGTGTTCTGCCCAAAAGTAATTGCGGGTATCGGGAAGCTGCCAGAAACAATTGCCGATCGATCAATACAAATCCGTCTGAAGCGGAAAGGTCCCGGCGAGGAAGTCGAAAGGTTTCGGACCAAGCTGGTGTTGGGCGAGGCGAACAGGCTCACGGGCCGGCTCAGGGCTTGGGTCAGCGCACATCTAGAAAGCCTGAACGAAGCCCGCACAGAACTCCCTGAGTTCTTGTCCGACCGCCAACAGGACGGCGCCGAACCATTGCTCGGCATCGCGGACGCGGCTGGCGGCGATTGGGGATCTAGGGCGCGCGCCGCGCTGATGGAGCTTTATTCGAGCAATAACAGCACGGAGGAAAGCCTCGGAGTCAGCCTCCTGTCTGACATTCGAGACGTATTCTGCGAGACAGATGCGGAGGAACTGTCTTCGAGAGACTTGGTTGGCGCTCTATTCAAGCTCGATGGCCGACCTTGGCCTGCATTGGATCACTCCGGTCCGATTACACCGAATGTGCTTGCCCGCCTCCTTGCTCCGTTCGAGATCTTTACTCGTAACTTACGGACCGGCCGCCTGGTCTTGAAAGGCTATAAGCGGGCATCCTTCAGCGATGCGTGGTATCGGTATCTGGCTCCCCTTGCTTCTCCCATACCCGGCCCCACAGACGCTACACCGCTACAAGCCGCTACGGAACTGACTCACGTTCAACTTCTCAAGAAGCCGCCAGAGCCTGATGTAGCGGCTTCAAACGATGTTGCGTTCGCATCTGGCGGGCATTGTAGCGCCGTAGCGGTCGCACGAGCCGAGTAGCATGCAAACTGATAAGAATCGCGAGTCACGGTCGGCGACAGAGCCGCAGCAGCGGTGCCACTATTGCCGCGGTTGTGGTCGACCTCTTCCTCGGGGAGACCGTTCGCACTTTCATAGGGAATGTCTACGATCCGACAAACGCGAGCGCTTGCGGGAACAGCGCCGGCGCGAAGAGGAAAAGTTCAAACTCCGGCTCCTGAAACAGTCTTGTCCGAAATGCGGAGCGCGGTACGTCGAGTCAACGTCTGATGGAGCGACTGAGGCATTGTGTGAAGCTTCACGACCGACTCAGAAGCGCGATCGACCTCCAGGGTGAGGATCAGGGCCAGAAATGGAAGACAGACGTTCTGGCGGCCCTGGAAGTGGAAATCGGGCTTCAAAAACGGGGCAGAGGGAAATATAGCGGTTCGGCGAACCGCCATACACTGTAACTCTTTGAAAGGAAACCTATGAAAA
>OBLW0100004746.1_pt1 | contig 10313 bp, 4 predicted proteins | sample 1520161 | NCBI WGS metagenome assembly OBLW01 (sample SAMEA3539309, study PRJEB22396) | soil metagenome | biome: tundra; feature: field; material: soil | place: USA | collected 2010-05 | depth 0.15 m | reverse complement strand
ATCCGCTGCACCTCTTCGGCCAGCTGGTCCTCGCCGCCCAGGTGCAGCATGGGGATGCGCCGCAGCACTTCCTGGTAGAGGGAGGGGTCCTCGTCGTGGAGCCGCTGGATGGCTGAGCGCACCATCTGCTGCACGGGCTCCAGGTGGTGGTTCATGCCCTTCTCGTCCACGAAGGCGAGCGCCGCCAGGGCCCAAAGGTAGAGCTTCTCGTCGGAGTCCACGCTGAGGGCCAGGAAGCGGCCGGGCTTGGGCATGAAGCCCGCCTGCTTGAGGAGGGCGTGGGCATTGCCATCGCCGCGCACCTCCAGCACCGTGTCAGAGAGCGAGCCCAGCTTGAGGGGCCCCAGTTCGGGCCGCAGCTTCAACTCATCGGCCAGGTGGGCGGTGCGGGCCCGCACCAGGCGAACGCCCTGCTGGACTTCCACCTCGCCCACCCGGCGGGAGAGGTCCTCCAGCAGTTGAAGGAGAGGCTGGGGCAGGGTCTGGGTTCCGGCGCCCAGGCGCTGGGCCAGTTCGTCTAAGGGCACGCCGGCATCGAGGGCCCGCACCAGGGTGGCGTGGCTCACCCGGAAGCTGCCCATGGCGTCCAGGGATTCCACATCCGCCAACTGCGCGAGCTGGAGCAGCCGGTGGGGATTCTGGAGGAGGGGGGTCAGCAGCTCCAGGGTGGGCTGCATGATCATGGGCTGGTCCTGCTCCAGCGGCTGCCAGTGCGCCGCGGTGCCCTTCAAGTCCCGGAGCAGGTACTCGTGGGCCAGGGCCTCGCCGTGCTCCGTGAGTCGGATGTACGAAAGGCTATGGTCGCCCTGGATGATGCCCATCCGGCCAAGGAAGGGGAGGAACACCGTGCGGGTCCGCTCCTCGTCGATGGGATGCAGGGTCTTCAGGAAGGCCAGGAAGGAGTGCACGGCCAGGGCCTGGCCCCGGCGCTCCAGCAGGTGCTGCATGAGGAAGTGGCGGTCTTCCGCCGGGGGCATGCCCCAGGCCTTGAGGTCATGCTCCAGCACGCTGGCGAAGGCCCGTTCGGCCACCCAGCGCGGTGGATGGCTGGTCACGGCGGGCAGCAATGTTTCCACGCGGCCATCCCGGTTCCACAGCAGGCCCAGGCGGTGCAGCAGTGTGAAGAGCAGGTTCGCGTCCTGCTCCTCCTGGAGCATGGCGTTGCGCTGCATGAGCAGGCCCAGCTCCTTCTTGGCGGGCAGGCCACCCTTCAACACGCGCAGGCCGGCCACGCAGCGGAGCAGGACACTGGTGAGGGCCAGGGAAAACCGGAAGGGCTCGACGGGCTTCAGCTTCACTTCCACGGGCGCCTGGAAGCTCAGGGCGCCTTCGTCGAAATCCTCCAGGGCATCGACCACGCGTTCGGCCACGGCCCAGCTGGTGTCGGTGGGCAGAGCCAGCCCCAGGTCCCGCAGGCTCTCGATCATGGGGCTGGCCGGCACGATGCCATCGCTGGCGAGGTGCTTCAGGGCCACGAGGGATTCGCTATCCAGATCCGCCAGGGTATCCGAGAGCCGCTTGTGGTCCTCCAAGTGGAAGACCATGGTCTTCAGCAGGCGCATCCGGCCCTCGCCGCAGTCCTCCCACCGGATGGGAATGGGCAGGCGCCGTCGCTCGCAAATGGCACGAAGCTGCTCATCCGAGCAGTTCGAAAGAAGCTGGAAGTGCGTGTGCGGCATGAGCACCCGGGTACAGATGATCTTGCAGTATCTCATATGAAGGCGTTTCACTCACGCGCAAAAAGTGACCGGCACCCCGGTCGCTTTTTGCGCGTCGAAACTGGGCTGTCTAGTCCGCCATTTGCAGGTGGTGGGTCGGGCCCGATACTCCGTCGCTGAGCACCAGATCGAAGCGCCGGGCTAAGGTTCCGAGGGTGCGGCTGCCACCGGTGAGGATGGCGATGACCTCGCCGGAATCCGTGTCCCGGACCAGGACCGCGGGATGGACGGTGGCATCCCAGGTCAGCTGGACCCGGTCGCCCTCCAGCCGTTGAACCGCTGGCGAAACGGCGGTGAGCCGGGCGGCGGCGGTGGCGGACCGCAGGCTGGTCTTGAGCTTTCCATCCTGGAGGATGTGCAATCCGGCGATGGCATCCAGCACCGCCGAGGGCAGGGGCAGGGCCATGACGAAGTGGCGATCCTGCCCCTTGAGTCCGCAGCCCAAGTCCATCAGCTCGAGGGGCGTCGTGTAGACGGGAAGCCCCTGCTGGTCCTGGCACTCCAGGGTGAATCCGCCGGTGCTGGGAACCGCCGAGGGCAGGGCCCGGGTCCGGAAGGAGGGCAGCAGTTCCACCTGCCCGCTGGCATGGACGATGCCCCGGACGATCAGGCATTCCTGGGCCACGGACTGATCCTGAGGAAGCGGCGCGTCCTCGGCTTCCACCGTGAGGAAACCGCCGGCGCCACTGCGGAAGGCGAGGATGCTCTTGTAGACATAGTCGCTCACCCAGTCCGGCGTGCAGTAACCCATGATGTCCTCGTAGGTGAGGGGGGAGTAGAGCTGGTTCAGGACGCTGTCGTAGCCCCAGACGCCGATGAGGCCGCCGGCATAGGGATAGTTCGGATCGGGGGAGGCCGCCCCGCCGCAGGGACTGTGCTGGCGCCCCATGTTGTGGCCGGTCTCATGGGCGAAGACCTCCGGGAAGTTGCCACCGTCGTGGTAGCCGGTTTTGTCCCAGCCGATGGCGGTGCGGTAGTAGAACGGTGACGAGGAGGCGCTGGGGACGTAGCCAAGGCCCGCCACGCCCGAGGCGTAGCTGACGTTCAGTGCCCCGAAGTAATAGCGGTCGGAGGCCCCATCGGCCTGGTGTTTAGTCGCCAGATCGTTGAGCAGCGTACTCCAACCAGTTCCATCGGAGGCGAGGGTGGTGACAGAGCCGGTGAAGGTGCTGCCCACGGCCACATCCGCGCTGGCGACGGGATACATCTTGATGAGCCGGGCGGCCCAGCTGTCCTTGTTGGTGGCGCTGATATTGCCAGTACCACTGGACAGGACCACCGGGAAGATCGTGGTCTTGAAGGTGGGGACCGTGGTCCCAGTCAGGGAGACAGTGGTCGTGTTGTTGGTTTTGTCGCTTTCCGCCACATCGCCCGCAGGATCCACCACGGCTGTGATGGTGTAACCGCTGCCGGTGGGTGTGGTGAGATCCGTGCCCGGGATCACCAGGTTCCAGCTGTTGGACAGGACGGATTCGTCCAGGACAGTGGGGACGCTGCTCGTAGGCGCCGCCACGGTCTTGGGGTAGCCGGACACCACCTCGCCGTTGTTCTTCAGGGTGATCTCCACTGAGGGCGCCGCGGTATTGGTCTGATTGGCCAGGGCGAACACGCGGATGAGCCCAGCCTTCCCGGCCACCACGGGCACGGTGTTGTCCAGGGTCTGGGTGCTCTGGGTCAGCTCCACCTTGCTCACCTGAAGGTCGAGGGTGAAACCCACGTCCACCGTGAAGGACTTGGAGGCGGACCCTCCGGGCGTGGTGATGACCAGGTTCCCGGAGGTCGCCGCACCGGGCACGGTGAAGGAGACCTGCGTACCCGATTGGTTGGTGAGTGAAAGCGCCACCCCATTGAGCGTGGCCGTCGTGGCCGGATCGCCCAGGTTGGTGCCCGTGACCACCACGGGGGTGCCCACCGGCCCCTGGGCAGGTTTCACGCTGGCAAGTGTGGGGACGGATGAAGCGGCCGCTGGCGGTGCTGACGAACCACCGCCCCCGCCCCCGCCGCAGGCGAGCAGCGTGGCCAGGGCGCCCACGAGGAGACATCGGATCAGCAAAAGGTTCATGGTGGCCCCGAAGAACTCGCCCCATGAAGTCAAGCAGTCTGCGGACCCGGGGGGTCCATCCAGTATCAAGGGCTTATGGCGGGCGGGGATCAAAAATCCCTTGTCGGCCAGGACGAGAGCCGGACCCATCCGTCACTGGGCGCTGAGGGTGCCCACGGCGACGGTGATGGTGGCGATGGTGCCCGAGCCATCGAGGACCTGGCATTTCAAGGGGTCAGCGACGAGGGTGATGGCCGTGCCCTGGGCCAGCCCGAGGCCAGCCTTCAGGTCCAGGGCCACCTGGAGCAGGGGGCCGTTGAGGGAGGCCGGGGCGGTGGGGTTCTTCTGGGCCACGGTGGCCTGCAGCAGGTTGCCCGTGGCCTTGGCCTTCTGGATGGGGGTGCCTGCACCGAGATTGAACTGGGTGCCGTTCTGCAGCAGCGCGGCCGTGGTGCCACCGGCGGGCACGTCCACCCAGGTGACCTTGGTGGTGTCGGCGCTGAGGGTGATGGAGACGCCCGAAGCCGTGCCTGTGCTGGGCCCCACAAGATCGAAGACCAGGTGGGAGCCAGTGCTGCCGGCGTTCTTCACCAGCTTGTAGGTGCCACTGGTGGGATCGGTGTAGGCGAGGCCGCTGGCGGGCGCGGACTGGACGGTCAGTACCGCTGCCGAGCTGGTGATGGCGCCGGCGGCATTGCTGACAGTGACCGTGAAGCTGGAACCGCTGTCGGCTGCGACGGTGGCGGGCGTGGTGTAGCTGGGGTTGGTGGCGCCGGCGATGGCAGTCGCCCCCTTGTTCCACTGGTAGCTGAGCGGCGCCGTGCCCGTGGCCGTGACCGTGAAGGTCGCGGTGGTCCCGGCCTGGACCGTCTGGCTGGCGGGCTGGGCGCTGATGCTGGGGGCGCTGGCCGACGGCGGCGGGGTGCTGCCCCCCCCGCCGCCGCCGCAGGCGAGCAGAGCCAGGAGCGGAAGGAAGGTTGTGGTGGAGAGGCATTTCTGCAGGAAGGTCATGGTCGTCTCCGTCATAGGCCGGCGAGCAGAAGGGCGAGGTCGGCGTCGTTGACGGTACCGTCTGTGTTCAGGTCGCAGGTGGCGTTGGCGGTGCCGTAGTACTTGGCGAAGGTGAGCAGGTCGAGCAGGTCTACCACCCCGTCACCATTCAGGTCCAGGGTCTTCGGGCCGTTGACCGTGATCGCGGCCGTGCCCGTGACGCCCGAAAAAGTGTTGGTGGCGGAGACCGTGAAGGCCCCGACCGTGGTGGCGGTGAACACGCCAGCCGCCGTGATGGAGCCGCCCCCGTTCGTGGACCAGGTGACGGTCTGGTTGGCGGTCTGGGTCGGGCCCGTCACGGTGGCCGCAAAGGTCCTCGTGCCGCCCACGACCAGGGTGGCGGTGGCCGGAGCCACGCTCACGCTGACGGAAGACGGGGCCAGCAGCGTCACCGTGGCCGTGCCAGAGCGGCTGGGCGCCGCTTGGCTGGTGGCGGTGACGGTGTAGGCGGCGGCGGCCAGGCCCATGACACTGAAGAGGCCCGAGCCGTTCACGCCGGTGCCGCTCCAGGTGACCGCGTTGTTGGTGAGGGGGCTCGCCGTGCCCGTGAACTGCTGGCTGCCCGTGCCCGTGATCAGTTCGGTGGTGGCCGGGCTGACCGTGACGGTGACCGCCGCGGGCGCGACCAGGGTGATGGCCGCCTGGGCGGAGGCCGCGGGCGTGTCCACGGTGGTGGCCGTGACCGTGGCTGCGGTCCCCGAGGCGGGCGCGGTGTAGGTCTGGGCCACGCCGGTGGCCGTGGGCCCTCCCGCGATGGTGCCCGCGGTGGCCGACCAGGTCACGGTGTGGAGGCTTCCGCCACTGGCCGTGGGCGTGAAGCTCTGGGTGCCGCCGTTCACCAGGATGGCGGCGGTGGGCGCGAGGGTGACCGCGGGGGTGGTGGCGGGATTCTCCAGTTCCCAGACGCCCCGGCCCCAGGTGGCCACGCGGACGGTGGAACTGTCCGGGGCCACCCAGATGTCCGTGGCGCGGCCCTGGGGCAGCCCGGTGCCAAAGAGCGACCAGCTGGTGCCGCCGTCGGTGGTACGGTAGACGCCGATCCAGGTGGCGGCGTAAACCGTGGCGCCGGTGCCATCGCCGGAATCCACGGCCAGCTTGGTGACGGGCACATCCGGCAGGCCCGTATCGGCCCGCACCCAGGTCGACCCGCCGTTGGCGGATTTGGCCACATGGGCCGCGCCGGCGGTGACGGACTCGGAACAGATGTAGAGCAGGCTGTTGTTGGCCCAGGCGACGTTGGCGTTGAAGCCCGTCCAGCCTGCCACCTGTCCCACCGTGGTGGGCTCGGCGCCCAGGAACACTTCGGTCCAGCTGGTCCCGCCGTTGACGGTCAGGAGCACGTAACCGCCATTCTCGGCCGCGGCCAGGTGGAGCAGGTCCGTGGGGCTCACGCCGAGGCCATGGCTGACGGACCGCACGAACCGGCCAGCGGTGAACCCGCCGGTGCCGGCCGTGGCGATGGCGGTCCAGCCGGTGCTGGCGCTTTTGAAGATCTTCCGGCTGTTGGGGCCGGTGCCGCTGTTGCCATAGGTGAAGTAGATGAAGCCCGTGGGATCGGCGGTGGCTGGCGGCGTGACCAGCGGCGTGACGAAGTAGTAGCTGGCGCCACCGTCCGTGGAACCCGTGGACCCCAGTCCGGTAACAAAGTCCGTGAACTTGGACTGGTTGTCCGGCGGGTTGCTGGTGCAGGCCGAGATGGCGTTCCAGACATAGCTGCTGAGGGAGGCGGCGTTGTTGGCCTGACTCCAGCCCACGCCGAACCCATCGCCGCCCTGCACCTGGTTGAACACGGAGGTGGTGCCCACCCGCAGCCGAGTGCCCAGGTCCTGGATGCCACAGAAGGCGCTCCCGACCGTGGCCGGGTTGGAGACCAGGGAGTAGAGCAGGTGGTTCACCAGCCCCTTATTCTTGGTGTCATCCCACGTGCTCCCGGCATCGGCGCTGGTGAAGAGGCCGCCATCGCCACCGAAGTAGAGGCGGGGGCCGCCATTGAGATTCGAGAAGGCCGCGCAGTGGAAGTCCGCATGCACGTAGGGCAGGGTCGAGGTTCCGGTGTCCCCGCCCGGAAGCCAGTTGCTGATGATGGTCCAGGTGGTCCCACCATCCGTGGACTTGGCGGAGGAGAGGTTGCCCCCCAGGTAGACGGTGTTGCGGGCCGAGTCGGAGGGATCCACCAGGATCATCTGGTTGTACCAGGCCTGGCCGTGCATGAGGTCCATGTTGGGTTGGTCGGTATTGGCGGCGCCATTGGTTGCGACCTTGGCATTGAGGCCCAGGGCGGTCCAGGTCTGGCCGCCATTGGTGGAGCGGTAGAGATCCTGCTGGTCGGCCTCGCCGAAGGGCGCCGTGCCCGCCTTGGCGGCGAAGGCGTAAACCACGGCGTCGCCGGGAAGCCCCACGGCGAGCGTGCTGCGTCCCGCACCGGCATAAACGGCGCCCGCATTGGTGATGGGCGACCAGGTGGCGCCCAGGTCGGTGCTGAGGAGCAGCGAACCGGCGCCATTGCTGGCCACCGTGTTGAGGAGCCAGCCCGCGGAGGTCTTGGCGAGACTCCAGACCAGCCCCGTGGCCGTGGCCACCGCGGCGTAGGAAGCGCCGCCATCGACGGAACGGAACAGTCCGGCATTCGTGCCCACGAGGACGATGTCCTGGGCCTGGCTGCTGTCCACCTTGATGTCCGTGACCAGGGTGGCGGTGCCGAGGGGGGCGTGGGCGGACCAGGTGGTGCCGCCGTTGGTGGACTTGATCATGAACCCGCCGACGCCCGCGTCGAAGGGGTCGCCAGCGCCCACGTAGAGGGCGCTGCTGGTGCTTCCGAAGGCCGCGGAACCGGACATGTTGCTGCCCACGAAATCCGTGAGTGACGTCCAGACCGGGGCGGGGCTGAGGAAGTTGGTGGTCTTCCAGAGGCCGCCTCCGGCCGCGAGTAACAGCACCGTGTTGCCGGTGGCGTCCGCGGGGTCGGGCAGGATGACCCGCAGCCGCCCGCTGTCCACCTTGGTGAGCTGGATGCCGTTCTGGGTGAAGTTCGAGCTGGTGGGGCCGAGGGAGACCCAGGTGCTGCCACCGGCCGCCAGGGGCCTCAAGGGCGCGCCGGACGGGAATTGAGTGGGGTACCGGGCCCGCTCGAGCTCCGCCTGGGTGAGCAGCCGATCCGCGAAATCCGCGCCGAGGTCGCCCCCCATGCGCTCCCGGAACCACTCCAGCCGGCCGCCGGGCTCGTCCTGAACGCTGCCATTCTTGCCCCGCGTGAAGCGCTTGTAGTTGATCTGGTAGCGCGCGGTGGAGGGCGTCTCCTGGGCCTGCACGGGCAGGGCCAGGAACAGGGCCAGGGCGGTGAGGCATCGAGTCGTCGACTTACCCATGTGGCGCTCCTGGACAGGGGTCTCCATGCGGGAATGGTGTCTGTAAGGGTGTCCAACTATACGCTTTGGGCTGGTGACCGCTCCGCTTACTTTTTCCTGACTTCTTCCGGATGCGGGGCCTGGGAAATCCAGGCACTTCCAGCACCTTCCGTTGACCCGCCCCGGCCCGGCGAACTACGCTCAAAGGTTTGGGCCCGCCACCACCGTGATCGCACTCCGTCCCGACAATCCCCTCATCGTCCAAAGCGACCGCACCCTGCTGCTCGAGGTGGCGAACCCGGCTTTCGAGCGGGTGCGGGACGAATTGGCGCGCTTCGCCGAGCTGGTGAAGAGTCCCGAACACATCCACACCTACCGCATCACGCCCCTCAGCCTGTGGAACGCCTCGGCATCGGGCGTGGCCTGCGGGGACATGATCGAGACCCTGAACACCTGGTCCAAGTACCCGGTCCCCCAGAACCTCCTGCAGGAGATCGAGGACCACGGCACGCGCTACGGCAAGCTCCGCCTGGTGGCCAAAGGCGATCGCCTGGCGCTGGAGATGGATGACCGGGGCCTCTTCTGGGAGCTGGAGAACCAGAAGTCCCTCCAGGGCCTGCTGGCGGAACCCTACCCGGACGAGCGGGGCATCTTCCTGAACACGGGCATGCGGGGCGAGGTGAAGCTGCAACTCATCCGCCTGGGCCACCCCGTGCAGGATATGGCCGGCTACAAGCCCGGCGATCCACTAGCCTTCGAGCTGGCGCCCACGCTCCTGCAAAACGGCCGGCCCTTCGGCCTCCGTCCCTACCAGCAGGCGGCCGTGGACGTCTTCCACGCGGGCGGCGGGCCCGACGGGGGCGCCGGTGTGCTGGTCCTGCCCTGCGGCGCGGGAAAGACCGTCATCGGCATCGGCTGTATGGGCAGCCTCCAGACGCACACGCTTATCCTCACCACCAACGGCACCGCTGTGAAGCAGTGGAAGCAGGAGCTACTGGACAAGACCACCCTCACCGAAGAACAGGTGGGGCTCTACACCGGCGATACCAAGGAAATCCGCCCCGTCACCATCGCCACCTACCAGATCCTCACTTACCGCCGCAGCAAGACGGGCCCGTTCGAGCACTTCAAGCTCTTCGCGGCGGCCAACTGGGGCCTGGTGATCTACGACGAAGTGCACATGCTGCCGGCGCCGGTGTTCCGCGCGGTGGCGGAGCTGCAGGCCAAGCGGCGCCTGGGCCTCACGGCCACCCTGGTGCGGGAGGACGGCAAGGAGGAGGACGTCTTCAGCCTCATCGGCCCCAAGCGGGTGGATGTGCCCTGGAAGATGCTGGAGAAGGACGGCTTCATCGCCACGGCCCACTGCCTAGAGATCCGCGTGCCCCTGCCCACGGACGAGCGCATGGAGTACGCGGTGGCGGACCAGCGCCAGCGCTTCCGCATCGCCTCCGAGAACAGCCTGAAGATGGCCGTGATGGACGAGCTGCTGGCGGGCCATCCGAACGACAACATCCTCATCATCGGGCAGTACCTGGAGCAGCTGCGCATCATCGGGGAACGGCTGGAGGCGCCGGTGCTCACCGGGCAGACGCCGGAGAAGGAGCGGGAGGTGCTGTTCCGCCAGTTCCGGGAAGGCCAGCTGCGGGTGCTCATCGTGAGCAAGGTGGCCAACTTCGCCATCGACCTGCCGGACGCCTCCGTGGCCATCCAGGTGAGCGGCACCTTCGGTTCCCGGCAGGAGGAGGCCCAGCGCCTGGGCCGCATCCTGCGTCCCAAGGGCGACCGGAACCTGAGCTACTTCTATTCGCTCATCAGCAGCGAGACCACGGAGCAGGAATTCGCCCGCAACCGGCAGCTGTTCCTCACCGAGCAGGGCTACCGCTACCTCATCGAAAGCCGCCGCTTCGACGAGCACCACCGGCTCAGCGAACCCCTCGTCTGGAAACAGTTGCGCCTGGAAACATCAAGCTAGTGCACCTCGCCTGAAATACCTGAACCAACGAGGTGATGGCGAGGTGCACTTCCATCGGGGCATAGCCCCTCTGGCGCCCCATCGCGCAGACGCGCTGGGGCTGTCACCCCGCTGGGGTCACTGCCATGCCCCCAGCCCCCCGCCACGTGGTGCCCACAAGCAGGCCAGATGATCCAGCTATTTCGCGT
>OBLW0100004745.1_pt1 | contig 10313 bp, 8 predicted proteins | sample 1520161 | NCBI WGS metagenome assembly OBLW01 (sample SAMEA3539309, study PRJEB22396) | soil metagenome | biome: tundra; feature: field; material: soil | place: USA | collected 2010-05 | depth 0.15 m | reverse complement strand
AGCATCGCGTTCTCGCTGCTGCTGCTGACTCTGATGATGACCATCTGGCACGCCTTTTACATAGACAAAGGCAGCGCTGAGTCCGCGCAGCGCTTGGTCACCCGCCACCGTGTCTCGCTCACCGAATCCATGCCGGCGTTTTACCGGGAGAAGATTCGAGCCATTCCCGGCGTAGTCGCCGTTGCCCCGGTTAACTGGTTTGGCGGCCAATACAGAGATGCTAAGCCGGAGAATTTCTTCGCCCAGTTCGGCACCGATCCCGAAGAAATCATGAAGATTTTCACCGACTTCACGCTGCCCGCGGATCAATTGCTGGCCTGGCAGCGCGATCGCGCCGGAGTAATCGTTGACGACCAACTCGCCAAGAAGTTTGGCTGGAAACTCGGTGATCGCATCGTCCTCAAGGGCACGATCTATCCCGTCGATCTTGAGCTCACGATTCGCGGAATCTACACCGGCCCGCAGCCCACCAATTCCGTTTACTTCAACGAGAAGTACGTGGAAGAAGCAGTTTCGTTTGCCAAAGGGACGGCGGGCACTTTTGATATTCTCGCCGACTCGCCGGATAACGTCTCCAAGATTGCCTCCACGGTCGACAGCATGTTCCGTAATTCACCGGAGCCCACGAAGACCGAGAGTGAAAAAGCGTTCCAGCTGAGCTTCATTAATAGCATTGGCAACGTGAAAGCATTTATCCTGAGCATCTGCTTCGCGGTAGTGTTTGCGACGCTGTTAGTCTCGGCTACCACTATGGCCATGTCGATCCGCGAACGCACCCGCGAGGTGGCAGTCTTGAAAACGCTCGGATTCACCCGGCAAACCATCTTGCGGCTTTATATCGGCGAAGGCGTGCTGGTGGCTTTGACCGGCGGCGCGCTGGGCTGCCTGCTGGCCCTCGTGCTGGTAACGGCTCTCTCGCATGCGCCCGGCATGGGTCTGTTTCTTGCCGGAGTCAAAGTGACGCCGCCAACTCTCCTGCTCGCCATTTTCGTAGCGGGGATGGTCGGATTGCTGAGCGCGATTATTCCTGCCTACCACGCGGCAAGATTAGATATTGTGGAGGGCCTGCGCTACATCGGGTAGCGCGGAGCCGGGTAACAGTAGGGAAGAAACATTATGGCGATTCCAATCAGCTATAACATCCGCAATCTGAAGTTGCGAAAAGGCCTCACCATCATGACGGCGCTGGGCATTGCACTCACCGTCACCACCGCCGTTTTCCTGATGGCATTGCTCGCGGGTCTGAAAAAGGCCTTCATGGCCAGCGGCGATCCCGTGAACGTGCTAGTCATGCGCAAGGGCTCCACGGCGGAACTTTCGGGAGGCTTCGACGCCAATCTTTTTCCGACATTGAAGACGCTGCCCGGCATCGCCAAAGACGCGCAGGGAGAACCCATCGCCTCCGGCGAATGGGTGGTAGTGGTGGTTCTACCCCGTAAAGATGGCACCGGCGAAGTCAACGTCTCGGTTCGCGGCCTGATGCCGGCCGGCCTCACTCTGCGTCCCAACGCCAAACTGATCGAAGGCCGCTGGTTTACGCCCGGACAGCGCGAGGTGGTGGTTGGCAACTCCATTCACAATCGTTTCTCAGGCGCGAACGTCGGCGACACTCTCGACTTCGCCAAAGGACAATGGAAAGTTGTGGGCGTGTTCGATTCAGGCGGCACCGCCTATGATTCGGAAATCTGGGGTGACGTCAACCAGATCGCCGCGGATTTCGACCGCCAGGGAGGCTATGCTTCGGCCTATCTGCGGGCAACCGACCCGATAGCAGCCGATGCACTCAAGCACCGCGTCAGCGACGATCAGCGGCTGAAGCTCGAGGGCACGCTCGAAACGGAGTATTACGAGAAGCAAACCAGTTCGGGGGGAGCGATCAAGTTTATCGGCACATTTGTGGCCATCATTATGGCGATCGGCTCCAGTTTCGCCGCCATGAATACCATGTATGCGGCGGTAGCCTATCGCTCGAAGGAGATCGCCACCCTGCGCATCATAGGATTTTCCCGGCCCAGTATTCTCACGTCGTTCGTCATCGAAGCGTTGCTGCTTTCACTGCTGGGAGCGATTGTCGGCATTATCTTAATATTGCCGTTCAACGGTATGAGCACCGGGATCGGCAACTCCCTCACCTTCAGCGAGACGGTTTTCAGCCTGCACCTGACCTGGGCAGTCGCGCTGGCTGCGGTTGCCTTTGCGTTGATCATGGGCCTGCTCGGCGGCTTCGCACCCGCCTGGCATGCAGCCCGGCAGGATATTCTGACTTCGCTGCGAGCGTGATTTGCATGTTGTTCATATATAGCTCGTAAAATTGTTCTCGACTAGATTTTGCATCAACCCAAAAACTTGGAGCATCCCTTCATCAATGCCCACGGAAATCGGACCCACCGACACTAAACACGAAGACCTGCGCAGTCTGCGCATCGACCATTCGTTGCGCGACGGCGGCGGAGAGCCGCCCGCAGGGTCGCGCCGCTTCATTTTGGGTGGAATCGCCGTGGTTGTCCTGCTGGGAATCGGCGCACTGGCGTATCGCGCGCTCGCCTCCACGGCACCGGAAGTAGAAGTCGCGCGGGCCACGGCGGAAGGCAGCGACGTCGCCGGCAGTACCGTACTTTCGGCGAGCGGATACATCGTCGCTCATCACAAAATCAGCGTGAATTCGAAAGTCACGGGCCGCGTGGCCTGGATTGGCGTGGAAAAAGGCGACAAAGTAAAAGAAGGACAAGTTCTAGTGCGGCTGGAAGACCAGGAATTCCAAGCGCAATACGAACAGGCTCGAGGAGCGGTTGAGAGCGCCAAGGCACGTTTGCTCGAAAACGAGCATGGGTCGCGCCCGGAAGAGATTCAGCAGGCGGATCACAACCTGTCGGAGGCGCGGGCAGCGGCGGTGAATGACAAGCTCAATCTGGACCGCACCCGCGATCTGTTCGCGCAGGGAGTAGCCTCCAGGCAGAATCTGGACGACGCCAGCGCCAAGTATGATGCCTCGCAACAGCGAATGAATTCGCTGCAGCAGTCTTTCAAGTTGGCACAACTCGGGCCGCGCTCCGAAGAAGTTGCGCGTGCCAAAGGCGACCTGCTGCAGGCCGAAGGCCAGATGGCCTATGCCAAGTCTCAACTAGATGCCACCGTGATTCGCGCGCCCGTCACCGGCACGATTCTAGAGCGTACGGCAGAGAAGGGCGAATTGGTCACCGCTCAATTCGCGAGTGGCGCCGAAGGCGGACCCCGCGGCTCCGTAGTGGCGCTGGCCGATCTGAATGACATTCAGGTCGAGCTCGATATTGCGCAGGATGACTTCGCCAAACTATCTCCTAGACAAGAAGGCATCGTTACTCTGGACGCGTTCAAAGATCGCTCCTACAAGGGCGAAATCGCCGAAATGTCGCCGGAAGCGAATCGCCAAAAAGCGACCGTCCAAGTCAAGGTTCAGATTCTGCAACCCGATTCCTACCTGCGTCCGGAAATGAACGCGACGGTGCAGTTCAAAGCGAAAGCCAGCGACGACAAGAACGCTGCCACGAAACAGACTTATGTCTTCGTTCCGACCGCCGCATTACGCGACAAAGATGGAAAGAAGTTTGTGCTGCTCGCTTTCAACGGCAAGGCTCTCCGCCGCGATGTTCATGTTCAAGGCCAGCGTTCGGGCGGCTACCTGGTCGATTCATTGGTAGGCGGCGAAAGCGTAATCACGACAGGGCCGGCCGATTTGCAGGACGGGCAAAAGATTCGTATCAAGGGGTAATCATGAGCGCAATAACGACGCAAACACCCACGCAACCAGCCGTAGGCAGCAAGGTAGTCCAGGCTCGTGGTGTCAGCAAGATTTTCAAGCGCGACGCTTTTGAGGTAACCGCGCTCGACAACGTCTCCATCGACATCGCCGCTGGAGAGTTTCTGGCTCTGATGGGGCCTTCCGGGTCGGGCAAGACAACGCTGCTCAATATGATCGCCGCCATTGACCGCCCAACTTCCGGCGAGCTTCTGGTGATGGACAAGAATATTTTTAGCCTGAATGATGGCCAGTCGGCCAAATGGCGCAATACTCACGTCGGATATGTTTTCCAGACCTTTAATTTGATCCCGGTGCTGACGGCGTTTGAAAATGTCGAGTTGCCCTTGCTGCTAACCAAGATGACGCCGCAGCAGCGCCGCGATCACGTCATGACCGCGCTCAAGCTCGTCGGACTTGAAGATCGCGTCCATCACCTGCCCAAGCAGCTATCCGGCGGGCAGGAACAGCGTGTGGCCATCGCTCGCGCCATCGTTGGCGACCCCACGCTGATTCTCGCCGACGAACCTACCGGCGACCTGGACAGCCATTCGGCGACCGACATCCTGGAGATTCTGAAGCGCCTAAACGAAAGTTTCAACAAGACGATCGTGATGGTGACGCACGATCCGCACGCCGCCCAGTATGCGCACGTGACCCGGCATCTGGAAAAAGGACGCCTGCTGCCAGCTTAAAGCCGCAAACAGACTCTAATCTTTTATTTTGCTTTGAAGGGGCGCGGCTTCAGTCGCGCCGTAAGTGTCGCAAAATACATGGCGGCTTTCAGCCGCCGAGGGACGCTAGTCTCATCAGGCAGTTCTCCGGGAAGCAATCACGTCCGCCGGCGACTCGGTTTCGCTGATCCATTCCCAAACCCGGCGCCCACGGTCGTTGCTCAGGCTTCGGGCCTCCCCATAATCGACCAGACGATTCAAAACTGTCGTGACCGAGGCCAGCGGGTCCTTGTGCCGCGCCAGGATTGCCGGCGCACATTGTTCCAGTTCCAAGCAAATTTCGCGGGCTCCCATCGGACGCCGCACTTCCATCAGCACCCTCCGGCATGCCTTCGTAAAGCCGGGTTGGCGGCCATTCGGCTTGCGGTCGATCAGTTCCAGCAAGTCATCGCCCAGCACCTGGTCGCCGAACAGATCCGCCAGTCCCGCAATGGTCTGCTTTACCGTGCCAATGCGTTTCATAATCTCGGCCCGTTGCCCCATGAGTTGGAGGAGTTCTTCATGCGCCGCCTTCACCACCTGCTGCGCCGAAATACTATTCGCTTGCGCGTCAATGGCGTGTGCGTGCAAGCCATCGCCGTTATTTCTTCCACCCTCCATAACTCCTCCTCCAAGAAACACACAATGACGAAATCCTCGACTCTTGTCTGATACGGGAAAGGATGCCGGGAAGTTCCGTCGTCGGTTGGACTCGTTTGGAGAAGAAAGGTTATCGGAGAAAAAGGGATAGTTCGTGTGGCGCGGGCGCTCCCGCCCGTGGCCCTTGGCGATTCGCCCGAGACGAAGATTTAAGTCTTCATATCAGGCTTCGCTTCATAGCGACGCCGAAGATCATTCGAAATTAAGACGCCCCTTCAGGGGCTGGACATCTTTGCGTACCCTGCTAGCCCATCACGGTCGTGTGCTCCGGCCGGATTTTGTAAAGCACGCGAACCTCTCCCGGCTGCGAGTACGGATACTTGTCGACTCCCATATATTTCTTCGCCATCTTGTCGATGTGTTGAGCAGCGCCGTCTTCGGTAATCTCAACCACCGTGCCGCGAATCTCCAGATAGCGATAGGGATTGTCGGGATCGACGATAGCCAGCGCCACCCGCGGATCGCGACGCACGTTGCGATCCTTTTGCCGCCCGCGCGCCGAGTTGAAGATGACATGCTGGCCGTCGAAGTCGCACCACACTGGAGTAACCTGCGGCCGGCCGTCGGGCATGAGAGTGCCAAGACTGGCGAAAGCCTTCTTCTTGAATAGGTCTGCATATTTTTCAGGAATCACGTTAGACATCGCTGGCTCTCCTTAGTTGATCGAATGATGGCCGATGAACGGCCGATGTATTGCCGCCACGATTATAGATGCCTGAAGGTACACAGTGGCGGGTCGTTTTCTTTTCTACCGCCGGGTGACGGTTGCCCCATCCTTCGTTTTTTGAAGGGCGGGATTCCACCTCCGCCGACCGCTTGGGATTCTTGACGTTCTTGGAAAGGAATCGCGGGTGCCCCACCCTTCGTTTTTTGAAGGGTGGGATTCCACCTCCGCCGACCGCTTGGGATTCTTGACGTTCTTTGGGATCGCCGAGAGCCGTTTGCTTTGATAGGGCGTCTTCAGCCGCGCCGTTTCGAGCCACTTAGATCCCGGTATTAGCCTCTGAGGCTTGCAGCTTCCTCCCCGCAATTCCATAGATCAAACACGCTCTAGTAAACTAATTGTCTTTGGCAGCTTTCGGAGGAGGTTTCGACTCTATGGCGATGCGATGGACAGCCGAGAAATCGGCGCGAGCATTCTCGTTGTGGTTTGCCTTATTTCTCGTCGCGATCCCTCCTCTGGCGCAGCCATCCGCGGTGCCCCCTCCGCCCACCGTCGTCTTCATGACCGATTTCGGCATCGTAGATGATTCGGTGGCGCTCTGCAAAGGCGTCATGTACGGTATCGCACCCAACCTCCGCATCGTCGATCTCACCCATCAGGTCAATGCCTTTTCCATTCGGGACGGCGCCCGCTTCCTCTTCGGCGCCACGCCCTACTTCCCTGCCGGTACGGTATTCGTAACTGTTGTCGATCCGGGTGTTGGCAGTTCGCGCAAGGCTGTGGTCGTGAAGTCGAAGCGCGGCCAATTCTTCGTGCTGCCCGACAACGGCCTGATGACAATGGTCGAGGATCGCGACGGTATCGAGGCCATCCGCCAGGTCACCAACCCCGATTGGATGGTCGGCGCCAAAATCTCTTCCACCTTTCATGGCCGCGATATTTTTTCTCCCGTCGGCGCTCACATCGCGCGCGGTGACGACTGGACCCAGGTCGGACCCTCCGTCCAGGACCTGGTCCGCCTCGATCTCAAACCTGCCCAAGTGGACGACAAAGGTCTGACCGGTGAAGTGATCGCCCTCGATGGTCCGTTCGGCAACCTGGTCACGAACATCAGCGCCGAAGATTTTCTGAAACTCGGCTATCAGCGCGGCGATAAGTTAAAGGTCACGATCGCAGGACGCGAAGTCGAGATGCCATTCGTCAGGACATTCAGCGACGTTCCGCTCAAAAAGCCATTGCTGTATATCGATTCACGCGGACGAGCCAGCTTTGCTCTCAACCAGGCCAGCTTCGCAGCGGGATACAACATAGACCCGCCGCAAGCAGTGTTCATCCCCCGCAAAGTGCGCTGAACTCGAAACAAAATTCCAAGCAACCGCTGTCAGGGACGAGTTTTCGCTGACTGCTGAAGAACTCAGGTTGTGACTTTGCTTTGAAGGGGCGCGGCTTTAGCCGCGCCGTTAGAGCCGCCAAACAGCGGGGCTCCTTCGGGAACTTTATTTCGGCCCGCTAGCCCGCCTTCTGTAACTCCCCTGCAATCCGAGGCAGCACAGCCCGCAGCAACGCGATGAACTGCCCCATGACCCGTCGTCCCACTTCAAGCACCTCTTCGTGGACGAGCGCCCGATCGAGAATTCCGGCCGCCATATTCGTCACGCAAGAGATTGCCATGACGTCCATCCCCATGTGCCGTGCGACGATGGCTTCCGGAACGGTCGACATGCCCACCAGATCCGCGCCGATCGTGCGCAGGTATCGAATCTCCGCCGGAGTTTCATAACTCGGGCCGGCCAGCGCCGCATACACACCCGCGCGCGACGGAATCGACAGCTTCTGAGCTTCCTCCAGAGCGATCTCGCGATAGCGTTTGGCATAGGTATATGTCATGTCGGGAAAGCGCGCGCCAAAACGCTCGTCGTTCGCGCCCGTCAGTGGATTCTGCCCCTGCAGATTGATGTGATCGCGCAGGATAACCAGCGCGCCCTGTCCGTACTCGACGTTAATGCCGCCGGCCGCGTTCGTGAGAATCAAAGCGCGTATGCCCGCCCGCCCCAGCACGCGAGTCGGAAAAGCGACCTCCGCCGCGGAATAGCCTTCATATAGATGCACCCGTCCCTGCATCACCGCAACGGGAACATCGCCGGACTTGCCAACCACAAGTTGTCCAGCATGGCCAACCGCAGTCGAACGCGGGAATGTCGGAATGTCGGCGTAAGGAATGCGGACCGCTTCGCTAAGGTCGTCGGCAAAAGCTCCAAGGCCCGAGCCAAGTACGAGCCCGATCTGCGGACGCAGCGCGGTCTGCGAAAGCACAAAGGCCGCCGCGGATTCAGCGCGAGTGAACAGGTCTGGCGTCATAAATACACACTGTCATAAATACAAGTTGTCTTCCTGCGGAGTCGAAGGACCCCTACATTCGTATCGACCGAAAGGTAGCATCGGTTTTTGACAGCGCACAAATCGTCACACCTGTTGTCTCTCGCCCCGGCAAGACGCAGCCCACGTTTCGCTCCGGACGACAATCCCAGATCTAGAACTTCTTCTCAAACTCCATAAAAGCCTGCTCCAGTTGCCATTGCACCCGAGCCCGCTCACTGCCCGCCATCCACTTCTCACATTTTCCCGAGACGTGATCGCTCGACGCCTTATCGCCTTCGCATGCCGCCGCCCGACGCAACTCTCGTCCGTCGCTCCACAGACTATCACCGGGAATAAAACTGTGTTCCAGACTCTCCCGCGCCATGCGCTTCAGCTCGGCGTACAACAAGCCATAGGTCTCGACCGCGCGCAGATATTCGTGCGTCATATCGCCGCGCGACACGCCCTCATCGTCGGTAGCGAGCGCCACCGGCACTCCGTATTTCATATACACCGGCAGCGGATGCCGGTCGCCGCTAACGCCCAGAATCAAATCGTTCGACGTCAGGCAAATTTCAACCAGCACATTCTTCCTGGCCATTTCCCGCAGCAGCCCAATCGGGTCGTCCTCGCTCATCACCGCCACGCCATGCCCAATCCGTTCCGCGCCCCCGCGCTCAATCGATTCGCGAATGTGAAATCGCAGCCCCTCGGGTGGAACCAGCCCCATCGCCAGTTCGTCGGCGTGCAACGACACATGCGTAGCCGGATAGAACTTATGCAACGCCTCAATCATCCGCATATGCAGATCAAAGTCGTGCATCGGCACGTAATAGTCTTCTGGCATCACCAGGTTGAAACCCACAAAGCGCGGATCAGCCTTAGTCAACTCGAAGCCCAGCAAGATCTGCGCGAACACCTGTTCCCGAGGCAAGCCCCGCAACACCTGATACAAATAGTGGATCGTAACCTCGCATCCCGCGGCAGCCTGCGCCGTCCCGCAATGCAGCACTTCTCGCTTGCGGGCTTCATCGGAGTCGAGCCCGCTGCGAACCGACGCCACCACATCCGCCAGCCCGCCCGCGAGCAGTTTGTCGCGGAGTTGGCTGAAGTCGTCATCCCATCCGATCCTGGTTCCCAGAATCGCTGCCTGCCCACCGTCGGCGGTATTCATGACCTCCACGTATTGCAGATGATCCGCCGCCGCCCGCGAAGCCACCTCGGCCAGCGCGTCACCAACATGTTTCTCAAATGCCGGACCGAACTTCTCGAACGTGGCGAAGAAATGGTCGTGGCCCGATTCCTCCTCGCGGTGCCAGTTGCGCATCGACCACGCGTCCACAAGTTGGTTATAAAGAATGTGATCCTGATAGGCGCAACGCACCGACGGCTTGTTCGTGTAGGCCTCGCAAGAATCGCAAGCCGCGTGCATCAGCTTCGAAGTACTGCGATCCACGCAGAGCGCGTTCTCCGCCGCCCAGTCGATCATGCTTTCCGCATAGATCGCGCCGCCCAGATGGACATGCAGGTCGCCGCCCTTAGGCATCTGCTGCAGAAATGCCAACAGCAACCCAGGCTCATGCCGCACCGCGTCCAGATACTTGGCCGCCTTCTCTTCCCCGCTTTGCGCTCGAGAGACTTGCGCCCCAGAGGCTTGCGCCCGAGCGCTTTGCGCTCCGCAAACTTGTGTCAGGCAAGAAACGGCCAGCCAACCTACTACTGCCGCCAAACGCAGGTTTCGCATCAAGAAAGGGCCTCCAGCCACGCATCCTTTTTACATCGGAATTGTAAAGAAAGCATTCGGAGGACGTAAGTATTCGACCAAGAACCAATACGCATTGCTGAACAAGCAGGATTAATGCGGACGAAACGCCGATTTGCACAGTCACAATCGAAGGTGAGCAGCGGACAAGAGCCCAAAGTTGCCGCGCCCCAACCCCGCAAAACCGCATGGATGCTGGGGATTGCAGAGCAGAGCCCCGGAGCTTGCACCATTTCCGTGTCACCCGCCTGTGCATGAGCTGCACTCGATTGATGAATAAGAACTTACAGATGCATGAATTTCGTTGACGTAAAAAATAGAAGTGTTAAAACCATAATCGTTCTTTGACACGTTCTGAAGTTTTTCCGGTTGGTGCGGCGT
>OBLW0100004743.1_pt1 | contig 10315 bp, 15 predicted proteins | sample 1520161 | NCBI WGS metagenome assembly OBLW01 (sample SAMEA3539309, study PRJEB22396) | soil metagenome | biome: tundra; feature: field; material: soil | place: USA | collected 2010-05 | depth 0.15 m | reverse complement strand
CGGGGTTGGTTGGTCGGGCCGCCGAGATTTGAACTCGGGACCTCTTGCACCCCAATTGCATTCGCTAGGTCTTGCCGAGCACCAAGAAAGCATGCTAAGTGGTATACAGTTCAAGGCGTTGTTGGCGATCTCCCGATTCAGTAATACTGCACAGTATCCAGCATTATTCCACGCCCTAAATCAAGGGTTCCGTCACAGCCAACGTCACAGTGGCGTCGGTAGGCGGCTCTTAGGGTGGGGAAGTGAGGAACCTGGTAATCGGGGGGCACGTTTCGAACGGCTCCTGACCACGTGCCGATCCGCCATCGACTTGGACGAGGCCTCTTTCGTCACCGACTTTCTTTTTCGGTCCGGGTGGCTCTGCTCGTACCTGTATTGCCCAATTAGGTACTGGTCCCGGCTTTCAATTCGGAACCTCCGCCCGCGGCAGGCGACTGAACAAACAACCTTGTCGGATTTGCACGCCCAGAAAAGCGCTTCGCACTCCGGGCACTGGCGGATTTGACTTGCGTCGAGTCCATGAAGAGCATCCAGAATGGGCTTGTACTTCAGGAGTCGCTGCTCATCAACTGAAATCTGACCGTCAGTCCCCACTCGCACAACTGGAAAGCTAAGCACAAAGGGAAGCGGTATCCTTGTGGCGCGTCTGATGCGTCTCCTGACTGGTACAGAAGCCGGCTCAGGACCGTTTGGTCTTGAAACTGCGGCGGGGTGCCGAAATCCGGGAGCGGCCTTGGCAATTCTCAACAGCAGCTCCCTCATACGCCTGGCCTCACCGTACTTCGACAGCGTAATTCTGGGAGTAAGCGGAAAGTAGAACTGTGTCCCGTCGAGCCTCTCGGCCGCTTCGAGTAGTTGTTTTCGAGCGCCATCCGAATCTCGCTCAAACATGTGCGGCCACATCCGGGGCTCGGTGACCCACAGAGCGCCGAGGTCAATGACGGCCGCGTTTGCGAGTTCTATGGCGCGAGCCACGGTGTCTGGCGGTTTCCGAAAACGCTTTTTTGCGATTGGCGCGTCGGAAACCGTCGTCGTGAAATTCTTCGACATAGCTTAGCCACTGGGAGATATTGAATATATCACGGATTTAGGGAGTGACAAATGAAACCAGAAACTGTTATCGGCCAGAATCGAAGCTCTTGGAGCATCCTTGAAGTAGCAAGGCGTAACGGGCTCTCGTTGCAGTTTGTGAGGTTGGAGATTGCGCGCGGCCGCCTCAAGGCAAAACGGTTTGGGAGGCGCGTCTTGATTCCAGTGCAATCCGAGCGTGATTGGCTTGAATCTGCCCCTGACAGGGCCGAGCAAGACAATCAAGTTCACGCACATTCGGTGCGGGCGTGATCGCCGGTCGCATGAACGCGGAACCCATTATTCGGGCGCTGAAGGCGCGCAGCTCCGGTTCGGGATGGATGGCTAGATGCCCGGCGCATGAAGACCACAAACCGAGTCTGAGCATTCATGAGGTTGACGGCAAGATCCTGGTGCGTTGCCATGCTGGCTGTTCACAACACGACGTAATCGAGACCCTGAAGGCGAACGGACTGTGGAAGAGGCATGATCCCATGGGACGACACATCGTCGCCGAATACGACTACGCGGACGAATCGGGGAAACCGCTCTATCAGGTGGTGCGTTACGCGCCGAAGGATTTTCGCCAGCGGCGACCGGATGGTTACGGCGGGTGGATCTGGAAGAGCGGTCCGCATCAGGTTCTCTACCATTTGCCCGAAGTACTGGAGGCTGCCATAGTGTTCGTGGTGGAGGGCGAGCGGGACGTCGAGACCCTTCGCTCGCATGGCTTCGTGGCGACGACCAACGCTGGCGGCGCTAAGGCTCCATGGTTGCCACAGTTCACGGAGGCGCTGCGCGGCCGGGAAGTGATCCTCATTCCGGATAACGATGAGCCGGGACGGCGGCGCGTGCTTACCATTGCGCGGGCACTACTGGGCAAGGCGGCGCGGCTGGTCGTCCTGGAATTAGAGGGTGCCAAGGACGTAACGGAGTGGTTCTCGCACAGTCATAGCGAACTGGAGTTGATTGCCCAACTAGATGGGGAGAGGGCGGCCCGATGAAACATGAACTTACCGAGGAATCGGAATTGGCAGCCATCGCTGGGGAATGGCAAATACCGGAATGCACCGAGCCCGAAGTAGTCAACGGAGCGGCACTACCGCACGTCGTCACAGGGGCCGAACTCTATGCCGGCAGAGTGGTGAGACTCCGGCCGCTTATTGAAGGTCTCATTTGGGACGGGCTGACAATGATTGTCGCCAAGCCGAAGGCGGGCAAGTCCTGGTTGATGCTCCAGTGTGCCGTTGATATCGCAGGCGGTCCCGCAGTCAGCGGAGTTACAGCGCTCGATCATGGGCCGGTTTTGTACGGTGCTTTCGAAGAGCCGGAGGCCCGCACAATGGTGCGGTTGCGGAAACTGGCGCCTGCGGGCGATTGGGCCGAGAATCTGCATTTCGTATACGACTTGCTCCCCTTGATGGGCGGCGGTGCCGAGCAACTCAAGACGCTGGTTGGACAGTTGCGGCCAAGAATGGTTGTTCTGGATACGCTAACCGCTTTAATCAAAGGTGGCGGCAAGCGCGAAAGCGACGTGTTCCGCAGTCAATACGCCGAGGTGTCGGTTGTCCGCAAGATCGCGGAAGATTCTCACACGGCGGTTGTCCTGGTCCACCACGCACGCAAAGGCATGGCAGATAGCGCTGTGGAGTCCGTGGCTGGCACTGGCGGCATTGCGGCAGCCGTGGATACCCTCTGGTGTCTGAAACGCAAGCCGGAAGGCGAAGCAACGCTGGAAGTGATCGGCCGGGAAGCGGAGGAGAAGACATTCGCGCTCAGGTTCGATCAAGAGCCGTTCGGCTGGCGGGTGTTAGGTGATGATGCGGCCCAACTCCTAAACGCCGAGCGGCGGCAAGTCCTCGAACTGTTGCGCGAGGAGGGCGCGTTCAGTCCTGCGCAGATCGCAGCCGAGTTAGCAAAATCGCGTCCCGCTGTTCGTATGCTCCTGAAGCGGATGCTGGAAGACAATCAAGTCAGCAAACAGGGTTCCAAGTATATCCCGTCTCTCTCTGTGAGTTACAGAGTTACAGAGAGTGAGAGTGAATAGAGGCGCCCGTAAGCACAGTGGGATGCAGTCCCGTAACGCGTGACACATAGAAGAAGCGGAACAGGAGTAACGGCTGTAACGGCAATATGCACGTAGGAGCATCGAAGCAACCGGCGGAGCAGTACCGATCATTAAATGAGGCGAGCGCTGGTGGAGACAGCCCCAGCGATCTGGTCCGACCTGCACCGAGACGCAAACGCGGGCGCCCGCGCTGTGCGGTGAGCGTGGAGCAGGTTCGCGAACTCCTACTGACGGGCCTCAGCCTGCGCATGACGGCCAAAACACTCAAAATCGCAGTCTCCACGGCCGGCAAGCTCCGCGACGCCGATAGGGACGTGTCCGAAAATCACGGAAACCCGTCCGAGAACTCCCGCCTGGACCAGAGGAATGAAACTGCCCACCCCGGCCTGGAAAACGCAACAGACTCGCCCGCGACGCGAAAAGAGCCACAAGCCGAACCGGCCGGCCCGGAGCGCGACTGTCCTGACACACATCAGCCTCGGTCCGCCGATCCAGTCCAGGCGCTAGTGCGGTTCCGGCGCGTGCGGCCGGCATCCACACCCCCACCCCGGCTCGTCGAGTCCGAGGCGCCGGGGGCGTGTCCAGAATGCGGCTCAACTCGTTGGCGGCTCACCCTGGCGGAGACTGTCATCTGCGACGTTTGCCACCCGCTCCAGATTTACTAAGTCGGCCAGCAGGGGCGAGTCCAACGCTGGACTCCGGGTAGTGTGACGCGCTTCTCGCACCGGCGATGCTGCATTACGGTGCCCTCTCCGGGCGCTCAGGGCTGTCCCCAAAACCCAGTCAGAGTTCGCCCATGAGAAGCAGCGCTGGACGGCCATCAATAATGAAGAACTCCCCGAAATAGTGCGATTTGACTGCGCCAGCCTGCTCCCCCGTAGGGGGAGCACTCAGACCAAGGCTCGACGCCCTAGCAAGGGCTAGTGCGCGGTTAAGATATTGTCACCAAAAGGCTTATGCGCGCTCCGGTGGCCTGGTACCACTCTGGGAGTTTCGTAAGGCGAGAGGTCATTTTGCGCCAGCCATCAACGACGCAACCGGTTTAGAATCAGCGCGATTGCGGGTCTGCACCGGCATCCTGGGGCGCAGTTTGCCGTCGTTAAGCCGCAGAAAACAAAGATCTTTCAGAGACCCTTGTGAGAAGACTTGCCAATTGAAGGCTCCCTTGGCGAAACATCACGGAGCGCGGGCGCCGAAGATGAACCCGAATGCCTTCCCGCAGCGGAAAGTGGCTTATTTCGGTTCGCAGTCTGGCCCGCCTCTGCACTCTCACGCATCCCAAACCAGATCTCGGATGCGGACCCCCAGCGCGTCCGCGACAATTTTGAGTGTTTGCAGGGTCACATTGCTCTCGCCGCGCTCGATCTCGCCCATGTGCGCGCGGTGAAGGCCGCACCGTTCGGCGAAGACATCCTGGTTCCAGCCCTTCCTTTTTCGCAATGCCCTAATCTTGGCTCCGATCTGCTTTTGGATGTCTTGCACCAAGAGCAGTTTGGGGGTACGCTGGCTTTAACCATACTGGTTATAACCAGCGACATCACTGGACGCCAGTAGGTTCGCGCACGCGGTAGGGCGCAAAAGAACCATGAGGCTTCTAAACCGATCCCCTCAGATGTTCGCCCAGCCTTTCGTGGCATTTCTGGTCCTGTCGTTTCCAACAGCCTTCCGGGCACAGGATGCTGCCGCAATCTACAAACAAACGAAGGACACGGTGGTACTAATTCAGGGGCAGCATCGCATGGGTTCGGGCGTGATTGTCCCAGGCGGATGTCCGCCGGCAGCAAGTTGCTCTGTCAGTTGGATTGTAACCAACTACCACGTTGTTTCCGGCGAGAACTCTGTCACGGTCAAATTCGCAAGCGGCCTTGAGCTTTCTACGACAGAGGTTGTCGCAAGTGATCCTGATGCTGACCTTGCAGTGCTGAAGTTGGACGGAGCCGCACCGGGCCACTCGGACCTTGGCGACTCAGATTCGCTCGCCGTTGGGCAGCGCATATTCGTGATTAGCAGTCCTCTGGGCTTGCAGGGATCTGTGACCGAGGGCCTCGTCAGCGCGATTCGCGAGATACGGGGCGCAAGACTACTGCAAATCTCCGCGCCCATATCGCCTGGAAGCAGCGGCGGCCCGGTATTCGATCAGGACGGGAAGGTGGTTGGCATCGCCACTGCAACCATGGAAGGCGCACAGAACGTGAACATGGCTATACCGTCATCAACGATACAATCCTTGCTTCGTAATCCCAAGGCTGCCAAACTGGCAGAACTCTCGCCGCAGGATCATACCGATGCGGACGAAGGCATTCTTCTCATTCGCAGACGCGCGAGTGCCTATCTCTCGAAAGACATGACCGACGAAGCCGAAGCTCAATTGAGGGCCGGCATTCAGCAGTACGAATTCGACTCATCGCTCAGGTTGGAACTCGCTAAGTTGCTCGTCAGGACTGGAAGGAACGATGACGCGCTGCAACAGCTTCGGATCGTCAAAAAGCTGGCTCCTTCTGAAAGGTTGGCGACCGAGATGATCGGACACCTCTTCGTCTTGCGGTGGCGGAAAGAGGGCAGGCTCTCGGACCGCGAGACGGCCTTTCAGATCTATCAAGATCTAGTTGGCAGTCCGAGCCTTCCGAGGAGCAAGCGGGAGTCGTTGGAGTTCGTTCTGAAATGGATGGTGAGTCCGGCGGGCGAATGGGAGACCGCCGACTCCGGGCGACGCAAATATAACGTGCTCTGGACGGATGACGGGCCGTTCTCCATCGGGTTTACAGAGGAAGAAGACAAGAGCTTCATGGCCTTCGATTCGCAGTACCAGATCGCTCACTACGGCGAGCATTTCGCGTACACGCTCGGGTTGGGCGCAACATTCTCTCCCGCTGGTGGTCCCGGCAAGTTCCAGGGCGGAGAGGCACCCTTTCTCGATGCGTTTTGCTTCTACAACGAGACAATTCAGGTCGAGATCAGCCCGAATGGTTCGACGATGAAAATCGCGGGCACCATAACCGAAGTGACGGGAGTGGAGCGTTACGCGGTAGTTCTGTACGGTAAGAAGAGCGCCGCCCAGAAGTGCAGAAAACCGGGCGCCCCTGGGATAGTTTTGGTATTGTCACGGCTCGCGACAAGGGAGTACTTCTTAATGAGCGTGGCACACATGCTGGAGGAGGACACGCTGCCACTTGCGGTGACAACGCGATGAGAATCGCCTTCCTGTCGGTTTATTCGACTTCCAGATTCCCTGGGCCTCCGCTCGTCGACCTTCAATCACGTTCCAGTCGCCTCCGTCCGACTATCCTCCGCGTCCTTGACCGGTCGAGACGCGCGGCAACAGCAGCTTTCTTTGGATACGGCGCAGCTCAGTGACGACCAGCCAGTCACCACTACAGTGAAATCCGACGCGCGGTGGGATCGCTCCAAAGATGGGGATCAAAACGGAAGGAGAGTGGGGAGAAGATTCTGTGGGCGCTGATGTCGAGAACTGATATATCATCGGAGCATGATGGTGAAATGCCCCACGCCCGGTTGCGTCGGTGCCGCCTGCGCTGACAAGAGCTATGTGGAGCTTCTCGAACTTGCCGAAGCCGGTGAGTTGGATTTTTTCTGCACCCAATGCGGCATGGTTTACAAGCCGGAGGCGGCAGGACAGCGAGAATATATGGGAAAGTTGCGCGAGATGATTGCGCAATCGTGATCGGTGCTCAGCTCCGCGTTCCGCGCTCTCGCCAGTGGACTCATCGAGACAATTTAACGGCGACGCAAGGGCCACTTTTCTTACGCCGCCACAAAACCTTCATCGGATCGGCACGGCAACGCATTTATCTATTTTTTCTCCAACTTTTTTCAAGAGCGGGCGCTCGCTTCCAATTCCTGTTTCTAGGCGCCGCCCGCGCGCGGGGCCGCACCCCTGGGCCTCCGCTCGGCGACCTTTCAACCATGTTGCAGCCGTTTCGGTCCAACGTTGGACGGCAGGAGACCGATTACGCTACTAACTTTTCCAGGCCTGCCAACTTCCAAGCCAACCTGTCGATTTCCCTTCCCAGTTCTGAATTGCGCGTCAGCATGCAACCCTCTGCGTACCTCTCATACAGTTCCGGGTAGTCGTTTGGGAGCATGAAAAAGATGGGCAGCCCCAGCATCCTTTCCAGTTCGCTGCCCGTGGCGTCCAGCCGTTTGGGCGCGCGATTGAGGATCAGCTTGATCTTGTGTTTGCCGAATCCTCTGTCGAGCAGCGTCTGCGTAATCTGCTTCGATTGGTGCAGGGCCGGCACCTCAAGCGTGGTGACCAGACAAGCCTCGTCGCATTCCTCCAGCGCCGCCATGGAGATCGGGGTCAGACTCCGTCCCAGATCCATCAGCGTCCAGTCGTAGTACGGTTTGACGAAGGCCAGTAGGTGGCGCACCTGCTCCCCGGTAGGGCGCGTCTCGGAAGCCAACGCCAGGGGCGATGCCATGATCTCCACCCCAGGCATGCCTTTCGACACCAGCGCCTTCCAACCGTGAATGTCCAGGTTGGTGACGGCATCGAGAATCGAGTGAACCTGACTGGTCTTGGTAATGAACCCGACCATCCCGGCGTCCAGATCCAGATCCATCAGCAGCACCTTCTGCTTTTGCAGGCCCAGTGCCGCAGCTACGTGGCAAATGACCGTTGTGGCGCCGCAGCCCCCCTTCGCCGAGAAGAATCCTAATGCCTTGCCCGCCCCTTTTGTCTCATCGTCGCGGCGCTGGAAGCGTTCCGAGAATCGATGTTCCATGAGCACCTAGTTCTCCTCCCCGGGCATGATGGTATAGCCCAGCATAGGTGGCGACCTCCCCAATGTGCAGAGCCACGGGTCAGTATCGCACTCCGCCCTGCCGCTTTCTACGCTAACCTTCGGCAGTCTAGGTCCAGTGCCGGCCCAAACCTCCATCGGATCGGTACGGCCTCCCATTATTTTTGTTTTTTCTCAAAACTGTTTTCAGTAGCGGGCGCCTTGGTCCAATCTCTGTTCCTGGGCGCCGCCCACAAGCGCGCGGCACCCCTGGGCCCTCCGCTCGGCGACCTTCCAACCACGCAACCATGTCGCGGCCGTTTCGCAAAAAGCACTTGTATCAGAAACCACTTTCGGGTTAGTATCCCTCGGTTCTGATGTTCGATTCTTGAAGGGAATCGAACGCTAGACAGAAACGGGACCGCGACAGACCGCAATCTGGCGCGGCCCCTAAACACCAAAGCAGGATTGGAGCTTCGATGTCTACAAACGAGAATACCGCACCGAAACAGGACGTATACGCGCGCGTCACGTCCCAAATCGTCAACGCAATCGAACAAGGGGTAACCACGTGGCGCATGCCGTGGCACACCTCCGGGAAGTTCGCCTTTTCCCCCATCAACGTCACAAGCCATAAGCCGTATCGGGGCATCAATACGCTTTGCCTATGGGCCGCGGCCCAGCGCAAGGGGTACGGAGGCGGTGAATGGGGGACCTACAACCAATGGCAGGACCGCGGCGCCCAGGTGCGCAGGGGCGAAAAGGCTACCACGGTTGTCTTTTGGAAGTTCGCCAACACGTCCGCCGAATCGCAAGATGATAGCGAAGAGCACGCGGCAACGGGTTCGCGCCTACTCTTCACCCGTGGTTACAGCGTATTCAACGCGTCCCAGGTTGACGGGTACACGCCGAAAGCAGACGCGAACGCACCCATAGAAGAGCGTATCGAACGCGCGGAGGTGTTCTTCGGACGGATTGACGCGCGCGTTACGCACCTGGGAAACCGCGCGTTCTACTCCCCCGCGGACGATACAATCACGCTTCCCCCGTTTGCCGCGTTCTTCACTCCCACCGATTACTACAGCACCCGCGCGCATGAGACCGGCCACTGGACGTCCGCGGCCGGCCGATGCAGTCGCGAGCTTGGAAAGCGTTTCGGCGATAGCTCCTATAGCGTCGAAGAGCTAGTGGCAGAGCTTACGGCCGCCTTCGTCTGCTCGCACTTGGGACTCAGCACCGAACCGCGGCCGGATCATGCGCAGTACATCGCGTCATGGCTCCAGGTTCTCAAGGCCGATAAGCGGGCCATCTTTACCGCCGCATCGAAGGCGCAACAGGCGGCCGATTTCATGATTCAGCAGTCGGAGCGGACGGCGGAGGTGGCAGCATGACGGGCCGGTATCGAATCACCATGCTGCCGTTGCTCGATAACGGCACTCCTCGCGTCTGGGAATCCGAGAAACGCACGGCGCAACGCTGGCGCCTGTTTGCCGAAACGTGCCGGTCACTTGCCGCGGACGGGCTGGACTATTCGGTTTCGTTCGCCCTTATGGGCAACGATCCGCACATCCTGATAACCGCGCACGGAACGGCCAAACGTCGAAAGCAACATGCAGCGCGGCATGTCACCATTCCCCCGCCCGTGCCTGCGGATCGCTGCCGGGACCGCGCGCTAGAGGCGGAATGGTTCCTGCCTGAGAACCTCGAACGACGCAAGGATGGCACGGCCTATTGGCGCAAGCATCAAGCCCGGTATCAGAAGCTTTCGCAGTTGGCCGAAGAGTTTCTCCGGGCCGAAGCGGAGTACTGGCGGGAACTGGAACTTATCAGCGGGCAACGGGACCACTACAAACCCGGACGAACGGACAAAAATGCGCACGCTGATGACGAGGTGGCGGCATGAAGCGCGCAGCCGAAGTGATCGGCCGGGTACAGGGACTGGGGCAGACGGGAGCGGACTTGGTTCCGCTCCCCACTCTGCCGGCGCCGCCCGCGCGTCCGTCACCGCTCCCCGCCCAGGTCCGGGAGTACATCCGGGCATCGAAGGCAAAGAACACGCTACGGGGCTACCAGAGCGATTGGAGGGCATTTTGCGAATGGTGCGAAGGGCAGAACGTGTGCCCCTTGCCTGCGGCGCCGGACAGGGTAGCGGCATACATCGCCGAATGCGCCGGGCATCTGAAGCCGGGCAGCATTCAGCGGCAATTGAACGCCATCGCCGAAGCGCACAAGGCGGCCGGGCTGGAACCGCCCACGCACAATGCAATCGTGCGCAACACTATGAAGGGAATCCGCCGCACAATCGGAACCGCGCCGGCACAAAAGGCCGCGGCACTAACCGCCGATATCCGCGGCATGGTAGAAGCGGCGGACGATGGCACTATTGGCGCGCGGGACCGGGCACTAATCCTGCTCGGGGTTGCCGGCGCTTTCCGCC
>OBLW0100004741.1_pt1 | contig 10318 bp, 6 predicted proteins | sample 1520161 | NCBI WGS metagenome assembly OBLW01 (sample SAMEA3539309, study PRJEB22396) | soil metagenome | biome: tundra; feature: field; material: soil | place: USA | collected 2010-05 | depth 0.15 m | reverse complement strand
TCACCGCGAGTCAGACCCAGCTGGTATACGCTAGTGGGGAACACGGGCGAATCCGTTTGCGATATCTTCATCGGCGTGTAGTCCGATTGAAAAATTCTCATCGCTACACTGTCATCGAAGGCAAAGGCGGTTGCGGTTCCCCAGAGGAGAACGGATGGGGCGAGCAAACGGAGTAGAGTTTTCATGCCTGTAATAACACCGCCGCATGCCCTGCCCCTTCAAAAGGGGATCAATCATCATCACGAAAACGCTCCAGATCCGCAGGCGACTTGATGCTGGGGTCCCGCGGTCGGGCACCGGCGTCCACGGGCCGCGCCAAGCTCTCGGGGACATACTCTAGCAGGTCGCCCGGCTGGCATTGCAGTTCACGGCAGAGGGCCTCCAAGGTGCTGAAACGAACAGCCCTAGCCTTGTTAGTTTTGATGATTGACAAATTGGCCAGTGTAATCTGCATTCGAGCCGCCAGTTTGGTTAGGCTGATCTTACGCTGCTTCATGACACGGTCGACATTAAGTTGTATAGCCATTGGAATGAGTGTTGAATCCTAGTTTAACTGATTATCGATAAATAGAAATCGTCAAGATGCACATTTATTACCGAAAAACGATAAATGACACTCCGGCAAGAATTTGCAGCCGTTTTTTGGCTCCTACATCCCGCAGCCAGTGTAACCAGAAAACAAATACTTGTGAAAAGCAATCCAACTCCGCATCACTGCAGGCTAGACGGGACGATGGCTTTTCAGCTGATTCAACGCCTGCGTCGCCGGTCCGTACCGCAGGCGATCCTGGTTCATGATGGCGGCAATGCCGTGTTCATGCCTGTGCAAAAGCTCGAGTTTCTGGACGAGCAATTGCAGTTTTTCCATAACGAAGGCGTAGTCCATCGCATTGAACTGACCTGCACCAATCAACTCGCAGGTCGCCTGAAATTCAGGGACACTGAGATCATCACTGCCGACTGCGGAACGGGAAAGTGAAAACCCCCATGTCTTGGCCAGCAACTGGACCCACTCATGCTGACTCAGAGGGGAGTCAATATTCATAGGGCAAACCAAACCTACGACTCGATGATGCCAGAAACCGAAACCCAGCAGGTTGTACTGAATTCTGAACAGCAAGGTGTCCCCAGATGGGCTGAGTTGTGCCGAAAAAATCTGAGGTATCTGTCGCATGTCTTGCAGAACCATAAGGCAAACCAGTGCGGCGGCATATGCCTTGAAGCCAAAAAAATACCAGCCCACCATCGCAAAAAGGAGGGAAACCAGGGAGACAAAGGATCCTATGTAAGGGCTCAACCGCATAATTTGTTGTTAGTGCGGGTGGTAGTACACCCCATTGTGGCTAAAGACACAGCGAATTACAGTAAAGTGAACCCATTAACACCATGCTACTACTGGCCGCAATTCTCTTCATTCTCTGGTTGCTCGGCATAATTACAAGCACCATGCTTGGGGGCTTTATCCACGTGTTCATAGTCGTGGCCATCGTGCTTTTTCTAATCCGAATCATTGGGAGCATCATATGAGTACAAAAAACATCCTTGCAAGCATTCTAATTATATTGGGCATTGTTGTGCTAGCCTATTCGGGAATAAGCTTTACAACGCCCGGGAAAAGCATAGAGTTTCTCGGCATGAGCATAGCAACCACAAACAGCCACTTTATCTCGCCTGTAATGGGAGCCATCTCACTGGTGGGCGTAATCATAATGCTGGTGATAAAACCCTCAAAGATATGAAAACAAAAATTACACTGTGTTCGGCAGCGCTTGTCATGCTGACCGGCTGCGGCGGATATGTCGGTGTTCAATCCGAGTCTGTTGGTGTTCAAGCCCCAGTTTATGTCGCAGCAGACGCAAACTTTGCACCCCAAGATGACTACGTATACTACCCAGAATATCAGGTGTATTACAGCGTAAACCTGCATCAATATGCATACCGCAACGGCGATCGATGGATTGCACGACCCGCCCCCGTTGGTGTGTCCGTAGATGCACTGCGGGCCTCCCATTCAGTGAAGATGGATTTCCACGATTCTCCCGCAAACCACCATGCTAATGTAGTTAAACAATACCCAAAGACAGCCCCCGTAAAGGAAGCCCCCAAGGGGAAAACGGACAAAGACAAAACAGCTCGGGACAACGACAGACCCTAAGTTCGCCGATGTGACGAGCGACCGAAACAGCAACAACCAATGACATGGACAACCACAACCTTGCGTTACTGCTGACTATCGTAGGAACTCTCTGTTGGATTTTCTGTTTTTGGTGGATGTATCGGATCTCGGTTAAGCAGAGCAACCTGCTCGCCAAACTCGGGGAGCAGGGAAAACGGATAGAAAAATTGTCCCGCTTGGAACACGACCTCATTAAGGAGGTGCATCCACAGGTGGACAAAATCAAGGCCGGGGTCTCTGAAATCGTTGCGGCGGTCCGAAACACGGAGGAAAAGGCAAAAGACAGTCCCAAAAAATAAGAATCACCGCACATGAAAGCCTTTTTTCTACACAGACATACGGACAAAGCCCGCGAGCGGGCTCAGTTAAGCGGCCCGCCATTGCGGGCTGGACTGTTGGGTGCAGATCAACTGGCTCGACATGCGAGTGCCTTGGCGACCAGTCATCGCACCACCATGAAGCATCGGTCGAGTCCGTTGCTTGCCCAGTTGGATAAAAACGAACTGCTCCTCAGAGAGTTTCACGAGAAAACGCTGGCCACACTGACGGAGCATCACATTACACCGGCAACAGAGTGGCTGCTCGATAACTTCTATTTGATCGAGGAGCAGATGCAGATGGCAAGACTGCATCTACCGCGCGACTACAGTCGGGAGCTCCCGCGCCTTCTAAAAGGGCCGTCAAAGGGGCTGCCGCGCATCTATGACACCGTTCTCTCGCTCATTTCGCATGTGGATGCGCAAATCGACATGGAAACCTTGGAGGCATTCATCGCCTCCTACCAAACGGTTGCACCGCTGCAACTTGGCGAACTGTGGGCCGTTCCCATCATGCTGCGCCTAGGATTGATTGAAAACTTGCAACGCATAGCCACGCGGCTGGTGTCGGCCCGGCTCGACATGGACCTTGCAAGTCTGTGGGTGGGCAGGCTGCAGGAAGCAGCGGAAAACGACCCCTCGGGGCTTGTAATTGTTGTGGCGAACATGGCACAGGCGAACCTTCCCACATCCTCCAGCGCATTTGTGATGGAAATGTGCCAGCGTTTGGCCCGTCAGAGCCCCGTCTTATTGCTTGCCAGCAACTGGCTTGAACAGCGGGTTGTCGGACATGGACTCTCCGTCCAGCAACTAATCCTGTCAGAGAGCAGGACGCAGGCCATGGACCAAGTATCCGTAAGCCACAGCCTTGCCAGTCTACGCCTTCTAAGCACAACAGATTGGAATACATTTGTGGAGAAATTGAGCCTTGTCGAGCAAACACTGCGTTCCGAACCCTCAGGCATCTATCCCGCCATGGATTTTGCAACACGGGACATTTATCGGCATATGGTCGAATCCCTTTCGATGCACAGCGGCCTCACTGAGAATGCTGTTGCAAAGCAAACCGTCCAAATGGCCGCAGATGCAGGGATTAAAACACCGAAAGCCCGGTCTGCGCACGTGGGGTTTTATCTGATAGACAAAGGACTTCCCCTGCTCGAGCAACGAATTGGTGCACGGGGGGCATGGCGAACAGCCATACAAAGGGGCATACAACGGTTTCCGCTGGCGTTTTATGTGGGTGGGATCGGCCTGGTGACCGTGCTGGCCACAATGACGCTCATGTGGATGTCGAAGGCCAGCGGCATACATGGGATCGCCTTCGTCCTGTGCCTTGCGCTGCTGATACTGGGCGCAAGCCAGCTGGCTGTGGGACTGATGAACTGGCTGTCGATCCTTCTTGTGAGACCAAGACTGCTGCCCCGCCTCGATTTTTCATCGGGCATACCGATAAACTGCCGTGCCATGGTGGTAATACCGACAATGCTCACAAGCAACGAGGGGATCCAGCACCTTGTGGAAGCCCTTGAAATCCACCACCTCTCCAACAAGGATCCGCAGCTTTATTTCGCCCTGTTGACGGATTTTAAGGATGCTCCGGCGGCGGTCCAACCCGGGGATGCGGAACTGCTGGCAAAAGTGCGAGCGGGCATTGACGCACTGAATGTAAAATATCCTCTGGGTCGATTCTTTTTATTTCACCGCCCGCGGCTTTGGAATGCCGGGGAAGGCCTATGGATGGGCTACGAACGAAAGCGGGGGAAACTCAAGGAGTTCAATGCACTCCTGCGAGGAGCGAATCAGTGTTTTTCGGAGGTGGCAGGCGAAGTGTCCGTGTTGCCGTCCATCAAGTACGTCATCACACTGGACACTGACACACAACTGCCGCGAGATGCCGCACAAAAGCTCATCGGTACCATGGCGCATCCGTTAAATTGGCCCGTGTTCGACGACGGGCCGGGGGTCGTTACGGAGGGCTACGGCATCTTGCAACCACGGGTGGGTGTGAGCCTTTTGGGGGCAAGAAAGTCTTGGTTTGTCCAGCTCTTTTCCGGGGATGTTGGAATCGACCCCTACACCCGCGAAGTTTCCGATGTGTACCAAGACCTGTTTCATGAAGGGTCCTTCATCGGAAAAGGCATCTATGATGTGGATGCGTTTGAACGCGCCACAAAGGAGCGCTTTCCTGAAAACATCATACTGAGCCACGATCTACTGGAGGCGTGCCACGCCCGCTCAGCACTGGTCAGCGATGTGGAGTTCTATGAGGAGCACCCCTCAAGGTACAATGTGGAAATGGACCGGCGTCACCGCTGGATCCGCGGAGATTGGCAAATTACACCCTGGCTTCTGCCGCAGGTTCCGTGCTCCGGAAACCGCCACACAAAAAACCCCCTGTCTCGCTTGTCCCGATGGAAGATACTTGACAATATCCGGCGTAGTCTGGTTCCCATTGGACTAGTGGGCATCATTTGGGGGTCCTGGCTGTTCCTGCCCGAACACGGTGCCATGGGGACCCTGTTGGTTCTTGCCATTATTGGGCTGCCCTGGCTGCTCACTGCACTAACGTCCCTCTTTCGCAAACCATTGCAGTTTCCACTATTGGCCCATCTAAAGGGGGTCGGTAAAGCCTGCGGCAAGCAACTGATTCAAATTGTCTTAACACTGGCATTGTTGCCCTACGATGCCTTCATCCATTTTGATGCCATCACAAGAACCCTTGCCCGACTGCTTGTGACACACAAGCGCCTGCTGGAATGGCACACATCTGGGGATTCCGAGAACACTAGACGTATCATGCTTGCCGACTTTTACCGCATGATGTGGATAGCCCCCGCCCTGGCTTTGTCCGGTGCGCTTAGTGTCGCGGCATTGCAGCCGTTTCAACTGCTGCCTGCATCTCCGCTTCTGGTGCTTTGGCTGGCGGCACCTTTAATTGCCTGGCTAATCAGCCGACCCATCGTTAGTGCACCGCCAGAATTAGATGCGCCACAATGGGGGTTCCTGAGACAGACCGCCTGCAAGACATGGCACTATTTTGAGGCCTTTGTAACGGTGCAGGAAAACTGGCTACCACCGGACAATTTCCAAGAAATCCCAGTTCCCGCCCTCGCCTCGAGAACCTCGCCAACCAACATGGGGCTTGCACTTCTTGCCAATTTAACTGCAAAGGATTTGGGCTACATTTCAACAGGAGGACTCCTGCAACGGACACAAAATGCACTCCTTGCCATGCAGGGGTTGGAGCGGTACCGTGGCCATTTCTATAATTGGTATGATACGCACACCCTCAAACCGCTTCTGCCACTGTACGTCTCCAGCGTGGACAGCGGCAATCTTGCCGGCCACCTACTGACCCTCGGAGCCGGATTAAGGGATCTGTCCAATGAGCCGATTCTAAACCCCCAGATGTTTCACGGCCTGCAAGATACTGTGCAAGTGCTTAGGGAAAGCTTGCCAAGCCATTCAGGTTTGAAGGCACTCGCCGGAATCTTAAAAACTCCACCAGCCACCCCGGAAGAGGCGTTCACTCTTTTGGGACAGGTGGTCGATCGGGCAACTACGGCGCTTGCTTCGTTGGAATCGGAGGCGGAACCCGTAAAACGATGGGCTCAGACGCTGTGCGAATGTTGCAACGCCCATCGGGAAGATTTGCACCAACTCATGCCATGGCTGGGCAGTCCCAGCTGCAATGAAACGGGCCCAGAACCGGTCCAGTTTGATGCCGCTGGAACCTTGAAAGATTTAGCCTGCCTTGAAACCCGCAATTCGCCGACTCAGCGTGCCCTCGCGTGTTATCTGATGCAAGCGAGTGCTGCAGCCCGCGAACGCTTAGCGGTCTTGGAAAAACTGGCTCAGTGGAGCGATCGTCTTGCCGTGATGGACTTTACGCTGCTTTACGATGCGGAAAGAAAATTGTTCTGCACGGGATTCAATGTTGGCGAACGCCGTGCGGACGCGGGCTACTATGACCTGCTTGCTTCGGAAGCAAGACTTTGCAGTTATGTAGCCGTTGCCCTGGGTCAAGTACCGCAAGAGCACTGGTTCTCATTGGGGCGATTACTGGTGGCCCCACACGGCGCCCCCGTCCTAATCTCCTGGAGTGGCTCCATGTTTGAGTATCTTATGCCGCTTTTGGTCATGCCAAGCTACGAACACACGATGTTGGACGACACATACAAAACAGCCGTGCAGCAGCAAATCATGTATGGAAAGATTCATGGCGTGCCGTGGGGCATATCGGAATCCGGGTACAACCGGACCGATGTGCAATTCAACTACCAATACCGAGCTTTTGGTGTACCGAGCATGGGGCTAAAGCGAGGGCTGGCGGACGACCTGGTCATTGCACCTTACGCCTCGGCTTTGGCATTGATGGTGGAACCGGAGGAGGCATGCAAGAACCTGCAGAAACTGGCCAGTGAGGGGCGAGTCGGCACCTACGGCTTTTATGAGGCTGTGGATTACACACCGTCCCGACTACCGCCTGGGGAGAACAGTGCTACAATCCGTGCCTTTATGGTGCTGCATCAGGGGATGAGCATCCTTGCATTGGGCAACCTGCTGCAAAAAAACATCATGCAACGACGGTTCATGGCCTGCCCCTTGCTGCATGCGGCAGGATTGCTGTTGCAGGAACGGGTGCCAAAGACGGCTGCCAGTGTGTTTTACGAACACCTCGGGTCAGGGATCGAACGAATGTTGCCCAGCAAGAGTGTGTCGCGCACATTCACCAATCCAAACATGCCGGTGCCCGAGGCACATCTTTTATCCAACGGTCGCTATCATGTTGCCGTTAGCAGTGCGGGTGGTGGGTACAGCCGCTGGCACGATTTGGCAATCACACGATGGCGTGAAGATGCCACACGCGACTGCTGGGGCATGTTTGTTTACTTGCGTGATCTGGCAACGGGGGTCGTTTGGTCCACCGCCCACCAGCCCACGCTGCACGCAACAGAGCATTACGAAGCCATATTTACAGAAGCCCGAGCGGAATTCCGACACCGCAACGGTGACTTTGAGGTTCACACCGACATCTGCGTCTCACCCGAAGACGACGTTGAAGTGCGACGCATTACGATCACCAATCACTCAGCCGATGAGCGTGTTCTAGAACTAACGAGTTATGCTGAGGTGGTGCTTGCATCCCCCGCCGCCGATGCATCGCACCCTGCCTTTAGCAATCTTTTCGTGCAGACAGAGTTTGTACAGGAATCCTCCGCCATTCTTTGTACTCGCCGTCCTAACTCCCCCAAAGAAAGCCCGCCATGGTTAATGCACCTCCTATTGGATACCAACGAACACCAAGGCATAGTTTCATGCGAGACGGATCGTTGCCGTTTTATTGGTCGGGGCGGCAGTCCGCTTCAACCGGAGGCAATGCGTGAGCCCGGTCCGCTTTCCAACACAGTGGGATCCGTGCTCGATCCTGTAATCTCATTGAGACGCCCAATAACCCTCCCGCCGCATGGAACTGTCACCGCAGTGTTGATTTTGGGAATAGCGGCAAGTCGAGAAATGGCATTGGATCAGGCGGAGAAATATCAAAACGGACGCATGACGAATCGTGCTTTTGACATGGCATGGACACACAGCCAAGTAACGCTGCACCACCTCAATGCTTCGGAAACGGACGCCCAAATATACGGGAGATTGGCAAGTGCACTGCTTTATGCCAATGCGGAGTGGCGTGCAAACACCGTCATTCAGAGCGGGGGCAGTCGCGGCCAAAGCGGCCTCTGGAGTTATGGCATTTCAGGGGACAATCCAATCGTGTTTTTGCATGTCCGTTCTGCGGAAAAACTGGAATGTGTGAGGCAGCTGGTGTGTGCACATGCCTACTGGCGCATGAAAGGACTGATAGCCGACCTGATTATTGTAAGCGAAAACACATCCATCTATCATCAATCGCTGCATGAAGAGATTCTCCACCTGATCGCGGCGGGAACAGAGGCACAGACACAGGACAAATCCGGCGGGATCTTTATCCGCACCCTCGAGCAAATCCCACGGGATGATCTCGAGCTTTTGCAGGCATCCGCGAAAATCGTCTTGGACGATGAAAACGGTACGCTGTTGGAACAGCTGGAAAGGCGCCATCTCCCAGAATTGCTGCCGCCGCTGCTAATCCCCGCACGGTCAAGCCGCACCTTCCCACGCCGAAGCACCCCCGAGCGTGAATTGATCTTTAACAACGGGTTAGGGGGCTTCACCAAAGACGGCCATGAGTATGTCATTACCCTGCAGGGGGAGCAGGTGACACCGGCCCCCTGGATGAACGTGCTTGCCAATGCTTCGTTTGGAACAATCATATCCGAAAGCGGCGGCTCTTACACATGGTCCGAAAATGCGCATGAGTTTCGCCTCACTCCCTGGAGCAACGACCCCGTTCAGGACACAACTGGAGAGGCCATTTACATTCGTGATGAGCAAACTGGGCAATACTGGTCTCCCACGCCGCTGCCCGCCCGCGGAAAAACCCCGTATGTCATCCGTCATGGGTTTGGCTACACGGTGTTTGAACACACTGAAAACGACATCGTATCCGAATTGTGGGTTTATGTGGCCGTGGATGCCCCTGTAAAATTCTCCGTATTGAAGCTGCACAATATTTCCGGACGGGCACGCCATCTTTCCATTACCGGATATTGGGAGTGGGTGTTGGGGGATTTGCGCCCGAAGAATCTGCTGCATGTGCAGACAAAGTTTGATTCCAAGACTGGAGTCCTGCTGGCAAGCAACCGTTACAACACGGAGTTTCCAAATCGCATTGCCTTCATTGATGGCGGCGGCGGCTCACGAACCGTCACGGGGGATAGAAGGGAGTTCCTAGGGCGAAACGGAAATCTAGCTCAACCCGAGGCCCTCCGCCGCACCGGGCTATCCGGCAAAGTGGGAAGCGGGCTTGACCCCTGCGGTGCAATCCAAATCGCGATCGAACTGCAGGAGGATCAGGAACAAGAGGTCGTTTTCCGCCTTGGGGTGGGAAACGGGTTGTCTGATGTTCGGGGTTTGATCCGCCGCTTTCGCTCCCCCGACGCCTGCCACACCGCCCTTAAAGGTGTTTGGGCCTACTGGAACAAGACACTTGGAACAGTCAATGTGGATACGCCCGACCCAGCGGTGAACATCATGGCAAATGGATGGTTGATGTACCAGACGCTAAGCAGCCGCGTCTGGGGCAGAACAGGGTTCTACCAGTCCAGCGGCGCATACGGTTTTCGCGACCAGCTGCAGGATGTCATGGCTCTGGTGCATGCCGAACCGGGGCTGACCCGCGAACACCTGCTTCGTGCGGCGTCCCGCCAGTTCAGAGAAGGCGATGTGCAGCACTGGTGGCATCCGCCAACCGGAAGGGGTGTGCGAACCCACTCCTCGGACGACTACCTCTGGCTTCCCTATGCCATCTGTTGTTATGTTTCGTGCGTCGGAGACACAGGAATCCTTGATGAAAAGATTCCATTTTTGGAAGGTCGACTCGTCGGTCCGCAGGAAGAGGCCTACTACGATCTGCCCTCAGGCACAACGGAGTCTGAAACACTGTATGAGCACGCAGTTCGAGCCATCAACAATGGGCTTAAGTTCGGCAAACACGGGCTGCCGTTAATGGGAAGCGGGGATTGGAACGACGGCATGAATCACGTGGGAAATGGCGGGCAGGGCGAAAGTGTCTGGCTTGCCTTTTTCCTGTATGATGTGTTGACCCAGTTTGCCTTACTGGCGGACACCCGCAAGGATTTCACCTATGCTACACACTGCCGCGAGCAAGCACAGCAGCTGAAAGACAACATTGAGGCACATGCTTGGGATGGCCAATGGTACC
>OBLW0100004740.1_pt1 | contig 10318 bp, 8 predicted proteins | sample 1520161 | NCBI WGS metagenome assembly OBLW01 (sample SAMEA3539309, study PRJEB22396) | soil metagenome | biome: tundra; feature: field; material: soil | place: USA | collected 2010-05 | depth 0.15 m | reverse complement strand
ACGAAGACATTACCCGGCTCCCCATGTACAAACGGGCGCATCGCGGCATCAGCTACCTGCCGCAGGAAGCCTCGGTCTTCCGCAAGCTCACGGTGGAAGAAAACCTGATGGCGATCCTCGAAACCTTGCCCCTGCGCTCCCGCGAACGCCGCGAGAAGATGGATCAGTTGATCGACCAGCTCGGGCTGGATAAGGTGCGGCGCAGCCAGGGATACATGCTGTCCGGCGGCGAGCGGCGGCGCGTCGAGATCGCCCGGTCCCTGGTCATCGACCCTCGTTTTCTGCTGCTCGACGAGCCGTTTTCCGGCATCGACCCGATCCAGGTTCTTGAGCTGCAGCGCATCATCTTCGATTTGAAGCGCCAGGGCATCGGGATTCTGGTGACCGACCACAACGTGAGCGAGACCCTGGCGGTGACGGACTGGGCCTATATCATCAATGAAGGCGAAATCTTCCGCGCCGGCACTCCCGAAGCGTTGGCGCGCGACCCCGAGGTCCGCCGCGTCTACCTGGGGGAAACCTTCACTTTGCGCGTATAGGGAGACGCCATGAAACCTCTCTTTCTGATCCTGCTCGGCGCGGCATCCGCCATCGCTCAACCCGTCAGTTTCGGAGTGAAGGTTGGCGTGCCTCTGACGGACTTTTTCTCCACCGTGGAAAGCAAGAATTTCGGTTTTAACTCCAACACCAAGCGGTACATCGCCGGCGCCGACCTGGAAGTGCGCTTGCCTTTCGGCCTGGGGATCGAACTCGACGCGCTCTACCACCCTGTGAGTTACGGCGGCGGTTCCAACGGAGCGACCGAGACGGTCACCGCCCACTCGTTTGAGTTCCCCCTGTTGCTCAAGTATCGTTTCCCTGCCAAGGTGGTCCGGCCCTTTATCGATGCCGGCGCGGCGTTCTCCACGCTAAGCGACCTGACAACCGTCACCAATCTAGAGGCCAGGGGTTCGGGAACCACCAAGAGCCCCATGGGTTTCGTCATGGGCGCCGGACTGGATATCCATGTGCTGGTTATCCACATTACGCCGGAAATTCGATATACGCACTGGGGCTCGGCGGCCTTCGTGGATCCCCTCTCCCTGGTGCAAGGGTCCCAGAACCAGGCGGAGTTCCTCCTGGGCGTCTTGTTTTAGGGCTTCCGGGTACAAGCCATGACGGTTCAGCTTCGAGAGATGAATGCTTCGGATATCGAGGCCGGCCTTCGGTTGTGCCGCGCGGTCGGATGGAACCAGTTGGAAAGCGACTGGCGGTGCTTCCTCGATTGGAATCCGCTGGGGTGCCTGGTGGCGGTGCGCGACGGGGTGGTGGTGGGTACCGTCGCCACGCTGCGGTTTGAGGGACGGTTTGGCTGGATCTCGATGGTGTTGGTGGATCCGGCGGTGCGGGGCCTGGGGATCGGTTCGGCTCTTCTTCGTGACGCGGTGCGCCTTCTGGAAGACGTGGAGACCGCCCGTTTGGATGCCACGCCCGCCGGCAAAGCGGTCTACGAGCGGTATGGATTTCAGGATGAATACCCGCTTGTCCGTATGAGGGCCCTGGGTCCCACCCTGGATGCGGCTGCGCCGGGAGCGCGTCCCATGGCCGCGTCCGATCTGCCGGGCATTCTGGATTTCGATCGGGCGGTTTTCGGCGCGGATCGCGGCGCCCTTCTCCATCATTTGTACCGGACCGCGCCGGAGTACGCCTTCATCGCGGAATCGGCCGGCGGGATACAAGGCTATTCGTTTGGCCGCCACGGTTTTCGCGCGGAACACCTGGGACCGGTGGTCGCCGCGGATGAAGACTCGGCCCGCGGCTTGTTATCGCTCTGCCTGGCGCGGAACCGGGGCCGGCAGTTCTCGCTCGACGCGCCGCGGCACACCGGGACTTGGACGCGCTGGTTGGAATCGTTGGGCTTTGTGGAGGAACGGCCGTTTGTGCGGATGTTTCGCGGGAGCAATGCCTGGCCGGGAATCCCTGGCAGGCAGTATGCTATTACGGGGCCGGAGTTCGGGTAGACAAGATGATTACCACTACGGAGCAATTGGAAGAGGCGCTTTCCAGGCCTACTGCCCGCGATTGCGAGGCGCTCAAGGAATTGGATGGCGATCTCCTTATTCTCGGGGTGGGCGGCAAGATGGGGCCGAGTCTCGCCGTGCGCGCGAAACGGGCCATTGATGAGGCGGGATTGCGGAAGCTCGTGATAGGCGTTGCGCGTTTCAGCGGCCCGGGTCTGTTCGAAAGGCTCTCGCAAGCCGGCGTTGAAGCGATTCGCGCCGATCTGCTGGACCGGGATGCGCTGCGCGGGCTGCCGGAGGCGCCCAACGTGATCTTCATGGCGGGCCGGAAGTTCGGCACCCAGGGCGGCGAACACTGGACTTGGGCGATGAACGTCCTGCTCCCGGCATTGGCCGCCGAGCGCTACGGCCATTCCCGCTTCGTGGTGTTTTCATCCGGCAACGTGTACCCGCTGCGGAAAGTCGCGGAGGGAGGCGCGGACGAGACAGTCGAGACGGACCCGGTTGGCGAGTACGCGCAATCGGTCCGGGGCCGCGAGCGCATCTTTGAGCACTACGCGGACCGGCGCGGCTTGCGGAGCGTCCTGTTGCGGCTGAACTACGCAGTGGAAATGCGCTACGGAGTGCTGGCGGATATCGGCAGGAAGGTGTACCAGCACCGGCCGATCGACGTTACGACGGGGAGCGTCAACGTAATCTGGCAGGGCGACGCCAATTCCGTCGCTTTGCGGTCTTTTCCGCTGTGTTCCTGTCCGCCCGCGGTGCTCAACTTGACTGGTCCGGAGACGCTCTCCGTCCGGGAAATCGCGGCGCGGTTCGGCCGGATTTTCGGAGTGGAGCCGTTATTCGAGGGCGGGGAGGCGGATTCCGCCTTGCTGAACGACGCCGGCAAGTGCCAGCGGCTGTTGGGAGTCCCGGCGGTGTCCGCGGCGGAAGTGGTGGAATGGGCGGCCGATTGGATTCGCAGGGGAGGGGAGTCGCTCGATAAGCCGACGCATTTTGAAGCCAGGGATGGGAGGTTCTGAGCGTGACGTGGCGCGAAACCCTGCGGAAGGGCGTGGTGATTCCCGCGCATCCACTGGCGCTGACGGCCGGGAGGAAACTGGACGAGCGCCGCCAGCGCGCACTGACCCGGTATTATCTGGCCGCCGGCGCAGGCGGCGTCGCGGTGGGGGTTCACACCACGCAATTCGCCATACACGATGCGGGAGTCGGCTTGTACCGGCCGGTGCTGGAACTGGCCATGGAGGAACTGAAGAGCGCGGATGCGATCCGGGTGGCTGGAATCGTGGGCGCGACCCAACAAGGCCTCACCGAAGCGCAACTGGCCCGGGATCTTGGCTACCACGCCGGATTGGTCAGCCTGGCGGCGCTGCCACAGGCCACCGAAGACCAATTGCTGGAACACGTCCGGGCGATCGCCGAAATCATTCCGGTCTTCGGGTTCTATTTGCAGCCGGCGGTGGGTGGCCGGGTCCTGCCGTACGGATTCTGGCGGCGGATGGCGGAGCTGGAGAATGTGGTCGCCATCAAAATCGCCCCGTTCAACCGATATCAGACGCTCGATGTGGTGCGGGCGGTGGCGGATTCGGGACGCGCCGAAGAGATTGCGCTGTGCACCGGGAACGACGACAGCATTATCGTGGACCTGCTGACTCCTTACAGGGTCGCGGGTGGCGTCTTGCGGATTCGAGGCGGGCTGCTGGGACATTGGGCGGTCTGGACCCGTGCCGCCGTGGCGCAACTTCGCGAGATTCAAGCCGCGGGCGGCGAGACTGCGATCCAACGGGAGTGGTTGTCTCTCGCCCAGGAGATTACCGATGTCAATGCGGCGCTGTTCGACGCGGCCAACGGATTTCACGGTTGTATCGCGGGTATCCATGAGATCCTGCGGCGCCAGGGACTGCTGGAGGGACGCTGGTGTCTGGACCCGCGCGAGGACTTGTCTCCCGGGCAGATGGACGAGATCGACCGGGTTCACCGGGCGTATCCGCACTTGAACGACGATGCGTTTGTCGCGGAGCATTTGGACGAGTGGCTGAGGTGAGTAACGCAAGAAGCGCGACCGGGGGGTCGCGCGCGGACGAGGGCGTCCGCCCCACTCAAGCGGGTACGGGCGCTTGCATATTGCCGACGATGGCGGCGGCGAATTCACTGGTTTTCAGTTTTTGCGCGCCTTCCATCTGGCGATGCAGATCGTAGGTGACGCGCTTCTGCTTGATGGTTTCGGTGAGGCCCTGCTCGATGAGTTGCGAAACCTCCTTCCAGCCCATGTGCTGGAACATCATGGAGCCGGCCAGGATGACGCTGGAGGGATTGATCACATCCTTGTCTGCGTATTTGGGGGCCGTGCCGTGGGTGGCCTCGAAGACGGCGTACTCGTCGCCGATATTGCCGCCCGGCGCCATCCCCAGCCCGCCCACCTGGGCCGCACAGGCGTCCGAAAGGTAGTCGCCGTTGAGGTTGGGGGCGGCCAGCACCTCATACTCGTCGGGGCGCAGGAGCACCTGCTGAAATATGGAGTCGGCGATGCGGTCCTTGACCAGGATTTTGCCTGGCGGCACGTTGGCGCCCACTTCGGCCTCGGTGGCGCAGACATCCGAGAACTCCTCCTTGACCAGATCGTATCCCCAGTCGCGGAAGGCGCCCTCGGTGAACTTCATGATGTTGCCTTTGTGGACGAGGGTCACACTGCGGCGCCCGTATTCCATGGCATACTGAATGGCGCGCCGGATCAGGCGTTTGGAACCGGTCACGCTCATGGGCTTGATCCCGATGCCCGAATCCAGGCGGATCTTCTTGCCCATCTCCCCGTTTAGAAACTGGATGACCTTGTGGGCCTCGGGCGTCCCTTCCCGAAACTCGATGCCGGCATAGACGTCCTCGGTGTTTTCGCGGAAAATCACTACATCCAGCCGCTCGGGGTGTTTCACCGGCGAAGGAACCCCCGGAAAGTAGCGTACCGGGCGCAGGCAAACGTAAAGATCGAGCAGTTGCCGCAGGGTGACGTTCAAGCTGCGAATGCCGCCGCCAACGGGCGTGGTGAGCGGGCCCTTGATGGCGACATGAAACTGGCGGATGGCGTCGAGCGTGCCTTGGGGCAGCCAGTCGTGGAACTGCTGGTAGGCCTTCTCGCCGGCGAAGACTTCATACCAGGCCACATGGCGGCGGCCGCCGTAGGCCTGCTGGACGGCCGCGTCGAACACGGTGCGGGAGGCCTTCCAGATATCGCGGCCGATGCCGTCGCCCTCAATGAAGGGGATGATCGGGTTATCGGGGACGATGAACTTCTTGTCGCGAACTTGGACGGCGCTGCCGTCCATGGGCACGGGAGCGTTGTTGTAGGATTCCATACGGCCTCCAGGTCTTTAAAAAAAGGGTAACAGGTGCAGTGTGTCTTTAACAAGCGATGCGCTTTGAATTATGATGAGCCCAGGGTGATGGGTTTCCAAGACGGTTCCGCCTTGCCAGCCAAGCCGATCCGCCGCTTGCGCTGGTGGATCGGGTCCCTGCTGATCGCCTCGACCATTATCAACTACATGGATCGGCAGACGCTCAGCGTTCTGGCGCCCTTTTTGAAGGTGGAATACCACTGGACGAACACCGATTTCGCGACGATACTGATCGCTTTCCGGTTGGCATACACGATCGGGCAATTCGTTTCCGGCCGCTTGCTGGACTGGTTGGGAACCCGCCGCGGTTTGAGCTGGAGCGTGGCCTTCTATTCGGTGGTGGCGGCGGCAACCGCGATGGCCCAGGGCTTGACTGGATTCCGGGTCTTCCGTTTCCTGCTTGGCTGCGGCGAGTCCGCGAACTGGCCCGGCGCCACGAAGGCGGTGTCGGAATGGTTCCCGGCGAAGGAACGCGCCTGGGCAGTGGCGTTGTTCGACAGCGGAAGCTCAGTCGGCGGCGCGGTGGCGCCGTTCCTGGTGTTGTTTCTGTACAGAGCGTTCGGCAGTTGGAGGCCGGCGTTTCTGCTCACGGGGACCCTTGGGCTCCTCTGGCTGGTGGTCTGGCGGATGGTCTACCGCAGTCCTGAAACGCATCCCAGAATTTCGGCCGCGGAACTGGAGTACATCCAAATGGGCCGCGCGCCGGCGCCGGCCGAGAAAGGCGGCTTGGCGACGCGCCCGCCCGGATTGGGCAAGCTACTGCGGTATAAGCAGGTCTGGGGCATCATGCTTGGGCGCGGGCTTTTGGACCCCTATTGGTTCATGATGTCGGAGTGGTTTGCTTTGTACCTGATGAGCAAGGGGTTTCGACTGGAGCAGAGCGTCCTGGGGTTCTGGGCGCCGTTTCTTTCGGCGGACCTGGGCAATTTCTGCGGCGGCGCGATTTCGAGTTACTGGATCAGCCGAGGCTGGAAGGTTGGCCGCTCCCGCCGCACCGTGCTGCTGGTGTTCGGGCCCAGCATGATCCTGCTGATTCCGGCCGCCTTCCTGACGAACTATGTCGCGCTGATCCTGCTTTTCTCCTGGACGACATTCGCATACGGGGCGTGCTCTACGATGTTCCTTTCGATGCCGGCCGATGTGTTCCACTCGCGCAGCGTTGCCACCGTGAGCGGCATGAGCGGAACGTGCGCGGGCATCGGCACGCTGATATCGACGTATCTCATCGGGCGGATTACGGACCGCTTTTCCTTCCAGCCGATCATCATTACGGCTTCGATTATTCCCAGCATCGCGACTTTGCTGCTGGTGCTATTGGTGAGGAAAGGCCGCGAGCCGGACCCCGAGCAGGTGCTGCTTGACTTCTGATACAAATGCATAAAGAAATGCCAACATCCATCTCAATTGCACGGAGCCTTCGCACTGTGGCGCTGGCCGCCGCCGTTATGGCCCCGTTGTGGTCCCAGGTAGGTATGGAATCGGCCGCGAATTTCGTATATCCAGCCCAGTGGCCGGCCGGGCCCTCTCCAAGCTCCGTTCCGGAGTGGGCGAAACCCGGCCGCATCCGCTTCGCGCGCTGGGACGGCGGCCGCATAGAGACCGCCAAGGCCATGCTTTCCGGCTGGCCGGGCTTCAACCCTCCCGACCCCAACCGCCTGGAGACCATGACGAACTGGTACCATCCGGAAACCGTGCGATACCTGCGCGAAGCCGGTATCAATATGGTGTGGGTGACTTTCAGCAACGGCTTTTCGAACGAGACCGAAAGGCCCCAGCAGGAAGAGCTGCGGCGGTATATCGACGAGTGCCACCGGCAGGGCATCCACGTGATGGCCTACGAGTCGATCTCGAACATGTTCTGGGAGGACATGTACGAGCACGTTCCCGGGTCTCAAGCCTGGGTGCACCTCGGCAACGACGGCAAGCCCGTGGCCTACGGCTCCGGCGATTACTCCAAAACGGGGCGAGTGACGCGCTACATGGCGGATCTTGGCAAGCCGGAATGGCGCGCCTATTTACGCCGGCGGATCGACCTGGCGATCGACGCCGGCGCCGACGGCGTCATCTACGATAACAACCAGCAAGTGAACTATCTGCTGGATGTCTATTCGGAGATGTACCAGTATGGCGCCAGCCGCAAGAAAGGCTTTCTGATGATGGGCAACTTCCATGAGACCAACTATGTTTTCAACCGGCTGCTCGACTGCATCACCACCGAAGACGGCAAGGAGCCGGGCATCTATTCCGAAGCCAGCGTGAACCGGCGAGGGGCGAGCAACCGCGCCAGCCTGCTTCCGATGGAGGGCGGATATTTGATGAACAACATGGGGCTGTTTCGCGTCCACCGCGCGCTCACCGACGGTTGGAAGCCGGTGATGATCGAGGACGGCGGGCGCGAAACCGGAGTGCGGGAAACGACTCCGATGTCGGCCGCGCGCCATAAGCTGGCACTGGCCGAGGCCATGATGTACGGGATTTCGATGGAGCTGTTCCTGGAAGGCGGCTTCGCGCACGGGTTGAGGACCGGCAACCCGGAGACACGCGGCATTTGGGACGCCATCGGGCAATACAACGGCTTTTTCGCGGATAACGAAGACCTGTACACAGATACGAAGTCGCTGGCGCCGCTGGCCATAGTGCTGGACGACCGCAGCGCGGACACGGCTTTGTTGAACGGACTGGCGGCGCGCAATGTGGTCTACGACGTTCTTTATGAGAACGATCTGACGAGCGCCATGCTGGCGCCTTACTCGACGGTAGCTTTGTTGACGGCCAACACGGTGCGGGCGAAGGCGTTGACGGCGCTCGAGAGCTTCGTATCGCGCGGCGGCAAGATTTACGCCGCGCAAGCTTCCGCGACCCTGGACGAGACGGGGAAGGCAAGGCCGCGGCCCGCGTTCTTCGGAAAGAAGACCGGGGAGGGCGAGTGCGTTTATTACGAGAAACTGCCGGCGCTGGACGATTTGGCGGCGACGCTTTCGGCGGCCGCGGCGCACGGAAAGGTCCAGGTGACGTCGCCCAAAGGGGTTTACTACAACGCGCTTGAGCAATCCGCGGGCCAGGGAAAATCGCGCGTGCTGGTCCATCTGCTGAATTACACGGCCCAGCCGGCGCATAACATCAAGGTAACGGTCAGCGGCGCGTTCGGGCAGGTAAGATTGCTCTCTCCGGACAGTCCGCGCGATCCAGCCCGCGTGATGTCGTCTTCGGCGGGAGTTACGGAGATCGAAGTGCCTCAGGTGGGAACTTACTCGCTGTTGGTACTCACGCCGAGATGACTTATGATGATTGAAAGGAGCGCACCATGCCTGGAACATACAAGATTACGGAGGTCGTAGGTACCTCGCCCGTTAGTTTTGCTGAAGCCGTAAGAGCTGCTGTTGCCGAGGCGGCACATACCGTCCGTCACATGCATTGGTTCGAGGTTGTCGAACAACGTGGCAGCATCGCGGAAGACAAGGTACAGGAATTCCAAGTCACGCTGAAAATCGGCTTCCAGATTGAGCGATAAAGCGAGTCAGTGAGGGACAGGGCCGGCGACAGTCTCACGAATCTCGACGACCCGGTCGGCGGCCACATCCTGAACGACCTGCGCGCCGCCGCCGGGCCATGAGATCCGAAGTTCACGGAGCTTGGCGTATTTTCCGAGACCGAACCGCACCAGCGGTTCGCTGGATGAGGCGTAGCCGACGCTGGTGGTGGCGTGGTTATATAACACGGTTCCATCGGGCAGCACGGCTTGCAACTCCGCGCCAAGGCCATCCCGGTTGCTTCGCGTGCCCACCAGTTTGACGGCTAACCAGTGTCCGGCATCGGCGGTGACGTTCCGGAACAGGTGGGCAGGTCCATTCAAGACGCTGACCACCACGTCCACCTTGCCATCGCCGTCAAAATCCGCGAATGCAGCGCCACGATTGTATCCGGCGGCGTGAAAAGACGGTCCAGCTTCGGCGGAAACGTCCTGGAAACGGCCGTTCACATTTCGGAAAACGCTGCACGGGAGGCGGCTCGGCACGCCCAACAGCTTGTCCATATAGGGAAAGTGCGAATTGGCGGAAAAAAGATCTTTCCAACCGTCGTTGTCGAAATCGAACAGCCCCAAACCCCAGCCGGTGAGCTGCCGGGTGGCGACGACGAGCCTGGATGGAATGCCGTAGTCTTCAAAAAAGAAGGGTTTGCCCCGATTGCGGAACAGAAGAAAGGAATCGTTGACCATGCCGGTAAGAACGATGTCGGGTAGTCCATCGTTGTCGTAGTCGCGGAAATCGGCGCCCATTCCAGCCACCGGCCGGCCGCTGTCGCCATACGAAACACCCATTTCCAAGGCGACCTCGCGGAAATGGCAGTTGCCTTCGTTTTGAAAGAGGAAATGCCGGGTGGAATCGTTGGCGACGAAGATGTCCGTCAGTCCATCGCGATTAAAGTCGCCGAACACGACTCCCATGCCCTTGCCGACGCTTTGGGCGATGCCGGAACTCTGGGAGACGTCGGTGAAAGTCCCGTTGTGGTTGTTGCGGAATAACTGGTTGGGCCGCCCCGGGTAGTTGTCCGGATGACAGTAGATTCGGTTCGACGGCGTTCCACAGGACGGTTCGGTCTTGGGATCCCACGCTACGTAGCTGGAGACGAACAAATCGAGGAAACCGTCGTTATCGGCATCGAACCATCCCGCCGAAACCGACCACATCTTCCCGTATTTCGGATCGATGCCCTCCAGGCCGGCTTTTCGAGTGACATCTTCAAACGTGCCATTCCGCAGGTTGTGATAGAGAATATTGTGGTCCACGCCGGCCACGAAAATGTCGGGAAACCCGTCGTTGTCGTAGTCCGCAACGGCGACCGCCATGGAGTAACCATAACCGGCCACGCCCGCGCGGTCCGTCACGTCCGTAAAAGTGCCGTCGCAATTGTTCTTGAAAAGGCGAT
>OBLW0100004739.1_pt1 | contig 10319 bp, 9 predicted proteins | sample 1520161 | NCBI WGS metagenome assembly OBLW01 (sample SAMEA3539309, study PRJEB22396) | soil metagenome | biome: tundra; feature: field; material: soil | place: USA | collected 2010-05 | depth 0.15 m | reverse complement strand
GACGACGACTAAGGGCTCGCGCAGGAATTAGTGGCGGTTCCGACGGCGTCCGCCGCGGTCACTCCCGTTTGCTCAACTCCTGCCGTGAGCCGGTCAGGCGGGCCCGCCGGTAGGGTGAAACCGACGGGCCGCCGTCGCCGTTCTCAAAGAAGCTTTGCACCCGCTCGATCAGGGCGCCGGCGTCCTCGGAGGGACGGATCGGCTCCCCGAACGAGACCTCGATCCGGTGGCGCTTGGACAGCAGCGTGCCGTGCAGGCGCTTGGGCCAGATCCGCCCGGGCGGCATCGCGGCCGCCGTTCCGGTGACCCGGATCGGGACGATCCAGAGGTTGTGGGCCGAGGCCAGCACGGCAGCGCCGCGGCGCACCCGACCAGGGACGCCGCCGCGCGATCGCGTGCCCTCCGGGTACAGCAGCAGATTCCACCCCTGGTCAAGCAGGGTGTCGAGATGGCTGCCGTTCCTCGACAGGCCGCCGCCCCGGCGCTCAATCGGCACCGTGTTGAAGATCAGCGAGACCGCCGAGGCCACCACTCGGTTGCGATAGAAGTAGTCGGCGGCCGCCGCCACCGCGGTCCGTTTGCGCAGCCGGCGCGGGAGCGCGGACAGGATCACCGGCGTGTCGACGTGGCTGGCGTGGTTGGCGACCAGGATCAGCGGGCCCTTGACCGCCGCCAGCTTCTCGCGGCCGGTGGCGCGCCGGCGCATGTAGAGGTCCATCGTCGGATTGAGGACGAAGCGCATGAAGTTCTCCCGCGCGACGCCCGCAAGCCAGGAACGTGCCCAGGGCAGGTCCAATTGCGCCGCTGCGTCACGAAGCTCGCGGCCGCGCTTGGGCGCGCTGCGCGCTACATCAGTCACTCGGCGCTTCCAGGAGCGCTTGCGTCGGAACGGCAGCACCGCCGGAGGTACCCCAGTGCGTGACATGCGTTACAGACCGCGGCCAGCTGCGAGGTTCGAGCTCAGGAGGTGGCGGCGGCGCGCGCCTTTGCCCCTCGCACGGCTTCGGACAGGGTCCGGATGTCGTAGGCGCCGTAGTGGCGATGTCCGTTGATGAAGAACGAGGGCGTGCCGGCGACGCCGCTCAGATCGGCTGACTCTACGTCCTGCGCGATCCGCGGGGCCCCCTTTCGCTTGCGTAGGTGCTCGCGGAATCGCTCGACGTCGAGGCCCAGTTGCTCCGCGTATCCGAGCAGGTCGCGCAGCCTCAGCGCCCCCTGGTGGGTGAACAGCATGTCGTGCATCTCCCAGAAGCGACCTTGCGCCGCTGCCGCTTCAGCGGCTTCGGCGGCCAGCTGGGCGTTCGGATGCACGTCGTTGAGCGGCAGATGGCGCCACACGTAGCGCAGCTCGCCGAAGTCCGACATCAGCTCGCGGATCACGGACTCCGCCTGCCCGCAGTACGGGCACTCCAGATCGCCGTACTCCAGGAGCGTCACGGGCGCCTCGGTCGGGCCGCGGACGTGATCACGCTCGGGGTCGACCGGGACCGCCAGGTCGTCGATCGTGTCCGCCGTCCCGACCAACGCGCGCAGACGGGTGGCGCGTGGCAGCATCGCGGTCAGGCGGAACACCAACCACGTGGCCAACGGTGCGCACACCGCGGTGCTGAGCACCCCGAGCTTGGCCTCTTGGAGCTCAGGACCGGTCAGCGCGAGCGTGGCGATCAGCAGCGAAACGGTGAACCCGATACCGGCGATCGCCCCGCCCCCCAGGACCGAGGCCCAGCCGACCGGCGGGCGGATCCGGCCGCGACTGAGCCGCGTCACGAGCGAGACCGCGGTGCCGATGCCGATCGGCTTGCCGAGCAGGTAGGCGGCCAGGATCCCCAGCGTGACCGGTGACGTGTAGGCCCGGCCGAGAAAGCCCCCGTTGAGCTCGATCCCGGCGTTGGCGAGCGCGAACAGCGGCACGATCACATAGCTGGTGAACGGGTGATAGAGCTGCTGGTAGCGCTCGTTGGGGGAGACCGCGGAACTCAGGCCGGCGCGAGCCGATTGCGCCAGCTCGGAAGTCGGCTGCTCACGGAACAGCCGGAACAGGTCGGTGGCGCGCTCCAAGTCCGATCGCGCGGCCGGATATGCGAGCGTCACGAGGCCCATCGCGAGTCCGACCACGAGCGGGTCCACGCCGGACTTCAGCAGCGCCACCCACGCGCAGAGACCGAGCACGCCGTAGACGAAACCGTTGTGGAGGCGGCGCGAGCGGGCGACCAGCATCATGCCGAGCACAGCGATTCCGATCAGCAGCGGTCCGACCGCGAGCGCGCGCGTGTAGGCGGTCGCGATCACGATCAGGGCGACGATGTCGTCGACGACGGCGACCGTGAGGATGAACGCGCGCAGGCTGTTGGGGAACCGCCGCCCCACCAGCAGCAACATGCCGAGCGCGAACGCAGTATCGGTCGACATCGCGGCACCCCAGCCGCGAGCCGAAGGACGTCCGGCGTTGATGGCCAGATAGATCGCGACGGGAACGATCATCCCGCCCAGCCCGGCGAACAGCGGCAGCGTCAGACGCCGGCGGTCACGCAGCTCGCCGAGGTCGAACTCCCGCCTGGCCTCCAGGCCAACAACGAAGAAGAAGAACGTCATCAGGCCGTTGTTGACCCATTGCTTGAGGCTCTGGGTGACCCCCGAGCCACCGATCGTGATCGACAGCGCCGTCCTCCAGACGTGCGCGTAGGACGCGGGGTCCACGTTGACCCACGCCAGCGCGGCGAGCGTGGCCGCCAGCAGGATCGCGGCGCTGCCGGTTTGCGTGCGCAGGAAGTCTCGCAGCGGCGCCTCCAAGTTGCGCGCCCAGGCGGTACGACCGGAGAGCGGCCCCGTCGATTCGATCGTCTCGGCCATCGGCTTAAGTTTGGCGGGCGCCCTCAGCAGCGCCCAGTCGCAGCAGTGCGTCCTTCACTTCGATGCGCCTGAAAGTGGCGTCCGGTAGTGGGTTCGCGATCGGCAAAGCTACGCTAGTGGATAGTTCGAGCTCGCATGACGCTCGGTCCACTAAGGGCTCGGGGGAGTCCAACCGGATGAAGATGGCCAAGACCCCGATACTGCTCGTCTGCCATTGAGCGGGTGCGTGGCGGCCACCGAGGCGATCCGTGCCGACGTGCGCGGCGATGTGCAGGGCGTCGGGTTCCGCGACGCGACCGTCCGCAGGGCTCGCGAGCTCATGGTTACGGGTTGGGTGCGCAACGGCGAGGCCGGCTCAGTGCGGGTTCACGCCGAGGGCGACCGGCGGGCGGTGGCCGAGCTCGTGGCATTCCTTCACGACGGGCCACGGTGGGCACGGGTTGTCGGGGTCGAGATCGAGCAGGTGGCGATCGAGGGTCACGAGCAGTTCGCGATCCGCGGGGTCAGCTCCGGCGTCTTCGTCGTCCAAGAGCACGCGGCGACCGCGCACCATTTCGACCTGCGCCTGGAAGTCGGCGGAGTGATGCGCTCGTGGGCGGTCCCTAAGGGCCCGTCGCTGGACCCCGCGGCCAAGCGACTCGCCGTCGAGGTCGCCGATCACGCCAAGGCGCACAACACGTTTGAGGGGAAGCTCGACCAGGGCGGGGTGATCGTCTGGGATCACGGGACCTACGAACAGGGCGGACGCGTCGCCTGGCCCGAAGCGCTCACTCGCGGCCACGCCGTGTTCGTCCTCAACGGGCAAAAGCTGCGCGGCGGTTTCGCCCTGCAGCGAACCGATCCAGGCGCCAAGGCGCAATGGCTGCTGATCAAGCGGCGAGATCAGGAGGCGCGCCCCGGCTCGGACATCGTGGCCGAACGCCCTCGTTCGGTCCTCAGCGGCCGCACACTTGACGAGATCCTAGTGTCGTGATTCGATCACGCGTGGCGAGACGGTTGTGCTGCTGGGGCCCAGCGGTGCTGGGAAGTCGACGACGATCGACATGGTGTTGGGGCTCTCAGGCTACTTCAGTATGCCGCGAGCGGCGGATGTCCAAGCCTCGGTGACGTCGCGGATGAACTTCGCCTGAGTGGTGGCCAGGTGCGAGATCCAGTCGATGTCACTGCTCCCTGGACCGCGCTCGACCGCACTTGCCATCGCCTTGAGCGCCTTCTCATAGCTCGATAGCGTGGTCTCGCCCGTCTGCTTGCCCGCTTCGATAATCCGCTCGTTGAGCTTCCGGAGACGCACCGCAACCGCCTCGAGACGGGCCTCCGGCGAGCTCGCCGACGCTTTCGCCTTGGTCGATCGTGCGCTGCTGGTTGATCCCGAGCCCTTAGCCGCGCCGGCACCGGTACGTGCGGGCCGAGCTCCTCCCGCCGACGAGCCGGCGGTTGAGCGCTTTGGTTTGCTGCCTGCCGACGTCGCCTTTGCGGTCGACCGCGACTCTGAACCACCACTCTTAGCTTGCGGCACTTTCCCTCCCTCGAACCCTAGATCGCGACTGAATGCACCCTACCTCGCAGTCGCCCGTCGTGGGGATTTCCGCCTCCGTGGGGCTTGTCTTGAGAGGCGGCGATCCGACCACCAAAGAGATCTGAGGAGTCGGCCGCCCCCGCTGTCGTTGTCCAGCCGAACGTCGGCTTTGATCTGGCGCCTGCCAACCGGCGTATGCGGGTTTCGGTTGAGCGCGACGGCATGCTCGGTGTCCGCTGATTCGTACAGCGCCTCGATCGCGCGCGCCTGCCCGATCGCATCGTCGCGGCTGAGCAGCAACGGCGCCTCACCGCGAACCGCAGCCGACATGTTCTCCGCCTCAAGGCCGTAGGAATCGACGGGCTCGATCTCGATTCGCTCGACGCCGTCTGAGCGTCTGATCTCGATCCCCGGGCGCCGACAGCGCCATGGATCGTCGAGCAAAAGCGATCCCTGATCGCCGACGACCTCTAGCTCCTGACGCGCGGCAGCCGCGAGCCCCGCGTGACACTGGGCGAGCACGTCGCCGGCGAAGTGCATCGTTGCCATGAACTCGATATCCACGCCGTCGCCGCCGATCACCTGCTCGGCATTCACGCGCTCGGGCTCCCCGGCGATCAGACGCGCACCGTTGACGCAATAGCAACCGAAATCCATCAGCGTTCCGCCGTCGGGCGCCGCGCTAAGGCGAAAGTTCGCCTGGTGGCTCGGGACGAAGCTGAACGCTGCCCGCACGAGCGCTGCCCGCACAAGCCGCACGCGCCCGACTGCGCTTTGTTCGATCAGCTCGGTAAGCCGGTGTGTCTGGGGGTTGTGGCGATACGTAAACGCTTCCATCAGCAGCCGGCCCTCGCGCTCGGCGACGTCAAACGCGGTGCTGACCTCCACCGCCCTGCGGCCGAGCGGCGTCTCGCACAGCACATGCTTGCCGGACTCCAGCGCCCGCACCGTCCAATCAACGTGAAGCGAGTTCGGCAGCGAGATGTAGACCACGTCGACATCGGGATCAGCGAGCAGCGCGTCGTAACCGCCGTGAGCTCGTTCGATCCCGTGCTCACGGGCGTAGCGCTCGGCGCTCGAGCGGTCGCTGCTCGCGATCGCGACGACCTCCACGTCGGCCGCCAGACGGGCGCCCGCCAGAAATCGACGGTTGACCCGCGCGGTGGACAGGACTCCCCATTTGACCGTCATGCAACAACGATAAGTCGTTCGGGACCGGTCGACATCGTGTCTTCCCACGGTCCACACTCGGGAGTATGCCGACGGTAAGGGTTCGCGATCCTCCGCTATCTGCCTGACGTCTTACGTGGACTTCATCTCGGCTGGGAGCTTGTTCAGGCAGCCGGCGGCGGGCGTGTAGACGCTCTCGTGTCCGTCGTCCCAGCGGATTCGGTAGCGCGGGGAGGGGTCTCCGCGAATCACCTCTGTGATCATTCCGGTCCGGCTCCTGCGCTCTGTCGATCGTGCCTGCTGCTCGACGTTGTCAGCTACCTCTAATGCCACTTCTCACCTCTCTTGGGAGCGACGAAGGATCAAACGATGATCCTCGGTGCCATGCTGGTGCGTCATCGGGATGTCGCGCGGACGCTGGGGGTGGATTACTACGCGTCGGACCTTCCCCACGGGCTCTCGTAGGTCATCGCCTGGAGTCCTCGAGCAGGCCATGAGCGGGGATGGTTGGCTGCCTACGCCAGCCGATGGTGCCGGCGCTGTGTGCCAGCGGCAGCTCGTTTGCGTGAAGAATCGAGAGCTCGCGACCGGAGTCGGCTTCGATCGTCGTGCGGTAGACCGCCTCATAGGCCGCGGTGACCGTGGAGACGTCATAGCGCTCCGCGACGCTCGCTCGGCATCGGTTTGGATCGATCGAGCCGATCCGCTTGACCGCGAGCGCCATCTCGCGCTCGTTGTCCACGAGCGCGCCGTTCTCACCGTCGATCACGATCTCAGCCGCGGCGCCCTCGGGGAACGCGATCACGGGCGTGCCACAGGCGAGCGCCTCGACCATCACCATCCCAAACGGCTCCCGCCACCGAACCGGCATCAACAGCGCTGCCGCGTTCGCGAACAGCTCTTGCTTGGCCAATCCGGCCACCATGCCGACGTACTGCACTCGCTGGCCGTCGACGTGTGGCTTGACGCGCTCGCGGAAGTACCTCTCCTGTCCGGTCTGCACCGGTCCGGCGAGCACGAGCTTCCATCCGGCCAGCCGGGCCGCCTCGATCGCCCGATGGGCACCCTTGACGGGATCCATCCGCCCCACCCACAACAGGTAGTCCTGCTTCTCGGTACGGAGTGGCCAGCGATCAACCGACATCGGATTGGGCACGACGTCGCTGATGCGCACACCGGCTGGGGCGCTCGCCGCCTGGGAGCGGCTGATCGCCACCAGCCGGGCCTTGTGACCGTGACGCTGGTAGAAGCGCGCCGTGTCCCCGGTCAATGGGCCATGGATCGTGTGCACCACGGGGACGTCGACCCGATCTGCCATCGCCAACGCCGTAAAGCCTGAATGGTCATGAAGGAGGTCGAACGGAAGGCCGCGCTCGACGGCGAGATCGACCTGCTCCCACGCACCGGCGACATGGCTTGACTCGTACAGCGATGAACCGATCTCGTTTGGATGCGCGTCCTCCAGCAGCGGATACACATGCGCCGTAGAACGGGAGCCCGGAGCGGCGAACAGCGTCACGTCGTGTCCTCGGGCCACCAGCGCCCCGCACAGCAGGTCAACGACCGCCTCGATCCCCCCGTAACCGCTCGGCGGTACCGGAATCCACGGCGGCGCCAGCACCGCGATGTGCAAGCCACCAGCATGTCCGTGCTTTTTGGGAAGCAGACGGACCGATGACGCGGAGGCGTTCATGAGAGTCGGAATCGAACGTAGTCCTCGGTCAGTCGCTACAAATCCGGGCTCCCCCGTAAACAATTGCGGAGAAGCACGGTGGCACTGGCGTCTACCCAGCCTCAAGCTGGTCCGGATGTGGGCGAGGTCAGCACCCGAGCGAGACTGGCTTGCGTCGTCGCGGATGACGAGCGGCCCCCCCAGCGTCGAAACTGCCGGCTACGCCACCGGTGTTCCCGCGCGGCGCTTTGAGGCGGTCGTGTTCGACTGGGACGCCACAGTCGTCCCAGAGCCACGCGCTGACGCCGCGCGACTCGGGCGACTGGTCGAGGAGGCGTCCGCTCACGGTCTCGAGCTGGCGCTCGTGAGCAGCGCGCAGATCGATGACGTCGATGGTCGGCTGGCCGCTCGTCCGACTGGCGCCGGCGGCTTGGTGTTCGCGTTGAACGGCGGCTCGGAGATGTTCCTAGTCGATCGCACCGGCCCCCGGCTCGCATACCGGCGGACGGCTACGGCCGCAGAGAACCTCGCCCTGTCTGCCGCGGCGCAGCTGACGATCGAGCGCTTGGCGAGACGGGGGCTCGAGGCGCGGATAGTCTCAGAGCCGTTGAACCGTCGCCAGATAGGTCTGATCTCGAAGAGCGAGAGCGACGATCAGCCCAAGGTCACAGCCGCCGACCCGACTCCTGCGGTAGAGGATCGTTTCGTGGTGGCCGGCACCGCCGCACTCTCGGAGGCGGTCGAGGTCGCGTACGCCGCCGCGACCGAGACCGGTCTGGACGATCCAAGGATCACGAGCGGCGGCACGCATCTCGAGATCGCCCTGACCGATGAGGCGGACTCGCTTAGATGGATCACGGGGTGGTTGTGGGAGCGCGGCATCGCGCCCGACCAGGTGTTGATCGTCGACGCTCGCGCGGACGTGCACGGCGCCGGCGCGGAGGCGTTCGCGGCGGTGCTCGAAGACCAGATCGCGCGCCGCCGGGATGGCGAGCTGCCGATCGTCATCGACGACCCGGAGTGGATCGTGGTAGTCGAGGGCATCGATCCGCTACACGAGCGTGTTCACGAGTCGCTGCTGACGCTTGCCGACGGACGGCTTGGAACACGCGGTAGTGTGATCGTCGAGCAGGCGAGCGGCGATCCGGCAGTACTGATGTCCGGCGTGTACGCCAGGGGCGGCGCCGAGACACACCTGCTCCCGGCGCCGCGCTGGAACACGATTGCGCTCGACGGCGCCGCTCCAGATCGGGTGCGTCGCGTGCTCGATCTCCACGCGGGACTTCTCCAGCAGGAGTTCGGCTATCAGGACGGTCAGCTCGGCGCCATCCTCTTTTGCTCCCTGGCCAGGCCAGCTACACCAGTTCTCAGAGTGCGGGACCGCACCGGAAGATTGCGTGACGTTCGTTCGCTCGCGCCGCCTCCCAGGCTCGCGCCGGAGCAAGGCGAGATCGACGGGTGCTCATGGATGCGGGTGTCCGGACGGCCGGGTTCGATCGCGGCCGTTGCCGAGGACCATCTACGCCGGGCCGATTCGACCCGTGTGCTGGATCGGATAGCCGGTTACGAAGGGGCAGTTCAAGGCGTCGGCGACGAGACGGCCGCGCTCGATCGCGTCCGGCATGCCGGGAAGCTCGGGTTCGATCATCTGCTGAGCGAGCATCGACGGCTGTGGGCATCGCGCTGGGCGCAGGCCGACGTGCGGATCGAGGGAGATCCCGAGTTGCAGCTCGCGGTCAGGTTCGCGCTCTTCCATTTGCTGGCTAGCACCCCGGAGCAGGACGAGGCAGCGGTCGGTGCGCGCGGGCTGACCGGCGGCGCCTACCGAGGCCATGTGTTCTGGGATAGCGATGTGTTTGTCCTTCCCTTCCTCGCCGCCGCACGCCCGCGCGCCGCACGGGCGATGCTCGAGTACCGTGTTCGGCGCCTGCCGGTAGCGCTGGGCGCTGCCCGCGCTGAAGGCCGGCCGGGCGCTCGATTTCCCTGGGAGTCGGCGCGATCCGGGAAAGACGTGACGCCGGAAAGCGCGCGCGACAGCCGAGGGGAGGTAGTGCCGGTTCTCACCGGTCCGCTCGAGGAGCACATCGTCGCCGACGTTGCGTGGGCCGCTGCCTGCTACATCGACTGGACGGGCGATGAAGCTTTCGCTGGCGGCCCAGGACGCGAGCTGATCGTGCAGACCGCCCGCTGGTGGGCCTCGCGGATCGAGCTCGACGAGGGCGGGCACGGCCACATTCGCCGGGTGATCGGCCCCGACGAATACCACGAATGCGTCGACGACAACGCCTACACCAACGTGATGGCGCGCTGGAATCTCCGGCGCGGGGCAAGCTTGGGCACCAACGTGGTGGACGATGTCGAGCGCCGCCGATGGCTCGAGCTGGCAGACGGAATCGTCGACGGATACGACCGCGCGACCGGGATCTACGAGCAGTTCGCGGGCTTTCACCGGCTCGAGCCGCTCGTGATCTCCCAGATCGCGCCGCGGCGTCCCGTCTCGGCCGACCTGCTGCTCGGTCACGAGCGCACCGCCGCCGCCCAGGTCGTCAAGCAGGCCGATGTCCTGATGCTCCATTATCTCGTGCCCGACGAGGTCGCGGCCGGTTCGCTTCAGCCCAACCTCGATTTCTACGAGCCGCGTACCGCCCACGGCAGCACTCTGTCTCCGGGTGTGCACGCCGCGCTACTGGCACGTGCAGGCCAGCTCCAGAAGGCGCTGGAGATGCTTCGGCTAACAGCTCGCATCGACCTTGACGACATCGGTCACATGACCGCCGGCGGGCTGCATCTGGCCGCAATGGGCAGCGCATGGCGCACACTCGCGTTCGGCTTTGCGGGTCTCAGGCCCGTGGGCGAGGCGCTGGCGATCGACCCCGTGCTCGCGCCCGGCTGGGAGTCACTCGAGCTCCGGCTGCGATTCCGCGCTAGCCGAGTTACCGTACGTGTCGTCCCGGGCGGCATCGAGGCGAGCGCGGACCCACCCCTGACTGCACTGATCCCGAGCGGCGAACGCGTCGAGCTGAACCGCGTACCCCGGCCGATCGAGTCCGCCCCACCCACCGCGGGGGGCTTCCGATGAGCACCGTGCTCGCTGCGATCGAAGCCGACGCC
>OBLW0100004738.1_pt1 | contig 10323 bp, 9 predicted proteins | sample 1520161 | NCBI WGS metagenome assembly OBLW01 (sample SAMEA3539309, study PRJEB22396) | soil metagenome | biome: tundra; feature: field; material: soil | place: USA | collected 2010-05 | depth 0.15 m | reverse complement strand
GATGCCTAAGTGACTGGAGTTCAGACGTGTGCTCTTCCGATCTGGATTGGCGCTCGAGGCAGATGCCGAGAAGGTTCCCGGAGCCGGAATCGTTGCCGGGTCGGCACGCGCTCCCGGAGTGGGAGTAATGGCTGGGTTTGCGGGTGCTCCCGGAAGCGGCTTCGTTGCCGGATTGGCGCGTGCACCCGGAGCAGGTTTCGTCGCCTGATTTGCAGGTGCACCCGGAGTGGGAGTCATGGCCGGATTGGCGCGTGCACGCTGAGTGGAAGTCATTGCCGGATTCGCACGTGCACCCGGAGCGGGAGTCGTAGCCGATTTGGCGCGCGCTCGCGAAGTAGAAGTCGTTGCCGGATTGGCGCTCGAAGCAGGCTCCGGTTGTTTGGTCGATGCCGACTTCGGGGTCTGCGACGAGGCTGCCGGCAGATTGGGGGTGCTCTTAGATCCCTTAGTGCTCGGCGAGGTCGTGGTCGAAGTCGTCGTGGTCCCGGGTCTGTTCTTTGCGTTCGTCGGCTTCGTCGGCTTGGCGGTGGTCGTGGAGCCTGATGCCCCGGGGGTGGAGGAGACCGAAGCTTGGGTGGTAGTGCCTGAAGCCGGGGGAGGCGTTGGGGGAGCGGACTGAGCCAGCCCTAGCCCGGTGCAGAGCACGGAGCTGAGAGCAAGCAGATGCAGTGATTTCATCGTGTGTTCAAGCCCCTTTCAATTCTGGTTCTTCGAATCGCTTTGAGAACAGCAGACAGGAAGAATTTCCTAGAGGGCTCGCGTTCCCGGACTCGCCCCTGTCTGTAGAAGCGGCCTTCATAAAAGTCATCATTCCTTCGTCTCGCACAATGCCTGTTGGGGACACGAGTGACCTCTTCTCAAGCTTCCGACACGTCCAGTGAAGCGATTGTCATCAGTTTCCATCGCGGCACGGGTTCTATCGATGGTCAATCTTGAACACTTCACGATTTAATCTCCTTTTCGTCAAGTTTCCCAGATGCTCAGTGCTCATTCAATCCAGAAATTGATGTAGTCGAATTTGTAGCGGCAAAAGCACTTCGGAACATACAAGATCCACAGCCTTCAATAGCATGGCTACAACGTATTCAATCAACAATACTTAAAATCACGCGATTTCAATAAGTTTCAATAATCGCGAAAAACTGGTTCGGGACCAGGGGGTCGGAGGTTTAAATCCGCCCTCCCCGACCAATTCTTTTCGATCATTTGCAATCCGCCTATCCTGACCCCCCAGGGCCAGCCGAGGTGCTCTAGCCTGAAGGCGCGTCATTTCTGGGCGTTTCCGGTCTTGGATGCACGAGCAGCGACAAAATCGACTACAAGCGACAAAATCGACTACAGTCGCTAAAGATGATCCAGCTTTACTCTCAAGTTATGGCTAATTCCCATTTCAAGGCCTCTCCACTTTCGCTTACTGGTTTTGTCTGGAACAATCTTTGGCGCCGACGGCTGAGGACGCTACTGACACTTTGCGGAATCGGGATGGCAATTGGCGCCTTCGTTGGTCTCGTCGGTTTTTCGAGTGCCTTTGAAAACGAGTGGCTTCGAATCTACTCGAGTAGTGGCACCGACATGGCAGTGATTCAACAGACCTTTTTAAATACCTCATTGAATGAGTCTGTTGGAACGACCTTGAAGTCGTTGCCTCTGGTGGCGCAAGCAACGCCCGTCATATTCAACATGATGGACTTGACGACCGATGTGAATGCGCTGGCATACGGCTGGAAAGCCGATTCGTATGAATTTGACTCATTGCAGATCCTCGCAGGACGGCACTTCCGCGACGGGCATCCCGAAGTCATGCTGGGCGATCTTCTAGCCGATGATCTGAAGAAAAAGGTGGGCGACACACTGGAGATTCAAAGCTCGCCATTCACGGTGTGCGCAATTTACCATGGCGGCTCTGGACTACAGGCGGATGCGGTCATCATGCCCCTGGATCAGTTGCAGGAACTAAGCAGCCTCCAGGGCAAAGTCTCGACTTTTGATGTTCGGTTGCGCTCGGCACCTACCGGAGAGTCCCAGGAGCATTATTTAAAACGGGCGCAGGCACAGATCGAAGCTGCTCTGCCGGGACTGCGCGCGGTTCCCGCCGCCGAGCGCGCCCATAACAATCAGTTTGTCCAACTAGCGCACGCTTCCGCCTGGGGCACTTCTTCGATCGCGCTGCTCATCGGCATCCTTGGAATCGCCAACACCATGGCCATGTCGGTTCACGAACGCACACGAGAAATCGGCATTTTGCGGGCGCTCGGTTGGAATCGAGGAAGGATATTGATCCTCATCCAGCTTGAAGCGACAATTCTTGGACTGGGCGGCGGTTTTTTGGGTATCGCTTTCGGATGGTGCGCTCTGGTCCTGCTGGCGGCCCTGCCTCAAACTGCAAGCATTGTCTCAACGTCTCCCCCTGTCCTCCTTCTGGCCGAGACGCTTGGCATTGCCGTTCTGGCGGGGTTGATCGCGGGGGCACTGCCCGCATGGCGTGCTGCGCAACTCTCTCCGGTGGAGGCTCTGCGCTATGACTAGCTCCGCGCTCGAAGCGCGCTCCGTTTACAAGAATTACGACGACGGGCGAATTGAGGCTCTGCGTGGCGTGGACCTATCGATCGCGGCCGGCGAGTATCTAGCCATCACCGGACCGAGTGGAAGCGGCAAATCAACCTTGCTCCACATGCTGGGGGGATTGGACAGCCCGACGAGCGGCGAAGTTCTTTTCAGGAACGGTGAGCTTGGCAAATCAATTAATCTGGACACATACCGGTCCAGGAACGTTGGATTCATTTTCCAGGCATTCCACCTGATGCCCACGCTGCGCGCAATCGAGAATGTACAAGTACCGATGATTGGGTCAAGTCGCAAGCGGATTGACCGCGCCGCAAGGGCAAGGGAGTTGCTCGAGGAAGTGGGCCTGGCGCACCGGATGATGCAGTATCCGAACCAGCTTTCGGCAGGAGAACGGCAGCGAGTCGCGATTGCCCGCGCTCTGGCAAACGATCCGGAGATTCTGCTCGCCGATGAGCCTACAGGAAACCTGGATAGTGTGAACTCGGCGCGCATTATGGAGATTCTTATAGGAATTCAGAGGCAGCGAGGGATGACGTTGATTGTAGTGACCCACGAAAACGATATCGCGCACTCGGCGGCCAGACAGATTCGCTTCCGGGACGGAAAGATCGAGGCATGATGGGCTACTTTTTATCGATTCCTTGCTTGCTGGCGGCTCTGGTCGCTGCAGGCTTTCTGTACCAATGGCTGGGCGCACATTATGACCGGTGGCGATACTCAGCAGGGGGGAGATGGATTGACATCGGGGGCGGGCAACGGATCTACCTGCTGGAAAAGGGATCGGGCGAAGCCACGGTGTTGTTTGAATCGGGGATAGCAGCCACCAATCTGAACTGGTTTCACATCCAGGAGACGGTTTCGCGGTTTGCCGCCACGGCGTCGTATGATCGCGGCGGCTTGGGGTGGAGCAGTCCCTCCCGAACCGCACGCACGCCCAGCAACCTTGCCGCGGAATTGCACGAATTGATGCGGGAAGCCGGCCTCAAGCCGCCCTTTATTCTGGTGGGGCATTCCTTCGGCGGGCTGGTGATACGACGGTTTGCGCTTTTGTATCCGGAAGAGGTGGCAAGCATCGTGCTGGTGGACCCGTTGCGCTGCGAGGAGTGGCTGCCGCTGGACCAGGCGAAGCAGGCGAAGCTCGACCGCGGCATAAGGCTCGCGGGTTTCGCGATCCCGATTGCGCGACTGGGATTGGCCCGGCTTGCTGTGACCTCACTCCTGTGCCGTTCGGGGCGGATCGCGGATCGGTTGGCCGGTGCTGCGGGCGAAGGGGGTCTACATGTGCTCGAGCGGATCAAAGGTGAAGTGGGCAAGATGCCACGAGAGGTATGGCCGAGTGTAGCCGCTCAATGGTCGCGGCCCAGCTACTACGCCGGGATGCGCAACCATGTTGCGGCTGTGCCGGATACCTTGCTGGAAATGCAGGACGCCGAGCCCATTCGCGGGATTCCCGTTTTGCTGCTGACCCCGGGCAAATCGTCGCCGCTTTCGGATGAATGCCTAGAGAAGATTGGGGACACGGTAGAACAAGTGATCGCCCCTGCCAGCGCGCACTGGATTCATCTGGACGAGCCGGAACTGGTGATTCAATCGATCCGGGAGATGGTAACGGCTGCCACGCTTGTTACGGCTGCTCCGTCGGAGGAGGCGGTCACCGTGGGTTGAGCGGCGGTGCTGGCGCGTACTTCCAGGCCAGCCCTGTCGAGACGTGTTCGCGTGGCAAGGCCGCCCGTGCGCAGCCAACCGTTGTGGTAGGCAAACCCTCGCCATCGCGCGCGTGCTAGTCACTGGCCGTTTTCGTGACTAATAAGGCAGAGGGGGCCATAGGCTCAATTGAACTGAGCTTCAGCACTTGTTCGATGAGATCTGCTGCGCGGCCAGGTCCGTCCATCGGCTGGATGGTTCTCTGCAAGACCCGCGCCGCCTCCCGGTATCTGTCGTCTTGGAGCACCAGCAGGACTGCTTTGCGAAGCCTGGCCACGTTGAGCCTGTGCCGTGGAACCACCACGCACGCTCCGCGGGCCTTGACCCGCGCCGCCACTCCGGGTTGGTCGTTGGCGAGGGGAACGGCTACCAGCGGCACTCCCTCGCAAAGCGACTCAAGGACCGTATTGAGACCGGCATGCGTGATCACCAGCGCGGCCCGCTTCAGAATTTCCAGTTGAGGAGCAAAGCTCACCACCAGCGGATTACCGGCCAGCTTCCCCAACCTTGCCGGATCGAGTCCTCCACCCAGCGAAATCAATAGTTGTGCGTCGAGTCCGGCACAGGCCTTCGCCATCATTCTGAAGATGGCTTCCGAACCGTTCTGGAGAGTGCCCATCGATGCGTAAATCAGCGGGCGTCCATCGAGGCGCCCCCAGGGGAACTCGACCTCCGGACGCTGCCCATGGTCTACGAACGGCCCGGTATAGTGAAGCCCCGCAGGCTTCTCGCCGACCACTTCGAACTCCAGTGCTTCGGGCAACTGGGTAATTTGCGCCAGCGGCGACAGCGCATCTTCGGAACGCCTGAAGGGCTCAAGTCCCCATGCACTGCGCTGCTGGTTTACCTCTCTGAAAATAGGAGTCGCTATCCGCAAGAGCAAGAGAATTGCAAGGCGGTTGCGCAAACGGCTGAGCCGATCCTGTTCCGCAGCCCAACCGAACCAGAAGGGCGGGAACCGGTCATCCTGAACCATGGGAGGAATTAGGGCGATGGAGATCCACGGCAGGCCCAAATAGTCTGCCACGTTTCCGGCAAAATCCGTCTCGTCGACCAGCAGCCCTTCTACATTGGCCGCACGCACCGCCTCCGGCCCGTCGCGCAGCACCATCCGCGCCGAATTCCTCACTCGCTCAAACGTGAATCGAAGGGCTGCGAATCCCTTTAACCGGGCTAGGCGCTCGTCCAGCTTTTGAAGGGTCCCGGGCGGATAGTCTTCCATGCCAATCCGATGAAACTCGATACCCCCGGCCCGCACGCGCGCCTCGGTGTCCGCGATCCCGAAGATCACTACCTCATGGCCTCTCAGTTGCAAGGAGCGCGCCAGCGCGGTCATCGGGTTGAGATGACCTGCTCCCGGAAAACAAAATGCTCCTAATCTCGCCATTGTTCTCTTCAATTCATTGATTTCAAGCGCAAATAGAACTGACGTCGTAGCGGTGTCCAAATTCCGTTCAGAAGGCTGATTCCAAATCCGGGAGGGGCTATATGCAATGATATTGCGTTCACGGTCTTTCCGCTTGGATGATGCACCGCGCGGATGGACACCATCCATTCCTGCTGGATAAACTTGGCATTCTACTTCGTGTAAATCCGAGAATGTAAGGACTCACTCCGACTTCATGGCCACTCAACTGTCGTTCCTAGGATTTGTCCGGAAGAATCTTTGGCGCCGACGGCTGAGGACTTTGCTGACACTTTGCGGAATCGGCATGGCGATCGGCGCGTTTGTGGGCCTCGTCGGCTTTTCAAATGCGTTCGAACAGGCGTGGCTGCGTCTCTATACAAGCAGCGGAACCAACATTGCAATTATTCAGCGAACTTTTCTGAGCACTTCGCTGGATGAGTCGGCGACGACAAAGGTGAGGGCGCTCCCCATAGTGGCGCAAGCCACACCCGTGATCTACAACTTGATGGACCTGACGCCCCAGGTGAATGCGCTGGTCTACGGCTGGAGGGCCGACTCCTACGAGTTCGAATCGCTTCAATTGCTCTCCGGACGACCCTTGCGCGATGGTCATCCTGAAGTGATGTTGGGCGAACTTTTGGCCAACAGCCTGAACAAGAAAACCGGCGACACGCTGCCGATTCAAGGTTCTCTTTTCAAGGTAGTCGCGGTTTACCACGGCGGGTCTCCGCTGGAGGCCGGCGCGGTAATCATGCCTCTCGATCAGTTACAGCGGCTCAGCAGCCTGCAAGGCAAAGTGTCGACAATTCATGTGCGGCTGCGCCCCGCGCCTAGCGGAGAGGCGCCTGACGAATACCTGAAGCGCGCGCAAGCGCAAATTGAAGCTGCTCTACCGGGACTGCGCGCAGTTCCGGCGGCCGAGCGCGCCGGGAACAACCAGTTTGTTCGGCTCGCGCATGCCTCTGCATGGGGCACGTCTTCGATTGCGTTGCTGATCGGCATTCTGGGGATCGCCAACACCATGGCCATGTCGGTTTTCGAGCGCACTCGGGAAATCGGCATCCTGCGCGCGCTAGGCTGGAAGCGGGGACAGATTATGGTCCTCATTCAGCTTGAGGCCACTGTGCTTGGCTTGGGAGGCGGGTTGATGGGCGTCGTGATCGGATGGGGAGCCTTGCACCTGCTGGCGGCGTTGCCGCAAACCGCCGGCATTGTGTCGACGCACTTTGCTTTCCCGCTGGTGGCGGAAGCTCTGGGCATTTCGATACTGGCCGGACTGATTGCCGGAGCGATTCCTGCGTGGCGTGGCGCCCAGCTCTCTCCGGTGGAGGCGCTGCGACATGACTAGTCCGGCTCTCGAAGTGCGAAACCTGTTCAAGAGCTACGACGAGGGCCGAATCGAGGCCTTGCGCGGTGTGGACCTTTCGATCACCGACGGCGAGTATGTGGCCATCACCGGCCCCAGCGGCAGCGGTAAGTCAACTTTGCTGCATATGCTGGGCGGGCTCGACAGTCCGACTACCGGCGAGGTTCTCTTCAGAAATATCAGTCTCGGCTCGGCTATCGACCTCGACACCTATCGGTCCAGAAACGTTGGATTCATCTTCCAGGCATTTCACCTTATGCCGACGCTTCGAGCCATCGAAAACGTGCAGGTCCCGATGCTTGGATTGAATCGCAGCGGATTCAACCGCGCGGCACGGGCCAGGGACTTACTCAAGGAAATGGGTTTGGAAAACCGAATGGGGCAGTATCCCAATCAGCTCTCGGCGGGAGAACGGCAACGCGTTGCGATTGCGCGCGCCTTGGCCAATGATCCGGATATCCTGTTAGCCGATGAACCAACCGGCAATCTGGACAGCGTAAACTCCGCGCGAATCATGGAGATTCTCATCGGAATTCAACAGAAGCGCGGGATGACTCTGATCGTCGTCACGCACGAGAACGAGATCGCGCATGCGGCGGCACGGCAGATTCGTATTAGGGACGGAAAGGTCGAGGTATGAGACTTGCTCTGGCCGCGACAATGCTCGCAACAATGCTACTGCCGATGGCCGCACAGGCCGTAGCTCCGCCAGGAGTGCTGGCCGCGGCAACGCAGCAAGTGGAGTCAGCCGACTATCGTCTGATTGGACACCTTGTTCGCGTGGACGGAAGCGGGGCAAGGACCAGCGATGCAGTCAATATCAGTGCGCATTGGTTTCCGGGCGTGCTCCATGTGCTGCTGGAAGTCACTTCTCCGGCCGAGGCGCGTGTCCACGTGCTCCTGGAGATGCGGCTGGACGGCAAAAGCACAATCCAGATTGCGCATCCTGGCGATAAATCACCAGCCGTTCTGCCGTTCGACAAATGGAGCGATGGACCGCTTGGCGATGGATTCAGTTACGAGGATTTTCTCGAGGCGCAGTATTTCTGGGCGGGGCAAACGGCCCTGGGCGAGACCAAGTTTGGCGCGCGGGACTGCGATCTTTTGGTAAGTAAGCCCGGCCCGTCTGATAGGACTCACTACGCCGAGGTCAAAAGCTGGCTCGATCACGCGAGCAGCTTTCCGGTATATGTGGAGAAGACACTGAAAGGCTCAGGCGGCGTGAAAGAGTTTACGTACTTCGGGCTGCGGCAAACGCGAGGTGTCTGGTCGGCAACCCAGGTGGAAACGAAGCTCCGCGGCCGCGCCGGTTCAACGCTACTTATCATCGACCGCGGCACGCCGGCAGCACACCTCGGCCCGAAGGATTTCAGTCCTGCACAGGTCACGCACTTCTAGAACCTGACGTTCTATTCCTGGATTGAGCGATGTCGGGACTTCTCGTCCAGTTTTCGCCAGAATACACGCATCATTCCGCTTCGTGAGAAAACCGCTCCTGTAAAGCTCGACGGAGTATCTTTCCGTTTTGGTTTTCAGGCAATTCACCCGGCTTGAGAATCCAGATGCGGCGGGGCGCTTTGTAGGCCGCCAGATTCTGCCGGCACCAATCGAGTAAGTCGCTTTCGCGCACCAGCGAACCGCTTTGCAGCTCGACCGCGGCAACAGGAATCTCGCCCTTATCCTGGTGGGGCAGGCCAAAGGCGGCCGCACGCGCCACGGCCGGATGAGCAACTATGGCCTCCTCCAGTTCGCGGACATAGACCGAGTAACCACCAGACTTGATCACATCCTTCATGCGCCCCACGAGCCGGATCAGGCCAAGACGGCTGCGCGTGGCCAGATCGCCCGTGCGCAGCCAACCGTCGCTGGTGAGCAAACCCTGACTGTCGTTTTTGTCTTTCCAATAGTGCGGAGCAAGACCGCGACGGCGGATCTGACACTCGCCCGTCGCACCGGGTCGCATGCGCTGCCCGCTTTCGTCCGCCACACGAATTTGAAACGGGGGCACAGGGAAACACACGTCGCCACTGCCGGGGACAAGCGACAGCTCGAGGCCCATCATGGCGAGGCCACCCAACTCGACCATTCCGTAGCCGTTCAGGAGCACCGGTGGTACGCGCCGGCCTCCCGGCAACCGGACCAGCGCGCCGAATTGGCGCAGCCGTTGTCGAACTTCGGCGGGCAAGTGATCGCTGGCCGACAGCCACGTGCGCACGGTCCTAAGCCGCTTGGGTTCGGGATTGCTGTTGACGAGTCGGGCAAACATCGCGGGCACTCCCACGATCGTGGTGATACCGAAGCGCTCCACAAGGTTCAACGCACTCTCGACATCGAAGTGATCGAGGAAGCATCCGCGAATGCCCGCCATCAGACCATAGAGCGTGATACTTACGGCCATGATGTGAGACCAGGGCAGTGCAATCAGCGCGAGATCTCTCGGTCCGAGAATCAGCCCGGCCAACACTGTGGACACACGCGCTCCGAGCAGAGCATTGCTCGACAGGGCAGCCCCTTTGGGAAAACCGCTCGTACCGGAAGTATGAAATACCGCAACGGTCGAGGCCGGATCGATGGCAGTCGGTGGGAACGGTGTCGCGGTGCCTGAGTCGACGGCGGGGATTCGAATGAATCCGTCCAGTGTCTCTGTCTCTTCGTCGGCTTGAATCCAGGTGCGCACATTCAGTGCGCTACGCTCGCCAATGTTGTGTTCAAAGACTGCTTTGTCTGTCACCAGAATCTCTGTGCCGCTCTCTGCCAGAATACGGCGCACTTCGGAGACTGTGAGCTGAGGGTTCAGCGGCACCGCGACGCCGCCGGCTCGGATGATTGCCAGAAACCAATGAAAGCAGCGTCGGTTGTTACTGCGATAAATGGCGACGGGCTGACCGGAACGGAGCGCGATTGATCGGCGGAGAAACGCATCGATGCGGCTGATGTCGGCGTGCAACTCGGCGAGATGAAAATGGCCTTCATCTCCGACAGAAACTTCGCAATTCCCTTTTCGTCGCAGCAACTCATCGACAAGGTTGGCCACCGTGACGTTGCGGTCACGCGCGAGTTGAAAACGTCGGAAGATATTCATTGGGCGGAAACAGGTTTGCGGCCCCAATCGCTGGCAACGCAGTAATGAAACAGGCGATCGAGATAGTCCAGCACCGGCGGCGGGCGCAGTCCGGCTGGCTCCAAAAGCCGCTCGGCGTTAGTAGTATCGAACTGCATGCGCATCGTGAAGTAGTCGCGATAGGCGCGGCCATCGCGCAGCACGCGGCGTTTGCGCCCC
>OBLW0100004736.1_pt1 | contig 10327 bp, 12 predicted proteins | sample 1520161 | NCBI WGS metagenome assembly OBLW01 (sample SAMEA3539309, study PRJEB22396) | soil metagenome | biome: tundra; feature: field; material: soil | place: USA | collected 2010-05 | depth 0.15 m | reverse complement strand
TTAAGCCGTGGAATTAAATAGTTGGGCAGATTGCCCCTACATACCATGTATGTAGACCGTGAAGTGGAACTCCAATTTATTGGGCAAATAATAGTGTTGCAAGGCCGGGCTGTCGCCTACGTCGGCAACCCGCGCCGAAAATACGTCGAGCCGCGCAAAAATGTAAAAGCTCGATTGAGGAAGCACAAAAACTGGTTTCTTGCCTTCGGGCAAGTTCCAGCACATTCTCAGTCACATGATGTCGATTTGGTTTGATGCAGCCATTGCAAAGATGAAAATGGCTTATAGCGATTTACCGGGTCAACGAGCCCAAAAACAAAAATATTCCCGCACTTGTGCATCCTTCCCCTTGCCGTTAAAATTGGTATGTCAAGATCACAAATTACCCGTATAGAATTTCAATGAAACGTAGCGACATCGAAGAGCGGGCGTCACAAATTCTACGTGACCACAAATTGTTGGATGTTCCGGTTGATCCACTAAATGTGGCAAAGGCTCTCGGAATAAAAGTAATGAACGCTGTTTTTTCGGAAGAAGGAAAATCTGGCGCAATTGTCAAACGCGGAGGCCAGTTTTCTATATTTGTCAACGCAAACGATGCGCCAGCGCGGAAGAGATTTACGATTGCACACGAGATCGGACATCAGTTGCTCCATATGTCGCCTGATGCCGATTCAGAATTCATTGACACACAAGACAATTTCCGCACTGTTGATATATCAGACGAAACTGATTGGACAGAAGAGCGAAGAAAAGAATGGGAGGCAAATGCCTTTGCCTCAGCTCTCTTAATGAATGGCGAGCTGGTTAAGACGAAATGGCAAGAATTCAAAGACCCTTCCGTTCTTGCTTATGCGTTCCAGGTATCTGTGCCAGCGATGACAGTAAGGCTTACCCAACTTGGTTTGCTGGAGGACTTGCCATGACCGATACTAAAAGTGTTGCGCGGCTCCCCGATTTCATCGAATCCATAGCAGGCGAGCTTGAAGCGGGATACTGGAAACCTCAGACCATTCAAGAATGGACTGAAGTGAAAAAGACAATTGCCTACCTCAATGTTTGGGTGGAGCAGCAAGGTCATGAACGAACTCTAAGAAAAACAATTGCGATTTGGGTATTTACATTGATTACGTTGCAAGTCATTGGAGTTTTCGCACTCGTAGTGTTAGATGCCGTCAAGGTTCTTGTATTGAATTCTGAAATTGTAAAATTTCTTATTCCTTCTGTGCTCGGTGAGGTCTTTGGCATGGGTTTTGTCGTAGTAAAATACCTGTTTAGACCGACGACAATAAACCCCTTTGTTGCGGGAAAACAACAATGAAATAACCTATGCCAATAGACCTGCGACAAGCACTCAACACAATTTCTGATGTCGTTCAAAATCGCCCCGCGCCATTGCGTGAATTTGATCAGATTTACATGAAGGTTGGCGATATGGTCATTCAAGCAGAGTTTATTGCCAGAACATTCAATGAACGTAATGTTGTTTTTATCGGGGATGGGGATGCTATTAGTTTGAGCATCATGCACCTTAAACAAAAGGAAGTGTTTACTTCCGCTCCTGCGCATATCCTACTCCTTGATTTTGACGAAAGGATCGTGAACGCAGTCAATCATTTTGCTCACGACAACGAGTTAGCAGATAAAATTGAGGCTGTTTTATACAATGTATGTGATCCACTTCCCACGGCGTACAGCCATGCTAACGATGCGTTTTATACAAACCCTCCATGGGGTGCGAGCAATGATGGGCAAAGCGTAACAGCCTTTGTTAAACGGGGCATCGAAGCTATAAAGCCATTTGGCGTTGGTGCAGTTGTGATTGCTGATGATGAGGAATTGGACTGGACCAATCAGGTTCTTTTCGCAACACAAAGTAATCTCATTGAATCTGGCTTTGTCATTTCCGAGATGATTCCGTGCCTCCACAAATACCATTTAGACGATGCTCCAGACCTTGCGTCTTGTTGTATAGTTGCACGCGATATTTTGGGTAGGCAAAAATCTGGCAAAAGCGAAGGTCTCTCACCAGAAATGCTTACTAATTTTTACGGTCGGGACAATCCGCTAAAAATCCGTTATGTAAAAGACTTATCTGGACTGAATCGTGGCAGGGCATCGGATTCGACTTATCAACTAATACCATTGGAGGAAACACTATGAGTGCAATTATACCACAACATTCTGACTTGTTGTTCATGAAGGTAGGACTTCATGCTGGAGAAAGCTTGGAAGAAATATTAACTCGAAAACGGCGAGAATACGAAACAGCAGGCATGGTCTTTTGGGGCTATGGCGGCGGAACGTGCCATCCAACGCGTTGCGTGCAACCATTTGCAAAATTAAAAATAGCCGCTGGTGGGAGTGTCTATATCGCAATGGAGCGAATTAATTCACACCACCCACCATCAAACATAATCGCTACGGAGTTTTCGGAAGATGGAATTATTTGGAAACCAATACCTAAAGGCATAGTAGTAAGAGGCTCACGTTATGCTGTTGTATTGGATGAAATAAAGGCTGGCGATTTGGATATTGATCTCTCAGCTTACAAGGTTGCCGTCGGACCAAGTAGGGGTAGAGTCGCCTCCACGTATATTGCTGGACGTGTTGATAAAGCCTGCATCACTGAATTTGTGGAACGCCCAAAGGAGTTAGAGCAAAAGATTAAAAAGATCGAATTTGTCGCAGAACTTAAATCTCCGTTTGCCGTTTTTACGCGGTAATTCCCAATATGGGTGCTCACACAATCATTTATCCAAATGACAAAACGACCATGAAAACTTTGCCGACCAAGTTTTGTTGGACAAAAATGGGAGACGAAGCAGGTCAAGGGCTTAACGGCATAATAGCGCGAAAAGATACAGAAAGGGCTTTGGGCAATGGCATTTTCTATTGGGGAATTGGCACGGCTCTTGGCCAACGAATATGGGCCTTTATCAAGGCCATACAAAATCCTGTTGTGCTCTTTTCACCAATGAAAACAAGGGCCAAGTTAATTGATACTAACCCCGATAGAATATTTGCTTGGACAGCATATATAGATAGGCGGGGCGTGAAGCATTCCATACCCCGTCATGCCCTTATAACAAGTCGCGGAACTGCTGGTGGAAAGGTAAAAAGCAGCCATTATGCGCTCGTCTGCCATAAACACACAGCATTTTCAAATGAATCGTGGCCTTCGCTTAATCCGGCAAGTTTGCGAAATTTTGATAGCGGGTCTAGGCTCGGCTTTTCACAGGTGACTACAATTGTTGAGTCCAAGAACCATAAACCCATAAAAGACTCTAGTTATCATATACTTTTCGGCGCCGATTTAGTCGAACCATTTTATGTTACTCTTGTTGATCCTGTCGAAATTCCAAAACGAACTTGGGTCGCGGCTAATGAGCTTTGGGCAAGCAACCAGTGCGATATAGATGACTGGAAATTGTGGCTTCGTGTTCAAAGCCCAAGATTCAGGAAAGTCTATTTCGCAGCAAATAATCACCCTAATTCTTTTCAGTGCAGCAATACGGCGCTTACTCAAAGATTATATGCCTAAATATGAGGTTATTTATGTTACAGGGCCACCGGCAACCGTCTTGGCCCGTTCCGCCCAAGCGTAGTTGGCATTAATAAGTGACCTGCAATGATTGGTTATATGAAATCAAATAAACCAATAAAAACAAGGCAAGCAATCACATGGGGACGCTATTCAAGTGACCAACAAAAAGACGGGGATTCAAAATCACGGCAAGACCGCTTGAACCGAGCAACGGCGAAGCAGTTCAACATTTCAATCATGGTATTCATTTGTTCACGTCCAAATGTAGCATGAATTGGAATGACAAGTTCAAGCGTGAATGGGATATGGCAAAGAATGGTTAAGTTGCTTTTGTCACTTCTACTATTGTGCCAATGCCCTCACTCTAAAAAATCTATTGCTATAAGTATTGCCGTATGTTCCCGCCTGACTTGGTATCCAATTAACCATGTCAGAACTTGATTCAAGAATAATTTGAACATTGCCTGTGGCGTCACTTGGAATAACGACACTATTGACGGGTGTTACCGATACAGTGTTCGTTGAAGGTGTTAAAACTGCTAATGTTACGGCAAAATTCAAAGTGTTGTTCGGATTATTCACTATTGAAAAACTGTTTACACCAGTAAGCGTTGCTGGTAATTGCGAATAAGACAGTGGTTGTTGGGGACTTCCATTTAAATCTAAATCGTTAGTGACGTTGTTTGCAGTTGCAAAATAAATGTCGCCGTATCCAATGAAGGAATTTATGATAACAACTTGATTGGTTGATATTGGGAAAGAGGCAGTATGAGTCTCATTGTTATTATTATTTCCACAGTTTAAAGTAACAATTTGCGTTTTACAATTACTCAATGTTGTTACCGCAATGGATGATTGAGCAATGGCACACTGTTCCATTAGCACAGCAATTGAAGTTAGAAGCGTGAAAAGTATTTTCCTTTGCATAGTGGTTAAGTTAGTAAATCTCCAACCGCACGATTTATTTGTGTTTGGAGTCTAGCGTCTTTGATGTTCGTTTCGTTCCCTTCTACAAGTCGGTTGGCAATCTCACTTGCAAGAATATAATTTTTAGAATCCCATACCTTCTTAAACTCTGGGTCGGAACACAACTTTGACCATTGCTTGTCAGTGTATTGATTTTTAATTTTGGCGCATTCGTTAATCATAGTGTCTGCCTCCTTTGAATTTATGTCCATAGCGTTTATTTCTTTGCAGTTAAATTTTCTATCTTCTTTTGTTCTTCAAGTCTTTTTCTTTCAAGATACAGACCTAACAAACTTTTTTGAGTAGGTTGATTGTGTAGGGCGATTATATTCAAAACTTGTCCTGCCCCTAGTAATAATAAACCAAGGATAATAAATTCTTTTTCAGGTTGGTTTTTGTCATATATTGCACAACTGCAAATCAGGAATATAATTAATCCAATTAGGAGTATGGATTGCACGGTTGAAATCTTTGTTGGCATAGAAGATTTTGTTTGTGGTGGTTTGTTCTTCTTTCTGATTTCCTCGGCATATTTTTTGCCGTGGTCAACATTCTGATATAATTCCATACTTGCAGGATGATTGCTAACCGCCTCGAACGTGTCAAATGGTGCTTTGCCGTTCGCGGCGTGCCCGTAAGAGCGTCTTGATTGCTTGGCGGTCTCTGGTTTGCCTCGGATATGCGGGAAATGCGGTCTTACTTATTAAAGAACATTCCGCCCAGGCGTAACGGTAGCTGTGCAACGTCACGCCGGAAATGCCAAGCTGCCGGCAGCGTGATCTAAATTCCGTGGCCCGGTCGTTCGCCCGTACCCGCGATAGATACGGAAACAACACCCGTTTCGCCGGCAGGTCTTTGAACAGGTTCAATGCCTCTGCTCCCAAGTGGACGATGACGGGCACGCCGGTCTTTTTTCTTATAAAACTCACCGTGCCGTTCTGCCAGTCCACGTCTTCGCCTTTCAAGTTAGCAATGTCACCCTGGCTGCCGCCCAAGTGCCAGCACAACTGGTAAAGTGCTTTCCGTTCCGGGTTTACCTCGGCGGCGCTGATCTTCTGGTGTTCCTCCAGCGTAATGGCGCGTTTGTCTTTGAACCGCACGGCAGGCCATTGGCGTTTGGGAATCAACGGCCATGGCAACCAATTCATGTCCACGCAGAAGTTGTGCAAGCGCCGGAGAAAAACATTAGTGGACACCTTGCCGGATTGCATCACCTTTAAAAGAAGTTCGCCCGGCGTCTCAATAATGATCCTCGGCATCAATGACAGGAATGCCTTATCTTTGGCCGCTGTCTTCCAGCGGTGCTGATTTGCTCCTTGCTTGGTGCTTGGTGAGGCTTTCAATGGCTTGCTGCCAGGTGCGGGTCTCAATGCCGTTGTCGGTGCCGGCCAGATAAGGTTCTAACTTCACATCACGCAGCCAGGATGCTTGCTTCTTTTGTATTCTTCCAACAGTGAACATTCATCGACGCGCGCCTTGCGTAATAATTGACAGAAGGGGCGAAACCGTTCAAATTTGCTAAAATACCAGTATGCCAACAGTTGATCACAAGACAGAGAGGACGAACGATGTAAACAACATAAAGAACTCAACCCATCCAAGGAAGGTAGTTGTAGCCGGCCCAGGAACAGGAAAAAGTTTTCTGTTTAGTGAACTCATAAAAAAGAAGATCTCGGAAGGCAAAAATAATTTTTTGGCCATCACATTCATAGGCAAACTCAGCGATGCGCTTGCAGATGAATTGTGTGGTCTTGCTAAGACTCAAACATTGCATAGTTTTGCAAGGGGTTTTGTGCTCGAGCATTGTAAGGGATGGATTTATTACCCAAAATTGCACGAACTGATTGCAGAAGACTTAAAAGCTGAGGGCATTGAGACTTTCAAAATAGGTGATGAGAATTATGAGAAGAAGACAAAACACTACAAGGCTGTGGGCGATGCCGACGTTGTCCACTACGCCATTCGAATCTGCAGAAAGGACGAAAAGAAGATTCCTAAATTTGATTTGATAGTGGTCGATGAATATCAGGATTTTAACGGGATGGAATCTGAGTTTGTAGATCTGTTGGCACAGAAGAACGAGATTGTTATTGTTGGCGATGACGACCAAGCCCTATATGGATTTAAGGGATCATCTCCTTCCTTCATTCGCACGAAATACAGTCCCGACAATGCGGACTGGAAGAGTTTCACACTCCGATTTTGTTCTCGATGCCCCCAAGTGATTATCAATTACTTTCATGCTCTTGTGGCACGCTTCAATCTTAATAATCACGAAGAAAAGGATGTTACGAAGCGCAGAATCAACAAGGAGTATATTTGTTATTTAACTGGAAAAAGCGATGGCAAAGACGAAGATTCCAAAGCAAACCCCAAAATTCATTTAATAACAAATTGCCCGGTCGGAATGATTGCTTACAAGGTAAAAGAACAGCTCTATGAAATTATCGAGAACCAGAAAATAAAAGACGTGCTTGTAATTGGAGAGGGGCGCACTTGCGAGGCGTTGCTGAAGATGATTGCGCAGCAATTAAAGAACTATGGATTCAAGAATGTCGACTACAGAGGAGATGCTCGTATTTTGCCTTTGCGCCAAAATGTCGTTGACGCTTATAAATTCATTACAAAGGATGACGCATCTTTGGTCGGATGGAGAATTTTAGGAAACCCTGCCGATAAGGCCGAAAAGAATAGGCATCTTGAGAACGCCAAGACGATGAGCGCAATTATAGATGGCACACCTTCAAAGTTAGAGAAAATCAAATCTGCCGACATTTTGCTTTTAGAGGAAATGCTTGAAGATTGGGCGGCTCGAAATGGCGAGAACGGTGCCGATGATTCGGAAGAAAAAAAAGCAGCTAAGCGTTACGAACAAAACGAGGACATAAGGAAAGAAATTCTCATTCGAGAACTTAAGCGCTCTAACCTGCATCTGCCGCGTCCTTTGTGTAATCTCGACATTACGATATGTAATATTCTGAATTCGAAGGGTCTTGGTGCCGATGTCGTCTTTATTATCGGATACGATCAAGGTAAATTTCCTTCAAAGAAGGATGCTACTGAAAGTGAGATATATCAGATGCTTGTTGCAGTAACTAGAGCAAAAAAAAGAATCTATCTTATCAATACCATCGACAGTAAGGTCTCTGGATTTGCAGATTGCCTTGATGCAAAAGATCTCATTGTTGAGGAAATTAAGATGCAATATAAAAAGAAGACACGCAAATAGCAGGACTAGCGTTGCTCCTGTGTTATGCAAGCTTGTAGGAATCTTGTACAATTATCCGTATCGCGATAACATTGAATACATGTTTGTCCTCTCCAAAACTGATTACCTGATTTACCGAGAATGCAGTAAAAATGCGTGGCTGAAAATTCACTGCCCAGATGTTTACAAAAAAGCCGAGCTTTCCGAATTCGACAAAGCAATTATTGAAACCGGCAATGAGGTTGAAAAATATGCCCGCGAACTTTTTCCGGGGGGTGTGATGATTGAAGGGCGCGACAGCCAGGCACAAACGCTTACGTTGAAGTATATCGTGGATAAAACGCCGGTTATTTTTCAGCCGGTGTTCCTGAAAGATGGCTTTTTGGCCGCCGTGGACATTTTGAAATTCGATTCAGGAACAAAAGGATATTTTTTGTATGAAGTTAAATCGTCCAATGAAGTCAAAGAGGACACTCATTTGAACGATGTTGCTTTCCAGTGCGTATTGCTGGAAAAAATGGGCGTTCCCGTCCGCAAGGCGCATATCATCCATCTCAATTCGGAATATGTGCGGGCTGGGGCGCTTGATGTCGTCAAGCTGTTTGAAATTGAAGATGTCACCGACGCCATATGCCCGATTCTGCCACACACGGAAACTGAAATGGAAATCGCCAAACAGTATGTGTCGCAGACGAAGGAACCGTCGGGGCACTGCGATTGCATCTACAAAGGCCGGTCGCGTCATTGCACAACTTTCCAATATTCAAACCCGGATGTGCCGGAGTATGGCGTCCATGACATTGTTCGCATTGGCAGCAGCAAGACAAAGCTAGCTGAACTGGCCGACAGCGGCATTTTTCGTCTGGAAGATTTGCCGGATGACATTGAACTGACGGCGATTCAACAAAATCAAGTGGATGCCCATATTCGTGATCGTGTTTTGATCCAAAATGAAAAAATTTCTGATGAATTGAAGAAAATGGTTTTTCCGCTCTATTTTCTCGATTACGAAACGTGTCCGGCGGCCATCCCGCGATTTGACGGATTTTCGCCGTATCAACAAATTCCGTTTCAATACTCGCTTCACATTCTCGACGATGCGAACGGCAAACCTCGGCATGAGGAATTCCTGTCCACGACGCGCGGCGATCCAAGCGCCGCACTCTGCGCCTCGCTCCAAGAGCATGTCGGAAATGTCGGCAGTATCGTGGTATGGAGCAAAACATTTGAATGCACAATCAACAAGGAATTGGGCGAACGAATTCCGGCGGCAAAAGCATTTTTGGATTCGTTAAACGACCGTGTGTATGACTTGATGGACGTTTTTTCAAAGCAGTATTACGTTAACAAGGGATTCAAGGGCGGCACGTCTATCAAGGATGTTTTACCAGCGATTACGGAGGTGTCATATGATGACCTTGCGATTAAAGAGGGGGGCACTGCATCGCAGAGTTGGGATAAGATCACATCATACGAGATTGGGCAGACTGAAAAGGAAAAAATTGCTCATGATCTCAAATTATATTGTGAGCGCGACACATTCGCGATGTATGTAATCTGGCGACATTTGACCGATCTGATTTAGCGGGCCAATTTTTCGGTAGTTCACAATTTGAATTCGTTCGTTTTTACATAGAAAACGTTAGAATCAGAAGTGCAATGTCTGTCTTAAAAGGTCAAAATGAAGCAGAACGCGATAGGACTGCTTATGCTTTAGCAAAGCAGTGTCTTTTGCAACAAGCCGGTGCGGGGGTAACGCCTGAACTTCTTGAAAGGTATTTACACCCGAAACCGCGCCCAAGCTCCATCGCGGAAATTTATCAACGAATTTTAGAGTCCGCCCAAAACGCCAACATGAAAGCTGGTGTAGTTGGAGGTGCAATTGGTGGCGTAGATAAATTAAGTTCGATCCTTTGTAGTTTTCAGCCAAGAGCAGTGCTCGAAAAATATAGCGATTGGGAATCAATTCTGAATGACGTTGAACAATTTCTGAATCCTGTCGGAAAAATCCGCCGGACTTCACGAAGCATTTGGCCTCACTACTGTCAGGCGATTTTATCGGGTGCTCGGTTTATGTCACAATTTGAAACGCCAGATGATTTTTACAACTGGGTGAGTTTTTTCAATAATGATAGTCGTGCCCGGCCTGCTTTACCGATGTTGTTGGCCCATGAAATTGAAGGATTCGGTTTTGCTTTGGCCTCTGATTTTCTCAAAGAACTTGGCTTCATCAATTTTGCGAAGCCGGATGTGCATTTGCGAGACATTTTTTTTGGACTGAATTTGTGCTCGGCCAGCGCAAAGGATTACGAGCTTTCCAAAGCAGTGGTCAGGCTTGCGATTAACGCCGGCGTCAGTCCTTATAACGCAGACAAGATTTTTTGGCTCATTGGCAGCGGATTTTTCTATGATGATAAGCAGATTGGCGACAAAGGGAAAATCGGCAGTCTAAAAGCGTTGTTCATCACGGAAGCAAGAGCTAAATTATCATAGATACATGCCAAACTGGCAATTTTACACACCTAGCTCCGGCCGCGATAATTTCCTAAACTAATCTTCTCAACAGCGTCTTGTTTCTCGAATGTTGAAATAACGTCATCAAGACT
>OBLW0100004735.1_pt1 | contig 10327 bp, 9 predicted proteins | sample 1520161 | NCBI WGS metagenome assembly OBLW01 (sample SAMEA3539309, study PRJEB22396) | soil metagenome | biome: tundra; feature: field; material: soil | place: USA | collected 2010-05 | depth 0.15 m | reverse complement strand
CCGGCATCTTGCTCGCCCAGAACTCCATCGGTTCACCAAACACACACGCAGAAATGCCCTTCGCCTTCAGATGCACTCCCGCAGACAATCCATACGGACCCGCGCCTACGATCGCCACATCCAAATTGGACGACTTGCTCCTCACCACTTTTGCCCTCGCTTATTCATTCTTAACAGCGTGATCCCGCTGAATAGCCCCATCCGCATTTCTGCCACACCACGCTCAAATTCGCTCTGCACGGTCCTCTCTGCCGGTCCGAACGTTGGTGGGATGAAGGTCAGGCGTAGAATCGCACGTGTAGCAAATGCGCCCGTCCTTCTCACTGGCGAACGCCAGACAAGCTCGCTCGCTTCCAGCACCCTCGATATGCCAACCCACTTCGTCCTTGACGACTTTCATTTCTGCTCTCTGTCTCCACCAGCGATCAATCTCACCAGGAGTCGTAATCCAAATTCCTTCTTGTTTCCTCAAGTCTGCCAGGTGCGCGAGCAGAGCTTCATAAGCAGCACGTTCCCGAGAATCGCCAACGTAATCGGGATGCACGATGACGCTAATCAACCCGTGCTTCTCCATGATCAACTCGATCTGTTTCTTCCACAGATCGATGGAATAGTCATTGAAAATGTTGAACAGTGTGTAGTCCTGGGTGGTTGTCACAGGCAACTCTAAAATCTTTCCCACAAAATACGGCATGACCGTGCAGCAGCCACCTCGCTGCGGGTCGAGGTGCGCCACGTTCGGCACCGACATGTCGTATGAGAAGTCTAAGGCATCGAACCACTCCTGCTTTCTATATAGGACCGCAGCGCGAAATCCGGAGGCGCCAAAGCGTCTCCCGTAAGAATTGATTGCCTTGGCTCGGCGGAGGAACTCCGCTTTTTCCCTGAATAAATGCCCATCATGGTTCAGATCGTGCACGACCACCTCGAATCCTCGATCCCGTACAGAATTCAAGAAATCATCCGTTACCTCGTAACGCTGTTCGGGAACGATCTGAAAGGAGGCCTTGATGTCGAACGCATCCTCCATATCCATCAAATAAGGGGATGAGCGTACACCCTTCTCGGTCTCCACATCGTGCGTCATGATCGCGCAACTGGTGGCGCCTTCGGGCCAGAACCACACGAATGGAATCTCGCTTACAGATTGGGCCTTGAGCGACAAGAGCATGGTCTGCTCGAAAATCTGGTCTACCGTCGTGTCGACAGGCCAATGAGGAAATGCCAGGCGCTCCCAATCTCTGAAATGCCATCTTTGAATGTGCTTCCTGACAGAGACCGAAAGAAGCGGGCGAATTAGATAGTAGGCCCGAGCCATCGTGGTTTCCGCTTGGCTGCTGGCTTCCTGGGAATACAATTCATAGCGCAGATTATCAACAACCTGGTTCAGATCGAACGGAAGACCGACAGTCCCGCCATCGAGTTTTGCATCGGCCATGACGTCATATAGAGGTCCTTCCGGACACTTCGATGGAGAGTGTCCGGCACACCGCCCGTAACAGGTTGTGCCTGTACCGAAGTTGAAATAGCCGTTGCTTTCCGAGAGGGGCTCTCTCAGACTCAGGCGCACATAGCTTTCGGGGCATCGATAATATTGGCTTACAGAATCATTCATCCCGAATTCATCTCCCCCAGCGAGAGTATAGACAGTGATTAGGTGGTGCACCGGGAACTAACGCTACTAACTCACATCTATCAAGACGGGGGAGTACACCGTTGCATTCGACACGACGTCTTGCCGATCACTACGAAACTGCATAAAACATCCTCAAGAAGGACCGAGAGCACAACGGACTCCGGGAGTCATTCTCAGCCGATATGCTTATACAAAAGCGACCCAGCGGCCACTAACGCGAAATCTGGTGCGGACTGAACGAAATGGCGGAGCAGGGTCTGTCGCCAAGCGCTCTGCGGCACCAGAGGCCCGCGTGGATACCTCCAATAACTGAGGGTAGTTCGAGCCGCCCGCCAGTGTTCTTTGAAGGCGATGAGACCCTCATTGTCAATGTTGGAGCGCCCGAGATCGAGCTCTTCGATCCCTTCATCCTTCGCCTCTTGAATCGTCTTCCAAAACAGAAACGCCATACCTCCCAATTTGTTCAGTGAGGCGATACTGCCTCCGTACTTATAGACCACACTCTTCTTGTGGGACAGCGTCAGAATGCTGGCAACTGGCACGTCTCCCTTGGACGCAACACGAATTTTGATATCGTCGCCAAAGGCAGCGACGAGCCCCCGAAACCACGCCAAAGGTTGAGGCGGCAAATACTGTCGCCGGCGAGTCGTCACCAGAAGGCTGTAAAACTTCTGCAGCAAGGCTTCCGAGTTCCCTGCTTCGTACTTCAACGCTTCCCGTTCCGCGCGTCGAATCTTCCTCTGAATGCAGTCTTTGTGGAAATCATGAAACAACTCCTCTGCGCTCCTGCGCAGATCTAGGCGGTGAAATTGATAGGTGAGACTTTCTTCCAGTCCAGTATTCCTGCCGGGGCGCTGCGATACTGGCCTGATCTCGATGTATTGCGACGCCCATTTCTCGTGATCTCGCTTCAAACGCATAAGCATCGCGTCCAACTGGTCCGGACTGTCGACTAACGCCTCGCAATGATCAGAAAATGGCAGAGAAACAAAGCGTCGCCCAGTCAACCAACTCTTGATGCGACAGAACACGAGCCCATTCGTGAGTCTCACCTCTGGTGGCGAGGTGGTCACCGCCCCAGGTTCGTAACCGTAAACATTCTGTAAAGCCGTCAGCCACTTCGTTGTGTGGAAGACTGAACTTCGAGGGTGGCTCTCAACAAGGCACGCCCAGCGCGGATCGCGTAAAGGATCAATTTCGTAAACCGTAGGCTCAAAATATTCTGTATTCAACGAATGCGACACTTCTTCGGATTCAGCGATGATTTCCATGAGTCCAATCTCAGAACTCCAAGAGATCTGATTCTCACCTTTCATTCGTCAAGTAACCGACAATCAGTGTTTCATCTCAGCACTGGCATTGTTTGCTTCAACAGCGCTCCTGCCTCGCATCTTGCTGAACGCTCTCTCGTAGGCGGCGAGCAAGTTCTGAACCGAGTATTCCCAAGCCAGTTCTTTCTCGATCCGCGTTCGCCCAAACCGGCCCATCCGTTCCCTCTCCTCCGGATGATCCAACAGCCATAGGATCTTTTCCGCAAAATCCGCCGCCTGCTCGCCGCTGTACAACGATGCGTCCTGAGCGCTAAACCGCCCTTCCTTCCCTTCGAACTGCACGATCGGTTTGCCCAAGCACATGTATTCCAGGATTTTGATCATGGTAGACATACTATTCATCTGGGATGGCCTGTCTGGGTTCACGCATACGTCGGCAGTCGAAAGGATCTCGACCAGTTCAGCGTCTGGCACAAATCCGGTGAAGGTCACCATGTCTTCGAGTTGTTTGTCCTGGGTCATCTTGCGGAGGCTTGCCAGTTCCGGCCCCCTTCCGATACATGTGAAATGAACGTCCCGGCGTCCTAAGTTCTTGATTCGCGAGGCTACATCGAGAAGAATATCCAAGCCCTCTTGACTGTTCATCACTCCGACATACCCGACAAGATAACGCTTCCCTTGCTTCAAGGTCGGATTCGGCGAGACGGCTTTAAACGTTTCCGGATCGGGGCCGTTGCGCACAACAAAGACGTCGTCTCCGCTTACGCCTCCGCGCGTCATCGCGATCTCTCGATAGCTGTTGTTGGTCGACATCACAACGTCACTGAAACGAAACGTCATCTTTTCCAACCACACCTGTATTTTGTAGAAGAGGCCCATCTTGCCGTACTTGGAGAGATACAGCTCAGGGTTGACATCGTGGTGATCGAATATGTATTTCACGCCCAACAGCTTGAACGGGAGTGCCACCAGGAAAATATCGTCCGGAGGATTGCAAGCTTGGATCACATGAAATCCACGCCGCAGGTAAATCCACCACGAGTACAGAAACTCCCAAAACAATGCATAGCTGTACTCGAGAACGTATCCCCAAGGGCCATGCCCCTCTTGGGCCGTCGGATGCCGGTAAATGTGTACTCCGTCGATGAACTCATAGCCGCGTTCGTAGCCCTTACCTCTGGGGCACAATACGGTGACCTCATATCCAGCCCCGCGCAAGGAACGGGCTTCCTTCCAGACTCGGAAGTCCGGTGGAACCGGCAGGTTCTCCACGATAATGAGGATCTTCTTCGCCACAACAAACCTTCTCTCTAAATGGACTGATACAGTCCGGCCAGGGCGCAAAGCATGGTTGCCTGTCCCCAGTGCAGGGTTGGAGTCTTGTTCACAATCCCTCGCGAATACCTTCGGTAATAGAAGTAGCCCGACCGGTCCTGCATATGATCAATCGTCCATTGACCGACTCTGAGCGCAAGAGGCAAGCTTTCTGGATCGCGATCGCTGAAGTAGACCAAGGTATCAATCGCCTGCGAACTGCACTGAATGTCAATGGGGAGAGTCTTGTAGTCGTAGTACCGGGGAGTCCCGTCCGGCAGGAAGAACGTGTTCTTCCAGAATTCATACCCCTTATTCATCGAGGCCGTAAAGCGATCGTCCCCGGTGCTTTCGACGTAGCGTTTGAAACAGTCGAGTACGTAGCCAGTATGAAAGTTATCGACCCAATGACAACCATCTTCCCCGTAGTACCAGGATCCGTCCGACCGCTGATAGTCAGCGGTATATTGGAGGGCTTTCTGTGCTAGGTCGCGGTAGGCCTGATTACGCGTGTGGGAATAGGTGCGTGCCAACAGGCTCGCACCCAGCGTGTTCGCGTTGTGAACCTGGTTGTTTATACCTGGCACGTAACTAATGCATACCCCTTCCCCGTGAGGGTGCGTACTGTAATCGCGGAGAATATGCTCGCAGGCGCTTACAGCAATCTGTAGATACTTGTCGTTTTCAAAATGCTCATATCCGTCCAGAAACGCGTGGCCGATTAGGGATGTCCACACGATGGTTGGGACCCCCTTTGGCAGGTAAAATCCCCTCGATTGGTAATCGAAATGATTTCCCCAGCAAGCTCCACTGTATCCTTTGGACTGTTTATCGATCAGCCATTGCAGAGCCATCTCCGCCTTGGACGCCCATGCCGGGTCGCCGGTGGTCTGGTGAAGACGCATGAAGCCGCGCGCCAGGAACCCCATGCCCTTGCTGGATTGTTCCCTGGCAATTCCCAACACGGGGCGCAAGTTCACTGGGAATCGCCTCACACTCTGCTGGAGTACGATACGCAGCAACTTCGTCTCAAAAGTAAATGGCCGCAAAAAGCGCGCACTGAGGCCGTCGAAAGTATCGTAGCCGCGGTAATCGTTCTCTTCCAACCACCGGGAGAGTCGCATCACGGATTCGTAGATCGCCGCTTTCGCAGCAGGGTTCACACCCTGGCTCGCCCGCTTCTCACCAACAGATGCCGTCATAATTGCCATTATCACTTCTCCCCTCGATAATTCGCACAAAATCTACAAGAAATTGGCCCGCGCGAAGCCGCTCCGGCACCTTGCTGAACTCCGGATCCTTATTTCCAATTACAACGGTCTCGGCGTGATCCAGCACCGCGTCAATGTCTCCGACCATAAGCTTGGAAATGTGCGGAATGTGGTTGAGAATGAAATCTCGGTTCGCGCCCACCAACCTGGCGATATTCACGTTCTTGTCATAGATCCGCAAGTCATACCCCTTGCCGATCAGGCGTTCGATGACTTCAATTAGGGGACTCTCTCGCAGATCGTCCGTCCCCGCCTTGAAACTAAATCCCAAGATGCCTACTCGCGTGTGTTCCCTCTTCACAATCAACTGCAGGCCTCGGGAGATCTGCATTTCGTTGCTCGGCAGGATCGAAGCTAGAATCGGCAGATCCAAATCGTGCATCTTGGCCTGATAGGACAATGCCCGAAGGTCTTTTGGCAGGCACGAGCCTCCAAACGCAAAACCGGGTGACAGGTAAGCAGGAGAAATGTTGAGCTTTTGATCCTGACAGAAGATCTTCATCACCTTGTGGGCGTCGAGGCCTAAGCATTTGCAGAGATTGCCAATTTCATTGGCAAACCCAATCTTGAGTGCATGCCAACTGTTGTCGATGTACTTCACCATTTCGGCAGACTCAATATCCGTCCGAATTAACGGCGCATCGAGCTTCTTGTAGAGCGACGCTAGAATGTCGCCGCTGGCTTGATCTAGCTCTCCGATGACGGTCTTGGGCGGAAAGCGGAAGTCCTTCACTGCCGACCCCTCCCGCAGAAATTCCGGGTTGTTGCATACGCCGAACGCGACCGCAGCTTTCTTTCCGGAGAACTCTTCCAAGGTGGGAATCACGATCTTGTGCATCGTGCCCGGCAAGATGGTGCTGCGAATGACGACCGTATGGCGCTCATTCTTGCTCTTGAGCGCTTCGCCGATCTGTTCGCAAATCCGTCGGATATATCGGAGGTCTAGATTGCCGTTGGCCTGGCTAGGTGTGCCGACGCAAACAAACGACAGTTCCGTCTCACGGATCGCTTTCCCTGGATCGCTCGTGGCGCGCAGCCGGCCAGCCTTGGCAGTGGCCGCTATGATTTCACCAATATCTGTTTCAACAATGGGAGATTGCCCACGGTTGATCAGATCGACCTTTGTCGGAAGAGGGTCAACACCAACGACTTCATGTCCATCATCGGCGAGACATCCCGCCGAAACCGCACCAACATAACCCAATCCGAAGACGCTGATTCTCAAAGTTCTTACCTTTCCCAGTTGGCCATCAGGCGCAGAAACAACGAGCTATTTAACGAATGTAGCCTGACTCGTGCTGATCCATCACAGATTGCGGGGCTATAACTGTCTTTATAACGATTTTGAGATCTCGCTAGCGTGTTTGCTTTCCTCGTTAGTGCCATAGATCACATTCCGTTCGCTCGCGAGCGCCTGATCGTACTGTTCCTCCGGCTCGTACACCACGACGTGGCTTCCCCTGGTTGAGAATCCAAACGGAATACAAAGCAGCTTCTTCAGTTGCAAGCGCAGGGCCGCGCGTTTTTCCGGAGGCACGAAAAACAGCATGAATCCTCCGCCGCCCGCTCCCAGCAGCTTGCCGCCAAGGGCGCCGGCGCTGATCCCGGCCTCGTAGATTTCATCGATGCTGGCGTTCGAGATCTTCTGGGTCAGACTCCTCTTGATCTGCCAACTCTCATGCAGCAATCGACCGAACTCATGCAAGGAGCGATTGGGACTCGCAATAATGGCTTCCGCCTCATCAACCAATTGAAGCATGGTATCCAACTCCTGCTTCTTGTGAGGCGTCATTCTTAACTGTTCCTGCGCAATTTCAGACGCAAACCGAGAGAATCCAGTGAAGTAGAGCGCCAGGTTCTGCTCCAATTCCTGTAGACGGCTTGGGGAGGTCAACATGCGCTTCACTTCGATCGAGCCATTTGTGTCGAAATTGATGCGATTGAAACCTCCATAAGCCGCGCTCACCTGATCCTGCGCACCTACGGCTTCTTGAAGCAAATCCTGCTCGACATGAATCGCTTCTGAGGCCAGCGTGGGCTTATCGCGCATCTGATTCTTGAGCGCATACAGACCGAGGAGCAGCCCCACCGTAAACGCCGAACTTGTACCCAAACCACTGCGAGCCGGCAAGTCGGCGATGTGATGAACTTCAATACCTTCTTTAATCCCTAGAAATTGCAGACACGCCCGTACAGATGGATGCTGAATTAGATCGTTCTCGCTGACGTTTTCAACTTTTGTATAGGAGACGCGGCTGTGATATTCAAAAAAGGGCGGCAACCATCGACAAGTGATGAAGCAGCTCTTGTCGATTGTGGTCGACAATACGGAGCCGCCATATTGGCGATACCAGAGAGGATAATCAGTGCCACCTCCGAAAAAGGAGATGCGAAGCGGTGTACTAGTGGTAATCATTATTGATCATTTCCAATCGGCAAACAGCACAGACTCTGAGGAGCGAGTCGGGAAGGATCGCTACAGATCCGAATCTCTATCGAGAATACTCGAACATCGCTGTTGAGCATAGACCACGGCCAAGGCTACCTAAATGGAACTCCGATTGACACGCCTGGTGCCTTCGAATCGGTCGAAGCCTCTTCTAACTGCAAAATCTGCTGGACCGCTTGAAGCAGCGATCGGGCGTACGCATCAGCATCTCCATCGGCGCTGGCGGCAGTTCTCACGATTCTCATCGTCCTGCATCCCGCGCTTCTGCCAGCCTCCACATCCTTCTCCGAATCACCGATCATCCACGAAGAAGACAAATCGACTTCATGCTCACTCGCCGCCGCGAACAACATACCGGGCTCCGGCTTACGGCATCCACAAGGCGGCTGCTCCTCGTGCGGGCAATAGTAGACTCCATCGATCCGAGCACCTTTTGCTGCCAGTTCCCGGCACATCCGCTGATGCAGGGAGTCCAGGGCACCGATTGTCAATAGTCCCTTCGCAACACAGCGCTGGTTGCTCACTACAATGGCAAGGAAACCAGCTCGATTCAGCAAAGTGACGGCTTCTGCCACTCCCGGAAGAAAATGCATCTCTTCCCAGCGAGTGATGTACTCGTCTTCGGTCGGCGCCTTTTGGTTAATAACGCCGTCACGATCGAGAAATGCGGCTTTGTTCATGAAATATCGTCTCTTCCACCAGCTCCGAAATGATGTGCCCGATCAATATGTGGCATTCCTGGATGCGCGGGGTCTCATTCGACGGCGCGCAGATACAGTAGTCCACGGCATTCTTAAGCTTTCCGCCAGGGCAACCAGTCAACGCGACCGTACACAAACCAATTTTCCGCGCTGTTACAAGGCCCTGAAGCACATTCGGCGAATTGCCGCTTGTTGAAATGCCAATCGCGAGGTCTCCAGGACGCGCCAAAGCTTCGATCTGCCGGGAAAACACCAAATCGAATCCATAATCGTTACCGATGGCTGTCACACACGACGTATTTACGGACAAAGCCAATGCAGGCAGAGCCGGTCGATCGAAGGCAAACCGCCCGACAAATTCCGCGGCAATGTGCTGGGCATCCGCTGCGCTTCCGCCGTTTCCGAACAGGATCGCCTTGCTCCCTTGATCGAATGAGTCGACTAAGAGTGCACTGACCTTGGCGATGTTCGACACCACTTCGGCATTTCCCAGCAGAAGCTCCTTCACGGCAATGGATGCCTGGATCGACCGCTTTACACGCTGTTCGAAATCACCGCTATCTCTCATTTACCTTCCTTATTCGCAACCAGCTACTTCTCCACGGCAGGACCAGAAATCTGCCCCTTCGCAGCTGCTTTAAGAGAATCGCAAAGCACCTGCGCCCGCGCGTAGTCTGCCGGTGTACCTATGTCGATAAACATTCCGTGCTGTTCCCGCGCGTACACTCCCTGGTCAACCAGTCGTGGAAATACATCTCTCTCAAGGCTGGCGGGACCCTCCGGGATGTGTTGAAGAACGGCATGGTCAAAAACGTAAACGCCACCATTTACTAGACCAGGCATAGAGTTGCCAGTCTTTTCTGCAAAGCCTCTGACCCGTCCGTCCGCGTCCACGTGCACCGTTCCGTACCGGCTCGCGTCTTCAACCCGGAGGACGGCCAACGTAGCCATTGCCCGATGATCGCGATGACATTCGATCAAGTCAGAAAAGTTCACTTCCAGAAACGAATCACCATTCATCACCACGAATGCCGGCACGCCCCGGAGATATCGTTCGGCCCGCTTGACCGCGCCTGCAGTGCCGAGCGGCTGTTCTTCATGCGAATATTCGATCTCAACACCCCAGGCCCTTCCGTCCCCAAACTCGGTTTCGATCTGTTCTGCGAGGTAGCCGCTACACATCACCAAACGGCGGATTCCTTGCGCAGAGAGCTGTTCAACCAACAATTCAAGAAAAGATCTCTTCCCCACTGAAGCCAGAGCCTTTGGTGCGCTGGGCACGACTGAGCGCAGGCGAGTCCCCAATCCACCAACCAGCAGTACAGCTTTGACATCCTGCATCATGCCCGTTCGATCGCAGCCTGCCCCGCCCAAGAAAGCGGAGTTTCGCAAAAAAGTCTACGTTACCCGTTCCCAGTAGTCGAACATGGAGATCAGGGTCTGCTCAAGTGACAACCTGGGTTTCCAGCCCGTATCTCTGAGAAACTTCCGAGTGCTGCCAAAGATAATCTTCTCGTCGAAAGGCCGCATGAGGTGGCTAGAACGTTTGACTCTCACGTTGAGGCCCGACAGTTTGATCGCAGTTCGCAGCAACTGTCCGATTTCGTGAGTTGTAGGTGCACATAGATTGTAAACCTGGCAGATCGGAAGAGCACACGTCTGAACTCCAGTCACTTAGGCATCTC
>OBLW0100004734.1_pt1 | contig 10330 bp, 7 predicted proteins | sample 1520161 | NCBI WGS metagenome assembly OBLW01 (sample SAMEA3539309, study PRJEB22396) | soil metagenome | biome: tundra; feature: field; material: soil | place: USA | collected 2010-05 | depth 0.15 m | reverse complement strand
GGGGGAAACGGCTCGCCATCCGCCCACACCGCGCCGTCGACAAAGGTTTCCTTCTTCCAGATAGGCACTGTTTTCTTGAGTGTATCGATCAGCCAGCGGGAGGCTTCATAGGCCTGGGCACGATGAGCCGAAGCAACGATGATCAGGACGCTGGTTTCGCCAACGAGCAGGCGGCCCAGGCGGTGGACGATGGCGACGTGGCGCACGCCGAATCGGGTCAGGGCTTCACGCGCCAACTCTTCCATTTGCTTTGCGGCCATTTCTTCGTAGGCTTCGTAGTCCAGATGCAGGGTGCGGCGGCCGCGGGAGTTGTTGCGCACGATGCCGTCGAAGACCACCACGGCGCCGTCTTCGCCGCGTTTGGCGGCTGCGACAAGCGGATGGGCATCGACGGGGTCGCGGGTGAGGGCAACGACGATCGGGATTTCATCCGAAGTGCTCGCAGCGCGCGGGGCACCGCCGGAAACGGGCGGCAGCAGACCCACCTCATCGCCGTCGTGCAATACCTGGGCGGCAGTGGCGTATTCGGCATTCACGCTGACGGCGATGCCACGCAGATTTGCAGTGGCGTGACGCTTGCCCAACTGCGCGAGCAAGTCTGCAACGGTCGCGCCGTCGGGCAATTCGATTGGAAGATCATGGGGGCCGAGCGCGTCCTTCAGCACGCCAAAAGCCAGCACACGCAGATGGATCATAAGAAGCAGCATACCGCCTGAGGATTAGACGCGGCAGGCGGAAATCGGTCGATGGAATGACAGCGGGGACTGTCGATTCAGGCTATTGTTGGCAGAGAGCGGTGTCCGCTCCTGGGAGATGTCGGTGATCGTCGATCTTAAGCGATGCATTCTTGCTTTCACGCTCGTTGCGGCATTTGCGGCTGGCGCACCTAGCTCGTATTCGCAGAGTCACGCGGTTCTGCCAGGCGTTCTGGACCACGCTGCTGTTACGGAAAACCAGGCTCCCGATTCATCTCAAAGGCCGCTCTACGAGACTCGGACGAATCATGACCCAAACGGCACAGGGAAGTTTTACATGGGACGGGAGATCGCCCAGGTCATGGGTCCAGGTGGCATCGAGTGGCTGGATCGGCGTGAGCGCGAACAAGAAGAACACCCTGCCCAGGTGCTCGATGCATTGGATCTTCGTCCTGGAGAGATTGTTGCGGACCTGGGCGCAGGGTCGGGCTATTTCACATTTCGAATGGCGCCAAAGGTTGGCGAAACGGGCAAGGTGTTGGCTGTCGAAATCCAGGAGACAATGCTCAATACCCTGAGGGCGCGTGCGTTAGCGCTGAAAGCGGCGAACGTGGAAGTCGTGCAAGGAACCGAGACTGATCCTCACTTGCCCGCAGGCGGTGTAGACCTTGTGCTGGTGGTGGATGTTTATCACGAGCTGGCTTATCCGTTTGAGGTGATGACGAAAGTTCGGGAAGCGCTGAAGCCAGGAGGACGCGTGGTCTTTGTGGAGTATCGCAAGGAAGATCCTGAAGTCCCGATCAAGGAAGTGCACAAAATGTCGGTGAAGCAGTTGGAGAAGGAAATGAATGCGGTGGGGTTAGTGCGCGTGCGTACGGTGGAGACCCTACCCTTGCAGCACATCGTCTTCTTCGAAAAGCGCAATTAGAGCACTTTCGGAATACACGTAACTTATTGAGCGCTGTGCAGGGCGGCTTTTTCTTGAGAAAAGAGCCACTTGAGTGCGTGGTTCCGGACTATTCTGCGAGCCGGGTCAATGGGACATGAACAAAGCGGATCGACTTGCGGTTCCATGTGTAGGTGATGTAAAGATCGCCGTCGCTGCCCTGGATCGTGGCGGGGTAGGAGTATTCCCCGGGCTGATCTTCGAGGGTGTCGAATATTTTGAAGTGCTCGCCATCCTTGCTGACAGCGAGGTTCAGGGGAGTGCGTCCCGTAGTGGTGTTGTTGAAGACCAGCACCACGCGGCCATCCTTGAGGGCTACTGCATCAATGCCAGAGTTGGGATTGGGGATATCGATTAAACGGGCCGCGGTCCATGTAACGCCATTGTCGAGTGAGTCGGCCACCGCAATCCGCGCGAAATCAGCCGTGGATCGCGCGTAGAAGCGAAGGTGCGTTCCTCCCAGCGAAACCACCGAAGGCTGGATGATGCCGCTGGTCTCGTTCCATTCCCGTGATCCTGGAATATGAGAGGGACTTGCGGCAGTCTGATCGCTCGCGCCCGGTTTGATTGCCCCGTCAGCAGGAACAATGGGCCCCGTTCTCGTCCAGGTCTTCCCATTGTCGGTGCTCCGCTCAATCCATGCCGCCCAGGAGTGATACGCCTCCGTTGAAGACCCGCTGACAATCGTGCCATCGGGCAGCACGAGCGGCTTGGCGCGGACAGGACCAATCAGCCCTGCAGGCAAGTGCTCGGGCGCCGACCAGGTTTTGCCCTCGTCGTCGCTGTATTTTCTAGCTGCCGTCCAGGTGCTCGGGCTGGGACCAAATTTGTAATAGAGCCACAGCCGCCCGTCTTTCGTGTGAAACAACACAGGGTTCCAACATGGGATTGCCGGCTCGCGTGCAAGCACCACCGGAGCCGACCAGCCAGGCGATTCCCCCTCACTGGCCCGCGAGCCCCATATCGCCACGTCCGGGTAGCCCTCCCCCGTGCCGCCGAACCACGCCGCCATCAGCATTCCTCCCTTTAACTCCACAATGGTTGAGGCATGGCTTGATGCGAACGGAACACTGCCGGGCTGGAAGATGAGTCCTCGAGGGGGTTCCTGCGCGTGGGTGCGGATGGCAAGGGCAAGCATCAAGATCAATGGGACGCGTCGAAGCACGGCAGCCTTTCTTGCTTGAGAATATCGCGTTCCTTCGCGTCTATAGTTGCCATAGTAGAACTGCTCACGCAAATGCAGGATGATCAGATTAGCCCGCGCGCACGAGAGGCCGCTGCGACGATGGAGCCAATTCCAGACAGCACCTATAAATGGTCCGTCGTCGGGATGCTTTGGCTCGTCTGCTTCTTCAACTATGCTGACCGCCAGGCCGTCTTTTCTGTCTTTCCTTTGATCAGCCGCCAGTTCTCGCTCACCGACGTGCAATTGGGCATCGTTGGCTCATCCTTCATGTGGATGTATGCCCTGTTCGGTCCGCTTGCCGGCTGGCTCTGCGACCGCTTTCCGCGCAAGACCCTTGTGCTGGGAGCGTTGCTCTTCTGGTCCATCGTCACGGGCGCCACAGCACTATCGCATAGCTACTGGCAACTTGTCCTTTGCCGCGCCCTCGGCGGACTGGGAGAGGCTTTCTACTTTCCAGCTTCTATGTCGCTGATCAGCGATTACCACCGCGATACCCGCTCGCGCGCCATGTCCATTCATCAATCCAGCGTCTACGTGGGGAGCATCGCGGGAGGCGCCGTTTCCGGCGCCGTTGGCCAGTACTATGGTTGGCGATCTAGCTTCATGCTGTTTGGTATTCTCGGTGTTCTTCTGGCTCTGTTGTTGTGGAGGCTGCTTCGCGAGCCGGCAAGGGGAATGTCCGATCAGCTCTGCAAACCTATTCAGCCTGTCCGAAAAGTCGAGCCTCTCCGATCGGCGAATCTTCTCAATGATCTGAAAGAACTTCTTACCAATCGAATTGTTGTTCTTCTCATCATCGTCTTCATGGCCGCAAATTTTGTTGCCGTCGTCTTCCTCACCTGGATGCCGACCTTTCTCTATCAGAAATTCCACATGAGCCTCTCGATGGCGGGGCTCAACGCAACCGTCTACATCCAGATCGCCTCGGTCTTGGGCGTCATATCGGGAGGGTTTCTGGCTGATTCAGTGGTCAAAAGGGGCGGGAAATGGCAGCGTGGTGGACGCATCTTCACCCAGTGCCTGGGCCTGCTTTGCGGAGTGCCATTTCTGTTCTTAACGGGCTGGACGACCTCGGTGTTCTATTTGATTCTTGCCATGATCGGGTTTGGCATTTTCAAAGGGATGTACGATGCGAATATCTTTGCGTCGCTCCATGATGTTGTGCCAGTTGAGCGGCGCGGCGTTGCTGTCGGAACCATGAATTCTCTAGCCTGGCTGGGTGGTGGAATGGCACCCATAGTGATAGCGCTGGCTGCTGGCCGCTACGGGATGAGTGCATGCATCAGCGCGACCGCGGGTATTTACCTGCTGATCGGCCTGCTGATGCTTCTGGGAGCGATGCGGCTTGCTCAAAAAGAACGGTTTGCTCGAAGAGCGGCAGGAGGCCAATGAGCAAGCCATTAGTTGATCGGATTCCTTTCGCCAAGATCTTGATTGGCCTGGCGATCTTACTTGCCGTTTCACTGGGTTTGTGCGCGCTGGGCCTCGCACTGATCTGGAATGGCAAGAGTGTGTCTCCGGGGATGGATCGTTTAATGAACGAGGCGGCGGGATACGACGTGCTGGCGATTGTTTATTCTGCCGGGGGTCTCCTGGTAACCGCGATTATATGGGTGGTGCTGACGGTGGTGAGCTCATTCGGTCGCAAAGGGTGATCGCCCGATGTTAGAGGGACGCAAAAAGGCCGGCAGATACGCCGGCCTTTTGATTCGAGTGTCAGCCCCGCTTATGCGGCGACGCTGGTTCCCCGATCCGCTTCGAGGCGCGGGGTACCGGGACGGGCATTCAGCAGCGGCAACGCCACCGCCAACACGTCTTCGATACGGTTGGCGTAGTGTATCTGGACGCCGGCGATCATCTCCGGCGTAAGGTCCTCTTCTACATCCTGGCGGTTCTCGGCGGGTAGAATGATGGTTTCCACTCCAGCCCGGCGCGCGGCCAGGAACTTCTCTTTGATGCCACCCACCGGCAACACATTGCCACTGAGCGTGATCTCACCGGTCATCGCGGTAAGCGGACGAACCGGCGTGTTGGTCAGCAGCGACGCAAGCACCGTGGCCATGGTGACGCCTGCCGAGGGGCCATCCTTGGGGATGGCTCCGGCCGGCACATGAATGTGGATGTCGATCTCCTTGTTGAAGTCCTCGCTCAGGCCCAGCTTGTCGGCGTTCGACCGCACCCAGGTCAGCGCAGCCTGCATGGATTCTTGCATCACTTCGCCGATCTGGCCGGTCATTCTGAAGCCGCCGCTGCCCTTCATCTTGTTGGCTTCGATGAAGAGGATGTCGCCGCCTGCCGGTGTCCAGGCCAGGCCAACGGCCACGCCGGGACGTTTGACGCGCTCGGCAACTTCGGTTTCGACGCGCACCTGAATGTTGCCCAGGAAGTCCTTGAGCACTTCGCGGGTGACGACAAGTTTTTCGGTCTTGCCCTCGACGACGCGGCGTGCCTGCTTGCGGGCGACGGTACCGATCACCTGCTCCAGTTTGCGCACTCCGGCTTCGCGCGTGTAGTGGCGCACGATGTGCCGTATTGCGGCCTCGGGATACTCGATCTGCTCTGGGGTAATTCCGTTCTCCTTGATCTGCCGCGGAACCAGGTAGCGGTTGGCGATGTGCACCTTTTCTTCTTCGCTGTATCCCTGCAGGGGAATCAATTCCATACGGTCGAGCAGGGGCGGCGGAACCGGATCGAGCATGTTGGCGGTGCAGATGAACAGCACCTTCGACAGGTCGAACGGCACGTCGAGGTAGTTGTCTCGGAACGTGTAGTTCTGCTCCGGGTCCAGCGTTTCGAGCAAAGCCGAGGCGGGGTCTCCACGGAAGTCGCGGCCCAGCTTGTCGACTTCGTCCAGCATGATCACCGGGTCGTTGGTTTCGGCGCGGCGAATACTCTGGATAATCTGTCCGGGCAAGGCTCCGATGTACGTACGCCGGTGCCCGCGAATCTCGGCCTCGTCGTGCATGCCGCCCAGCGAAATACGCTGGAATTTGCGGCCTAGTGCGCGTGCAATCGAGCGGCCCAGGCTGGTCTTGCCCACGCCGGGAGGCCCGACAAAGCACAGGATCGGCCCTTTCATGTCGGGCTTGAGCTCGAGCACGCTGAGGTAGTCCAGGATGCGGTCCTTGACCTTTTTCAGCTCGTAATGGTCCTCGTCGAGAATCTCCTTTGCCTTGTTGATGTCGATCTTGGAGCCGGAGCTCTTGGCCCACGGAAGGACTGCGAGCCACTCGATATAGTTGCGGGTAAGGGAGTAGTCGGCGGCCATCGGCGACATGCGCGACAGACGCGTCAGTTCTTTCAGAGCCTCTTTCTTAACGTCCTCCGGCATTCCGGCAGCTTCGATCTTCTGGCGCAATTCGTCGGTCTCGCGCTGGCCCTCGTCCTGCTCGCCGAGTTCCTTCTGGATGGCCTTCATTTGCTCGCGCAGGTAGTAGTCGCGCTGCGACTGCTGCACCTGGTCCTGCACTTCGCTCTGGATCTTGGTGCGCAGTTGCTGCACTTCGATCTCCTTGGCAAGGTGCTTGGTCAGTTGCTCGAGCCGGCCTGGAACAGACGGGGTCTCCAACAATCTCTGCTTGTCTTCGGTGGTGAGAAACGGCAGGGACGAAGCTACAAAGTCGACCAGGCGTCCGGGATCTTCGATGTTCGCGGCGATGGTGCGGAGCTCGTCGGAAAGTGTCGGCGATTCGGCCACGATCTGCTGGAACTGGCCAATGACGTTGCGCACCAGTGCTTCAGTGCCGGAAGTCGTTTCCGGCTCGATGTCAGCCAGGGTCTCGACCTCGGCCACCATGAAGGGCTCGGTCTGGACGTAGCGCAGAATGCGCACGCGCTCCACGCCCTCGGTAAAGACGAATCGGCTCTGGTTGGGCATCCGCACGATCTTGTGCACGGTAGCCAAAGTGCCTACGTCGTGGAGATCAGCGGGTTTGGGTGCGTCGAGCCGGGGATCCAGTTGGGCGGTCACCACGATGGAGCGCTCTTCGCCCAACGATTCGATCAACTGGATGGAGCTTTCGCGTCCAACTGTAAGCGGCAGAACAGCATGGGGAAATAAAACGGTGTCGCGGACGGGAAGAACGGACACGCGACGGGGTCCGGAAATTTGTTTCTCAGAAGGGTTAGGGGGAGGTGGATTTGACGTTTGGTTCACCATTGAGTGTCCTCTTATCAACTTTTCTTAATTAGACAACGCAGAAACCGAAAAGTTTCAGAAAGTCCGACTACCCTTCGCGTGTTGTTCTCCCCAGGATTCTCGGCCCTTTCCGCATGATCAAACAGTGGCGTTGTTTACACACCTGGATTGGAGTTCCCAGGCGCGCGGCAGCGCAGCTAACGCCCTGCCATGCACATACGGGCGTCGCGGCGGAGCTGCTTTGACCGGACTACGGGCCCGGCTGCTCCTGTTCTCTATCGGCTTAAGGACAAGGAAGGTGAGGGTCCGTCTGTTTCAAGTCAATCAGGATGGGGCGAGCCTTCGTCTTTCTTGATGGCGGATTCGATTCGATCCCAGAGATCTTCTTTAGGCTGCTGGATGGGAAGCAATTGACGCGCAGCTTCCGCAATTGTCTCCAAATCAGCCAACAAGGCACGGCAGCGGTCGCAGCTCTGCAGGTGTGGATGCATGGATGCATCCTCGCCGGAGCCGATCAGATCTGCCAACTGGGTTTGGAAGTCATGGCAGCTGAAGTTGTTGGGGTCCCCGGTCATTGCGGCCCTTCCCTTCGCAAAGATGTGCGCAGCGCATCGCGCAGCTTCAAACGTGCCTTGTGCAACTGCGATTTGCTGTTGCCGATGGAACAGTCAAGCATACTGGCAATTTCATTATGCTCATAGCCTTCGATGTCGTGCAGAACAAAGACCAGGCGGTAGCCAGCAGGCAGGTCGCCGACCGCCCGTTCCAGTGCAAGCCGGTCAATCGAGCCTGCCAGGGAGAGGTCGGGAGCGCCAAAACTGCGCCCCGGTCCGTCGTCGTACGACGGCTCCATTGCTTCATCCAGCGACATCAAGGGTAATCCCTTTTTGCGCAAATGCATTAAAACAACGTTGATGGCAAGGCGGTGGAGCCAGGTAGAGAAGGCGGAATCACCGCGAAAAGTTGCGATCTTCCGGTGCAGTTGAAGGAATGCCTCCTGGGTAAGATCTTCGGCCTCCGCGACGTTGCTTACCATGCGCAGACATAGGGAATAGATGCGTCTTTTGTTGAGCGAGTAAAGTTGGGCGAAGGCGCTATGATCGCCCGCCTGTGCGCGCGACAGCACATCTGCGTCAGACGACGGAGAGGGGGGCGTACCAGACGCGGCGGATTGGGGCTTGGCCGCACTGTCAGCCCGTTGGGCTGGCCCACGGGCTGAGGCGACCGGCACTTGCTTGGGGGAACTCGAACGTGGCATGCGCTTCCTTGTGAGGAGATGTGTTGCTCTGCTTGTCGGTAGTGCTGCGCCGAGCTTAGTTCCTCGCTAGTATAAGGTGAAGCGTAAAAATGAGGCGGGCTTGGGTCCAAACGACCGAAGCGGAGCCACCCGGATATATCATTTGATGCGGTTCTTGCTTGCGAGGTTGCGCTATTCCTACTGTTCTTAAGGAGATATAGGTTTGACGGCACGGCGGTCTGGGCAGCAGAGCAATCGATGCGGGTCAAGGGTTCTGCTGACGGGCTGTCTTCTCTTATTGAGCGGCGGGAATGTTGTTGGATGGACGCAGGGACGAAGCGCCGGAGACAGCGGCGGGAAGGCGGTCGCTGACACGCGTGGAGAAGAATCTCCATCGAACGCCGATCATGATGCTCTTGCCCAATGGGTCGGACTTCCGGTGCGGCGAATCGCATTTGAAGGAGTCACGGTCGAGCGTCTCGCTCCATTGTCCGACCATCTTGCCCAAGCCATCGGAGCTCCGTTGACCCAGGAGGATCTTGCCAAGAGCCTCCGGCAGTTATATGCGACGGGTCTGTATGAATCCATCGAAGTGGAGGGAATGCGCGATGGTGATGGAGTTGATCTGGTGTTCAAGGGAACGCCGCGCATGTTTATCGGAACCGTCACGGTGAACGGGGCCAAAGGCGCGACCATCAACGCCCAACTTGAACGGGCCAGCCGTCTGACGGCAGGAACACGTTTTTCGCAGGCAAAACTCGATCACGCGCTTGAATTGATGAAGCAAGCTCTGGCAGATAACGGGTTTCACGAGCCGACGATCACCCACAACCTTACTCCCCATCCGGATCAGCAACTGGTGGACATCCCGTTCCAGGTGACCTCGGGTCCGCAGGCCCGGGTAGGCGCGGTCGAGGTGACAGGCGATCCCGGAATGAGCACGGCCTCGTTTCGCCGTTACGCCCGTTTGAAAGCCGGTGAGCGGATGGACCACGACACCGTGAACCGCGCACTCTCCGGTGTGCTGAAGCACTATCAAAGGCAAGATCGCCTGGAAGCGGAGATCAAGCTTGAATCGCATGACTACCTGCCGAAGGCGCATAAAACCAACCTGCGCTTCTCGGCGAATCAAGGGCCGATCGTGAAGGTGCAAGTGGAGGGCGCCAGCATTGAACAGGACGACACGAAGCGCCTGGTTCCCATCTTTGAAGAAGGGAGCGTCGACGAGGACCTCCTCAATGAGGGCAATCGCAGGTTGCGCGACTACTTCCAGAGGAAAGGCTACTTTGATGCGAAAGTAGATCATCAGAGGCTGACGCCGCAGCCAAACGAAGTGGAGATCGTCTATACCGTAACCCTTGGCGAGCGGCGTCGCGTTGAACGCGTAACGGTGTCGGGAAATCACTACTTCGAATCGGCGACACTCAAGGACCTGCTGAGCGTTCATGACGCCGACCTGACGGACCATTCCGGAGTCTACAGCCAGGCACTTGTGACCGCGGATGTCAGCGCTCTGGAGACCGTCTATAAGAACAACGGCTTTCCCAAGGTTAAAGTAACCCCGATCGTCAGCACGGTGGAGACAGCGAAGGGCCGCGCGGCGACATCCCGATCAGCGGGGCTCGCGGTGGATTACCACATTGACGAAGGAGAGCAACAGCGAGTGGGAAGCGTGACGCTGGAAGGCAATGAGAACGTGGAGAACGCGAAGCTGATTCCCCTGTTGAATACAGCGCCGGGGCAATTGCTTTCGCAGCAGAACCTGGCCGGAGACAGGGACACGCTGAGGACCGACTATCTAAACATGGGCTTTGACCAGGCGCGCGTCGATGTCCAAGAACAGCCTGAAAAAACAGACCCCCAGAAAGCGGACGTAGTGTTTCTCATTACCGAGGGGCCTCAAATCTTCGTGCGCAGCGTGCTTGTGACAGGGTTGAACTACACCCGTCCGGACACGGTGGCCAAGGCAATTGCGCTGCATCCGGGCGAACCGCTGAACCAGACTGCCTTGTTGGAAACCCAGCGCAACCTCTACGACTTTGCCTTATTCAACGAAGTCAACACCGCGGTGCAGAATCCCAATGGCGAAGAAAGATCGGAAGAGCACACGTCTGAACTCCAGTCACTT
>OBLW0100004733.1_pt1 | contig 10330 bp, 7 predicted proteins | sample 1520161 | NCBI WGS metagenome assembly OBLW01 (sample SAMEA3539309, study PRJEB22396) | soil metagenome | biome: tundra; feature: field; material: soil | place: USA | collected 2010-05 | depth 0.15 m | reverse complement strand
CCCCGCATCGAGACCTAGAGTGTACGTTGTGGAGTTGGTGCAGGTGACCGTGATGGCGGACGTAGAGGTAGACGCTGCTGTGCTAATGTAAGTTCCGAATCCCATGGGGGTGGCGGAGACAATACAGGTAGCCTGTACCGTCGCGGTGACGCCCATAGTGGCTGTGGTACTCGACGCGACGGCCGATGTGGAAGCTGCTCCCAGCGCTAGGACTCCAAAAATGGGGGCGAGCAGTGTGGACTTGATAGCATTTGAGAGTTTCATAGAATAATGACTCCTGATACATCGCAAGTTGAGGGTTAAAGCGACGGCCGTCTGACAAGCAGTCAAACAGGATCAGTGTTGGCTGAATCGGGCAATTCTGATTCAGAGTTTTTGCGTTAACTTGCACAGCTCTGGAATCATTTGCCGCCGAGTTCTGAAAACGGTTTCCTTGCGCTTGTCACGCACGGCGCAAGTTCAACGATGAACTGTCATGCATCGAAAGTTTCTCTACTTGGTTCGTAAACTCGCAGTTCGCCGTTGTTTGATATTTAGACAGTAGTACCGTTGAACGTTGATTCCAATCCTACTTTGGAACTATTTATCCTACTCAAACATGTAGCTTGGGTGTACACAAATGGATTAAAGAGAGGTTACCTTTGTGCCATCTCATATCGCCCGCGAACTCTGCTGGAAGGTGACTGAGTTGAGAGGAAGGCTTCGATTCTTCCAGCTTCCACTGCTATGGCGCCGCTGGGCGCTGCCGATCAATAGATAACAGTGACGGTAATCCAATCAATATGGGAGTTGGTCAAATTGAAGTGTGTCTCCGCAGCCGGGTTCAGGATGGTGAGCCGTTTGGAGGAGCCGCAGTCCGCCCGGGCAACGGTCTCTGGCCCCACTGCTTCGTCCCGTTTGAAGTCCCCTTTGAAAGTTGAGATGAGCGCACAGCTCTCAGAGTCCGAGCCTGGACCGATCAAAATTCGGGCGGTTCCCATTGCGCCGGTCGCTCTGCCCTTCTCAATCCGAACAACGTGCGGCGTAGTGTTGTCGCAGGTGACTGAGACGGCGTCGGCGGCGTTCTCCATCGCAGCTGTATAAGTTCTGAATCCCGTGACGGCTGCAGAAGCCACGCAGCTGGCCTGAACCGTCGCGGAGACACCAAATGAGATGCTGGCAGTGGTCGCATCTGCGGGTCTGGAGGTTTGACTGAACGCCAGGAAAGCCATTGTGAAGACCGGCAATGCAGATTTCATGGACTTGCTCTTCTCATGCTTCGGAATGACACGCTGGGTAAACTGCCTTCAAGAATCCACTACGAGCCGCAGTTATCGGCCAGAATGGTTCACCCTCTTCATCGGCAAGTTGCGTGCCAAACTTTAACTGTTTAAATTCAATAACTTGAGATACTGGTACCTGGAGAATGCGCAACTTCTTGCGCACTTGTTGGCCCAAGGGGTTTTTCGTTTGGTCAAATCTGGCCGAAGTAGCTCCAATTGGGGAATGGGAGGGGTGGAAAAGTGCAAACCGATCAAGCCTGGCGGGAATTGCTGACCATCCTTTTCCAAATGGAGGGATTGCGGTTGTTTTGTACCTTCTTACAGAGTTCCATGCCGATTGTCAGTGGATGATGTGCAGATCTGTAGCTGGACCGTTTTGAACTTGCATTTCCAAAAGCCGCCGCAGTTCTTGATGCTCGAGCGCGCTTCCGGCAGAGAGGTCAGGCTCGAGCGCAATCCAGGACAGCGAGATCTCCGGGTTGTAGCACAAGAGTTCTAAAATCGTCCTCTAGCGCCGACCATTCTTTCTCTCACAATCTAAAAGACTTAAGCGGCTTTCTTCGCTTCGTCTTTTTCCTCCATTTTCGGTACATTCGGTACAACTGAAGGTAGTTTGAAACCGAAACCGGCCTTTTCAGCCCACTCCCTGCGGAATTTCACATCCTCTTTGATCTTGTCGTACAGATCGGACATGCTCTCGTCTGCGTGCCCCATCCAGAACTTCTGAAGACCCTCGGGGCATTCCGTGCGGTTCCGAAGATGTGTATTCCGGAAACGTCTGAATGCGTGATTGCCCGCCTTGCTGGTGCCGGTGAACGGGTTGATGAACCCCAATTGCTTCAGCGCCGGGTGAAGGTGCCGGCGAAGGATGCAGGATGACCCGAGCGGCTTTCCATTCCGTGTGCGGAACAGGAAACCGGACTTGCGTTCGCCTGCATAATTCTTGAGTATTGCTGCCACCTCTGGATGAAGGTCGACCTTGCGAAGAGCGCTCATTGTTTTGAGTCTCCCCTCAACTTTGCAGTGGCGTACCTTCTGCTCAATGCTGATGGTCATGAAGTCCGGAGAGATGTGCTTGTCAATCTCAAGACCAAGCGCCTCCCCAATCCTCAGGCCAGCGGCACCGCACAAAATGAACACCATCCGTTCACGTTCCTTCTTCCAGGTTGCCAGACCCGACATGACCTCGGGCGAGAAGCAGGGAGTGTTCTGCTTTGCCTTCTCGACTATGGGCATATCCATGAATTCGTGGTTCCACTTTCTCGGGTGGATTTCCTCTCCTTCCTTGTCTACTGCAGATGCCACGACCATCTTGACTACTTGGGCATAGTTGTCGATCGTTTTCGGAGATAATCCACCTTTCGACATCGTTGCAACGATGCCCTTCAGGGCCGCGTTGTTGATTTCGGAAAGAGGCAATTCTCCGATCTGTGGATTCAACCAATTGCGCAAGCAGCCTTCCCACAATTCGAGCGTTGAAACTGCAACAGGCTTACGCTTTCGGATTCCTACTTGTTCAAACCTGAACATAGCCTGTTCCCGGAATGTGATGCCACTTTCCAGTTTCACTACTTTGTTGAAGTACTCCTCGGTGTCCGCGCCGCTCCCGGTTATAATCTCCCGAGCACGGCGTCCACGTGCAGATCTCGACAAGACTCCGGGGCCAGAGACAGGGCAAATCCTCGCTCGTTTGTGAACCCGCTTCTCTTGACCTGCTACGTCCATCCACCAACGTACAACCCACCATTTGCCACTCTCTTCGATGTGGCCTGATTGACCAGTTCTGCGTGACATGCTTTTTCCTGTCCGCTTTGCTGGTGTCGCTGGATAGACGTTAGGCGGTTTGGAAACTAGATGCAACTTCCTGGTGGTGGGTTCCGTGTGGGGTTGTGGCTCGAGGCTACGGAGCTGATTGTTGCTTGATTCGCACTGTCCCCCCTGTACGACGGTGAGCTGGTCTTGAATTCGGATCGCAGACCCGCTCAGCCGAGCCACTTTCTCGCCGAGATCAGTACGGATTGTGTTGGGGTTGGTCATGGGATTCGGGGAAAGCGCGATGAAATGATCGGACGGATTGATCTGCTTCGTTTGGAAGAGAGATCGTGAAAGCTGGTGGGCCGGAGATGAGGTTCGAGCGGGTAGTCTCCTTATCAAACTAGTGGGCGCCACCGGCGCTCATACCAGCGCCCCCAAGACTCTCCTTGTACACCTGCTTTGCGAAGCTTGCGGTTGATTTGCGTTCCTCTGCCCCGCGGTGGCTTTAAAGCCTCGTCAACCCTTTTGTCACGCACCTACGCGCTGTTTGAGCGAATTTGCCGCAGAGGATTATGGTTGTCACGCTGCGATGGCCATCGATCCTGGGAAGGGAGCGGCGATCTTCCCTGCGCTTAAGGTGGCGGAGCCGCACCGGAGGTCCAGCTCGCCGTGCGTGAGCTCAATTGCCCTTTGACGAACCGGCGCATCTGGTATCCCATGAAAAACCCACAGCGCGAAGCGCTGCGCGAGACCAGCATCGGGGTCAACTTCCTCAGGCCGGGGTCTAGCCAATATGGACTGGACATCTATTTGGTCGGTCGACAGGGCAGCAGCGTGTTCGAGTTGATGAAACAGTCCGGCCCGTTCCAAATATGAGAGGTGTAACCGCGCATTCTCGATGAGCCGGCCCTGATCTGCACTCGTTACCTGCTGCTCTTCGATCCAATTCAAGATGGATTTACTTTCCTGAAGTGCTGTTCTCTCGCGCGCGAATGCAATTTCCTCATGGTTCATGGCCGTGCTACGAGCTCCATGCGCTTTGGCACGCTGCACAAGGGCACGTGTGCTCAGTACACCCTGCCGAGCAAGCTCGCGGTCTTCAATAGAAGCCTGCGCTGCTTGCAACAGATGCGCCAGCAACGATGGCGAACAATTCAGAACCGCCGCGAGTTCACAAAGGCTGACACCCAATCGGCGGATGAGCTCGATTTCTTGCGCGCGATCAAGATCGACGAGTGTGAACCACCGTGTTCGGAGGTCCGCGATGGCAAGAGTGGTATCGGTCATACCTTGCTCCCCGGCTTGACTCTGTGTTCTGCCCTAAATGCCATCAGCGCGCTCAGTTCATAGCGAACGACACCGTTCTGACCGTATTGGATATAGTCCGGTCCCTGATCCCGCTGACGCCACTTCTTGAGGCACTCATCGGTTCTGCCGAGGATTCTTCCGGCGGCGAAGGCGTCAAAGACCGGGTTGTCGTCAATGACAATCAGCGGGTCCTTCGGCTCAAGACGCATGTATCTTTCTGGGATCTCGGTTACCCTTGGTGGCGTGGAGTCAGTCAGCGAGGACGACTTCGTCGGTGCGGCGAAGGCTGATGTTGACATCGCGAATGCAGATTGAGATGTTGCGGAAGGGTTCGTGCGCGGATACCCGGGTAGCGGAATCGCCTTATGAGCATGGCACGTTATGCAACTCAATTCGCGTTCATGCCAGGTAACCGTTTCATTCCTCAAGAGCAAACTCGTCGTTTCCGGGCTTTCCACAGCGCAGCCGGATTTCAACAAGAAGTAACCTTGCCTCAGCCGCGTGACAGCGGATACGCCTCGCGAATCAGCCATCACAAACTTCTGAATGCACCGCGTGCTTCAGCGGCAACGCGTGGCTCACTGTCGAGTCGGAGTCTTGTCGCGATAGAGACCAAGGCGCGTTCTGAGACTCGCCGCTAGGGTGGAATTGCCTTGTTGCGTCGCCAGTTCGACCGCTTGCAGTTCCAACTCGATTGCCTTGTCGAAGCGGCCGTTCTCCGCGTAGACGGCGGCGAGTGTGCCCAAAAGCGCCGGCTCGCGGGCCGAGGTTAGCGCGACAGCGTGCTCGGCCAACGGCAGCGCCACATTGCCATTGCGAAGTGTCTCGTCGTGCGAAGTGGCGAGCACCCATGCAAAATCGTTCAACACTTGCAGGTTGTCGGGGTCCTTGCTCAGCGCCTGTCTCCAGTACGCAAGCCCCTCCACGCCACGGCCGTTCATCACCAGCGCCTTGCCCAGGTAGTAGCGCGCGTCCACCGCGTCGGGTGAGAGCGCCAGCGCCCTCTCGAAATGTGGAACTGCATCCCCAAGCTGGCCCCTCTTTGCCAGGGCAATGCCTAGGTTGGTGTGGAATTCGGCACTCTCCGGGCCGAGATCCAGCGCCTTCTGAAAATGAGGGATCGCTTCATCTACGCTGCCTTTCGCCATCAGCGCGTGACCCAAGTTGTATTCTGCCTCCGCTCTGGCTGGCTCAAGTTCAATTGTCCTTCTAAACTCCGCGATGGCTTCGTCTAAATCTCCCTTCGTGGCAAGAGCCAACCCCAGATTGTTGTAGGCCGGTGCATGCCCGGGATCGATTGTGATGGCCTTGCGATACTCTTCTACCGCGTCGTCGGTCTTTCCCTCCGCGGCATAGACGGAGCCGAGATTGTTATGAGCCTCGGCAAAATCGGGATTGTCTTCGATCGCGGCTTTGAATTCCTTCTCAGCTGCAGGAATGGAATGCTCCCCCAGCAGCGCGGAGCCCAGGTTGTTGTGTGCCTCGGCATACCCCGGCCTGTCTTCGAGCGCCAAGTGAAACTGCTCAATCGATTCGTTCGCGTTTCCTGCCTGGCCAAGTGCTGTGCCCAGTCCGTTATGCGCCTCTGCGCTGTGCGGGTCCAGGCGAAGAGCCTCGCGATACTGCGCGATTCCATCGTCCACCTTGCCCGTAATAAACATCGTCTGCCCCAGCCCATAGTGAGCGCCCGGGTCGTCGGGTTCCATGGCAATGGCCTTTTTCCACTGCACGGTCGCTGCCTCGTACTGGCCCTTCCCGGTCAGGTCGGCGGCGATATCGATTTGCTTGTAAAGGTCCACCGCTGGCGTGTCGATGTGCTCGATTCCGCTCGGACTCATGTTGACGAACTCCGGAATGTTCACGGCTCGATTCGCGGCCGTCGAGTTTTCAATCAGGATCGCCGGCGAGTCAATGCCGTTTTCGTCGATGTGCGTCAAGAACATCTGCGTGTACGGCGTACGGCTCTTGGACGAGAAGACCATCCAGCGCCCGTTCGGCGAAAAGCTGTGCCAAGAGTTCATCAGCGACGTGTTGCAATTCATCAGCCGCGCTTTTCCGCCAGCAGCGGGAACAATGTACAGTTTGCCGTCAGGCCGCATCAGTTGGCCATTGTGCGCTTGCACAAATACCATCCACTTGCCGTCCGGAGATATCTTGGCAAAGCTGTTGCTCATCCCGTTCTGTGACGCGCCTGGAATCGGCTCAGCCTTCCCGCCGCGGCCGCCGTTAAATGGAATTCGATAGAGATCGTATTGAATTTGCACCTCGGACGGGTCGTTCGCGTAGGTGGCCAGTTTGCCATCCGCCGGATTCGGGTCCTTCGCTTCCGCGCGCGCAAACACAAGATACTTACCGTCCGGACTCCACACAGCGCTTGCCTGCACCAGATTCGGATCGTCAGCCCCGGGCAGCGGCTGCATTTTCCCGGTCTCCCGGCCATACCATGCCAGGATTCCGCGCGTAGGGTAGAAAACCTGCAGAAACCTATAATCGAGGAAGTTGGCGATGTAGTAAAACTGCCAGCCCTTGGTGCCCGGCGGCTTGATCGTCGTCGCCACGTACCGGCCGTCCGGTGAAACCTGCGACATGAACCCCAGACGCGACTGCGAATCCATCTCGCCGGTAAACTTCGCCCATGAGATCATATCCTGCGTGCGCACCGTCATCTTTTGCGCCACGGGCACCAGCGCGTACAGCCCCTTGTTGTTCTGCGGACCGTCCATGTCCAGTCCCAGCGTCTTGCCGTCGCGGCTGAACGAGTGGCAGTTGGCGCACGAATGCAGGTCCGTCATCACTACATGGCTTGAGGGCTCCGCAAGATTGCGCACGCGCCACTCGATCAATGGAACCGCGCTGGGAGCCAGCGGCTTGATCACGCCCTTCTCCGTTGCCGATGGCATCAGCGGCACATCCCGATAGAAGATCGGCGCTCCCACAGGGTCGCGCGAAACGGAAAGCTGCATGACCCCGCGCGAAAGCGCTTCTCCCGCATTCGCTTCCGCATAGCCGCTAATGCTGATCGTGGCAGCATGATCCACAGCGTGCTCGCGGATGGCCGCCCATGTTGCCGCGTCGGGCTTCCATGTATGCGCGGCCGCCTGTTCAGCCGTCAAGGTTGGCAACTTGTTATTGGACGAGATGCACCGTGAATCGATCTCACCGATCTTTAACCCTTCGCCCTTCGATATCAGATGCAGCGGCGCAGAACCGTGGCCAAACAAAACATCGATCTGCCAGCGGACGGCGCCCTCCGCGGGATCCCGCCACTGAAATGTAGGGGCCTCCATATCGAGAGGGAAGGCCGAATTATTGAGTGGATAATCGACAGTGATCACGGCGGGAGAATTCGTCGCACCGGCAACGATCTTGTCGAGCCCGGTGAACCACACAGCACAAACAATCAAACAGGCCACGATGGCAATGGCGGATGCGCGGGCTGAACGGCTTGAACCGCTCGCGCCCGCACTCAGAAATCTCTCGCCGGCCGTTGAACGACAGCTTGCCTCTTGCGACAGATCGCGGCACTCATCCGCAAGACTCATTGAGCGAACCTCGCTTTTCTAAGCTTGGCCGATCAGATGAACCATCGAAGCACAGAGCCCTGCTCACAGGCCAAGTGTACTCCGGCACAATCCCCTCGGTCTGCAGTGCACTGCTCTTTCATTCACCCCTGTCCTCGGATTCTGGTCTGAACTTTCTCCAAACTGCAAACCAGAAACTATGATCATGATCGGCAACTCCGCAGTGTTCTTCTTATTGCGCCCAGACTCGAAGCAAAAGCGTTCCGTGCGATGGAATTGTTGCCGTATATGAGTCCTTGATGAGCTGCACTTCTTGATGGCTCCACAAATCTCGTGCCTTCGCAATCGGGTGGGCAAGATGCAGATCGGATGTATGGACCGTAGCCTGTGCCGTTGCGGGGCCAAGATTGACAACGCCCACAGCCGCGCCGCCGTCGGCCAGCGGCTTGATCCAGGTCTCGAGATCCCCATTCTTGACGGGTGATGCCTGCTTGCCGAGCCGGTCCTGATCGATGGCGATAACTTCGCTGTTCATCAGGATCGATTTTGTCACCGGCGACATGCTGCGTATGTCGTTGCCGGCCAGCAAAGGCGCGGCTGTGAGAGCCCACAGGCTCATGTGTGTCCGATACTCATCGTCGGTCATGTGTCCATTGCCGATCTCAAGCATGTCGGGATCGTTCCAGTGTCCGGGGCCGGCGTAGGAAGCCGTGGGCACCTGCTTTTCGATGTTTGACATCATGCTATCCCACGTATCACGGATGTCGCCGGTGGTGCGCCACACGTTACCGCTGACGTCGGCTCCCCATTTTTCCACGCTGCCCATGCCGTATTCGCACAGGCTGTAGATAATCGGCCGGCCAGTCGCGGCTAGCGCGTCTCCCATTTTCTGGTAGACGGGTTGCAGTGCATCGTTCTTGTAGATCGCGCCCGCGCTGCACCAGTCGTACTTCAAGTAATCGATGCCCCAGGAAGCCCACATCTTCGCATCCTGCGCTTCGTGACCGTAGCTGGCTGGATAGCTGGCGCAGGTGCGTGGACCAGGTGAGGAGTAGATCCCGAGTTTGAGTCCTTTGGAGTGCACATAGTCGGCAAGGGCCTTCATGTCGGGAAACTTATGGTTCGTCTCCAGGTTGCCTTGCGCATCCCGCAAGCCTTCCCATGTGTCGTCAATATTCACATAGATGTAGCCTGCGTCGCGCATGCCGCTCGACACCATCGCGTCGGCCATGGTGCGCACGGTCTTATCGTCAACCTTTTCGGCAAACAGATTCCAGCTGTTCCATCCCATGGGCGGCGTCGTTGCAAGGCCGTTGGACTTCACTTTGTGCAGCGCCGGAGGCTCAATGTAAGCTGGGCGGGGAATCTCGTCGGCCGCGGTAGCCTTATGGGCGACAATCCGATCTCCCCACTGTGACGCGAGCAGCTCGCCGTTTACCAGGTCTCCGATCACGAAAGGCTTGGGATCGTTCCAACCCACGCCCCACAGTTCAAAGTGTGCGCCGGCTACCTTGCCGGTCACCTCATTGATAAAGCCAAGCGATTGCATTGTGCCGCTCAGCTTGTCGCCGTCCTGCTTGAGATCGAGGATAACCTTCTGCACTTCGCCGTTTGCCAGAGGACTGCCGGTAGCTGCCCAGCGGCCGGCCAAACTCTGCCCGTACGCGGGCGCTGCGAGCAAAGCAAGACAAAGTAACAGCCCAGCAATGCCATGCAACGACATTGCCGCCCTGATGTTCCTGCATTTCATTTCGTGATTCATCTTTCTTCTCCGTTCTCGATTGAATTTACTCGCTGCTCGAGCCTTATTGAACGTTGTCGGATCCGGTATCGCGGCGAATCTCGATGGTGCGCATCATCTCGCGGTCGCGCTGCTCCTTTTTGTCCTTGATTTCATCGAAGCGCTTGGATTGCCGATCGCGCCGTTCGTCACCGGTGCGCGCATAGAGCTGGAGCAATCCGAAGTTAGCCGCATAGTTGTCGGGATCGAGTCGAATGGCGCGCTCAAAGCACGGAGTGGCTTCGGAATAGTCGCGATTAGCCAGGGAGACCTGTCCCAGCTCCGCCAGTACATCCGCTGAATCCGGACGCATTGTCAGCGATTGTTTGAACTCACGAGTTGCCTCATCAAGATGGCCCTCCTGGCGGGCGATCCGGCCCAGATAGAAGTGCGCATCGGCTGCGGTGGCCATGCTTTGGACAGCTTGCTTCAGCCAATTAAGCGCGGAGTCGTAATCCTTGGCGCGAAAGTACGCTACGCCGAGTGCGAGAATTCCAGCCGCGTCCAGAGGTCGAAGACTGTGAAATTTGTTCAGATAGGGGAGGGCTTCACTCGGGTCGTTTCCCATTGACGCAATCATTCCCAACTCGTAGTTGTAGGTGGGATTGCCGGGGGCTATCTTCACAGCTTCAGCGATCGCTTTGCGGCTCTCTCCATAGAGGTCCATCTTGAGACAGATCACGCCGAACTCGTAGGCCAGGCTC
>OBLW0100004732.1_pt1 | contig 10331 bp, 1 predicted proteins | sample 1520161 | NCBI WGS metagenome assembly OBLW01 (sample SAMEA3539309, study PRJEB22396) | soil metagenome | biome: tundra; feature: field; material: soil | place: USA | collected 2010-05 | depth 0.15 m | reverse complement strand
CTGCTTGGCCGTCGCACCTCCACGGCCTCTACCAACGTAAAGGGATGGTGTCTATCCAAAATATCAATTCCCAGAACTTGCGTCGCTAAATTTCCACCTAACTTTTCCTTCGTCTAAATGCTCGCCAACTTTTTGGAACACCTTTTCCGCTTCTTCTGGAGTCAGGAACGTGCCAGTGTCATTCCATTTAAGAGGAGTCTGACGGTAAATCAGTCTGTCAATCCCGGTGCTGCCAGACATAAGTTCACCGCTGACTGTGACCCAACGTCCATTTTCATAATACCTGAAATCGTCTCTTTGATAACACCGAACAACTGGAGATGAAAAGCTCTGCTGCACAGCCCGCTTCTCTGAATGAGAAGCCAGCCAAAACAAAGGTTGGAAAAACCAATGAGTAACATTCCAAATGACTTTTCGGATTGCCATAACATTCACCAAGTTAACACCTGAATTCCTCTAGCGGCCAGCACTGGGGCTTCAACACTGCCCAACGTTGTTGCAGCAGTGCCACCACCTTCACCGAGCACGACAATGGCTTCCGAGCCAGTAGTGTTTGCATAAAACCATGATGCTACACGCCACACCGTCTGATTTTGGACTCCTAGCCCATTCAACAACTCGCCTCCAGCCGTATCAAAGATCGTGGATCCTTCACCAGCTTCAGCAAGAGCCAACGCAGCGTTTTTAGCTCCCATCCCCGAATAAAAAATGCTTGTGCCTTCTTCGGGAGCGAAAGCAGCCGCACCAAGTCCTAACGCACCTTCTACAACGCCAGTTGCTGTTCCAACCCCCCTACTCCATTTATTCCAAGAATCGCACGGGTCGTAAAGCCCCGCGTTAGCAAGCGGATTCCCAAACGGATTGATGCCGTCCAAAAATGCCGCATCCGATTGGCTGGCGGCCAGCAAACTATATCCAGTCGAAGCATCAAATGGATTTAGCGAGTTCCATATCGAAGTTCCTGCACCGGTTGGCACACCATAGGTCATTGGACTCCAAAGATTCCACAATCCAAGTGGGTCTATGGCGTTAATAGGATTGTTGTGAACGTAGCCATAGAGATTCAACCCACCCGCTTCCTGAATGGGGTCCCGATTTGGCCATCTTCCCAAATCGGGATCATAGGCGCGGTAAAGCGTCAGGTTCAATCCGCTGGGAGCATGATTATACATTCCCGCGTAACCAAATTCTGCCGTGAAGCTGCCTGCGATGACCATCATGCGACCGTAGGGGTCGTAGTCGTACCTCGCTTGCATCGCTCCCACCGTATTCATCACTTCCCTTACCGAACCAAGATGGTCGCGCGTGAAAAAGTAATTTACGCCGGAGATTTGTTCGCCTTCACCAAAGAACCGTTTCGTCACTGTCGCTCCCGTCGGGTCACGCTGTTCGCAAAGTTCTGTGCCGCACCACACAAACTTATTGGTCGCATAGGGCACGCCATTGGTCAACTCAATGATTTGAACCCTGCGCCCCAGGCCGTCATAAGTGAACTGACTTTGATTCGTCGGCCCGGTGATGGACACCATTCGATTGGCAGCATCCCACTGATAGCTGTTCGTGCTGGTGGCCGTTACTACCGAAGTTTCATTGCCGTTCAGGTCGTAACTGATCGTCTTGGCCACGCCATTGTTCGTCACGACGAGTTGATATTTGTTGGTCGCTGAGTTACCGCTGTAATCTGCCGCGATAACAGGAACCACATTCGTTCCCAATCCAACATTTGCGTAGCCCGTAAAGTTGGTCGTCGCATGGTTCACCGTCGCCGCGTTGCCGCCCACGGTCACCGTCGCCTGCTTGCTAACTCTGCCCGCAAATTGCATCGCGCCGCTGCCGCCAACCCGGTTGGTGATCTGATTCACGTTGTTGTAACTTGATTGACTGACGGCCACCGGCCCGTTCGTACCGGAACCAATCTGTTCACTAGTCCGATTGCCCGCTAGATCGTAGCCATACGCATATTGTTTCAACACCGTAGCACCAACGCCCGTGCTATTCAACACCGCGCTCAATAACTGTTTGCCCGCATCATATTGATAGGTGTAGGCCGTCGACGTCCCGGCATCCGCCTGCTGCGTCCAGTTCGTGATTTGTCCCTCTGGATCGTAGCCGTAATCAAATTTCGAGAGCGTCGCGCCATTGGTGTTTTGGTTCCAAATCTCCTGAAGCCGCTCGTCGTTGGTGGTGCTCAAATAGCTGAACACCGTCTTCTGCCCATTCGGGTAGAAATTTGTGCTGATCTCAAACGTCGTTCCGACGTAGGTGTTCGTGAAACTGCCCAGCGCATTCGTTACCATCGTCACGCGACCCAGGGCGTCGTAGGTGACCTGCTGCGCCACACCGTTGATGGCGCGGTTGGTCACCCGGCCCAGTGCATCGTAATTGTAGGCGATCGTGTCATTAGCAAACGGCCCGTCCACGCTGGCCAGTTTGCCAGCGCCCAACTGGCCGTTGGTCACCGCGTAATAACTATACGTGGTCGTCCCAACGCCGTCGGTCATCGTCAGCAGACGGTTATAATTCGTGTCATAGATAAAGGCGACCGAAGGCGTGGCCACGGCATTGGTGTAGCTGACCTGTTTGAGGTTGTTGTCAATGAAGTATTGATATTGCGTAGTCTGGCTTTTGGCATCCGTGACGGATTTCAAGCGGCTAGTGTTGGTCTCGTAGGCGTAATTGATCTGCGTAGTGTCGGAATAAACCTTGGTTTGTACGCGGCCCTGCAAATCACGAATCCACGAAGTCACATTTCCCATCGGGTCGGTAATACTTTCCAGGCTGCCACAACCGCACCAACTGAATTGAACATGTCGGCCGACATTGTCATAAGTATCCGTCAAATGTCGCAACGGGTCATAAGTCATGGATGTCCAGTGGCCATTCCGATCCCGCGTCAGCACCGGGTCAAGATAGTTATAGACAATCTGTTGATACGTTCCGTCGGGATAGAAAATATTGGTGGGCCGGTCGGCGGCATCGTAGCTGGTAGTGATGGTATAACCTTTGGAATCGGTCACCGTCCGCACCCGGCCATAGCCATCGAAGGAAAAGGAGGTTGTGGACCCGGGCAGCGAACCCAGGATGTTGGTCAAGTAACCGTTCGTATCGTAGGACAGCGTAAACGTCTGGTTCAGGGCGTTGGTCAGCGCGGTCAACTGGCCATAGGTGTTGTAACCAAAGAAATTCGTCTGGCCAGCGGCATCCACGGCGGTCAACGGCAGATGTTGGGCATTGTAAGTAAACTGGCCCAATATGTTGGTGGCCCCTGCCGCAATTTGTGCCACGCTCATTAAGTCAATCTGATTGGTGGCATAAATGAGGAAGGTCACCCGGTTGGTCGGGTCGGTCGCCTGAATCACTTTGCCAATAGCATTATATTGAAACCGATTGATCTGGCTGCTGCCATCGTCCAGTACGCGGGCAACGACACTGGGTTGGGCGATTGTCCCTTCCTGATCCGTCCGCGCCTGGCCTGGGTAGTTGTTCCACACCCGCGCAATTTCAAGCGGCTGTTTGGTGCTCTCGACAGTGCTGCTCATGGTGCTAAGGTTTGCCGCTGATCGCAGCCACACATATTGCCTTGCCTTCGTATAATCCAGTATGCCATTCATGGCCTGCATCGTATTCTTGTCCCAGAAAAAGCTCATGCGGGCATTCAATTCTGAATTCAGTCCGGATGCAATCAGCCCGCTCGGAACTAAATTGGCCGGGTCACTGGCCGGTATACCTGACGCACCTTCACTAAATTCATAGCGTTCCTGCGCGCCCAGTGGGTCGGTCACTAGAATCCGTCGCCCGTTAAAATCGTTGATGTTTATGAAATTATTAGTAATGGCAGTCGTGCCATAAGGAGTGGTCAGCGTGCTGATGAAATCTGCTTCATTGGTGTTCCCATACGTGAAAGCCGAGGATATTCCTATGGTATCCGTGATGTTTGTCAACTGACCCGAACTATTGTATTTGAAGGTGGCGAAACGCCCAAATGGGTCTGTTACCTTGGTGATTTTATAAATGTCACCGGTCAGTCCATAAGACAGTGTCGTCACCTGGCCAATGGCATCGGTTACTGACACCAGCCGATTAGTGGAATCATAGGTGAGCGTCAGTGCGTTGCCCGTTGGATCTTGTCGTTTGGTAAGAAAAACCCGGCGCGGGCCATTGGTGCTGTCAGGCTGGGAATAAAATTCCAGCGAACCGTCTGGATAAAGACATTGATAACTGCTGCCGGAGGTTTTCGTCAACTGCCCCTGCCTTTTCTGTTCGACGGCATACGTATTGTTGCTCGAAACAAAACCCGTAAATGTCAACGCATTACCATCATTAAGCACCATATTTACGTTCGCAGCCGGCTGGGTCGTGTTATCAGCAATGTATTGTGACCATGAAAACAGCCATTGGTTACCCAGATTGGAACGCGAGAATGGGCCGCTTTGATAAACGGTCCGTTCGGCATACGTGACTCCGAACCCAACTTTTGGGCCGCGCGGCGGCAGATAGGACAATGGCTCGTCGAATAGCGTCAAGCTGATCGCCATCAGCCCGACATCATATATTGCCATGCCATCACATTTTTTCCGAGGAGGCGTTGGTGAATTTGGATCGCGAACGGTCGGCCAGCTTCGGCCAAACACTGTTTCGCCCTCGGCCTTGGTCACGGCTGACCAGCCTGGTGGCAATGGGCCATCTGGAATCAGAAAATAACCGTCCGCTTCTTCATCCACTATTCTCGGGCTGGCCCATCCTTGCGCGAATGTCGGGTCTTCAATCATGTAATGTCCGTCTTGTATTTTTATCAGGGCTGAAAAATGCCCCAGTTTCCAGTGAACCATCGCTGGCAGCGGAATTTCCGCGCCGGGCTGCCGTCTGCCCATCTGGTATTTCAACCCCATTTTTTGCGCCAGCAGCCAATTTTGATAGAGGGAGGTGCCGTTGGTCGTGGATTCGGCACTGATAATTTCCGGATGGATTGGGATTCTTGGCTCAAGCGCATTCTGGATGCGTGACAATGAATAAGGCCCGCATTTGAAGGTCTTTTGGGGAGAATGTTCCATCTGCCATAGGGCATCGCTGGCATCAGATATTTTTACGGCCGCAGCCCCATGCAACGCCCGCCCCTCCAACTGCTGCAAAAGCACCTTTAAATCTTGCATTCGGCCGAGCGTGACTAAAAAAGATGACCACTCGCCCACGGCCTGATCCACCACCTGCCGGCCGTCCAAATCAGTGACATCCTTGCCGGATGTCCAAACCTGCTGCCATTCCGCCAAAGCCTTTGAAAACTGGCTCGTCCGCCGATAGTGCGCCGCCAGCTCGGCAGACAAGGAGAGGTAGCGGGGAGAATCGGGGTGCGTTTGAAGGAAATTCTCAATGGCACCTGCGTCATCCGGATCCGTCCGGTTGCGATAACTCAATAAAGTTTGGGCAAGTTCATTGTTGTCAGTGGATGTTGTTTTGCCAATCGCCACAATCGGCTCCGAAAACACGCGTGAGCGATAAATCTCATCGTCCGACGGCGTGGCGGAGAATTGAAGTACCGTGGAAGGAGGTTGCACGTCCGGCACGTTTCGGTTGACGGTCACCCCCGGTTCCGACGGCGGCATCCGCAATTGAGATGTCCCGACAGGGGCCGGCACAATTTTGTTGGCCGTGTCTGCCAGCAATTGCGGCGCAAATGGCAGGATGCCCTGCAAGACAACCAGCACCCAAATCACCCACCGCAGTGGCAAAGGCAACGGTCGCCAGATTCGTTGCCGAAACTTGTTCGTCTTCTGTTGTGAACCGGCGGTGGTATTCATACTTTTTGTGAAGATGAGTTCAGGGAACAATGATCGCATTGGTAGGTATCAGCAGGGTGATGATCGGCGCGGTATGATCATTGGTGTTGAACGCCGGTGGCGTCCATGAATTTATTGGATCATTCCCTTGCAAAACCTGCAGATAATCTGGAATGCCATCGCCATTGGAATCCAGATAAACTGAAACCGTGACCGGTGCGGAATACTGGCTGTTGCCCAAGTTATCCGTCGCCAAACAAGCCAAGGAATAGGATTTTGTAAAGGTCGGGATCCAGCTGACGGCGTAGGGAACCGACGTGGCTATCCCTACTAAATTACTGCTGGCAAAGAACTGCACGTTGCTGACCGTTCCATATGCATCCGCTGCCTGTGCCCCCAATAAATTGTTTGTGTTTTCAAGGATTATGGCTGGATAATTTGTTATCGCAATTGTAGGCGGTGAAATTTCGGCAGAATATCCTGATTGCCCGAAGTAATTTATTGCCGAAACCCTGAAGAAATATTGGTTGCTGGGGGAAGCGGTCAGATCCAGAAAGTTGGTGACTGCGGAGGCTGAACCAATTTCCTGATAAGTTCCGCCACTGCCCTGCTTGCGTTGCACGTCAAACGCAGTCGCATTAGTTGAAGTTTGCCCCCATTGCAAATTAAGTTGATACGGCGAAACGCCCGTGGCAATTAAATTGGTTGGTGTACTTGGCGGTGATGAATTCGTGGCATATTGTGTCAGGTTATACTTGGATAACAAATAGCGTCCCACTGTGACCTTTTCGTCCCCCGTGAGCGTCCGGTTGAACACCAGCACCTCCGCCACGTCCCCGTTAAAATAATTGGCGCCAAGATTAGCGTCATACCCCAAACTTAATGTCGTATAGTTCCAGGCCCCGTAGATGTTGCCCAGCGACGTGCCCTGCATCTGCCCGTTGATCCACGCCGTCCAGCTCCCCGTCGCTCCCGCTACCTCATACACGTGATACACCGTCAGCGGCTGCGCCGGCACCCCCAGATCGTGGCCGGTCGTGCTCGCCGTGTAGTCCGTAATGTGTCCGCTGCCGTTGGGATATTCCAGATCACCCACGCCGCTGCCGCCAAAATGCCAGAGCGAATGGACGCCCGCCGTCAGATTCGTCCCCACCTTCAACACCAGCACCGCCTCCGCCTGCGTCGTCACATTGTAAAGAAAGTTCGGCAACGCAAAATAACTGTTCGTCCCGTTGAACCTCATCACCGGCTGCCCGCTCAACGCCCCCGCTACCCACAACGGCTGGTTGACCACCGTCCCCTGCGTCGCGTTGTTCGTCCGGCCGCTCTGGTCCGCCCAAAAACTCACCGGCGTGTTCGTCCCGGTCTGCGTCAGCCCGCTGTCGGCCTTCAGCCACAGCAGCAGATTGCCAAACGGCAAACTGGCCCCGTTGGTCAGCGTGGTCGCCCACGCCATCCCCGAGTAGGCCGACCACTGCGTCAGATTGATCGCCCGCACCTGATAGTAATACGTCGTCCCCGCCGCCAAGTTCGTGTCCACATACGAGGTCACCCCCGACACCTGCGCCACTACCTGGAAAGTCCCGTTGCTCGCCGTCGAGCGCTCCACGCTGATCTGCGTCGCACCCCCGTTGGTCAGCGTTTCGCTCCAGTTCAAACCAATCTGGTTGGTCGAAATCGCCAGCGCCACCAAGTTCGTCGGCGCCGCCGGCACCGCCGGCACCAGTCCATACTTGCCGTTCAAATACACGTTGACCGTGCTCCGCTCCGCCCCCGTGAGCGTCCGGTTGAACACCAGCACCTCCGCCACGTCCCCGTTAAAATAATTGGCGCCAAGATTAGCGTCATACCCCAAACTTAATGTCGTATAGTTCCAGGCCCCGTAGATGTTGCCCAGCGACGTGCCCTGCATCTGCCCGTTGATCCACGCCGTCCAGCTCCCCGTCGCTCCCGCTACCTCATACACGTGATACACCGTCAGCGGCTGCGCCGGCACCCCCAGATCGTGGCCGGTCGTGCTCGCCGTGTAGTCCGTAATGTGTCCGCTGCCGTTGGGATATTCCAGATCACCCACGCCGCTGCCGCCAAAATGCCAGAGCGAATGGACGCCCGCCGTCAGATTCGTCCCCACCTTCAACACCAGCACCGCCTCCGCCTGCGTCGTCACATTGTAAAGAAAGTTCGGCAACGCAAAATAACTGTTCGTCCCGTTGAAACGAATTATTGGATTGCCATTGAGGGTATTGGTTACGTATAGGGGCTTGTTAATTGTTGTTCCCTGTGTGGCATTATTAGTCCGACCACTGCTGTCAAGCCATGTTGCCAGCGGGGCGTTATTCGTCAGTCCTGTAATGACATCCGCCTTTAACCATAGCAACAAATTTGCTGAAGGAAAATTCCATGGAATTTCTCCATTATCCACCAGCCCATTCCCGTTGGCATCTTCCAGATAATCCGGGATGCCATCGTTATTACCATCAATTGGAATGCCATTCGTGTCGGTGGCCACATAATGATAGCCGATGTCCACTATGGAATTGGCTTCCTTCATTTGATTGGTTTGCGTCGTGAACTGGTATAGACCCAGCAGGTTGGCATTCGTGCTGCCTTTGTCGATCAGCGGACTGTTCGTAGGTTGATAAAAAGTGCCCAGCGACCCGGTCTGGTAACTCAGAGTGGCTGTCTGCAACACGTCATTGACGTTCGTTGGATTGAGGCGTCCGACATAATTCAGGTAGGAGTTGTATCCATTCGTCAAGGTGGAATTGGTGATCGTGCAGGAGTCAAAATCATTGTTAAAAGCAAACCAAACCGAATTGGACGGTTGTAGCAAATTAACCGTGGTGCCAAATATTAGATTGTTCGTCAGCGCGAGAACAGAGGTCAGATTCGTGGCCGCAGCCGTGATGGTGGAGCGGTAAAACAGGTTGTTGACCAGCATGGCTGTGGTATTGGTGGATCCTGTAAGAAAATTCTGGCCGCCCCACAATTCACAGTTCATGACGACTAGGTTGCTATAAGTCGTCGCGGCCGCATCAAAAAGGTGATAACCACCAAATGCAGGGCAGGCGAACTTGGAAAACTGGAACATGGCTGATGCCCCTCCAAGCGAGCTGACGGTCTGGCCGGTGGAAACGTTCGTGCCACCTAACGAGACAGGTTGCTCCTGCACAGATTGATAGCGGACAAACCAGTTCGGCGCCTGTGGCGTGCCGGTAGAAAAAAAGGCGCTGCCCTTCTGAAGTTGGATGCCCGGTTCATTGAAACCGGCAATGGCCGCGCCGTTGGTCACCGTCAAAGTGGCATTTGTGATGGTAAATTGATCCACAAGGTAATCAATTGAATCGTAATGGTAGCCCAAATCAGGGCTGTTATTGGTGTCGCGTGATGCCTGCGGTCCAAGAGTCAAGTTGGTCGTTATCGTCAGGTTTGAATAAACGATTGGCTGGTGTGTGGTTTTGGTTTTGATGTCTGCCAGTAAGGTCGAATCAATGAAAGAGGATGTGCCTGCGTTGGTGAATGTCGTGCCATTGGTCAGATAGTAACTGCCTCCGCCAACCGTCTGAAACGGATAAAAGGTGTTGGTGGCTGTTGCTGAACCAAACGTCGGGGCATTGAAAAAGCCGTTGTTATTTCCACCGGGTGGAACGCCGGCACCGTACGCGCCCATGCTGGTTACGTTCGCGAAGACACAGTTTTCCACCGTGTAAGCGTCAATCGGAGCCTGAGCGCCCAAGGCAATTATCGTTCCTACATTGGCAAAAGTCACGTTCGCCATGTCAAGGGTCGAAACATTTAAACTGGGGAAATTTGTTCCCACATTAGCGAACAAAACATTATAGACACCGGCAACACTGCCGCCGCCATTGAACACGCACGCGTACTGGCAATTGACGAACTGCCCGTCTCTGATCGTCGGACTGCCAACCCCTAATGTACTCAAACTACTGATGCCGTTGCTTGCGTAGGAGATGCGAAAGTTTGAAAAAACAGGATAATGATTTCTATTGGCGCTGGCAAAATTCAACGCATATGTAGCGTAATAGCCCGTCGGATTACCTGTCGAACCGGAGATGTTTTCGCCCACGGAATTATCATCTTTTGCTGTGAAAATAATTGGACGATAGGAATACGATTTCCAAATTGGAGCAATGGCAGCATTGAATTGTAGCGACGCTCCATTAGTATACTTGATTACCGTGTTACCTTCTAATACCGGCGTCCCATATAAATTGACCGTGCCGCTTATGTAATAGGTCGTGTCTCCTTGGAATGTATAGTTGGTCAGGCTGCTGTTGAGCGTTTGATAATCCAGCACCAGGCCTTGCGTGGGCAAGTCGGCTGTGGCAAGCATCATGGTCTTCGAGGTGTTTTTGACCAATCGTTGAGGGGGCAATTTCAGGTGTTTGGAAGCCGTGTGGGAATTTTTGCCAGAACCTGAATTCATCGCCGTCAGCGGCAAGGCCGCCAATCCTTCGAGAATCGCCTCCACCGGCACTTCTTCCACCAGAAATTGCCGCCCGTCCAAGAGCAGCCATTGCTTGTCCACCATTGCGC
>OBLW0100004730.1_pt1 | contig 10333 bp, 9 predicted proteins | sample 1520161 | NCBI WGS metagenome assembly OBLW01 (sample SAMEA3539309, study PRJEB22396) | soil metagenome | biome: tundra; feature: field; material: soil | place: USA | collected 2010-05 | depth 0.15 m | reverse complement strand
CGAGCAGACCTTCCATCGTCTCCGCGCCCGGTTCGTCGCGGAAGTAGGCGATCAGTGCGAAGCTGTCGAGCACCTTAGCGGGCATGGCGCTCCTCGAGTGCCCGTTCCTGCTTTTTGTGCTCGGTCCAGTCCTCCGTCAGCGGCTTGCCTCCCGGGGGGCGCTTGAGGATTCCGCGCCCGCGCCGAATGAGTGCCGCAGTCACCGGTTTGAGCAGGATTCCCTCCGGTGTGGCTTGCACCACGGCCTTTGTCCCGTCCTCGATGTCGAATTGTTTGCGCAGGCGAAGGGGAATAACGACCTGCCCCTTGGTCGTGAACCATACGGTTTCTAGTTTTTCAGTCATACTCACATGTACGAGTATGACATCGAGAATAAAGTCCGTCAATTCATTATAAGTAGGATTATTTGCTGCGGGAGGAATCTCGGCGCGCTGGCCAACTGTGCGCCACCCGGCGGGGTCAGGGTCGAGCGCGGCGACGAACACCTCGGGCGAAAAACCGGGGCGGACGAGACGTACCCCACTTTTTTCGCCATGCCGGTCCTCACGGTTATTGGCGGCTCCGGAGACCCTTGCGGCGCGTACCGCGCATCCCGCTTCGCTGGCCGGCGATGGCGGCGCGAACCATGTAGCCGGATCGCGTCATGCCGGCAGCCTCGGCTAACTCGTCGATTTTCGCGATCTGGCTTTCCCGCGCCGTGATGTTGACGCGCACGGTCGCGTCCGGCGCCTCCACTTTCACCATGAAGGCAATGGCGCCCTGGCGGGCAGCATCCTTCGCAATGTGCTCAAGCCTCGATGGCTCCGGAACCAGGTCTCCGTCCTCGATCATGCCCTGGATATGAAGGGCCAGCGCATCCTCCGCCATCCGGCTGGCTTCGTCCAGAGTCCGTCCGGCGGTGATGCATCCGGGAAAATCCGGGAAGCTCACGCCGTAATCCGATCCCCGGTCTTTATGAAGATAGGCAATGTATTCCATGGGTTCCTCCTTCCCGGGCGGGATTGCTTGATCTTGTTCAGCGCAATTTGGATCGCCGTAGTTTGGATCAGCGTAGTTTGGATCATCGCAGTTTGAGTCCCGCCTGCTTTTCGATGCTCTTAAGTGTGCCGATCGGTATATCCCGCTCCGGGTGTGGGACCGTAACCCGGCCCTTTTTCGCGGGATGCTTGAATTGCTTGTGGCTTCCAGACTGAGCCACTTCCTGCCAGCCGTCCTTCAGCAACCGTTTTATGACCTCCCGGCTGTGCACGGCCTCCACCCTTCCGGTTCGTACCTATGATACACACAAACTACACATTATTCAATAATACACACCGCCGATTGCAGGCCATTAAAGGCTCGTTGTGCGATTGGTGTGGTTTCCCACCCTAGCGTCGCAAAAGGCGCGACGCCAGGATTGGGCACGTCCCGCGGTGGTTGTGCTGGCGGGGTAGATCAGCAGACACCGACGGGGCTCCCAAAAATACGGGCGGAACTGGGGCACCGGGCGCGCCGCGCCACCACCCGAGACCCACAAATCGCCGACTAGCGTTGCCCTAATCGCCTGCCGCCGTTAGAATTGAAGCGTAGCCATCCACGTAGGCCCGTAGCTCAGTCTGGTTAGAGCGCATCCTTGACACGGATGAGGTCGATGGTTCGAGTCCATTCGGGCCTACCATTTTCAGTCCCGCGAATTTTCTACGTGTGATTTCCTGCCTGTGTTCATCATTGCGGTGTTGACCGGAGGTGTGACTTCTTCAATATTGAGATGTTATTGTGACGATTTCGCATGGCAGCGGCACTTGAAGCCGATGGTTTCAACTCATGATCGATGTCAGAAAATCGGCTTTGCGGCTCGGCCAAAGAGGGTGCAGAAAAAAGCCCTCGGCGGCGAAAAGTGAGACCTCAGCGCCTAAAAGGCGCGATCAAAACAGAGCGTTCACCGCAGCGCTGAAGCGCTGCGCCACCCCAAAGCAAGGGACAAAGTCGAGTTTTTCCGCAACCTTTAAGGCTGTACAGTCTCATGACATCCTTTACACTCTAAAGCCGCGCCCTTTCACAAATTCAAACTGCGCACTACCGTGGCGTCGGCACCCTGTCCCTGAGCATCAAAACGTTGTAAAACCAGCCATCTGCCCCGATTACGGGCTTTGACTGTGATCTAATTAACTCGCCTTTTTACGGGATCGGTACAAACAGAGAAAATTACCATGAGCGAATTGAAAACATCGCCGACATTAGAGCCACGGATCGAAGAGTCTCCGATCGACAAAGCTGGCGTCGCCAACGCCGCTACCGATGCTAGGACCAGAGCCGCTGCTCCCATTCTGCGCAATTACATAGGCGGCCATTGGGTCGAGGCCTCGGGAGCCGGTCTGCTTGACGTGACCAATCCGGCTAACGGCGCGGTTCTGGCACGTGTCCCGTTGTCGGGAGCTGCGGATGTTGAGGCTGCGACTGCTGCCGCGGAAGCGGCGCTGCCTGACTGGCGTTCGAGGTCGGTTGGTGAGCGCACGGAATTCATCTACGCTTTGCGCGAAAAATTCCGCGCGCGAATTGATGAGTTGGCGGCATCGGTAACTCGCGAATCGGGAAAAGTATTGTCGGACGCGCGCGCAGAGATTTCCCGCAGCATCGAAGTACTTGAAGTTGCGTGTGCTGCTCCCATGACCATGCAGGGGCGGATTCTGGAAGGCGTTTCGCGTGGGATCAATTCAGAAACGATTCGCCAGCCGGTTGGAGTTTGCGCTGCCATCACGCCTTTTAACTTCCCCGCGATGGTGCCGATGTGGTTTCTGCCGTTCGCCATTGTCTATGGCAACACGTTCATCTTGAAGCCGTCTGAGCAGGTTCCGCTTACATCAGATTTGATCTTCCATATTTTCGAAGAGATCGGCTTGCCTCGGGGAGTGGTGAATCTCGTGCATGGAGCTCACGACGCCGTCAACGGAATCCTGGATAGCCCGGGGATTCGCGCTGTTTCGTTCGTCGGCTCCGTCAACACGGCGAAATACGTTTACCGGCGGGCCGCGGAAAAAGGAAAGCGCGTGCAGGCTCTGGGCGGCGCAAAGAATTACATGGTCGTCATGCCCGACGCGGTCGTTGATAAGACGGTGTCAAACATTCTGAGCAGCGCATTCGGCAATGCCGGGCAACGCTGCATGGCAGGATCGGTGCTCGTGACAGTCGGCGCGGCGCAGGCCGCAGTCATGGGCGAGTTAAAAGCGGCGACCGTAAAGTTGATTGCGGGCGACGGAATGGATTCGAAGGTCAGCCTCGGTCCAGTAATTTCGCCTGGGGCGTGCGAGCGCATTCACGAAGCGATTGAAAGTGGATTGAAAGAGGGTGCAGAGTTGCTGGTCGATGGTCGAAGGCCTAAGGGTGTGCCTGCGGGGGGAAGTTTTGTTGGTCCGACCATCCTTAATAATGTCACCTCAAAAATGCGTGTGGCCCGCGAAGAAATTTTTGGCCCGGTGCTTTCGGTGATGCACGTGGATTCGCTCGAACAGGCGATCGCACTGGTGAATAGCGATCCGCGCGGGAACGGCACTTCCATCTTTACGGAGAATGGCGCGGCCGTACGCGAGTACAGCCGTCGAATCGAAGTTGGAATGGTGGGCGTGAATATTGGGGTGGCCGCGTCTCCAGCATATTTCCCATTTTCCGGCTGGAAGGATTCGTTCTTTGGCGATCTGCACGTTCACGGCTGGGACGCCGTCGAATTTTTTACCCGCAAGAAGACGATTACGTCGCGGTACTTTTCCGCCGGAGAAACCGGTAAATACTTCGTCGAGCAGGGCGACAAGCACTAGCACCAGGTGGAGACGGGCGAGTTGATCCCGTCTCCATCGGTGACTTCACTCTAGTGTTTGAACGAAATATTCAGGCCGGTCGATATTTGGAGATCGTTCTTCTTCGTTCCGAGCGGCGGATTCGAAACATAAACATCCGCAAACGCGTTCTGCCAGCCCAGCCACCTATTGAGTTTCGTGACGGTTCCGATATTGAGAGTTCCGCGATACTGCGAAGTGTCGCTGAGGTCGGGGTAAAAGAAGAAAGTCTGCGTGATATCTGTACTCTTCCCGACCTTATGTGTGAGCGCGTCCCCAAGGGTGAGGGCTGCAAGGCTGTCGCTCCTGCTCGGCTCTGCGGTAGGTGTTGGAGTCGGGAGAGTATAGGCGGAATAGCTCTCGTGGGTGTAGTTCGCACCACCGAGAAGATCGAACGTGGTGGCCGCATTTTTGATTGCGTGTACGCCGAAACCGCCTCCCAGCGTGGAGCGCAGGTCCAGATCCTGCAGTGAATTAGAAAAGAAATCGGCGTTGGTAAACACGAAAGCGCGATGCGAGAAATCGTGGTCGTAACGCGCTCCGCCGCCGTTGGAGTCGGAAGTGGTGTGCGGATTCACTCCCGGCAAATCGTTGGTCGCGTAGATCGAGTTCGTGTACAGCGTCAGCTTGTCGCGGAATCCGGTGCGCAGAGCATTGAATGCGATGTTCAGATTCTTGGTCTCGCTATTACCGCGAGTTACCGCGAAGCCGATGTTCAGGCCGCCAGCCCAGCCCTCGCTCAAACCGGGGTGCAGAGTCTTTTCGTAGGCTGCTTGCTCGGAGGGACTACGCAACAACGTAACCGAAGCTTTCGGAGCCTCTACGGATCCGGCCGCTTTGGTGGCGACTACAACGTTATCGCCGCTGGTGGTCACGGGCCCGACCACTGACTTGCCGGCCAAAGTCACATGCAAATCACCACTCGAAGACAGGCTTTGAATCGCATCATACTTAACGGTTACGTCTCCGGCATAATCGGTCTTGATCACAAGTGTTTTGCCGTCGGATTTTGTAATGGACCCGGTCAACCGGTCGCCGTTTTTCAATACCACTTGGTCCGCCATCGCCGTAAGTGCAAACACCATAGACAAAACGATGGCCACAACAAATTTCTTAAGCACAAACCCTCCTGGGATATTCAAAATGGAATGGAATTTTGGAAGTAAGTTCACCGACACTTCAGGCAGTGGGGTTACAACTTCCTATCATCACAGTTAACTATTCTCTATGGTGGGATTATAACGAATTCTTCTTCAGCGTCGTGGCCCCGCGTGCGACACGATGGAACGTGCTCATGCTTTATTTTCGGGATTGTTTTCAGGCGTGATGGTCGGTCTGTTCTCAGGCGGTTTTGTCTCCGGCTTAGTCTCCGCCTTCGTATCGCGGTCTTTCATGCCTTCTTTCAGGGCACGAATGCCGTCACCTAGACCTTTGCCCAGTTCGGGCAGTTTCCGGGGGCCGAACACCAGGAGCGCGATGAAGAAGATCACCAGCAGGTGCATCGGTTGAAATAAGCCTTCAAACATAGAGCCTCCGAACGATGGCTGCAGTCCGACGCAGCCATTCCAGGTCCTTTTTGAGTTTACTCCAATTGGCCCTACTCGGTCTTGCCAGTTCCGGCAACGGGAAGAGGCCTCGGGCAGCGTCCTGACGCCTCCGTACAATTACTTCGGTGACCTATCGGCAGAGCCCCAGCCGGATTATTTTTGCCTCAGGGATTCTTGCGTCAATGCGGCTAAGGCCGCGGGGGATTTGTGAATCGCTGCACTCTGAGATTGTTTTTGTTCTTCTTTGCGGCAGGTGTTGTTCAAGCCGAGCCGGTGCCGGCCAGCTTCATTTCCGATAACATCTTTTTGTGGCTCGCCGGGGGACTTTCCTCGGCACGAATCGAACGGCTAGTCAGCCACGATCTGGCACAAACCCCGGACACGAAAGCGATCTCGTGCTGTCTAACGTCACAATGCACACGCACTCTTCAGAAAGCCAGCGCCGACGCTCAGCTGATTCATAGCTTGTTGAAGCAGGCGTCGGTTGACACCCACTCCACGCCGAAGGCCCGCAACGGTTCATCCAATCACAGGCCGGCAAACAGTCGATTGAACAAAGACTGCTCTGGCTTTGGTCGTGCAGCCGAGATCGCGGCTCTTGTCCACGATAAAAAGTACGATGCTGCGGAAGACAAACTGCGCTCGCTGCTTCGTGAAGATGCCGGCACCTCGTCGAAAAACAGCGCCTTGCTTCATTTTGTGCTCGGAACAGTCCTGCGGCGCGAGAATCATTTCGACGAAGCGCTCGATGAATTCAGCGAAGCTGCGCGACTGGAGCCTGGTTTCCCCGAAACCCACAACCAACTGTCATATCTTTTCTACCGTACCGATGATTCTGACGCCGCCCTCGCCGAAGCCCGCACCGCGTTGAGCATCGACCCCGCGAATGCCGACGCTTATCGTCATCTCGGACTCGCGTTTTATGCCGACGGCCGCTACGAAGCCGCTCTCCATGCGTTCGACGAAGCACTGGCGCGCGAACCACAAGACTCGCTCGCCAATGCCGACGTTTACTTCGATATTGGAATTACTCAGCGCGACAAGGGCGATCTGCGCCGTGCCGTAATCGCCTATCGGCATTCTCTCGACCTGCGGCCCGATTTTTGGGAAGCTCACAGCAATTTGGGCGTCGTTCTGCATGATCAAGGCAAACTCGATGAAGCGATCGCCGAATACCGCGCAGCTAAGCGCCTGAAGCCGGATGAAGCGAGCGTGCGCAACAACCTGGGAAATACGCTTTGCGACAAGGAAGATTTCGACACCGCCATCACGGAGTTCAAAGACCTCTATCGTCAGAATCCCGACTGGGAAGGTGGTCACAACTGCCTGGCACGCGCCTACATGGCGAAGAGTGATTATCCATCTGCCATTCGCGAGTTGCAGGCCGCTATTGCCGAAAACCCCAGCGGAGCCGCCGAACGTCGCGTCCTGGGCCAGGCCCTTCTGCTCTCGGGTAAAGACCGCGAGGCGGTGGACGTGCTGCGCAGAGCAGTCGAACTTAACCCTGAGTCGGGCCTCGGCCATCATTACTTGGGCACCGCGCTCGTTAACACGCAAAATCTGACTGAAGCGGAAAAAGAATTTCGCGAAGCTCTTCGCCTCGAGCCCAGCGCCAAGAATCACTATTCGTTAGCTGCTTGCCTGATGGCCCTCGATCACAACGAAGAAGCTCTCGCTGAACTCGAAGTCGCTTCAAGGATGGATCCAAGTCAAAAGCTCTATCGCGCGCGTATGGAGGAGGTGGTCCGGTTGATCACCAATTCAAAGTAAAACGTGGCGAATAGCTTGTGTAGTCAGGCGTAACCAAAGCGTGACAAGTTACCTCTGGAAGGTACCAAAGTACATCGCTTCGAACCGTCAACAATCCTAGAATGGGAATGAAAGCGCGATGCGTCAGACGTCGCTGAGGTAATCATTACGATGGAAGCTACCGCAGCAAGACAAGCCCGCGAAAAGTCAGTGAATCCTGCTACAGTATCCAGCCCCGAGGCTCGTTTGCCACAAGCATCCCAGTCGCGAAAGAGTCGCGCGCCGGAAATCAAACAGGTAGGCTATGGATTGCCCTGCGCGGATTGTGGCGCCTATTATCCGTCGGACATGGACGCGTGTCCCATCTGTAAGTCGCCAGAGCGCGTCTCGCCCAATGCGTCAAACATTACGCCTTCGACGACCGCACTACCCGCGGCGCCACTCGCTACCGGCGCGCAACTCGACGACGAACGCGAGCGCTATCTGAAAGAACTCAAGTCACAGGCCTTCGCTTCTCACACTCAGATCAACGCCGCAGCCACGTTCCGGTGCGTGCTTGAACATCAGCATAAGGGCTCGACTGAACCGGCCGCCGTCTGCCACAGCTGCTACGGAGAGGTTCGTCAGCAGGCCGATCGCCTGGAAGCCGCTCTGCACATGGATGCGAAAGAAGCAGCCAAAATTGTTTACGACGCGGTCTGGGCAGATACATCCGACCCCAATACTACGTACCTGAACGCCGCTAATGCGCTGCTCTCGGAATTGCGCAAGCGCGCGGGCGTTGGCTTGCTTTTGGGTGCGAATCAGCCGCTGGCTCACTAAAAGAGCATTCAGAACCGCCGTCTGCCTGTCTGCAGTTCTTAGAACTCACAAGCTTGCCCTAGCTCGTAGTGGCTTCCCTTGCCCCAACCCACTCTTAAAGCCCGTCGCAATCGTCGTCTTAACTTGCAACTTGCAACTTGCAACTTTCCCGCTAGTTTTACATCCTATTTGCTGGAGAATCGACATGTCCGAAGAAGTGACCGAGAAATTCAACGACCCGAACTCTCAAGAAAAAATAACCAAGACAGACGCCGAGTGGCGGCAGCAGCTAACTCCGGAGCAGTATCAGGTGGCGCGCGCCTGTGGCACAGAACGAGCTTTCACAGGGGAGTACTGGAACAAGCACGACGACGGAACCTATCACTGCGTCTGCTGCGGAGCGCTTCTTTTTGGTTCAGAGACGAAATTTGATTCTGGAACAGGCTGGCCAAGTTTCTTTGCCGCCGCCGATCGTAAAAACATCAGTGAACACACCGACACCAGTTACGGCATGGCTCGGACCGAAGCGCGTTGCGCGCACTGTGACGCCCACCTAGGCCATGTGTTCCCGGACGGCCCCGGTCCGACGGGCTTGCGCTACTGCATGAATTCAGCGTCGCTCGACTTCAAACCGAAGAAATAAAACCTGAAACGAAAAAACGATGGAGCGGCGGCAATCTTCTCCTCAGTGAGGCAAGATACCGTTCTCCATCGTCAATTTTCTAAATCGAGAGTTGCGACGTTATGCGTTTCCCGCGGCCCCGGCCATTGCTTTCGACGATTCGTGCTTGGTCTCCGCTTTCTTACCTTCGGGATTCCGCACTTCGATTCCACCTCTGAGAATTGCGCCCTCTTCGACGCTAATCCGGTGAGTCGTCACGTCGCCCGAGAGCACGCCTTCGCTGCGGATGTCCAGACGGTCCTCGCAATCCACATTGCCCTGCACCTTGCCCATGATGACGACTTCTTTGGCGGTGATATTTGCCGCGACGTTCCCGCTGCGGCCGACGGTGACTCGATGTTCGGGGAAGTTGATCGTACCTTCGATCCTTCCGTCAATAAAAAGTGATTCCGCACCACTCACGTCGCCCTTGATGATCAGCGAGCGTCCGATCGTAGCCTGTTCCACCGGCGAACTAGCTGGCTTAACCGGCGTGTAATTGTTCGTAGGGGCCGGGGTTGGATTGTATTTCGGTTCCGGAGACTGCAACATGGATAACCTCGCTTGAAATCCGCACCCTCAGTTTAAACGTAGCCTGTGGTAGCGGTCGATGGGCTTGAAATGGCAAGAAGAGAATGTCACGAAATGCGGTACTACGACAGGTTACCGAAGTGATGTGAGACGAACCGCAGTTGTTCAGTCGCACAACTGCTCGCCGGCTGATTCGGGCAGATGCAGGCCTTAATACTTAAGACTAACTTTCCACTTCGACTGGCGTTTCCCAGCCTTCATCTTTCATCTTGCGATTCGTCCAGTGCTGCAGTTGTTCAAACAGAGCGGGTTCAACCACGACAAATCGTAACCCTGCCCTACCTCCGGCATCGGCCCACACCAGCCGGCCCTTCGCTTGAATAACGGTTTCGCTATCCGGAAGCAGAAAGCTAACGTCGATTAACCCGGAGAAACCCGATGGATCGCTTACTACATCAAGTCCCATGCCCCCCGTGCTGAGGTTGACCGCTTGCACCTGCAGTTCTTTGCCGTGCGCATTCCTCAGAGTCACGCACAGATTTACCTTGGCGCGGAAGAACTTCTGCTGCTCTTCGCTGATGATGCCGAGCTTCGACTCTGCATCGCCTGCCGGAACGTCAATGTCGTACTCGCGCAATTTGCGACTCAACGTGCGACGCGAAATGCCCAGTTTCTCAGCCGCTTGTGCTCGATGACCTCCGGTTTGCTGCAGCGCCCGAATAATCATCTGCTCTTCCATATTGTCGAGGTTGCCAAGCAGCACTGTTCCCTGACCCGATGAAGTCGAGGCAGTGAACTCTCCGCATAACTGCGCGGAAATTTCGGCGCCCGTAATCTGCGGGTTGTCCGTAGCCATCGAAAGTTTCGCCACCAGATTTCTAAGCTCGCGAATATTACCCGGCCATGCATGGGCCTGCAAGACGGAGAGAGCCTCTCGTGTGAAAGTCTTGCTCTTCGCTTTTAGCGACAGAAAATGGCGAGCCAGAGCGGCGATATCTTCCGGACGCTCGCGCAAAGGAGGCACCCGCAGCTGAAACTGCCCCAATCGATGAAAAAGATCTTTACGGAACCTTCCCTCTTTTACCGCCAGTTCAAGATCCTGATTGGTGGCGGCAACAACGCGCACGTCCACCGTAATCTTGCGATGCCCGCCGAGCCGGTAGTAAGGAGCACCGTCTAAGACGCGAAGCAGATCGGAAGAGCGTCGTGTAGGGAAAGAGTGTAGATCTCGGTGG
>OBLW0100004729.1_pt1 | contig 10333 bp, 9 predicted proteins | sample 1520161 | NCBI WGS metagenome assembly OBLW01 (sample SAMEA3539309, study PRJEB22396) | soil metagenome | biome: tundra; feature: field; material: soil | place: USA | collected 2010-05 | depth 0.15 m | reverse complement strand
GCGGCCGGTGCGCCTAATCCGGCAGGACGCGGGCCGGGCGGCGGCGGGCGGGGCGGGCATACCGGGCCGGCGTTCCTGATCAAAGTTTCCGCGCAGGCCGACGGCTCGTTTACCGTCACCAATACGCGGAACAACTTCAGCAAGACCTACGCAGCGCCAAAATAGCGCCCGGACTCAGAACGGCAGAACTTCCAGGCGCACCGGATCGAAGCGCAGACGCCGCTGTTCCTCGTAAGACTGCACCGCCAATAGCGGCGGCAGAATCGAAATGGCGGCGATGGCGGCGTCGGCGTTGGGCCGCTTCCGGCTCTTGCAGCAATCCAGAAAGTTGCGCACGTGATTCGACGTGATGTCGCCCGGCGTCTGCTGCGTGACCGGAGAAGCGTTCTTTCCGGGCGGCGTGAACTCGTAACGGTTGCGATTGACGAAGAGCTTCCCCTTGTCGCCGTAGAACGTGATGCCGTACTCCGGCCCCACGGCGTAGGCGTTCGACTGGAACAGAACGCTGAAACCGTCGTATTCGAACAACGCATTGCAGGTGTCGGGCGCGGTGCGGCCGTCGTGCTGGTCGTAGTAGATGCCGCCCGCGAAAACCACCGAGTTGGGCGCGCGTTCTCCCATGTACATGTGAACCACGTCCATCCAGTGGTGGCCGAAATCCGTCAGCTTGCCGCCATTGAAATCCAGAAAGGCGCGGAAATTGAGGTACTGCCCCGGGTTCCAGTCGCGGTAAGACACCGGCCCCAGAAAGCGCAGCCAGTCCAGGTTTTCCGGCTTCTGCGCGGGTTCCGCCGGCAGCGGGCGCATGGTGCCGCCATGCCAGACGGCGTCGATGTGACTGATCTTCCCGATGGCGCCGGACTTGACGAACTTCTCGAGCGGCTCCAGGTAGATGGGCCCCGACCGCTGCTGCAGACCGATCTGCAAAATGCGGCCGGTGGAGCGCGCCGTCTTCACCATCAGCGGCGCTTCCTCGCGCTTGCGGCACATCGGCTTCTCGCTGTAAACGTCCTTGCCGGCGTTCATGGCGTCGATGGCGTGATCCTTGTGCCAGTGGTCGGGCGAGCCGATCAGCACCGCGTCCACCTCCGGCGATTCCAGCAGCTTCTGGTGAATGCCGAAGGTCTTAGCGTTGGGCGCGACGGCAAGCGCTTCCCGGAATCGGACCGGGTACACGTCGCAGAGCGCGCGCACCTCGACGTCGGCATTCTTGTGGAACAGGCCCATCACATAGGTGCCGCGCCCGCCGGTGCCGATGACACCCAGGCCGATGCGGTCGTTGGCGCCCATGACTCTGGAATAAGAGAGGGCGGTCATGGCAGCCCCCGCGGCCGCCTGGCGTCGAGTCATCATTGGATCGATCCTTCCGATTTCATCTCGTCTTAACACCTTTCAGCGGGCAACACAAACGGAAGCACCGTGGCCGTGTTGAAGACCGGGGGGTCTGATAGCATGAGTCCATGTTCAAATCATGGTGGCTTATGCCCGCTCTCGCGCTGGCCGCGTTGCCGGCTTTGGCGCAACCGTACAAGATTGCGGTGATCGGTCTGATCCATTCGCACGAGGGCACGTACGTCCCCCGCATGACGCGCAGTGAGCTGGTGAAGCTCGTGGGCATTGCGGAATCGATTCCCGACCTGGTAAACCTCGCCAAAGAAAGCCAGGGCGCGAAGGACGTCCCCTTTTTCGACGACTACAAAAAGATGCTGGACGAAACCAAACCCGATTTCGTCTGGGCCTTCGTGGAAAACAACCGGCACCTGGAGATCCTGAGAGAATGCGCTCCGCGCCACATCCACGTGATCTACGAAAAACCGCTGGCCTCCACTTATAAGGATGCGATGGCGATGGCCGACCTCGCCAAGAAATACAACGTAAAAGTGATGTGCAACTATCAGATGGCCTGGTGGCCGGCCAACCAGATTGCCCGCGCGGAAGTGGAAAAAGGCACCATCGGTAAGGCCTGGCGGCTGCGCGGCATCGTTGGCCACGGCGGACCCGGCTCCACAGGCACCGGAAAGTACTTTTTCGACTGGCTCACCGACCCGGTTAAAAACGGCGCCGGCGCACTGGTCGATTTCGGCTGCTACAACGCCCTCTGGTCGCTCTGGTACATGGGCCGTCCCGAAAGCGTCTACGCCGAGGCCATCCACCTGCGCCCCGAGACCTTCCCCAAGGTGGAGGATTCCGTCGCGATGGTGCTGAAATACAAGAACGGCATCAACACCTTCGAGGGAAGCTGGGATTTGCCGCGCAGTTTCCAGGATCTGGAGATCTTCGGCTCCACCACCGGCCCCGATGGCAACCTCACCCGCGGCAGCATCTACATGACGCAGCAGAAGGTGGAACTGCGCATGGGCCGCGAAACCAAGGAACTGGCGCTAGGGGCGCTGCCTCCCGAGAAGGCCGATCCGCTCGCGCTCATGGTGAACGCCATCAAGAACAACCAGCCGATTGAGGGCATTACCGCGCTGGATATCAACCTCGGCGTCGTGGAGATCATTGAAGCCGCCAAGGAATCCATCCGCGCCGGGCATTCCGTGAAATTGAAATGAGCTCAACGGCCGTCGACGAACTCTACGCCGCGCGGTTAGGGCGTTATGTCACCGCGATGCGCAACGGCACACCGGATCGCGTTCCCCTCCGGCCGCTAGCCGCCGAGATCACTGCCCGCTACGCCGGTTTCACCTGCCAGGAAGTCACGCACGACTACAACAAGGCCTTCGAAGCCGTCATCCGGTGCTGTCACGATTTCGAGTGGGACGCCGTAGTGCCCAACATGGTGTACGTATGGACCGGACTCACCGACGCCATTGGCCTTCGCTATTACGGCGTGCCCGGGATTCACGTCGGGCCCGACGTGGGCTTTCAGTATCGCGAGCCGTCGGAAGCCGGCGCCTTCATGAAGCGCGAGGAGTACGACGCGCCATCCGCGCACGTGCCGCCTCCACTCATCACGCCCGGCATTCCGGCGTGGGTGACAGCGCCGAAGGTCCCCCCCGGAATCTGCTTCCCGTTCGAAGAGAAGTACGGGGAGCCGCCGCCGATTTCAGGGGATGTCAAGCTGGTCCGGGATGTCTGGGACAACATTGAAGGCCTCGCCTACCTGTACATCTGGCACGTTCTGCTCAGTTTCTGAGGCGCGCGGGAATCGGATATGCTTATACTGATTTGTGCTGACCGACCTCTATAGACTATTGCCGCCGGAAGGCGTCAAGATTCTGCTGGTCCTGTTTCTCGCCTTCCTCACCGGGCTGGAGCGTGAGGAGCGGCATGCCAGCAAGGCGGAATACTCGTTCGGCGGCGTGCGCACCTATCCTCTCATCGGCCTCATTGCCTATGGCATCTCTTTCCTGGCGGGGGGAGAGATTCTGCCGGTGACCCTGGGCTTCGCGGTGGTGGCGGGCTTCCTGATGCTGTCGTACCGCAACAAGCTGCAATCCGTCGCAACGGCGGGCGTGACCTCCGAGATGTCGGCGCTGACCACCTACGTGGCAGCCGCGCTAGTGTATCGCGAACAGTTTTGGATCGCCACCACTCTCACTGTGGCCAGCATGCTGTTGCTGGAACTGAAGAGCACGCTGGAAGGTCTCACCCAGCGGATCGCGCCGGAAGAGATTCTCACCTTCACCAAGTTCCTGCTGCTCACGGCGGTGGTTCTGCCGGTGCTTCCCAATCGGGATTTCGGACCGTTCGCCATCAATCCCGCCAAGACCTGGCTGGTGGTGGTGGCGGTGAGCACCGTCTCCTACGGCAGTTACGTGATCCAGAAGGTCACCAAGGGACAGGGCGGCGTGATGCTGGCGGCGTTGCTGGGAGGCGCCTATTCTTCCACTATCACGACGACGGTCCTGGCCAGGCGCGCTAAGCGGGAGAACCGGCCGCACCTGTTTTCCGGAGTCACCCTGGTCGCCTCCGGCATGATGTATCTGCGGCTGGCCGGCCTGGTGACCATCTTCAATCGCAACCTAATTACGATTCTGGGAGTGCCGTTTCTGGTCCTCGCCGGAGCCAGCATCGCGTGCGGATGGCTGTGGAGCCGGCTGCCGGATGCCACGACGGGAGACGTGGAGCGTGAGTACCAGCCGAAGAACCCCTTGGACCTGCGCGCCGCCCTGGGCTTCGCGGTGCTCTTCATTACCATGCTCGTCGCCACCCACCTGGCGGTCACTTACCTGGGCAAGGCGGGTGTGTACTTCCTGGCGGCGCTGATGGGTGTTGCGGACGTGGATCCGTTCATCATGGGAATGACGCAGGCCGCGGGCGCCAATGCAACGCTTGCCGTGGCGGCGGGGGCGATTCTGATTGCCGCCGCCAGCAATAACCTGGTCAAAGGAATCTACGCCTACTCGCTGAGCGACCGCAAGACCGGCGTCTTGAGCCTGAGCCTTCTGGCCGCGCTGGCGGCGGCTGGGCTCACGCCGCTGCTGTGGCTGGCGCGGTAAGAGTTCACGCGGAGGCAAGACCGGCTAACTCGAGTGATCGTGAATGATTTTCCAGCCGGCTTTGGTCTTGCGCAGCACCAGGGTGAAACGGCCCGCCGCATCGCCGCCGCCCGCCGGCGTTCGTTTGAGCGCGTATCGGCCGTTGGCCAGCGCGTAGCCCTCGCCGAGAGGGCGCACGGCGATTTCGGAGAACGTCAGCGTGCCCATGGCTTCGGGCGTGGGATAGCCGCGGCGGTAGCGGTCGAGAATAGCCTGCGTGCCCCCGTGGGTGATGTCGCGGCCGATGAAGGTGGTCTCGGGCGAATCCTCGTAGTCCGTGGCGAAGGCGGCGAGGTCGCCGCGGTTCCAGGCGGCTTCGGATTTCTGCAACATGGCGCGGATTTCGTCGCCCTGGGCGAAGAGGAGCGGCGCGCAGAGAAGTAGGATCAGGGTTCGCATCATGGCTGTTTCCGGGAGAGGCTGTCGAGGAGTTTATCCAGGCGGTCCAACTGGTCTTGCAGGTCGGCGAGTTTGGCCTGCTCGGCGCGGTATTGGGTTTCGGCGTCGATCTCGCGGGATTGGAGGCGCTGCTCATCGGCCACGGAACGTTCGATATTGATCTTTGTCTGGATCAGACTGTCTTCCCTAGACTTGCGTTGTGCCGCATCCGGCGCGCTTCTGACTTCTTCCTCCATCATGGGGATAATGCCGGATACCCTCTTCAGCTCCGACTGAGCTTTGCCGAGCGACGTGCGGGCGTCTTCCAGGCGCGCGGCGGCGGCGGTCACCATAGCGGTTTGCGTTTGCACGCGATAGAGAACGATCTGCACGCGTTGCGTGGCAATCGTGGTGACTTGCAGGTCCTGCCTGAGCTGGCGGATCTCCGTAACCAGGGCTTGCAGGGCCTGGGTGTCCGGCGAGGCGGTTTGGGCGGCGGTTTGGGCAACCGCGGCCGTGACGATGGTAAATGCGAAAACTGCGCGAAACATGCGCTGATTGTACTAAATCGCGTCCGAAATGGAGGGCAGCGGGAAATCCGTGGCCACCAGCGAGGGTGCGATCATCATGCCGCCTTCGAGACCGCGCACGCGGACCGCTTGCCCCACGCGCTGCGTGTTTTTGAGCAGGCGCACGGGGCTTTCCAGAAAACGGAAGTTCATCACCGGCGTGGTGATCTTGCCGTTCTCGATCAGAAACAGGCCGTCGCGCGTCAGACCGGTATGCTGCAACGTCTGCTGGTTGACGAAGCGGATGTACCAGAAATGCGTCACCAGGAGGCCGCGCTCCACGCTCGCAATCAGTTGCTCCAGCGTTTCACCGCTGCCTTCCATGGTCAGGCTGGCTTGCACTGCGCCGCCGCCGAATCCACCGCCTCCGCCGCCACCTCCTCCGCCACCGCCGAATCCGCCACCCGGGCTCGGCGTGGGTTGCTTGCCGGTTTTGCCGGCCCAATAGCGATCGTAGGCCAGGTTGGCGATCACGCCCTTGTCCACCCACGCGATGGCGCGCGTGGGCAGCAGGTCCGCCGTCCAGGGCGACGAAGGCTGGCGCGAGTCGAACGGGTCGCTGCGCAGGGTGACGAACTCGGGGAACACCTTCTCGCCCAGCAGGCTGCCGCCGCCGCGCTTGCTCAGAAACGTGCGCCCTTCTTCAGTGTTGCGCGCATTGAAGGCGCCAGCCATCAGGCGCACGATATCGGCCGCGGCGGTAGCCTCCAGGACCACCGTGTAGTTGCCGGGCTCGATCTTCACCGGGTTCCGCCAGCGCGCGCACTTCTCGCTGGCGGTGGCGGCGAGCTTTGCGCTGTCGATGTCGAAGAGCCTGGTGGATGGCTGCCCCGCCCAACCGGAACTGGAACCATCCGCCATACGGATGGTGGTAGTCAACTGCGAATCGGCCGATTGGTGATAGCCGAACAGCCCGGCCTTATTGGCAATCGCGTTGTTGCGGCGCGTGCGCTCGATCAATCCCGCCGCCACCTGCTTCTGCTTCAGCGCGTAGTCGATGATCGTCTTCACGTGCGGGATCATCTCGGGCGAGCGGGCGCTCGCCGTGCGCTCGTCGAAATCGCTGACCGCAGGGTACTCCTGCGGACCTAGCGGCGGAAGGCGCTCGGGATTCGGCGGCGCGATGGCGGCAAGTGCCTCGGCCTTCTTGACGGCGGCGCGCAGCGAGGCGTCGTCCAGATCGTTGACGGTCATCACGCCGGACTTGCCATCGCGCGCCACGGCGATGGCCACGGTATGCCGCAAGTTCAGCGATGCCGTGGTGATCCCGTTGTTGGCAAAGCGCGTGTAGGCCTGCTCGCTCGCCGTGATGGTCACCTGGCATTCCGGGAAGGTGGAGAGCCCAATCACTTTTTGAGCGAGTTTCTGTGCTTCGTCGCGTGTCAGCATGGCATTAGTCCGTGAGAATGACGTTGATGCCGCGGAAGCGCGTGGGGGAGCAGCCGTGGCTGATGGAGTTGATTTGCGTGGGCTCGCCCTTGGCGTCGCCGGTGGTGCCATACTGCCGCCAGTAGGCGGGTCCGGCGGTGCCGTCGCAGGCCTGCCAGAAATCCGGCGTGCGCGATTGGTAGCTCACGCGCGAGATCATGCCGCGCTTCCTGCCGCCCTTGATTTCCCAGAAGGCGTCGCCGCCAAACTGGATGTTGTAGCGCTGCTGATCGATGGAGTAGCTGCCGCGTCCGTCGATCAGCACGCCGTTATCGATGCCGCCGATCAGGCTATCCAGCGTGGTCTCGCGCGGGCCTGGCTTGAGCCACACGTTCGGCATGCGTTGGAAGGGGACGGTGGCCCAGCTATCGGCCTGGCTGCATCCGTGGGATTCTTTTTCGCCGACGAAGTGCGCCTGCTCGCGCGTGGTCTGGTAGCTCTTGAAGATGCCTCTGTCGATGATGGTCCACTGGGTGGCCTTGACGCCTTCATCGTCATATCCCACGGTAGCGAGAGCGCGCGGCGAGGTGCGGTCGCCCACGAACGTGCAATGATCGCTCGCGATGCGCTTGCCGATTTTATCCGGCGTGATGTAGCTGGTGCCGGCGTAGTTGGCCTCGTAACCCAGCGCCCGGTCCAGTTCCGTGGGGTGCGCCACGCTTTCATGAATGGTCAGCATGAGGTGGTTCGGCATGAGGAGAAGGTCCATCTTGCCGGGCTTCACGGGCGGCGCGGAGAGGTGCTCCACCACTTCTTCGCGGATGCGCTGCGCGTTCTCCTCCAGGTTCATCTCCGGCACGTATTCCCATCCGGCCGAGGCCTGCGTGGGGGTGTAGGTGCGCGTGCGCGAGATATTATTTTCGCGGTCCACCGCGGTGGAATCCACGTTGCCGTAGATCTGCAGGATGAGTTGCTGAAGCGAAGAGCCCTCGGTGGAGGCGAAGTACTTGTCCTCGCTGCGCACGCTGAGGGTGGCGTTGGCCGAGAACACCTTGGGTCCCTTCTTGGCCTCTTCGGAGACGCGGCGCAGCAGGTCGAGCTTTTCGGCCATGGGGACGGCGAAGGGGTCGCGCTCATGCGGCGTCTCCCAGCGGTCGCGGTAAGCCTTGACGGGGGCGAGTTCCACCGGCTTGGGCTGGATGGTGGCGTTGGCCTTGGCGATGATGACGGCTTCACCGGTGACGCGAGCGATCTCCTCCGGGGTGACGAGGGGCGACGATGCGAAACCCCAGGCGCCATTGACGATCACGCGGACGCCGAAGCCGAAGCTGGAATCCTCCGTGACATTGGGCACGGCCAGGGTCTTGCCGGTGCCGCGTTCTGGAGAGAGACGGAGCCCGATGCGCTGGTCGCCGATGCGCACGATGCGGACATCGGCGTAGGTGGCTCTGGACTTTTTGGCTTCCGCCAGCGCCACGGCGCCGAGCTTTTCGAGCTCGGGATTCGGCGATCTGGCATCCTTAGGCGCGGCGAAGAGCCTGGCGGCCAGGGCGGCGGAAGAGGCCGTGAGGAAATACCGGCGAGTCAGCATCTGGGTATTGTATCGGATGCGCTGGAGTGCGCCACCGGTGGGGGCTGGTGACGGCGGAAACGGCCCCGGCGTTGGTGTGCCATTTCGGCACAATGTGCGTTTCTTTTCAACTTCTTGCGGTATGTAAAGAATTGTTATCGCTGCGCCCTTTTTGGAGTTTCGGGCGTCAGTCAAGATGAAGCGAGATTAATCTTGATGACACCTACCAAACTGCGCGAGCGGATCTTTCCCACGGCACACCCGGTCATCCCCGGGCTGGACTACTTCGGCGACTGGCGGCCGGCACGCGGCAAGGGCGCCGACTACATCGACTACTTCAAGATGAAGGATGGCAATCTGGGCTTGGCGGTAGGCGACGTGCGCGGCAAAGGAGTGCCGCCGGCGCTGCTAAAGACCTCCCTGCACAGCATGATCCGCGCCTTGCGCGTGGCGCGGAGCTTTAGTCTGAAGTCCTTGATGCGGACCATCGACAAGATCTTCTCCGAGGTCTGTCCCGACAACTCGTACGCAACGCTGTTCGTCGGCGAATACGATCCGTCGAGCGGCCGCCTTCACTACGTCAACGCGGGGCACGAACCGCCGTTCGTGTTGCGCCGGAACGGCGGCCATTTCCAGACCGTCTTTCTGGAACCGGGCGGTCCGGTGATCGGCATGCTGCGGGAATCGTCGTATCGCGAAGGTGTGGTTTCCCTCGCGCCGGGCGATGTGCTGGTAGCGTACACGGATGGATTGTGTGAGACCACGAACCTGTCGGGTGAGCAATGGGGATGGCCGCGATTCCTGAAGACCGTGGAGGACTGTGCGGATCAGCACGCCCGCGACATTGTGGAGAGCGTGATGCAAACGGCGGAAACATTCGCCGGCGGCGCGCCGGCGCACGACGACGCGACTCTGTTTGTGGGCCGGGTTCAGGACACCGCGGCCGGCCTGCATTGCTGGGACGCGGAATGCGTGGCGGTGGCGGCGGCGTAAGAGGGAACAGGGGGACAGACCATCGCCTTTTGTGGTCTGTCACGCTTGGGTAGGTTGACAGACGACACAAAGCGATCGTCTGTCCTACTTCAGATTCGTTTCGAAGAGCTTCAGGATGCGCTTGTACTCGTCGGCCCAACTGCTGGCCAGCACGAACGTGTGGTCTTCCACCGGATACGGCGCCACGGACCAGTTCTCCTTGTGCAATTCGATCAGGCGCTGCGTCAGGCGAACGGTATCCTGGAACTCGACGTTGGTATCTACCATGCCGTGGCAGATGAGGAGCGCGCCCTTCAAGCCTTCGGCGAAGAAGATCGGGCTGCTGCGGCGGTAGGCTTCGGGGTCGGCCTGCGGGGTGTTCAGAATGTCCGACGTGTAGCCGTGGTTGTAAGTGGCCCAATCGGTCACGGGGCGGAGGGCGGCGCCGGCGGCGAACACATCGGGCTGGGTGAACATCGCCATCAGGGTGATGAACCCGCCGTAACTGCCGCCGTAAAGTCCGATCTTCTTAGGGTCGGCGCCGTGCTGCGCGACGGCGTATTTGGCCGCGTCCACGATGTCGTCGAGGTCCTTACCGCCCATGTGCTCGTAGACGGCGGTGCGCCAGTCGCGGCCATATCCGGCGGAGCCCCGGTAATCCACGTCGAGGACGAGATAGCCGCGCTCCTGCAATAAGTGATGGAACAGGTACTCGTGGTAGTAAGTGGACCACTTATGATCCACGTTCTGCAGGTAGCCGCTGCCGTGAACGAAGATGACCGCCGGGCCGCCCTTCTTATAATTGGCGGGCTTAAACATGTGGGCCGGGACCTTAGCGCCGTCGCGCGCGGGGACCATCACAATGGGCGGATCCTGCCAGGCGTATTGCGCGAACTCGGCCGAGGGCGAGGTGGTGAGCCGCTGTAGATCCTGCTGGGGGCGGTTCTCCTGGACGTAGAGGTCGGGCGGCTTGTTGGAGTAAGAGTAGACAT
>OBLW0100004728.1_pt1 | contig 10333 bp, 9 predicted proteins | sample 1520161 | NCBI WGS metagenome assembly OBLW01 (sample SAMEA3539309, study PRJEB22396) | soil metagenome | biome: tundra; feature: field; material: soil | place: USA | collected 2010-05 | depth 0.15 m | reverse complement strand
CTTGCCCTCCTTGCTCCGGGCGTGCTGGGCGAAGATGTCCAGGATCAGCGCGGTACGGTCGATGACCTTCACCTTGACGACGCCCTCCAGCCTGCGCAGCTGGCTGGGAGACAGCTCACCGTCGCAGATCACCGTGTCCGCGCCGGAGGATGCCACCAGGGCGGCGATCTCGGCCGCCTTGCCCGAGCCGATGTAGGTCGCCTGGTCGGGCCGCCCGCGCCGCTGCACCAGGGCGTCGAGGACCACCGACCCGGCGGTCTCGGCCAGCCGGGACAGCTCGCGCATCGAGTTCTCCGCGTTGGCCAGCGTCCCTTCGGTCCAGACGCCGACGAGGATCACCCGTTCCAGCCGGAGGGCGCGGTACTCGACCTCGGTGACATCCTCGAGTTCCGTGGACAGGCCCGTGACTCGGCGCAGCGCCTGCCGGTCGAGCAGGTTCAGCTCGCCGGTGCCGGTTCCTGGCTGGGCGGGCTGGCCGAACCCCACGGCTGGCTCATCAGCGGCCGGAGGTCGTTGTGCTGGAAATGTCATGTGCGGCTCATCAGGATAGGTTGCGGGGACCGCGGTGCGGTGATCTGTCAATGCTGTCATGCCTCCGGGTTAGCCTCACCTCAATAAACACCCCAACGGCGCAGGTTGTGCCCGGGAGGTGGCCGGGAACACTTTGACCGGCCGTGCGGCGCACAGCTAGCGTCTGCTGCGGATCGAGAAATGTGCTTCCAGAATGTGACGCAACACGGGAGGAGCGCGATATGACGGCCAGCGAGGACGTGGAAATCACCGGTCCGCACGGAGACCGGTACGACGAAATCCTCACCCCCGAGGCACTGGGGCTCATCGCCACGCTGCAACGGGAGTTCGCCGGCCGCCGCGCCGAACTGCTGGCCGCCCGCGCGACCCGCCAGGACGAGCTTTCGGCGGGTGCCATGCTCGATTTCCTGCCCGCCACCAGGCCGGTCAGGGAGGACACGTCATGGCTGGTGGCGCCGCCAGCGCCGGGGCTGGTCGACCGCAGGGTGGAAATCACCGGCCCCACCGAGCGGAAGATGACGATCAACGCGCTGAACTCCGGCGCGAATGTGTGGCTGGCCGACTTCGAGGACGCGAACACGCCGCTGTGGGAAAACATGATCATCGGCCAGCTCAACCTCAAGGACGCGCTGGACCGCACCATCGACTTCACCAGCGAGGACGGCAAGTCCTACCGGCTGCGGCCGGCCGACGAGCTAGCCACGATCGTGGTCCGGCCCCGCGGCTGGCACCTGGACGAGAAGCACCTGCTGGTAGACGGCCAGCGGGTGTCCGGCAGCCTGTTCGACTTCGCCCTGTACTTCTGCCACTGCGCGCGGCGCCAGCTTGAGGCGGGCTCCGGGTCGTACTTCTACCTGGCCAAGACCGAGAGCCACCTGGAGGCGCGGCTCTGGAACGACGCGTTCAACCTGGCGCAGGACACGCTGGGAATCCCGCGCGGGACGATCAGGGCGACGGTGCTCATTGAGACCATCCCCGCGGCGTTCGAGATGGAAGAGATCCTCTACGAACTTCGCGACCACAGCGCCGGGCTGAACGCGGGCCGCTGGGACTACCTGTTCAGCGTGATCAAGAAGTTCCGCAGCCGGGGGCGTGAGTTCGTGCTTCCCGAGCGGAACTCGGTCACCATGACCGCTCCGTTCATGCGCTCCTACACCGAGCTGCTGGTAAAGACCTGTCACCGGCGCGGCGCCCATGCCATGGGCGGCATGGCCGCATTCATTCCGAGCAGGCGTGACCCCGAGGTGAACGCCGTCGCGATGGCCAAGGTCCGCGAGGACAAGACGCGGGAGTCCGGGGACGGTTTCGACGGCTCATGGGTGGCCCACCCGGACCTGGTGGCGCTCTGCCGGGAGGTGTTCGACGCGGCGCTCGGCGACCGGCCGAACCAGCTGGACCGGCAGCGTGACGACGTCAGCGTGACCGCCGCGGATCTGCTGGCGGTGGCCAAGACGCCCGGCGTCATCACCGAGGCGGGGCTGCGCAACAACGTCAGCGTGGGGCTCCAGTACCTGGCCGCATGGCTGGGCGGCAACGGTGCGGTGGGGATCTTCAATCTGATGGAGGACGCGGCCACGGCCGAGATCTCCCGGTCCCAGATCTGGCAGTGGCTGCACAACGACATCACGCTGGATGACGGCCCCACGGTGACCAGGGACCTGGCCGAGCGGATCATCAAGGAGGAACTGGCGGCGATCCGGGAGAACTCGGGCGCGGCGTTCGACGCGCCGCGCTACGACCAGGCTGTGACCCTGTTCACCGAGGTCGCTCTCGCGGACGACTACGTGGAGTTCCTCACCCTGCCCGCCTATGAGCGGATGCCCTGATTTCCTTAATTAATCCCGGTCCCCCCGGCCAGATCAGCGTAGCCGGGTGCCAACGGCCGCGAGTTGGGCTACCTGCATAGCGGCCTGGAGTGGCACCCTGGGCAGTGAGAGTCAAAGGCCGGAGGCAACGGGATGATCGAGACGCTGATCCCCCGCATGGTGGAAATCTGCGGGCCCAGCGGGGTGGTGAGCGACCCGCTGGAACTGCGTACGTACGAATGCGACGGTCTCACGTCGCACCGCGCCGCACCGGCGCTCGCGGTCCTCCCGGAGACCGCCGAGCAGGTCGCCGCCATCGTACGGGCGTGCGCCGCGGCGAAGGTGCCGTTCGTGGCCCGCGGCTCGGGCACCGGGCTTTCCGGGGGCGCGCTGCCGCGCACCGACGGCGTGCTGATCGTCATGTCGAAGATGCGGCGGATCATCGCGGTCGACCCGGCCAGCCAGCGGGCCATCGTGGAGCCCGGAGTCACCAATCTCGCCGTGAGCACCGCGGCGCGCCCGTTCGGCTATTTCTATGCCCCGGATCCATCCAGCCAGGTTGTCTGCTCGATCGGCGGGAACGTGGCGGAGAATTCGGGTGGCGCGCACTGCCTGAAGCATGGCTTTACCGTGCACCACGTCACCGGCTTGCAGATCGTCACCCCGGCCGGCGAGCTGACCTGGCTGGGCGACGGCACTGGCGCGGCGGCCGGCTACGACCTGCTCGGCGCGTTCACCGGCTCCGAGGGCACGCTCGGCATCGTCACCAAGATCGTTGTGAAACTGACCAGGATCCCGCAGGCGGTCACCACGCTGCTGGCCGCCTTCGAGACGACCGGCGCGGGCGGCACGGCGGTCTCCTCGATCATCGGGGCCGGGATCCTGCCCGCGGCCATCGAGATGATGGACGCGCTGGCCATCGAGGCCGCCGAGGCCGCCGTGCACTGCCAGTACCCGGCGGGGGCCGGCGCCGTGCTGATCGTCGAACTGGACGGCCCTGAGGCGGACGTCCGGCGGGACAGCGCCGCGGTCCGCGCGCTGTGCGAGGAGGCGGGCTGCGGCGAGATACGGGAGGCCGCCGACCCGGCGGAGCGGGCCGTCATCTGGGCGGGCCGCAAGTCCGCGTTCGCTGCCGTGGGCCGGATCTGCACTGCGTACATCGTCCAGGACGGCGTGGTACCGCGCACCGCGCTATCCCGGGTGCTCGACCGGATCGCCGAACTGTCGGCGGAATCCGGCATCCGGGTCGCCAACGTGTTCCACGCCGGGGACGGCAACCTGCACCCGCTCGTGCTCTACGACGACAGTTCACCGCGGGACTGTGAGGCCGCCGAGAGGGTGTCCGGCGCCATCTTGGACCTGTGCATCGAGCACGGCGGATCGATTACCGGCGAGCATGGCGTCGGTGTGGACAAGTCCAAGTACATGCTGAAGATGTTCGGAGCCGATGATCTTGAGACCATGCAGTTGCTTCGGTGCGCGTTCGATCCCGCCGGCCTGTGCAACCCGGGCAAGGTGTTCCCCACCCCGCGGCTGTGCGGCGAGGTGCCCGGTGTGCACCGGGGCGTGCATCCCCTGGTCGCCGCCGGCCAGGCGGAGCAGTTCTGATGCCCCGTGGTTTGACGCCCCGTCTGCGGCGGGTGGCCGATGACCACTGACACCATCGCCGGCGCGCTCGCCCTGGCCTGCCGCGCGGTCACCCCGGCCGCGCCGCGGGACGCGGTGGCCGGGGTGATGCCGTCGTGGGTGGCGTACCCGGCCAGCGTCGAGGAGGCCAGCGCGGTGCTGCGGGCCGCCGCCGACCATGACCTGGCCGTGGTGCCCAGGGGCGGCGGGACGAAGCTGGGCTGGGGGGATCCGCCGCGCCGCTGCGACGTGGTGATCGACACGCTCCGGATGAACCGGGTGCTAGAGCACGCGGCTGGTGACCTGGTGGCCCGGGTGCAGGCCGGGGTGACCGTGGCGGAATTGGCCGGGGTGCTCGGCGGCGCCGGGCAGCAGCTCGCACTCGACGTGCCGTATGCCGCCGAGGGGGGCCGCAACGGCTCGCCGACGATCGGTGGTGTGCTGGCCACCGGGATTGCCGGGCCACGGCGGCTGCGCTACGGGACACCCCGTGACCTGGTTATCGGGGTCACCGTGATCCGCGCCGACGGGACCATCGCCCGCTCGGGAGGCAAGGTAGTCAAGAACGTCGCCGGCTACGACCTGGGCAAGCTGTTCGCCGGCAGCTACGGCACGCTCGGCCTGATCGCGGAGGCGGTGTTCCGGCTGCACCCACTGGCCGCGGCGGCCGCGTTCGTCACCGACGACGTGTACGGCGCAGCCGCCGTGGCGCAGGCCGTGGCGGCCGCGGCCGCATCGGAACTCGCACCCTCGGCCGTCGAAATCGACCGGCCATCGCGCGGCGGCCCGGTCCGGGTCGGTGTGCTGCTCGAAGGCGATCCGGGCGGGGTGGAAGAGCGCGCCGGGCAGATGCGCGGAACGCTCGGGGCCGGCTCGGTCGCGTCCCGGAGCGAGCCGGCCTGGTGGGGCACCGGGCCTGGCGGCACCGGGCACAACGGCGCCGGTCAGGGCGGCACATTGATCAGGATCGCGTTCTGGGCGGCCGCGCTGCGCGAGGTGCTGGAGAACATCGACGCCGCGGCGGGCGCCGCCGGCCTCGACCCGGCCGTGGCCGGCTCGGCGGCCTCCGGGGTGCTGCACGCCAGCGTGCGCCCGGACGCGCCGCCCGGTGCGGTCGCGGCGTTCCTGGCGGGCCTGCGCGAGGCACTGGGCCGGGAATCAGGCGTGGCGCCGGGCGAGGGGCCGCCGGCCCGGGGCAGCGCGGTGGTCCTGCACGCTCCCGACGACGTGCGTGAGCTGGTCGACCTATGGGGGCCGGTGCCTGGCCTGGATCTGATGCGCGCCGTGAAGGACCAGTTCGATCCAGGGCACCTGATGTCACCCGGCCGTTTCGCTGGAGGGATCTGATGGACGAGCCAGCCAGCGGCGGCACCCGGCCCGCGGCTCGGCAGAAGCCGAGCGACCAGGCCAGCATCCTCGACCCGGCAGGCGAACTGCACGCGGCAGCAGACGACTGCGTGCACTGCGGGTTCTGCCTGCCCGCCTGCCCGACCTACCAGCTATGGGGCGAGGAGATGGACTCGCCACGGGGCCGCATCCACCTGATTACCCAGATACTGGATGGCGCGCAGGCCAGCGAGGCAGCGGTCAGCCACCTCGACCGCTGCCTGGGCTGTATGGCCTGCCTGCCCGCGTGCCCGTCCGGGGTCCGTTATGACCGGCTCATCGAGGCGGCCCGCACCTGGACGGAGGAACCGCAGCCCGGGGCGGCGCCGGTGCCCGCGCGGTCCCCGCGCGAGCGCGCGGTCCGGGCCGCGATCTTCGCCACATTCCCCTACCCCCGGCGGCTCCGGCTGCTGGCCGGCCCGCTGCGCCTGGCCCAGCGGGCCGGGCTGGACCGGCGGCTGCGTGGCTCGACGGCGGTGCGCAAGGTCGCGCCGGAACTGGCCGCCGCCTTGCGGGTGGCGCCACCCCTCACCCGTCGTGCGACGCCGCCCGAGCACATTCCGGCACACTGGCCGCGCCGCGCCGTCGTCGGCATGCTCACCGGCTGCGTGCAGCAGGTCTTCTTCCCCGATGTCAACGCCGCCACGGCCCGGGTGCTGGCCGCGGAGGGCTGCGAGGTTGTCACCCCGCCGGGCCAGGGCTGCTGCGGCGCCCTCTCGCTGCACACCGGCCGGGCGAGCGAGGCAGCCCGGTTCGCCAAGCAGACCATCGCCGCGTTCGAGAACGCGGGCGTCGAGGTCATCGTGGTCAACTCGGCGGGCTGCGGGTCGGCCATGAAGGAGTACGCGGAACTGCTCAAGGACGACCACGAAGAGGGGCAGGACTGGGCCCAGCGAGCGGCGCGGGCCGCCGCCAAGGTCCGTGACCTCAGTGAGTTCCTCAGCGAGCTGGCCGATGGCAGTGGCGGCCAGGTGGCCGTCAGGCATCCGTTGCGCGTGAAAGCGGTCTACCACGAGGCATGCCACCTCGGCTACGCACAGGGCATCCGCCGCCAGCCCAGGGAACTGCTGCGGACCATCCCCGGGCTGGAACTGGCCGAGGTCGGTGACGGCGGGACCTGCTGCGGCTCGGCGGGTGTCTACAACCTGCTGCAGCCGGAGGCGGCCGGTGAGCTTGGCGCGCGGAAGGCAGCGGCCGTCCGCGCCACTGGGGCGTCCCTGGTCATCTCGGCCAACCCCGGCTGCAGCCTGCAGATCACCGCGGCGCTGGCCGCGGATGACTCTGGGGGCGCCCCGCCCGTGGTGCACATCGCGGAAGTGCTCGACGCCTCGTTCCGCGGGCTCCCGGTGACGGACCTGACTGGCTGACCCGCCCTGACGTCATCGCTCTGACGTCATGGTGCTGGCGCACTGACGTCAACGTGACGTTTGGCGGAGCGCGCCGGCGGCGAGGCGGAGGTCCAGACCGCCAGCGGTGATGTGTGGATCGAGCATGCCGGGGCGTCAGTATGGGCGCATACCGCAAGCGGCGACGTGCGGATCGGCGCCATCGCCGCCGGCCGCGGTGATATCGCGACGGTTTCCGGTGACATCTGGGTGGCGGTGCCCGCCGGGATCGGCGTCTACCTCGACCTGTCCGCCATCAGCGGAGACGTTCGCAGCGAGCTCGAGCCATCCGGGGCCGGCGGCGACGCCGACCTGACCCTGGTCTGCCGCAGCGTGACCGGCGACGTACTGGTCTCCCGCACTGCCGCCGACCGAGCACGATGACCCGGACCCCATGACCCGGACCCCATGACCCGGACCCATCCGTTTATCACGAGGCGCGGGCTAACCCGGCCGCTCTCTGACGGCACTATGAGATGCGGACGGTGGTTACCGCGGGCCGAGTTCTGACACGCAGATCGTGCAGGCGGCTCTGGGCGGCGACAAGGACGCCATCGCCGAGCTGGTCAAACCCCATGACCCAGACCCAGACCCAGACCCAGACCCAGACCCAGTAAGGAGCATCATCATGTCGTCCCACCCCGACCTAATCGCGGGCCTGGCCCGCCAGCACACCAGGGAACTGCGCGAACTGGCGGAACAACGCCACCGGCAGCCGTCCCCGGCCGCCCGGCGCCGCCACGGTCAAGCGCTCAGGCAGCGCACCGGCTGGGCACTGGTCACCCTCGGCCTGCGGCTCACCTACGCCAGCGAGCGCTGAGTGGCGGCCAGCCACCCGGGTTCCAGCTCGCCCCCGGCGACGATCACGGCCGGCCCGGCCAGCCAGCTCGTGGCGGCCTCCAGCGACACGGTGAGCGCCCCGCCAGGCACCCGCACCTGCCAGGACGTGCCATCGCGGCCAGCCGCCCCTGTGGCCTTCTCCGCGGCGGCCACGGCGGCAGCCACGGCGCCGGTCCCACAGGACCGCGTCTCGCCCGATCCACGCTCGTACACCCGCATCGCCAGCGACCTGGGCCCGGTCAGCTGGACCAGCTCGACGTTCGCTCCCGCCGGGAACTGCCCGGGGTCAAGCTCGGGCGGCGCGGAGAGATCGAACTTGTCCAGCGGGGCATCCACCAGGCACGCCAGGTGCGGGTTGCCGACGGATATCCGCAGCCCGTCCAGGACCACGCCGCCGGACATGGCTCGGCCCGGGCCGAGCACCGTAACGGGGCCCATGTCCGCGGTGATGCTGCCGCCCGGCTCGACCCTGACCCGCCGCAGGCCCGCCCGGGTGGCCACCGTGAAGGCCGGCCCCTCGGCCATCCCGTGGTCGAGCAGGAAGCGGGCGAACACCCGGAGGCCGTTGCCGCACATCTCGGCCACGCTGCCGTCCGCGTTCCGGTGATCCATAAACCACTCAGCTGAGCCGGACCGCTCTGCTGAATCCGGCGTTCCGGCACGGGCCGCAGCGGCACTGGCCGCCGTGATGGCCGCGGTGCGCACCACGCGCAGCACCCCGTCCGCGCCCAGCCCGGCGTGCCGGTCGCACAGCCGGGCGGCGAGCGTGGCCGACAGGCCGAAGAGATCATCGGGATCCGGGAGGATCACGAAGTCGTTCTCGGTGCCATGTCCTTTCGCGAACCGCATGCGCTGATCGTAGCCATCGCCTGGGTCAGCAGGTCCGGGCCGTCCCGGCGGGCGCGATCCGCGTCCAGCCAGATCACCCTGGGGTCGCGGCGGAACCACGATTCCTGCCGCCGGGCGAACCGCTTGGTGGCCTGGATGGTCTCGGCCCGGGCCTCGTCCTGCGAGCATTCACCCGCGAGGAACCTGAGCACCTGTGCGTAGCCGAGGGCCCGGCTCGCTGTCCTGCCTTCCCGCAGGCCGGCCCGGTCGAGCCCGGCCACCTCGTTCACGAAGCCGGCCTGCCACATCAGCGACGTCCGATCGGCGATCCGGCCGTCCAGTTCCGTCCTGGCCATCCGCACCCCGATCTGCACCACCGGGTACACGGACTCGTAATGGGGCAGCGCCGCGGTGAACGGCCGGCCGGAAATCTCAATCACCTCCAGCGCCCGGACGATCCGGCGGCCGTTCGAGGGCAGGATGGCCGCCGCGGCATCCGGGTCGATCGCGGCCAGCCGCGCGTGCAAGGGTCCAGGCCCTCCGCCGGTGAGCTCAGCCTCCAGCCGCTCCCGGACATGCGGGTCGGTACCAGGGAAGTCGAGATCGTCGAGCGCGGCCCGGACGTACAGTCCCGACCCGCCCACCAGCACCGGCACGCGGCCCCGGCCCCGGACATCGGCGATCGCGTCGCGGGCCAGGCGCTGATAGTCGGCGGCGTTCGCGGTGCGGCGGACGTCCCAGATGTCCAGCAGGTGATGTGGCACCCCACGGCGCTGCTCGATGGTCAGTTTGGCGGTCCCGATATCCATGCCCGCATAGAGCTGCATGGAGTCCGCGTTCACCACCTCGCCGCCAAGCGCGAGGGCGAGACCGAGCGCCAGCTCAGACTTACCTGCTGCGGTGGGGCCGACCACCGCGATCACGCGTTCGTGCATGGCTTCAGTCTGTCAACGGCGGCTGGAGGGCGCATGTCAGTGCCGGGCTGAGCACAACATCGATATCTAAACCTTAGATATCCAACGTTAGGTCGGCCCTTGATACTGTCGGCCCATGCCAGGGCCCGTTCGCCCGCCGGTCGGCCTCCAGCTGGCCCGCGCCGCCAGGTCGGTCAGCCGTGCGTTCGATGACGCGCTGGCCGAGGCGGGGGGATCGCTCCCGGTCTGGCTCGTGCTCATCTCGCTCAAGAGTCAGCGGCTCGCCAACCAGCGGGAACTGGCCGAGGCGGTCGGGATACGGGAGGCAACGCTTACTCATCACCTGAACACGATGGATGCCCGGGGCCTCGTCACCCGCAGGCGTGATCCGGCGAACCGCCGTGTCCACCTGGTCGAGCTGACCGCCGACGGCGAGGCCACGTTCCGCCGACTGCGCAGCGCGGCCCTCGCGTTCGATCAGCGGGTGCGACGCGGCATCACCGCCGAAGACATCGCGAATCTGGAAGACGTGCTCGGCCGCCTGGAGCGGAACGTCACCGGCTCAAACTGAGAAAAGCGGCAGGCGGCGCAGGATGTACAGATGGATCATGGCCCGCACTGGCGCGGGCTGATTCCCTGGAGAGGGGCAGCGATGACCGCACTCGATGCAACAGCTGACAACTCGGCCCAGCCCGGCGCCCACGTGGTGGAGGCAGCAGCGGCCGCCCCAGCCGCCGTCGGCCCGCTAGCCGGGAATCCCGCCATCCTCGGCCTGCCGACCTTCATCGCAGGCGCCGTCGCGCTCGGCTTGGAGCTGGTCGGTGTGGTGCCGGCCGGCGTTGTCGGCGCCGCCCTGCCCATCATCCTGGCCACCACGGCGATAGGCCTGTTCCTCGCGGCCATCTGGGCCGCGGCCCTCGGGCAGACCGCGGTGGCCAGCGTCTTCGGCATCTTCGCCGGTTTCTGGCTGAGCTACGCCGTGCTCGTGCTCGGGCTGGTCCACAACTGGTTCGCCATC
>OBLW0100004726.1_pt1 | contig 10338 bp, 6 predicted proteins | sample 1520161 | NCBI WGS metagenome assembly OBLW01 (sample SAMEA3539309, study PRJEB22396) | soil metagenome | biome: tundra; feature: field; material: soil | place: USA | collected 2010-05 | depth 0.15 m | reverse complement strand
TCAGGTGCAGGCCCGTGGTGGGCTCGTCCAGGATGTAGACCGTGCGGCCCGTGGCCCGCTTGCTGAGCTCCTTGCCCAGCTTCACGCGCTGGGCCTCGCCGCCGGACAGAGTCGTGGCGCTCTGGCCCAGGCGGATATAGCCCAGGCCCACGTCCATGAGGGTCTGCAGCTTGTTGGCCAGCACAGGGATGGGCCCGAACAGCTCCAGGGCCTCCTCCACCGTCATGCTGAGCACATCGGAGATGCTCTTGCCCTTGTAGTGGATCTCCAGGGTCTCGCGGTTGTACCGCTTGCCCTTGCACTGCTCGCAGGTGACATAGACGTCCGGGAGGAAGTGCATCTCGATCTTGAGGACGCCGTCCCCCTCGCACTTCTCGCAGCGCCCGCCCTTCACGTTGAAGCTGTAGCGGCCCGGCGCGTAGCCCCGGGCCTTGCTTTCCGGCAGCATGGCAAACAGCTCGCGCAGGGGCGTGAATAGCCCCGTGTAGGTGGCGGGATTGCTGCGGGGCGTGCGGCCGATAGGGGCTTGATCGATGTCGATGACCTTGTCGATGGCTTCGAGGCCCTTGATGGCCTTGTGCTTGCCGACGATGTGCACGCCCTGGTGCAACTGGTTGGCCAGGGCCTTGTAGAGGATCTCGTTCACCAGCGTGCTCTTGCCTGATCCGCTGACGCCGGTGACACAGGTGAAAAGGCCGATGGGGAAATCCACATCCACCTTCTTCAGGTTGTTCTCTTCAGCGCCCAGGACGGAGAGGTGTCCACGCTTGGCTTTGCGGCGGGTTCTAGGCACGGGGATGGCATCGCGGCCCGACAGGAAATCACCGGTGATGGAGCCCGGCGTGCGGCTGATCTCGTCTGGCGTGCCCTGGGCCACCACCTGCCCGCCGTGCTCTCCGGCGCCCGGCCCCATGTCTACCACATGATCCGCGGCGAGGATGGTTTCCAGATCGTGTTCCACCACCAACACGGTGTTGCCCAGATCGCGCATCTCCTTGAGAGTGCGGATGAGCTGTAGGTTGTCCCGCTGGTGCAGGCCGATGCTGGGCTCGTCCAGCACGTAGAGCACGCCCTGGAGCTTGCTGCCGATCTGGGTGGCCAGCCGGATGCGCTGGCCCTCGCCGCCGGACAGGGTGGCCGCGCTGCGGTCCAGGGTGAGGTAGCCCAGACCCACGTCATCCAAGAAGCCCAGGCGCTCGCGAATCTCCTTCAGCACCTTCTCGGCGATGACCGCGTCCTTGCCCTCCAGCGCGAGGTCATCAAACCAGCGCCGGGCCTCCCGCACGCTCTGGGCCACGACGGCTGCGATGTGGAGCCCGCCCACGTAGACGGCAAGGATCTCGGGCTTCAGCCGCATTCCCCCGCAGTCTTCGCAGGGGATGACCCGCATGGATCCCTCCAGCTCTGCCTGGATCTCCTCGCTGGTGGTCTCGTTGTAGCGCCGCTCCAGGTTGCCGATGATGCCCTCGAAGTGGTGGACGAAATCATAGCGGTTGCGCTTGCTTTCGTAGGTGAAGCGCATCTCCTTCTCGGTGCCGTGGAGCAGCAGGCGGCGGATGTCCGCCGGGAGTTTCTTCCAGGGCGCGTCGAGGCTGAATTTCAGCTTGCGGGCCAGCTGTTCCATGAGCTGGGAGCGCCAGCCGTCCTCGCTCACGCTCCGCCAGCCGCTGGCCTGGATGGCCCCTTCGGCGATGGAGAGGGCGGGGTTCGGGATGATCAGCTCTTCGGCGAACTGACGCTTGAAGCCCAGGCCGTCGCAGGTGGGGCAGGCGCCGTAGGGGCTGTTGAAGGAAAACGAGCGCGGTTCCAGCTCCGGCAACCCCATGCCGAACTTGGAGCACTTGGTGTTGTTGCAGGCCAGCTTCGATGAGTACAGCTCCTCTTTCCCGTCCATCTCGCAGAGCGCGCTGCCCTCGGCCAGGTTGCAGGCGATTTCGAGACTGTCCGCAAGCCGGGACTGGATGGCGGGGCTCACCTTGAGGCGGTCGATAACCACCTCCAGCGTGTGCTTCTTCTGCTTGTCCAGGTCGGGGATGCCTTCGGTGAGGTCCAGCATCTGGCCGTTGACCCGGGCCCGGATGTAGCCGCGCTTCATGAGGTCCTGGAGCAGCTTCTTGTACTCTCCCTTGCGGCCTCGCACCACGGGCGCGAGGATCTGCAGCTTCGTGCCCTCCGGCTTCGCGAGGATCTGGTCCGCCATCTCCTGGATGGTCTGGCTGGCGATGGGATTCCCGCAGGCCACACAGGTGGGCTTGCCCGTGCGGGCGTAGAGCAGGCGCAGGTAGTCGTAGATCTCCGTCACCGTGGCCACGGTGGAGCGGGGGTTCTTGCTGGTGGTCTTCTGCTCGATGGAGATGGCGGGCGACAGCCCCTCGATGCTATCCACATCGGGCTTTTCCATCTGATCGAGGAATTGCCTCGCGTAGGCGGACAGGCTTTCCACGTAGCGACGCTGCCCCTCGGCATAGAGCGTATCGAAGGCCAGGCTGGACTTTCCGGAGCCCGAAAGTCCCGTGATCACCACCAGCTGGTTGCGCGGCAGGCTGAGGTCTAGATTCTTGAGGTTGTGCTCGCGGGCACCTTTGATGTGGATGTGTTCCATATTCCTCCAAGCTTACGCCAATTTTTCGCCTCTGAGAATTGCGTCTAGGTCCTCACCCTGAAACCGCCGGATGGTCCGGGGGAGGGTCCGACATAAGGCGCCGTAGCGAAACAACCAGAAAAGCACTGGTTATTTCGAAACGGCCCCTAAAATCGTCTGATGCACCCAGCCGAGTTGGCGATCCTGCTTCATCGCTCCCTGGAGCTGCGCTTGGCGCGCCTCCAGGAACTGCTCGACGCGGAGGGCTGGGCTGAGGATGCCGAGCAGCTGCATCAGGTCCGGGTGGCCTCCCGGCGTCTGGGCGCCGTGCTCGACCTGGTGGATGCGGAGACCTACCCGGGCCACAAGGGCCAGCGCCGCGCGCTGAAGGGTCTTGTGGATGTCCTGGGGCTGCCGCGGGAACTAGATGTCCATGCCGGGCACCTGGGCGCCTATCACGCCGAAGCCCGCACGCCCGCCCAGGCTGCCGTCATCGAGCACCTGCTCGAGCAGGTCGACCGCAGCCGCGCCAAGGCCCGCCGCGCCATGGACAAGGGGCTGGGCCGGCTGCGTCTGCCGGATCTCAGCCGTCTCCTCGTGGTCCCCGCCTTGCAGGATCCCTTCCAGGCCGCCTCCCTGCAGGAAGCCGCCTGGGCCTGCCTGGAACCCCGCGCCAGGACGGCCCTGGGCGATCTCGACGCCCTCGCGGCCCACGAGGATCCCGCCGCGCTGCACAAGGCGCGGGTGCGGATCAAGAAATTGCGCTACGCCGTCGAGGCCCTGGAGGGCGCCTTCGCCGGGCCCCCGGAACCCGTGCTGAAGGGCCTGCGGGGCCTGCAGTCCGCCCTGGGCGAGCACCACGACCTCGCCGCCCTGGAAGCCCTTCTTTGGGAGGCGGAAACCCAGCTCCGGCTGCGGAACCGTCCGACCCTCTGCGGGGGCGTGCTCGAGCTGCTCGGCGAGGTGGCCGAAGCCCGCCGGGCCACCTTCGACCGCTTCAGGGCCCTGGCCCAGGGCCAGAATCCCGGCGCCTTCGCCCGGCTGGTGCGGCCGGCCCTGGGCTTGCCCTTGGGGGACGGGGCCCAGGCATGAACTTCTGGCATCTGCGGATCCGCCCCCTGGCCTGGCTGCGCAGCCTGCACGCCAAGCTGTTCGTGCTGCTGGGGCTCGTCACCAGTGTGCTCACGGTCGCCGTGGCCTACTCCATCTCCCGCAATAGCCGCCGGGAGCTTGAAAGCTACTCGCGCAAGCTGGTGATCGAGGCGTCAGGCACCGTGGAGACCGATGTCGTGGAGCGCGATCCCACCTTCAAGGATCCCGACAAGTTGGACCAGCTGCTGGAGAGTATCGCGGGTCCCGACCGCAGCATCTTCCAGATCGATGTCTTCAAGCGCGTGGGCAAAGGCTCCGAGGTGGAGCTGGTCCGGTCCTCGGGGGAAGAAAGCAAGGTGGAGTGGGGTCCCGAAATCGGCTCCTATCTGACCCTCACCGGTCCGCAGGCCGAACTGGTGGACCTGGACCCGGCCGGACGAGCCTGGAAGGTCTACCTGCCCATCCGGACTCACAAGCCCGGCCAGCCGCCCATCGGCCTCATCCGCGCCTACTGCGACCTGGAGCGCTGGGAAGTCGTGTGGGACAACAACCTCAAGCGCACCATCCGCATCCTGCCGGGCGTGCTCCTGGGGGAGTTCATCCTGCTTTGGCTGATCCTCCGGGTGCTCATCAGCGATCCCATCGAGGCCGTGGTGCTGGCCATGCAGCAACTGGAGCGCGGCGATGGCGCGGTGCGCGCCCCCGTACGCCGGAGCGACGAACTGGGTCTCATCGCCGCCCGGTTCAACGATATGGCCACCCAGATCCAGCAGGCCGGTGAGGAGCGCGAGACCCTCATCCACGAAATCCGCGGGCTGAACGCCAACCTGCAGGACCGCATCGACGCCGCCCTTTCGGAACTCCAGGCCAAGAACGATGAGCTGGCCGCCATGGTGGAGCGCAACGCGCTGCTTCGGGAGGAGCTGGGGATCCAGGAACGGCTGGCCGTCGCGGGGCAGCTGACGGCCACCTTCGCCCACGAGGTGGGCACCCCCCTGAACCTCGTCACGGGACACCTCCAGCTGCTGGACGCGCAAGCGGACCTGCCGGACAAGACCCGGGAGCGCCTCAACGTTATCCATGGCCAGATCCAGCGGGTGGGCGATATCGTGCGGCGGCTGCTGGACCTCACCCGCCGCCCCCAGCTGGAGCGGAAGCCCCTGCTCTTTCTGGACCTGTTTTCGGATCTGCAGCTGCTGTGGACGCCCACCCTGGCGGCCCACGGCGTCAGCGTGGAGGCCAATGCCCCCCCGGACTGCTGCCTGGACGTGGACCGCAAGCAGATGGAGCAGCTGTTCCTCAACCTCATGAACAACGCCGTGGACTCCATGCCCTCCGGCGGCAAGGTGCGCCTCACGGCCCAGCCCGCTGGCGAGAGCACACCCAGCGGCCTCTGGTGGGAACTGCGGTTCCTGGACTCGGGCCAGGGCATTCCCCCTGAATTGCTGGGCCAGGTCTTTCGCCCCATGTTCACCACCAAGCCCGAGGGCAAGGGCACGGGCCTCGGCCTCAGTATTTGCAGGGAAATCGTGCGCAGCCACGGGGGCGACATCCGCATCGAGAGCACCCCGGACCAAGGGACCTGTGTGGTATTCACCCTGCCCGGCGCGGCACAGGCCTAAATTTCAACGCTAATGGGGTCGAAGGGCCGGTGCAGCCTTGAAAATGTTATTAATCGAAACATATCGCCTTGAAACACTCGGTCTTGATCCAACCACCGGCACGCAACACCTCGGTAGCTTCTGCCCAGGTTGCTGAACCACCCAGACCAGGCCATCTGGAGAAAGCTTCCATGACTTTGGCGAGGCTGGGCCTGCGGCCCCCCGGACGGTTCCTGGCCTCGATGAATGCGGCCTCCGTCACCCATCACTGGCACGTCCCTAGCTTAAGCCGGTGGACATGGTCAGGAACCAGACTGCCCACGGGGGAGGTGCGATGCGGTTGCCGCCAACATCGACCGCCATTCCAGCTCTCGAATCAGAGTTGATCGCTCATTCGTGATAGCCTGGGTGGCAAACTAACAACCGATTTTTTTGGGAGCAGCCTATGCGTTTCCGTTCGATTCTGACCCCGCTACTCCTCGCCGGGTGTTGCCTCTTGGCTCAGGACGCATCCAAGGCGCCCAAGACAGTCGCTGTCTGCTCCTATGACATGGAGCCCCTCATGCTCCTCTGGCAGGACGAACTGCGGTCGGTGGACCCCCAGTTCGCCCTCGACCTTCGCCCGAATTCCGCGATCGAAGTGGCGAAGGCCCTGATCGATGGGAGGTCCCAGCTCGCCCCCATCAATCGGGAACTGAAACCGGAAGAAGTCGCCGCCTTCTCCGCGAAATGGGGCTACGCGCCGACCCGCCTGGCCGTGGGTGTGGACGCCCTCGTCATCCTGGTCCAGAAGAACAACCCCCTCAAAGAACTCCGGATCGACCAGCTGGATGCGATCTGGACCACCACCCGGCTCAACGGGTACCCCAAGGACATCCAGACCTGGGGCGACCTGGGCCTGATCACCGGCAACTGGGCCACCCGGCCCATCGTGTGCGTGGATCGCCCGGAGGGTGATGGTCTCAAGGAATACTTCAAGCAAAACATCACCCGGGGCGGCCGGAACAAGGATTCCAATCACCAGAGCACCGATGCCATGACCTTGATCGAAGAACTGGTTTCCAACCAAGCCGCCATCAGCTATGGCGGCCTGGGCGAAGTCTTCAACAACCTCCGGACCGTTCCGCTCCTGCCTCCTGGCGGTAAGACCGCCATCGAGCCGTCCTTTGAATCCGTCTCCAGCGGCGAGTACCCGCTGACGCGGGTCGTGTATGTGTACTTCAATAGGGCTCCCAACAGGCCCATTGATCCCACGGTTCTGAAATTCCTTCGTTTTGTGATCTCCTCCAAAGGCCAGAAGCAGCTGGCGCCCATGGGGTTCGTGCCCCTGCCCAGTGACGTCCTGATCATGAACAAGAAGCGGCTGGAAAACTGATCTCCCCTTCTGGCTCGGATCCCCTATCCCCTGAAGCCGCGAGCGATTTTCAACCCTCCAGCAGAGATGCCGATACCGAGATGAACGACTCCGCGATCTGAAGGACATCCACATGAACCCTGCAAAATTCATCTACGCAGCCGCGCTGCCCTGCCTCGTCTCGTTCGCCCAGGTGCCGAGCTCCACCCAGGCCGTGGCCTTGGTGAAGCAGGCTGTTGCCTTCGCCAAGCAGAACGGTGTCGCCAAGCTCATCCAAGAAACGAACACGCCCAACGGCAAGTTCCATGTGGCTTCCGGTGGCGAGCTCTACATCTTCATCTACGATGAGCGCGGCGTGGTGAAAGCCATCGGCTACAACACCGCCGCCCTGGTGGGCGTCAACCGGATCGACCTGAAGGATCCCGAGGGGGTCATGATCATCCGCGAGATCATCAAGGTCGCCCAAAATAAAGGCAAAGGTTGGGTGGACTACAAGTACCCCAATCCCACGACCAATGCCCTCGACCAGAAGACTTCCTACGTCGAATACTATGATGGCGCGATTATCGGCAGCGGGGTCTACAAGGACAAGGACTGAGCCCCGTCCAGGGGGATGGGGCCAGGTCCAGAGTTAGATCTCCACGACCTCCACATCTCCCAGGGGCTCCTCCAGGAAGCGGTTCCCCACCTCCTTCAAGCGGCTGCTGGCGTCCGTGAGCTGGACGCGGAGTTCGCCTCGCGCACTGGCGGTACGGTAGCCGATGGAGCCCTGCAGCAGGCGATCCACGACCTTGGCGGTGACGCGCCCGCTGTCGATCCAGCAGGTGCCGGGACGGCTGCGCTCCAGGCTCGTCATGAGGGTCGGGTAGTGGGTACAGCCCAGCACCACGGTCTTGACGTCAAAGGGCAGCTGATTCAGGTAGCGGCGGCAGATGCTGTCGGTGACAGGGTCGTCGAACCAGCCCTCTTCCGCCAGGGGCACCAGGAGGGGACAGGCCACACTGTGAATGACCTTGGCGGGATCCCGGCGGTGGATGGCGGCGTCATAGGCGGCGCTGCCCACGGTCGCCAGCGTGCCGATGATGCCCACGGCGCCCGGGTGCTCTGCGGCGGCTTCGGCGCCCGGCTCGATCACGCCGATCACGGGGCAGGGGCTCACGGCCTGCAGGGCCGGAAGCCCATGGGCACTGGCCGTGTTGCAGGCGATGACGATGAGCTTGGGATCGTGGCGCTGGAGCAGCTCGCCCATCTGCAGCGTGTACCGCTCGATGGTGCGGTGGCTCTTGGTGCCATAGGGCAGCCGCGCCGTATCCCCCAGATAGACCAGGTCCTCCTGGGGCAGCAGCTGACGCAGGGCGTGGATGACGGTGAGGCCGCCGATGCCCGAATCGAAGACCCCGATGGGCCGGTCCCCGTGGATCATGCCACCACCCGGCGGGCCAGCACGGCGATCCACTCGCCTTCCTTCAGCACCTTTTCGGGTTTGAAGCCATGCGTCACCAGGCTCACCAGGGCCTCGTCCATGCGCTCCGCCAGGATGCCGCTGGCGATGAGCCAGGCGCCGGGAGCGGCCACGGCGGCCATCCGGGGCAGCAGCTCCTGGATGGTCTCCAGCAGGATGTTGGCCAGCAGGCCCGCGAAGGGACCCGCCGCCGACGGGTGGTCCAGGGTCCCCACGAAGCTGGCATAGGGCTTGGCGCCCTTCAACAGGTGGGCGTTCAGCTCGATCAGTTCGTCCATGGCCGGACCGCAGTCCGGATCGATGTCAAAGGCCACCAAGTCCCGGCCGCCCAGCAGGTAGGCCGCCAGGGACAGGATGCCCGTGCCGGCGCCGATGTCGAGGATGGGACCCTTCAGGCGGTTCGATAGAGCGAGTTCCTCCAGCAATTCCATGCAGAGCCGGGTGGTCTCGTGGCCCCCGGTGCCGAAGGCCAGACCGGGATTCACCACCAGGTCGAGGCGGTCCCCGGGACCGCGACCCTCGTCCCAGAGGGGCCGCACGTGGAACCGGGCCCCCACCTCGAAGGCGCCGAAGCCCTCCCGACTCTTGGCCAGCCAGTCCTCGTCGCCGAAGCGCTCGGCCTCCAGGAGCCGCACCCCGGGAAAGGCCCCCAGGCCGGCAGCTTCCGGGACCGCCTGGTCCGGGGGGAAGTAGGCGTAGCAGGCCCGGGGAGGATCGGCCTCCCGGTAGAAGGCGGAGGAGCCCCCGGCCTCCAGCCAGGCGCACAGGGCCTCTTCCTGGGGGTCCGGCACCTCCAGCTTCCACCTCAAATGCATCGCGTTCGTCACGCGGCACCTCCGCCTATCGCACGCGGCGCGTGCTCCGGCTCGCTCTGCTTGCCGAGGCGGAGCCTCCCTGTGCCGCGCCCTCCGGGCATCGGCTTCGCCAAAGTGGCACTCCGCTCCTGCTGCATGCTCATTGGCCCAGATTAACAGGGCCCATCCGGGAACCATCTCGGCCCGGACGGCACTCAAGGGATGCGGCAGGCCAGAATGCCGTGGTGTGAGTGGTCAGTTGGGGGGGAAATGGCAAGGGGGGACAGGCGTCCCCCCTTGTTCATTGGCCCTTCCTCGGGATCAAGAGGCTACTCGGCCGCCTCCGCGATCTCCGGGTCCTCAAGGTCCAACCGTTTCATCTTTTCCAGGAAGGTGGTGCGCTTCAGGCCCAGCAGGTCGGCGGCCCGCTTCTTGTTGCCGCGAGTGATGGCGAGGCTCTGCAGCATGAGCGTCTTCTCCATGTCAGACACCACCTGGTTCAGGTCCAGCCCTTCGGCTGGGAAGTCCATGCCGAAAACCGGGGCGGCCTGGGGGGGGAAGGCATCCGGGAGGGGAGCAAGTGCGGCCCTCGGCGCGGATTCGGCCTCCGGAACCCCGCTCATGCGCTCGGCCAGGAAGGCGAAGTCCTCCCGGGTGAGCACTGGACGTGTGCCCGAAAGAACGATGGCCCGCTCGATGGCGTTCTCCAGCTGGCGCACGTTGCCGGGCCAGGGCAGGGCCATGAGCAGGGGATCCACGGAGGGATGGAGGGCCTTGGGGTAGAGGCCATGTTCCCGCGCCTTGCGGTTGAGGAAGTGCTGGGCCAGGAAGGGCACCTCCTCCCGCCGGGCCCGCAGGGGCGGCATGGTGATGGGCACAACTTCCAACCGATAGAACAGGTCCTCCCGGAAGCTGCCTTCCTGCATCTTCTTCCACAGGTCCACATTGGAGGCCGTCACCACCCGCACATCCACCTTCACCGGCGCCCCGCCGCCCAGGGGCTGCACCTCGCGCTCCTGCAACACCCGCAGCAGGCGCACCTGGGCCCCCAGGGGCATGGTGCCCACCTCGTCCAGAAAGATGGTCCCGCCGTGGGCTTCCCGGAACTTGCCGGGCGTATCCTTCCGGGCGTCCGTGAAGGCGCCCTTGTTGTAGCCGAAGAGCTCCGACTCCAGCAGGTTGTCGGGGATGGCGCCGCAGTGCACGGCCACGAAGGGCTGAGCGGCGTCCGCGCCCATGCGGTGGATGGCCCGGGCGATCACCTCCTTGCCCGTGCCGCTTTCCCCCAGAAGCAGGACCGTCGCCCGGGTGGCGGCGGCGCTGCGGGCGCGGGCCAGCACCTCCTGCATCGCCAGACTGGTGCCCACGAGGCCGAAGGCCAGGGCCTGGGAGGCGCTCAGCTGCGTGGTGGTGCCCGAGCGGGGACGCAGGCCCGGCATGGGGGGTTCGGGACC
>OBLW0100004725.1_pt1 | contig 10338 bp, 10 predicted proteins | sample 1520161 | NCBI WGS metagenome assembly OBLW01 (sample SAMEA3539309, study PRJEB22396) | soil metagenome | biome: tundra; feature: field; material: soil | place: USA | collected 2010-05 | depth 0.15 m | reverse complement strand
CCTCGGCGTGGTCGACTTCTACAAGGGGTTGGTCGGCACGTGGATCATCGATGAATCCGACGCCGCTCGCGTCGATGAGGTGCGGAGTCGCGGCGTCCACGTCGTGGTCACCACGACGATCATGGCCGAACGCGACGACGCACGGCGATTGAGCGCGGCGGTGCTGGCGTGAATGAACTGCGCATTATCCCCCTCCCGTCGGTCGCCATGGTGCGCGATGGAGATGATCTCGTCGCCCTGTTTCTCGAAGCGCTTCTCGCCTCGGGGATCACGCTCGAGCACCGTGACCTCGTCATCGTCACGAGCAAAGTGGTGTCGAAGTCCGAGGGCCAGGTCGTCGACTTCGACGGCACGGAAGAGCACAAAGTTGCTCTCATCGAAGGTGAATCCGCGAGGATCCTGCGTCGCCGGGGACCACTGCGCATCACCGAGACGCATCACGGATTCATCAACGCGAACGCCGGGATCGATCTCTCGAACACCGAAGACGGCACGGCGGTACTGCTGCCCAAAGACCCGGACCGCTCAGCGCGACGATTCCGGTCCGAGATCCAACGGCGCTGCAACGTCGAGGTCGCCGTGATCATCACCGACACGTTCGGCCGAGTCTGGCGCGTCGGCGTCACCGACGTCGCGATCGGTTCGGCGGGCGTGAAGCCGATACTGGACCTTCGCGGGACGACCGACGCCACCGGGCGGGTCCTCGAGGTCACCGAGGTCGCGATCGCCGACGAGATCGCCGGGGCGGCGAATCTCGTGCTCGGCAAGGCCGAAGCGACACCGTTCGCGCTGCTGCGTGGTCTCGATGACTCGTACTTCGGCGACGGATCGATTAAAGACGACGCCCTTCGCCGCTCGAACGAAGACCTCTTTCGCTGATCACACTCCGCCGAGGCGCACTTCGCCGGAGAGTTCTGACGCGGGGGCCACGTGCTCGTTCGCGCCGACGACGCAGGTCGCGCCGAGTCGGGAATACCTGCCGATGACCGCGCCGGGGCCGATGATGGAAGAGCGGATGACGCAGTTGCTCTGCACGATCGCCCCGGGCAGGAGCACGGTCTCTTCGAGCACGACGTTCGCCCCGACCACGCAGTCGCTGTCGACGACCGAGTTCGTGAGCGTCGCCGTGGCGTCGACGGTGGCCGACGGATGGCGCCACGAGCAGTTCACGATGTTGGTGAATTCGTGCATGCCCTGGCGGCCGTTCAAGATGTCGACGTTCGCCTGGAGGTAGGCGTGGGGCGTGCCGGTATCGAGCCAGTAGGCGCCATCGACCATCGCGAAGAGTTCGCCGGCGTGAGCGAGGGCCGGGAACGTGTCGCGTTCGACACTCACACGACCTTCGGCCGCGATGCGCTCCAGCGCTCTCGGCTCGAAGATGTACGTTCCGGCGTTGATGTTGTTGGTCGGCGCCTGGTCGCGCGGCGGTTTCTCCACGAAGGCGATCACCTGGCCGTCCGGGGTCGTCGGCACGACGCCGAATCGCGATGGGTCGTCGACGGGATGGAGCGCGATCGTGGCCTCTCCCCCGTGGGCGTGATGGAACTCCTTCAAGGTCGTGATGTTGAGGTCGGTCAAGACGTCGCCGTTGACGACGAGAAACGTCTGGTCAAAACCGAAGCGAGTGGCGGCGAAACGAATCGCACCCGCGGTGTCGAGGGGTTCGGGCTCGACGGCGTAGTCCACGCGCACGCCCGCGATCACGTTGCTCGGGTACGCCTCGGTGAACTGTTCGGGCAGGTAGCCCAGCGAGAGCACCGCGTCGGTGACGCCGTGGCGACCGAGCCACTCGAAGACGCACTCGATCATCGGCACGCCCACGAGCGGCAGCATCTGTTTCGGCGTTTCGTAAGTGAGGGGACGAAGACGCGTCCCTTTGCCGCCGACCAGGATGATCGACTTCAAGCTCAGCCCTTCGACGTCGTCGTCGTGCTCGGTGTGGTCGTGGTCGTCGTACCCGATTTCACCGTCGTGGTGGTGACGACCGGCGTCGTCACGGTCGTCGTCGGCGTCACCGTCGTACTGTCGGCGAGCAGCGCGTTATTGGTCGCCCCGGTCGGCGGCTTCGGTTTCACGTTGGCCGGGTCAAAGGCGATGCTGATGCGAATGTCCGGCGAGAACTTGATGGACGCGGGATTCGACGTGATGATCGGCTTCTTACCGAACGCCGTCCAGTAGGCGTATTCGACTTTGCCGGTTTGTCCCGGGTACAGCGTGCCCTTCCCCGAAGGACAGGCCTGTCCGTTCGTGAAGTCGGTCTTGGGGTTCGCGGTGCCGAGCGCGTCCTTGGGAACGTTCAACTGGCTCGTGCTGATGACGAGACCGGGATATTCGTTGCCGAACTGCGCGAGCGTCGCGTTGTTGCCGGAGTCGGCGGCCGAGACCGGGCTGATACGCAGCACGTCGGCCGGAAGCGCGTACATCCCTTGCGCCTTCAGCGAGGTGTCGGTCGAGAGGTAGGGCAGGTACTTGCCGCAGGCCTGGATCGAAAGGGCCGCGTACCAGTTCGCGCCGATCTTCGGCGCGACGCCGGCCGGGTTCTTCGTGGGGTGCTGGTACTCGTAGCGCGCGAAGACCGTCGCGACGAGGCCCAGGACCACGATCACGGCGAGCGCACCGTAGAAGTTGCCGGGACGCGTCTTCTTGTAGGCCTTGCCGCCTCCCGACGCCCCGACCCTGCTTACCCATCTACCTGTTGCGCTCTTAGCCACGGGGGCAACGCTACTAAAGAATGAGACGTCGAAAAACGCACCGCGTAGGGGCGGAGGGACTCGAACCCTCACTGGAGGCGGTTTAAGCGCCTTGCCTCTGCCAATTGGGCTACGCCCCCGAGCGGTCGTTGCGATGTAACCGTAACGCATTGTAAAGAGTTCCTAAACGCCATAAATTCACAAAACCGCTAACTAGGCTGGTTTGATGATTCGCGTGCGTCGTCGGGGCACGACTCGATCAACTCCCCTCGTTGTACTGGCGTTCAGCGTCGCCGCGTTGATCGTGACGCCCACGGCGGCCCACGCCTCGAGCATTACAAATACGCAGGCCATGATCGCGGCGCTGACGAACCGGCTGTCGCGACTCGAGAGGACCAGCGAAATCACGTCCAATCAGTACGACGAGGACAAGGTGAAGCTGGCGACGATCACCGCCAACATCAAGAGTCTCCAGAGCCAGGAAAAGGACAAGCGCTCGGCCATCAAGGTGACCGCGAAGAAGCTGGTCAAGGACATCGTGCGCGCCTACGTCCTGGGGGCGTCGGACGCGCAGATCCTCGCGCTCTTCAATCAGAACGCGACCCAGAGTGACTCGCGGACGGTGTACGAGAACGAGGTCATCGGGAACCTCAATCAACTGAAGCACACCTACCAAAAAGAGAAGACCTCGCTCGACGGGACGATCCGACTCGTCGGCATCCAGCGCAAAGACGCGGGCCAACAGACCTACGCGATGTCCCAGTTGCTCGACCTCAACATCTACAACACCAATACGACGCGCGACACGATCAACAAGATGACCAAGGCGTTAAGGGTCGAGATCATCGCCTACGAGATCCAACAGGGCGTCTTGGCCGCGAAGAGCAAAAACCTCGCTGGCGAAGAGGCGGCCATCACGGCCGCCTCCGCGGTCGGCGGTCAAACGGCGGCGAATCAGGTGACCGAGGCGATCCAACAGGCCTCCCAAACGGTCACCCTCGTGAACGTCGGCAGCACCGCGCAGGGCTTGGCGGCCGTGAAGGCCGCCGAGCACGAAGAAGGCGTTCCGTACGTGTGGGGCGGCGAAACGCCCGGCGTCGGTTTCGACTGTTCCGGACTCGTCCAGTGGGCCTGGGCCCAGGCCGGCATCCAGATTCCGCGCACCACCGAATCTCAGTATCCGGCCATGGTCCACGTGGCGCTGAATGACCTCGAGCCCGGTGACCTGCTCTTTTACTACAACCTCGACGGCGACCACGCCATAGACCACGTCGTCATGTACGTCGGCAGCGGTCCGTGGGGCACGAGTACGGTCATCGCGGCGGCCCACACCGGCACCGTCGTGAGCCTGGCGCCCGTCTTCACCGCCGGACTGTACGGCGCCGCGCGACCCTAGGTCGACTCAGTTGTCGCGTACCACGTTGGACTTCGCCGAAAGAACGCTCGACCCGTCGGCGTTCGTGGCACGCACTTCGAAGGAGAAGTGCAGTTTCTTGTTGAGACCTTTGAACGTGCACGACGTGGCCTGCGTGGTACAGGTCTTGGACTTCGGCAGCGACACGACCGTGTAGGACGTGATGGCGGTGCCGCCGTTACTCACCGGCACACTCCAGCGCACGGTGATCTCGCCCTTCTTGTCGAGGGCGGTGACGTGACGCGGCGCGGACGACACCGAGGTCGGCGCGATCGCCGACGAGTTCACCACGAAGAGTTGCGTGTTCGTACTCGCGTCGGTATACGTACCCTGGACGCCGCAGCTTCCGTCACCACTGCACGACACCTCGGAGACGGCGGACACTCCGCCCTTGTTGAGCGAGGACGTACCCGGGATTTCGATGGGGTCTGACCAGGAACCGTTCGAATCGTTGACCAAGAACGCTTGGGTGTCGGTATTCGCGTCAGTGTAGGTTCCACCCGCACTGCAATCGCCGACGGCACTGCACGAGATCGTGGTGAGTGTCGCACCGGCGCTGTTGTTAAGTGACTGCACTCCGGGAACCTCGATGGCCGGGCTCCACGAGTGATTTGTCTCGTCGACGACGAACGGTTGTGCGTTGCCTTGTGAGTCGGCGAACTCACCAATCGCGGTGCAATCTCCGGCGGAGGGACACTCGATGCCGTTCAGCGAATTGCTCAGGCCACTCCCCAAGATCTGAGTCGCGAAGAGTTGTGAGGCGTTGCCCCACACACCGCCGACTTCATCGACAATGAAGGCCTGCAACTGCCCCGCCGCATCCCCGTAGATGCCACCGGCGGTGCAGTCTCCAGGGGCCCCACACGACAATGACGTCAATCCGATGTCCGGTACGCGAGTGAGGGCCGCGACACCGGGCACCGCCTCCACGCCGCCCCACACACCGTTTTTCTCCTCGATCAGAAATGGCGCTAAGAAGACGTTCGGCGGACTCAAGCTAAAGAAATCGCCGGCCGCCGTGCACGACATCGCCGATGCGCAGTCGAGGGCACCGACCAATGTCAGTCCACCCGGATTCGACGAAGCGGCGCCGAGAGCTTCAACGGGCGCGGCCCACACCCCGTTCGTCTCGGTGAAGATAATCGGCTGGGAGATCGACGTGGCGTGGTCGAGATAGGTCCCGACGCCAACGCACGTGGTGTTTGACGTGCACGACAGCGCGTTCACCACGTTGGCGTCGTTAGGCAACAAGGTCGTGAAGTCTGGCACTTCGGTCGGGAAGCCCCACGTTCCATTCACTTGACTGATGACAAAGGTGTGTTTGGTCGCCGCGTTGTCGCTGTAAAACCCGACGGCGGTGCAACTTCCGACAGCCGGACACGAGATGGCGGTGACCAGGGCCACACCACCGACGTTGAGCGCCCCGGCGACCACCGTCGCGCTCGACCACACGCCGTTGGTCTCTTGTGACAAAAAGGCCTGTTCGTTGAGAGAACTGTCCGTCAACCCTCCGCCGCTCACGCAGTTGCCCGACGACGTACAGACAATCGGGCCCGGGGCCGCCGCGGTTTGATTCAGCGTGGCGAGTCCGGGCATCTCGATGGCGTTCGTCCAGTACGCGTCGGCGTTCGCCGCGGTAATCGAAATGACGTTGAAGCTGAGGACGGCGGCCGTGACCGACAGGACCGCGACGAGGCGACGCAATCCACGTGCCGAAGGCTCGAACATGGTCAGTACTACGGACGTCGCACGCGATTCGATCATTGCCAACTCCTCGCGTGAGTATCAGTGTGGCCCCGCTGAGCGCGAGAATAGCAAAATTCACAAGTTCACATTTCTGACCCGCGCACGATTCGCGAACGCCCGAGGTGATCATTCCCTCCGCGCGAGTCCGAGGATCGGGCGCGCCAGGAGGCGCCAACAGAGTAGCGAAATGGGCTAGTCGCGGCGGGGCAAGAGCCAGTCAGCGACCAACTCGGGGGCTCGGTCGCCCCACTCCTCGGCCGTGATGGCGTAGCGAGCGTGGTCTTCCCAGGCGCCGTCGATCTCGAGGTAGCGCTCGGCGATTCCTTCGTAGCGAATACCCAGCTTCTCCACCACGCGGCGCGACGGGGCGTTGCGCGGGATGATGTTCACTTCGATGCGGTGGAGCTTCAACGACTCGAAGGCGTACTGCAAGAGCACGACGACCGCCTCGGGCATCAGGCCCTGGCCGGCCACGGCTTCGTCGATCCAGTACCCGACGAAGGCCGACTGCAACGGCCCGCGCTGAATGGAGGACAACGTGATCTCACCGAGGAAACGACCGTCTTGGAAGATACCGAAGCCGAAGCCGGTGCCCAGCTGTCGTTCGCGCTCTCGAATCGCGCAGCGGCTCACGAAGCTGCGTTGGTCGTCGGCCAGGTGCGACGAGTGCGCCGAACGAGGCTCCCACTTCAAGAGCCATTCGCAGCACCGCGTGCGCACTTCGTACCAGCCGTCGTAGTCCTGCTCGGTCATGGTGCGCAGCACTAGTCGCCGGCCGTGCAGGGATATGGGCGAGTAGATGGCCGTTCGTGTGCTCATTGCGATCGAGTCCTCACCCACCCATCGTTACAGGTCACGGGTCGACGCGCACTTCAGCGCGTGAGCAACGAGGCGGTGATGCCGTCGAGGATGTCGTTCTCCGAGGTGAGCAGTTCCGTGGCGCCGAAGCGGATCATGACCGCGGTGAGTATGAAGAGACCGGCGTGGAGCACGTCTTCACGTCCTCGCACCATGCCCGGGCGCGCGAGTCGAGCCTCGGGGGACTCACTGAGGAGCCGGTCGCGCCAGAGTTCGACGGTCGCCCGCGAGAGTCGTCGATGGTGCACGGCGTCACGGTCGTACGTCGCGAGACCAGCGTCGAGTTGGGCGAGCGTCGAGACCGACCCGGCCAGTCCGACGAGACGGACGTTCCCGACGAGTCGCGCGAAGTCCGGCACCGCTGCCCACGCGCGCTCGAGTTCGGCTTCGATCATGGCGTTCGCGGCGGCGGCGCTCGCGGGACTGACGACGCCTTTGCCCAGGGCCCGCTCGGTCACGCGCACGCAGCCCAACTGCATCGAATAGCTCTCCAGCACGCCGTCGATCTTCACCGCCATCTCGGTCGATCCGCCGCCGACGTCGACGATCAGTGTCGCGCGATTGTCCTCGGGCAGACCCGAAGTGGCTCCGACGTAGGAGAAGGAGGCCTCCTCACTGCCGTTCAAGATCTTCACGTCAACGCCGGTTCGACGCTGTGCCTCGTCCAAGAAGTCCTGACCGTTGACGGCGTCACGAACGGCCGACGTCGCCACGAGCAGTCCGCGAAGCACGCCCGCGTCGTCCATCAACGTCCGGTAGTCGCTCAAGACGTCGTAGGAGCGCTGGAGTGCTTCGGGCAACAACGTCTTCGTGGCGTCCACCCCTTGGCTCAGTCGCGTGATGCGCGACTCGCGTCGCAGCGTTTCATTGTGCTCGTTCACGATCAACAGTCGCGTCGAATTGCTGCCGCAGTCCAGTGCGGCCACGACCTCAGTCACGGACGTCCTCCCGGAGAAGTTCCGGTACGCCGGTTTCGGCCGCGACGAGTTCGCCCACGGGGTCGCTCGCACCGACGAGGAAGTTCGCGAGGTGGGCGTGCAGGCACTTCACGCCGACGCGCGTGCCGCCCACGCCACCACTCGCCTGGGCGCCGTCAGTGCGCACGGTCGCGCGCCGACGACGTTCGGCGTACTCCTCGTGGGTCGTGGCCAACGCATCGGCGTCAACGAGTTCCTCGAAGCGGTGCACTCCCCCGCTACCCTCGAGACGACTCACCGCGTCGTGAAGTTCGGGGTCGACGAGCCAGAAGAGCGTCGGCATCGGCGTGCCGTCACGCAGGTGCGGTTCGTTCTCGATGACGACCGGTCGCCCGTCGAGTCGCCGCACGACGACGGCGCACCGGCCCGAGAGCGGACGGCCGAGGTACTCCTCAACGACGGCGAGGTCGCCGGGCGACGCGTCACGGAAACTCAACGCCAGAACTCAAGGGTGCGCACGAGGCGCGAGACGAAAGCCTGGGCCGACGAGTGGTGTTTCGTCGACGAGGGTGTCGTGGGTGTCGCCAACGACGAGACCGAGGACGGCGAGACGAGGGGCTGGAGTCCGGGGTCGCCGGTGCTCTGATCCACGTTGTTCGGTCCCACGCCCGGGAGGACCTGGATCAGGCTCTGGCCGGGCGAGACCAGTTGGTACTGTTCGCGAGCCAGGAGAATCGCCGCGGACTTGGAGTCGATTGACTTGGCCTGGAGCGTGAGCGCGCGCTGTTGACTCTTGATCGCGTTGATCTGCGCGGAAGTGGCGTTGAGTTCACTCTGTTGGTGCCAGATCGCGGTCAGGGGGAACCAACCGACCAGCATCACGACGGCCGTCACGAGCGCGAGGGGCACCATCCAGTGGTTGCGATCACGAGTTACGAAGCTATTTGTAGCTGACACCTGCCGCCCCCGACAAAGACGTTGCACCAAGAAAACGGGCCTGATCCCCGAGTTGTTCCTCAAGTCTCAGCAATTGATTGTACTTCGCGACCCGGTCCGTACGTGCCGGTGCGCCACTTTTTATCTGTCCGGCGTTCGTCGCCACCGCGAAATCGGCGATCGTGGTGTCTTCGGTCTCACCGGAACGGTGCGAAATCACAACACTGTAACGATTTTCGATTGCCAAACGAACGGTGTCGAACGTTTCACTCAATGTCCCGATCTGATTCAACTTGATGAGAATGGAGTTCGCGACACCGAGGTCGATACCCTTTTGCAGCAGTGTCGTGTTCGTCACGAAGTTGTCGTCACCGACGAGTTGCAACTTCTCGCCGAGTCGCTGGGTCAACGTGGCCCAACCGTCCCAGTCCTGTTCGGCCATGCCGTCTTCGAGCGAGACGATCGGATAACGACCCACGAGGTCGACCCAGTAGTCGACCATCTCGTCACTCGAGAGCACGCGGCCCTCGCCATCGAGGTGATAGGCGCCGTCACGGTAGAACTCCGACGCGGCCGGGTCCAGCGCGATCGCGATGTCGCGTCCCGGCGTGCGCCCGGTCGACTCAATCGCTTCGACGAGAACCTTCACCGCGGTCTCGTTGTCCGGCAGGTCGGGCCCGAAACCACCTTCGTCGCCGACGAGCGTTGAGAGGCCCCTCTTGGCGAGCAGGTTCTTGAGGGCGTGATAGGTCTCGGCGCCCCACTGCAACGCCTCGGAGAAGGTCGACGCGCCGATCGGCATGACCATGTACTCCTGGAAGTCAATCGAGTTCAACGCGTGCGCGCCGCCGTTCACGACGTTCATCATCGGCACCGGGAGGACGTGAGCGTTGACGCCGCCGAGGTAGTGGAAGAGTGGTCGCTCGCACTCCATCGCGGCCGCCTTGGCCGTCGCCAACGACACGGCCAGGATGGCGTTCGCGCCGAGACGCGCCTTGTTCGGCGTGCCATCGAGATCGATCATCGCGAAGTCGACGGCGCGCTGATCTTGGGCGTCGAAGCCTTCGAGGAGGTCGCTGATCTCGCCGTTGACGAAGTCGACGGCGTTCTGGACACCCTTGCCGCCCCACGCCTCGCCGCCGTCGCGCAACTCCACGGCTTCGCGGCTCCCGGTCGACGCGCCCGAGGGCGACACGGCGCGTCCGGAGGCGCCCGATTCGAGGTGAACGTCGACCTCGACCGTTGGATTGCCCCGGGAATCAAGGATTTGGCGGCCCAGGACAATTTCGATCGCGCTCATTACGCATCTCCTCTTGGTTTTCACCTACAGGTTACTAGGACTCAGAAATCACTCTGGCGGAAGCCTCGGCGATTCGGATCGCGTCACGCAGTTGGATCGCGCGCTCTCGCAGCACACCCTCTAGATCCACACCGGCCCACTGCGCCATCTCGACGAGGGCGACGACCGCGTCGCCCCACGTCGCGTCGACGTCCGACGAGGACTGCGCATCTTCGACGATTGCGTGATCCAACGACACCGCGCGCAGCGCGTCAAGGGCCCGCGCCCGCGAGTTCTCACCATCGTGACGAGGTTCCACCAGCGCCGCCTTACGCAAGAGTTTCGTGTAAAGAATCAGTGCGGGCAGCTGCCACGCGATGCCGTCGGTCACGCTCTCACGTCCCTTTTCGTCACGCTTCAGGATCTCCCAGCGTGCCGCGACCTCATTCGAGTCCTTCACCTGCGTGTCACCGAAGACGTGCGGGTGTCGGCCCGTCA
>OBLW0100004722.1_pt1 | contig 10343 bp, 6 predicted proteins | sample 1520161 | NCBI WGS metagenome assembly OBLW01 (sample SAMEA3539309, study PRJEB22396) | soil metagenome | biome: tundra; feature: field; material: soil | place: USA | collected 2010-05 | depth 0.15 m | reverse complement strand
TGCTGCAGCCCGGCGAGAATTACCTGCGACTGCGGAGGAAATCCCGAGATGTCGTAACTCGCCTTCAGCCGCAACCTCATGCCCATCGGCGCGGCATAAGGATTCGTCGAGTTCGCCGCCCAGTGGCTCGCCGGAGGAGTGAACGCCGCCTGGCTGTTCTGCAGCGCAAACCGCAGCGCATGCTTGATCGCGCCGGCGGCAACTTCGTCATAGCGCGCGAGGCCGGGAAAAATTGGCAGGCCCGCTGCATCGGCCGAAGTCCAGGTATACGGACGCTGCTCATCGTTCAACAGATCCCAAACCGCGGCCGACGCGGCATCCCAGTTGCCGTTCTTTAGCACGTGCGAATTGTAGAGTTCGTATAACCAGCAATTGTCGCGGTCAAGCACGAGCACATGCCGGTCTCCATTGCCCGGCTTGGGATAGCCTTCGATTGGAGCGTTCACCGGAATCGGCATTGGGCCGGGATCGCTCTCGTCCCCGTAAGCGGTGAAATTGACCTTCACGAGCGGCGCTCCGCTCACGACGATGTAAGGGATTCCGATGCTCTGGCCGGCATAGAGCCCTGAGCCAAAGTCGGGATGCACCGGCGTATTCCCGCCAATGAAGTTGATGTATGCGTCCGAATTCGGATCGACAGGAGCGCCAGCAATATTCTGGTTCCAGAAATTGTCTGCAGGAAACGGAAGGAATCCGTTGAGACTCGCGCCGATGCCGAGGGCCATGCCGCTGCAACCATTTTGCGCGGGCAAAGTCGCGTTAAGGCAGAGAACGACCAGCAGGGAATAAAGAAAGGTTCGCATAGGTAACTCCACGAAGAAATTCAGAAGGGCGATAAGTGCACGATAGCACGCGCACCGAGCGAATTCACAACTCGGATGTTCCACTCCTGCGAGGGTCGAACGCCAATCCCCGACTGTCCCTTTTCCACCTTCGGCATGGGTCAAACTGGCCGTATGTTCAACCTGTAGAGACGCGGCTAGCTGCGTCTCGCTCTGTGCCGAATCCCCCTTATAATCCCCCGTATAATTCAAAGATGAAGCGCGTCGTCCATGCCGCCTGCCCGCACGATTGTCCGGACGCATGCGGAGTCCTGATCACCGTCGAGGATGGCCGCGCCACCAAGATTCAGGGCGATCCCGAGCACCCTGTGACGCAAGGGTTCCTTTGCGCCAAAGTTGCCAAGTATCTGGATCGCGTTTACTCGCCCGACCGTGTCCTCTATCCCATGCGCCGCGTGGCACCGAAGGGGCCGACCGGCGTTCCAGCGCCGCTCTATCGGGCGTTTGAGCGCATCACCTGGGATGAAGCCTTAGACGAAATCGCCGCGCGCTTCCACCAGATCGTCGCCGAGCACGGCCCCGAGGCGATTCTTCCCTACTCTTACGGAGGCACCTTAGCTGCGCTCAACGGCGCTTCGATGGATCGCCGCTTCTTCCATCGTCTTGGCGCGTCGCAGCTTGAGCGCACCATCTGCTCTGACGCCGGAGAGGTCGGCCTGCAAACTGTTATCGGCATCAAGCTCGGGACCGAGCCCGAACAGTTCATCCACTCGCGCTACATCATTGCCTGGGGATCGAACATTCACGGCAACAACGTCCACCTCTGGCCGTTTATTGAAGAGGCGGGTCGCAAAGGCGCGAAGCTGGTGGTGATTGATCCGTATCGCACCCGCACGGCGAAGCTCGCCGATTGGTATCTGCCGATTAATCCCGGAACCGACGCCGCTCTCGCGCTCGGACTGATGCATGTAATCATCGGCGAAAATCTTTACGACGCCGACTACGTTTCACGCTACACCATCGGATTCGAGGAACTGAAGGCGCGCGCGCAAGAGTATCCGCCAGAAAGGGTCGCGTCCTTAACTGGAATCGCGGCTGACGACATTCGCAAACTCGCTCGCGAATACGCCACCACGCGACCGTCTGTAATCCGTGTCAATTACGGTATTCAGCGCACCGACGGCGGAGGCATGGCGATGCGTGCCGTCACCATGCTGCCTTGTCTAATCGGATCGTGGAAAGAACCAGGCGGCGGACTTCAAATGTCGACGAGCGGAGCATTCGCTCTAAATTCCTCGGCGCTAAAGATGCCCGCGTTGATGCAGCAGACTCTTGGCCGTCCCGCGCGCATCGTGAACATGGTGCAACTTGGCACGGCGCTCAACTCGCTGACTGATCCTCCGATCCAGGCGCTCTTCGTCTACAACTCAAATCCCGCGGCTGTCTGCCCAAACCACAACGCAGTCGTCCGAGGATTGAAGCGCTCCGATCTCTTCACCATCGTCCACGAACAGTTCTTTACCGACACGACCGACTACGCCGACATCGTTCTTCCAGCGACAACATTCTTCGAACACAAAGATCTGCAAACCGCCTACGGACACTACTTTCTTCAGCTTTCAAATCAAGCCATCGAGCCGGTGGGTGAAGCGCGTTCGAACGTCGAAACTTTTCGCGCGCTGGCTGAACGCATGGGCTTCAAAGACGAATGCTTCCGCGAAACGGTCGATGAAATGATCGATGTGGCTCTGGACGTCCCGAATCCGCGGCTGAAAGGAATCACCCGCGATCGCCTCGAAGCCGAGCCATTTATTCGGCTGACTTTAGAAACGGCTAGTGTAGGGACGGGCGTCCCGCCCGTCCAAGCTGAGCGCAGCTCAGCAGCCGCCAAACCGTTCCTCCCGTTCGCCCAAGGCAACTTCCCTACTCCCAGCGGCAAGGCCGAGTTCTACAGCGAAAATTTAAAACGCCAAGGTCTCGATCCCGTCGTCGCCTATACTCCACCGGAAGAATCGCGCCACGGCACAAACGCCGCCGGCTTCCCGCTCGAACTGCTGGCGCGCAAGCCCGACAACCATCTGAACTCCACCTTCGCCAACGTCCCATCCGTTCGCCACATGGAACCACGCATCGGCGATCTGGAGATGCATCAGGAGGATGCCGCCGCGCGAAACATCCGCAATGGCGACCAGGTTCGCGCCTTTAACGGCCGGGGAGAGATCGTGCTGCAGGCGCAAGTCAACGGCTCAGTTTCTCCCGGAGTCGTCGCCGCGCGGCTCGATTGGGCAAAATTTTCCCCCGGCGGCGGAAATATTAATGCACTAACTTCAGAAAAACTTACAGACATGGGCAACGCGGCGACGTTCTATTCCGTCTGTGTTGAGGTAGAACTTTTTCGGGCGTGAACTCTTCACAACAAATTTGCTCGCGCCTTGGACGGTTCTCCATCTCTACCGTATAATTACCGTTTTCCTAACTCTATTTATTCGAGGTAGTTGCAATTCATCGCCGTCATCAGGAAATCCCTGTGCGCCCCACGCACCTCGGCTGCGCTGCAGGTCCGCAAACAGAGCCTTCCGGACCCCAAGCCTCTTCGTTACCAAGGGCTTGGCACCGCTTCTTTGTTTGGAAATGCGTTTCGAAATCCGTCTGGAATCAGGTTTCGAATTTTCTCCTGCTCGCGATTCCGCTCCTGCTTTTCACCGCACCGCTGCTCGCTCAGCAGGATTTAGTAGTTGGGATCTCCGTCCACGGCAATCGCCGCATCCCCGCCGACACCGTTAAAGCCCGCATCTTCACCAAAGTGGGAGACGTCTACGATCCCGCCGGCATCGAGCGCGACTTCAATGCCCTCTGGAATACCGGCTACTTCGAAGATATCCGCTTCGAGCGCGAACAGTCGGCCAAGGGTTGGATCGTCCACATCTACCTCAAAGAGCGGCCGACCATCCGCGAGATTAACTACCTCGGACTGAACGCCGTCTCTACCAGTGACGTTCTTGACCGATTCAAAGAGCGCAAGGTGGGACTCTCGGTCGAGAATCAGTACGATCCGACGAAAATCAAGAAGGCCGAAGTCGTTCTCAAGCAACTGCTCTCCGAGCACGGACGCCAGTTCGCGACGATCCGCACCGAGAAGCGTGACATTCCCCCCAATGCCGTCGCCATCACCTTCGTGATCAAAGAAGGCCCCAAGGTTAAGGTTGGGCGCATCCGTTTCCGCGGCAACAAGCACGTTCCCGACCGCATGCTGCGTGCGGCGATGAAGAATCTCAAGCCGATCGGCATTCCGCACTCCATCTTTCTCGAGAGCATCTTCGCCAAGACCTACGACGCAACGAAGCTCGAAGAAGACACCGAACGCGTCCGCGCCGAATACCAGAATCGCGGCTACTTCAAGGTGCTGGTGGAAGACCCGAAGACGGAGATCCACGATACCGGACATACCGGGTTCCACGTTCCCGGGCTCCAATCTGGACAAGGCAAGTCGGTCGACATCATGATGCCGATCGAAGAAGGCGACCGCTACCGGCTCGGCACCATTATCTTCAAGAACAATAAAGCGATCTCAAATGCGGCGGCCCTGCGCAGCCTCTTTCCTATGAAAGACGGCGACATTTTCAGCCGCGAAAAGGTCGCGAAGGGACTCGAAAACCTGCGCAAAGCGTACGGCCAGGCGGGCTATATTAACTTCACTCCGGTGCCGGATACGAAGTTTAACGACGAAAAGAAGACGGTTGACGTGATCATCGACGTCGATGAAGGGAAACAGTTCTATGTGCGGCGCATCGAGTTTCAGGGCAACACCACGACTCGCGACAAGGTCATCAGGCGCGAAGTAGCTCTCGAAGAAGGGCAGGTCTACAACTCACGTTTCTGGGAACTCAGCCTGCTCCGGCTCAACCAGCTTGGCTACTTCGACCAACTCAAGCCGGACGATCCCAACACTACCGAGCGCCACCTCGACGAAAAGGCGGGCACCGTCGACCTCACCCTCAAGGTTCACGAAAAAGGCAAGAACAGTATCGGACTGCAAGGCGGAGTCAGCGGCCTCGCCGGCGCCTTCGTCGGCATCAACTACAGCACCAACAACTTTTTAGGACTAGGCGAGACGCTGTCAGTGCAGGCCAGCCTCGGCAGCCGCCAGCGCGACCTGGTCTTCGGATTCACCGAGCCTTATTTATTTGACCGCCCGATGCAGGCCGGCTTCAACGTTTACACACGCAAGACCAGCTACGATCAGGCTCGGCAGTATGCGATCGCGACGGGACAAAATCTAAGCTTGCCGTCTGCTTATTTGCAGAACTTGCAGAATTACTCGCAGTCGAGCACCGGTATAAGCTTCACGCTAAGTTACCCGTTGCGGCGTTCGTTCAAGCGCCTGGGCATTGCCTACTCTTTCGATCGATCTTCGCTTGTCGCGGTCAGCAATGCCTCGAAACTTCTGTTTGAAAACCTCAACTTCCGCGGCATCACCGGGCCGAACGCGCTCAACGGCATTATCACGAGCAAAATTACTCCCAGCTTCACCATGAACACGCTCGACTCTTATTACGCGCCCCACAAGGGCAAGAGCCTCTTCATCGGCGGAGAATTCTCCGGCATCGGCGGCACCGTGCACACGATCCGGCCTATCGTACAGTTCAAACAGTTTTTCCCGATGCAAAAGCGGCGCAATGCCCTCGGATACAACGTGCAGGCGTCGTTTATTTCAGGCTACGGCGGCATCGTCGCTCCTCCATTTGAACGCGCCTACCTTGGCGGAGAAAACGATCTTCGCGGCTTCGACGTTCGCACCATTTCGCCGATCGCTTATCTACCCAGCGCGCAGAGTGTCGCTCTCACCAACCCAAATGGAACTTTCGTTCCCGCGAATCCAAACTTCCATGTACAGACGAATTCCACAGGAACGCAATGCATCAAGAACTGCTGGTTCATTCCGGTTCCCTACTCCCAACTCGTGACTCCTGGCGGAGATCTCAGTATTCACGGCAACGTTGAATACCGCATCACCATCGCTGGACCGGTAGCGATCGCGCCGTTCGTAGATTTGGGCACCGATCCGATCCTGCGCGCCTCGCAACTGCAGATTAATCCAGTGCAGTTCCAGACTCTGAAAAGCACTGAGTTCGGTTGCCCCATTCTCAACTCCGCCACCGGATACGCTTGCCAAGGCGGAGTAAGGCTAGCCCCAAAAACCCTCTCGCCGAATCTTAGTCCGGTTCCCGGCACCAACTGGGTGCCTCGCATGTCTACCGGCATCGAATTGCAAACCATGCTTCCGGTCGTCAACGCGCCCTTCCGGATTTACTACGCTTACAATGCTCTCCGCCTGGATGGCAGCGCATTCCCGAACGTGCCCATCACACGCGACATGTTCCCCGCCGGAGGCGCAGGCCTCTACACCTATAAAACAACCCTGTCGACGCTAGGTTCGAGATTCACTCTCTTGGAACCAAGAAAGACTTTCCGCTTCAGCGTAGCCACGACGTTCTAAGAGCAGCCGTCAGGTTTCAGCCGTCAGCCATCAGCTAAAAACTTATCAGTTAAGAGAACAATGGAGCGCCGGGTGCCCTCGCCCGTCCGCGCTACTGATCTACTTTGGGAATTTGACAGCGCTTCCAGCCCGGAACTGACGGCTGATGGCTGAAAGCTGATAGCTGTCTTACTTGATCTGCACCAGCCCGCTAGCGGCTCCCGCCGGTGGCGTTGGATGTTGCGGAGCTCGCCAGGCATCAAGCACCGAAACTTGATGCACGCATGAAACCGTGCAATGCGGAGCGCACGATTTTTCGGTATGAAACTCGCGCCGTAGATCGGCGACAGTATATTTTTCCAGCGGAATGCCGGGGTAGCCGCGCTGTTGCGAGCAATAATGCACCAGGCCGTCTTCGCAGATGTAGAGGTAGCGCCCGCCGGCGCGGCAACGCCACTGATTAGGACGCCCGAGCGCGATGTTGTCCTGGAAAGCGTTGACTCGCGTGAAGCTGCGCTTCTCCAGATTCTTCATCTCGTTGTAGACGCTCCGTTCTTCGTCATTCAACGGCTGCACTTGGCCGGAGCCATCGTGAATAATTCCGATGGTCGAGCTGAAGCCGAGCTCCAGCGCACGCCTGCCGATAGTGAGCGCGTCTTGCGGATGACTGACTCCACTGCCAACCACGGAATTGATATTGACGTGAAATTCGGCGTGCTCAGCCAGCAACTGCAGCTTGCGATCAAGGACCTTGAGGCTCTTCTTTGAAACCTCATCAGGGTTGACGTTATCGATTGAAATCTGCAGCCACTCCAGACCGGATCGGTTCAGCTTCTGGATGCGGTCGGCCGTCAACAGATAGCCGTTGGTGATCAGCCCGGAGACGATGCGGCGTCTCTTCATGTGATGAATAATGTCATCGAGTTGCGGATGAAGCAGCGGTTCACCGCCGCTGATTGTGATAACTGACGTGCCGAGATCGCCCAGTTGATCGACCCTCCGCAACATGTCGTCGGTGGGCACGGGCTTTGAAAAATTATCGAACTCGTTGCAGTAAGTGCAGGCGAGATTACAGCGGCGAATGGGAATGAGATGCGCCAGCAGAGGATGGTCGGTCGACACCACGGCCTTCATGATCTGCCATAGGCCGTGAACGTTCCGCTCGGCGGCCTTGATCTTGCGCCGTAATGTCATTGACCTGCTTGCCATAGTTGCTGAAGGCATCTGTTGTTGGAAAGTCCCTTATTTAACTAGATCTTTGTTTGATGCCCTAAGCTTCTATTTCACCACAACGAGAGAAGAAATGCCCCGATTCGCCCACTATTCGGCGCCAAATCGAGGTCAAACGGCAATTCAGCGCCTACCAGGGACAAAGAATCAGGGCAGATGTCCGTGTCCGGCCGCTAGCAGAGCCGCTAGAGCCGCATTTAACTGTTCGCGCTTCACCAACACGTAATCGGTATCGAAGGTGGAGATGGCAAAGATGGAAATTTGCGCCTCGGCCAGCGGCTGCAAGAACGAGGACAGCACTCCGGTCATAGAAAAGGGAAACGGCCCTTGGAGCTTAAGAGCAATCCAGCCGGATTCCGCGAGTACGCCGTCTGGAACCCGTGCTTCGGCACAAACGATGGAAAGCTCATCGGCTGTGCGGACGATGCTAGAAAATCCGCCGTCACCGTTTGTCGCCCATGCGGGAATGGCGGCGTTGGGAGCGAGCCGGCAAACGGCCAGCCGCTCCGGCAGAACAACGAATTTCAGACGACGAGGCAACTTAGAGGAAGGTTACTACATAGCCAAGGACATCACGATGTTGGCCCCGCGCACCTGCTTTTGACTGAAAGCTGACGGCTGTTCCCTACTGCATATCTCCGCCCATCGGGACATAGCGGAACCTTTTGCCGTCGAAGAATATCGCGGAGCTATCGCCCGTGTCGCCCGCCTCCTCGACGTAGACCGCTTCAATCGTTTTCTTTCGCAGCTTCATCTTTCGAACGGAGATGGCGCGATACGGCAAATTTACGATCACGTACTTTGCCTTCGGAGTCGCTGAGCGCCAGGCGTTCGGTCCTGAGCCATGAACGATCAAGATCATTAGTCCGCGTCGCGCCGGGTCAGGCTCGGTAAATGTAGTGGTGATCCGCGGGTCGCCGTATCCAAAAAAGTCGTAGTAAGGATCGATCACAGTGTAGTTGTGTTCGCCCTGGTCGAGCATCGGATTCTTGCAGCGCGCCGCAATGGCCACGTCTTCGATGCCGTCGCCATCGAGGTCACCAAAGACTGGTGGGATCTCAGGAAGAATGTTGAACTCCGTGCCAAATTGCTGGTGCACGAAATCGTTATCGATTTTGCGGCCAGCCGTCTGCGCCACGCCGCGAGCCGGCAACATCAACACAAAACAGCACCCAAGGAGGAAGAACATTTTTCGCATGTCGTAACTCTAGTCCGAGCTAGTCACCAAGGGCAGGTAACGAAAGTCACACGAGGATGCTGTAGAACTTCAGTCAACGGCGCGACTTAAGCGATGCACTGTTCAAAGCAAATCACTTGAAGTGTTCCCAACCTGACGCGGTGAGCGGCTTTCGCTTGCCGTCCTCGCCGATCAGTCGCATGCCTGCCGTGCGAACGATTTGGCCAATTCTTGTTATCTGGACGCCAGCGACCTGCTTCGGAATTGCGGCTGCGGTGGTGAACAGCAACTCGTAGTCGTCGCCACCGTGCAGCGCATAATCCAGCGAGACGAGTTCTTTACGGCTAAGTTGCCCCCGCGGAATCAACTGCGCCTCGATCTCGGCTCCGACGCGACTCTCGTCGCATATGTGTTCGAGATCGGTTGACAGTCCGTCGCTCAAGTCGATCATGGCCGTTGCTAAGTCGCGCCGCCGCAAAGTCTGGCCGACCGCAAGGCGCGCCTCGGGACGAAGGTGCCGGGTATCTTGCGCTCCCAAACGTTGCGCCTGCATGAGTAGCGCCAGTGTTGCGGCAGAGCCACCCAGCTCGCCCGTCACGTAAATCTGATCGCCCGGCTTGGCTCCCGACCGCAAGACGGCGGTTCCCTTTGGGACGGAACCGACCACGATAATGTCCGCCTGAATTCCGCCCAAAGACTGGGCCGTATCGCCTCCGGCCAAGGGAACCTTGAACTGGTTGGCGAGTTCGAGCAGTCCCTTAATGAAGTGATCGACCCACTTTTGTGGGACATCGGCGGCAACGGCCAGCGACAGAAACGCCGCGTGCGGCTCTCCGCCCATGGCGGCGATGTCGCTCAGTCCGCGAGTCAGGCAGCGCCATCCGACGAGCTCAGGACTGTGCCATTCGCGGCGAAAATGCACGTTCTCGATGGAGAAGTCGGTTGTGACGAGCACTTCGTGGCCGGGAGGAACGCGCAGCACGGCGCAATCATCGCCAATGCCCTTGACGACCGAAGCGCCTCTGCGGCTGAGCCGGCGAATTTTTTGGATTAGCTTCTTTTCGCCGAGGGGCATAGCGACAATATACCTCGCCAAAACGAAGGTCTTGGGACAGTGATCGAAAATCGTGAAGACTGCTGCGCGCTTACGGTAGTAATTTGTCTAGGTGGGCACTCGCGATTACGCTGCCTTGGTAACGCACGGAAGGGCGTAGAAAGGTTGACAGGGGGAACCAGGTTTGTTAACTTTAACTCGCCGTTCACACAACTGCGCCGAACCAAGTACTGCAGCATGAATCAGTTGCAGAGGAATCCGAGTTCGGCATGCCTGGTTCCGCGGTACATGGATAATGCCAGCCTGCATCTAAAACAGCTGGTGGAATCAGGATTCCTAGCTCGAGCATGACAGTTCCGCTCTGGCAGGATTCCGAAGCAAAATCTGTTTGGCGAAAGTCACAATATTGCATAAACGTTTCTACATATTTTTCGTAGCGCGCGACGAAGCGGGCCAGCTCCGCAAGATTTCCATTCCAGTTCAATATTTGTATGTCCTTCTCGCCGGAGCTCTGATCGGCGCCCTCTGTCTGACCGGAATTGCCAGCTCGTACACGCGAATGCTGCAAAAGGTGGCGCACTATAACCAGCTGCTTCGAATAGCGGTCTTTGAGCTGTGCCTGCT
>OBLW0100004717.1_pt1 | contig 10348 bp, 10 predicted proteins | sample 1520161 | NCBI WGS metagenome assembly OBLW01 (sample SAMEA3539309, study PRJEB22396) | soil metagenome | biome: tundra; feature: field; material: soil | place: USA | collected 2010-05 | depth 0.15 m | reverse complement strand
TTCAGGGACGTGGTCACCGGCGAGCTGGCCTACGGCCGCAAGCGGGCCCTGGAACTGGCCACCACCCTGGCCCTGGAGCCAGAGCTGATGCTCCTGGATGAACCGACCCAGGGGATGGGCGCAGAGGACGTGGCCAAGATCACCGCCCTGGTCCGGCAGGCGGCCGCGAACCGCACCATCCTCATGATCGAACACAACCTCAAGGTCGTCTCCACCCTGGCGGATCGAATCACCGTGCTGCAGCGGGGGGCGATCCTCGCGGAGGGTTCATACGCCGAGGTGTCGCAGGATCCCCGAGTGCTGGAAGCCTACCTGGGGGTGCACCCATGACCGGAGCCCAACCAAGGGAGCTGCTGCGGATCACGGATCTGCACGCCTTCTACGGGGAATCCCACATCCTGCATGGCATCGACCTGGCGGTGGGCGCGGGCGAGGTGGTCACCCTCCTGGGACGCAATGGCGCGGGCCGGACCACCATCCTGAAATCGATCATGGGGCTGGTGGGGCGGCGCAGCGGATCGATCCTCATTCATGGCGTGGAGACCATCGGCCTACCCACCCATAAGATCGCCCGGTTGGGCCTTGGGTATTGCCCCGAGGAGCGCGGCATCTTCTCCAGCCTGACGGTGGAGGAGAACCTGCTGCTGCCCCTGGTGGTGGCCGAGGGGGGCCTGTCCCTGCCGGAGCTCTACGGGATGTTCCCCAACCTGCTGGCGCGGCGGCACAGCCTGGGCACCCGCCTCTCGGGGGGCGAGCAGCAGATGCTGGCCATGGCGCGGATCCTGCGCACCGGGGCGAAGCTGCTGCTGCTCGATGAGATCACCGAGGGGCTGGCGCCGGTCATCGTCCAAACCCTGGGACAGCTCATCGGCCAGCTGAAGGACCGGGGCTTCACCATCGTCCTGGTGGAGCAGAATTTCCACTTCGCCGCGGACCTGGCGGACCGCCATTACGTCATCGAAAGCGGGGTCATCGCGGACCTGATCCCGAAAGACGGACTCACGTCCAGCATGGAGAAACTCAACCAGTACCTGGGCGTGTGACCAGGTGCCCAACCGGGAGGGAACGGCCTTATGAAACACCTCTTTTCCAACACGGCTCTGTTGGCTGTCGCCCTGACCGCCGCGAGCGGACTGGCGGGCGCGGCCAACGAGAAGATCTCTGATGGCGTCGTGAAGATCGGGGTCCTCACGGACATGTCGGGGCTCTACTCCACGCTGGGGGGCAAGGGTACCCAGGTGGCTGTGGAAATGGCCGTCAAGGACTTCGGCGGCACGGTAATGGGCAAGCCCATCCAGGTCATCGGCGCCGACCACCAGAACAAGGCCGACATCGCCTCCGCCAAGGCCCGGGAATGGTTCGACAACGAGAAGGTGGACATGATCACCGGGCTGCTGAACTCCGGCTGCGCGCTGGCCGTGCAGAAGATCGCGGGCGACAAGCACCGGATCACCATGAACACCGGCGCGGCCACCACGGACCTCACCAACAAGGCCTGGACCCCTTACAGTGTCCACTACGTCTACGACACCTACGCCCTGGGCAAGGTGACCGGGGAGGCCGTCGTTCAGCATGGGGGCAAGACCTGGTTCTTCATCACCGCCGACTATGCCTTCGGCCAGTCCCTGGAAGCGAACACCACCAAGTTCGTGACCGCGTTGGGCGGAAAGGTGGTGGGAGACGTGCGCCATCCCTTGTCCACGGCAGATTTTTCGTCCTACCTACTCCAGGCCCAGTCCTCCGGGGCCCAGATCATTGGCCTGGCCAATGCCGGCGGGGATACCATCAACGCCATCAAACAGGCCCGGGAATTCGGCATCGGCCAGAAGGGACAGCGGCTAGTGGGCCTGCTGATCTTCGATACGGACATCAAGAGCCTGGGTCTGAACGTCGCCCAGGGGATGCAGTTCACTTCAGGGTTCTACTGGGACCGGGATGACGCGACCCGGGCCTTCGCGAAGCGCTTCTTCGCCCTCCACAAGGCCATGCCGACCATGGACCAGGCGGGCGCCTATTCCGCCACCATGAACTACCTCAAGGCCGTCAAGGCCGCCGGGACCGATGATCCGGACGCGGTCATCGCCAAGCTGAAATCCATGGACATCAGCGACTTCTTCGCCGTCCACGGGAAGATCCGCATCGACGGGCGGATGGTGCACGACATGTACCTCATGGAGGTAAAGAAGCCTTCGGAATCCAAGGGCGAATGGGATCTCCTGAAAATCATCAAGACCGTGCCCGGCGATGAGGCCTTCATGCCGCTCTCTGAAAGCACGTGCCCGGCGGTGAAGAAGTAGGCAGCGCGTTCAACCAGGACTCCGCCCGAAGGAACCGATCATGGAGCTGTCCCTCCACACCGTCCTGTCACAGGTCATGCTGGGGCTCAACAATGGGGTGTTCTACGCCATCCTGAGCCTCGGCCTGTCGGTGATCTTCGGCCTCCTGAACATCGTCAACTTCGTCCACGGCGCCCTCTACATGCTGGGCGCCTACGTGGCGCTACTGGGGTTCACCAGTTTGGGACCCTTGATCGGGAAGCCGGACTTCCACCTGAACTACTGGGCGGCACTTCTAGTGGCGCCGCTGGCCGTGGGGCTGCTTGGAATCGGGGTGGAGCGGACCATGCTGCGCCGCCTGCGCAAATTCGACCATCTGTACGGCCTGCTCCTCACCTTCGGGCTGGCCCTCATCATCCAGGGGGTCTTCACCAACTACTTCAACGTGTCCGGGGATCCCTACGACGCCAAGCCGGAGGCGCTGGAAGGGGCCGTCAACCTCGGCTTCATGCTGTTCCCGAAGTACCGGCTGTGGGTGATCGCGGTCTCCCTGCTGGTCTGCTTTGGCACCTGGTACGTCATCGAGCGGACCAAGCTCGGCTCCTACCTTCGCGCCGGCACGGAAAACCCCGAGCTGGTGAAGGCCTTCGGCGTCAACGTGCCCCTCCTGATCACCCTGACCTACGGTTACGGGGTCGCCCTGGCGGCCTTCGCCGGGGTGCTGGCGGCGCCGATCTATTCGGTGAGCCCGGTCATGGGCTCGGAGATGATCATCACTGTCTTTGCCGTGGTGGTCATCGGCGGCATGGGCTCCATCATGGGCTCCATCGTCACGGGCCTCATGCTGGGGATGGTGGAGGGCTTCACCAAGGTGGTCTACGCCCCAGCATCGAGCACCGTCATCTTCCTGATCATGGTGGTGGTCCTCCTGGTCCGGCCCCAGGGCCTGTTCGGGAGGGAGGCCTAGATGAACCGGTTCGTCTGGATCGCCCTCCTCCTCCTGGGGCTGCTGGCGCCCTTCGTGGTCTATCCCGTGTTCATGATGAAGCTGCTTTGCTTCGCCCTGTTCGCCATGGCCTTCGATCTCCTGCTCGGTTACACCGGGCTGCTGTCCTTCGGCCATGCGGCCTTCTTCGGGGGCGCCTCCTACATCACGGGCCACCTGGTCCGGAACAGCGGCCTGACGCCGGAGCTGGGCATCCTGGGGGGCACCCTCTTCGCGGCTTTGCTGGGGTACCTGATCGGCAGCCTCGCCATCCGGCGGCAGGGGATCTACTTCGCCATGGTCACCCTGGCCCTGGCCCAGATCGTCTACTTCATCGCCTTGAAGGCGCCCTTCACCGGCGGCGAGGATGGCCTGCAGGGCATTCCAAGGGGCCTCCTCTTCGGCCTCATCGATTTGAACCGGGTCTACGTGGTGAGTGGCCGGCCCCTGGGGCTCAACCTCTACTACTTCGTCTTCGCCCTGTTCTGCCTCGGGTTCTGGATCATCCACCGGACCATCCATTCTCCCTTCGGCCAGGTGCTGAAGGGCATCCGGGAGAACGAGCCACGAGCCATCTCGCTGGGCTACCAGGTGGACCGGTTCAAGCTGATGGCCTTCGTCATCTCGGCAGCCATGGCGGGACTGGCCGGCGCGACGAAGGCCCTGGTTTTCCAGCTCGCCTCCCTGACCGATGTGAGCTGGCATACCTCCGGGGAGGTGGTGCTCATGACCCTGCTGGGTGGTGTGGGCACGGTCCTCGGTCCCCTGGTGGGGGCTTTCACGGTGGTGACGCTCCAGTCCCAGCTGAGTTCCGTCGGCTCCTGGATCACGGTGATCATCGGGGGCACCTTCGTGGTCTGCGTCCTGGTCTTCCGCCGGGGCTTCGTGGGTGAACTGGCGCGGCTGTTGAAGCGCCCCTTGTAGGACATCCAATCGAAGGGAGGACTGCCATGTTGAAGGGGAAGAACGCACTGATCACCGGGTCCACCAGTGGCATCGGCCTCGGCATCGCCCGGGCCCTGGCCGCCGAAGGGTGCGGCCTCATGCTGAACGGGTTCGGCGACGCGGCGGCTATCGAGCGGTTGCGCGGTGGCCTGGCTGTCGACCATGGCGTCGATGTATTCTACAACCGGGCCGACCTGGCCCGGCCCGCCGAGATCGGCGCCCTGGTGGCGGATGCGGCGGCGCGCCTGGGGAGCCTCGACATCCTGGTCAATTGCGCCGGCATCCAGCACACGGCGCCGGTAGAGGATTTCCCTGGCGAGAAATGGGACGCCATCCTGGCCGTGGATCTTTCGTCGTCGTTCCATACCATCCACCACGCCCTGCCGCACATGAAGGCCAAGGGCTGGGGCCGGATCATCAACATCGCCTCCGTCCACGGCCTGGTGGCCTCGGTGCACAAGGTCGCCTACGTGGCCGCCAAGCATGGCTTGGTGGGCCTCACCAAGGTGGTGGCCCTGGAGACGGCCGGCCTGGGGATCACCTGCAACGCCATCTGCCCCGGCTGGACCCGCACCGAGTTGATCGAACCTCAGATCTTGGCCCGGGCGGAAGCGCTGGGCGTGAGCCTCGAAGATGGGGGACGTTCCCTCCTGGCGGACAAACAGCCCTCGCGGCAGTTCGTGGGGGTCGAGCAGGTGGGACAGCTGGTGGTGTTCCTCTGCTCCAGCGCTGCCGCCCAGATCACCGGGGCGCCCCTCCCCATCGATGGCGGCTGGACGGCGCAGTAGGTGTGGATCAGGGCAACTGGTAGTGTGCTTCCGAAGACATGGCTCGGGTCCTGCGGAGACCGGCCAAGCAAGGCTTCCGTGCGGAGAAAGGGGGGCCGCATGGCCCCCCTTTCGAAAGATCACCAGCGCCAGGACTAATCCGTGGCGAAAGGCAGGAGCGCGATATTGCGGGCGCGCTTGATGGCTTCTACGAGCTCGCGCTGGTGGACGGCAGAAGCTGACCGGTCCCGAAGGGATGGCAAGGCTCCTGCGGAGCCTTGCCAAGGGAGGCTTCCGTGCGGAGAAAGGGGGGCCGCATGGCCCCCCTTTCGAAAGATCACCAGCGCCAGGACTAATCCGTGGCGAAAGGCAGGAGCGCGATATTGCGGGCGCGCTTGATGGCTTCTACGAGCTCGCGCTGGTGGACGGCGCACACACCGCTGGTGCGGCGGGGCAGCACCTTGCCGCGCTCGGGAGTGAAGGCCTGGAGGGTCTTCACGTCCTTGTAGTCGATCATGAGGGACTTCTCGACGCAGAACTTGCAGAACTTGGCGCGTCGTCCCCCAAAAGCCTTCTTCTTCTTGGGCTTGCCCTTCTTGGCATCGGCGCGGCGCTTCATCCCATCACCTCTTCAGCGGAACGTTCCTTTATGCCAGCCTGGGCCTTGCGCTTGGCTTCGCGCTCGATGCGCTGCTTGGTTCGGCCCGCGGCCTTTTCGGCTTCGTCCATGCGGACGCTCAGGTACTTGATGACGGCGTCGTTGTTGCGGAAACGGCGCTCCAGCTCGGCGATGAGGTTCGGACCCGCGTTCATCTCGAACAGGGTGTAGTAGCCCTCGCTGAACTTCTGGACTTCGTAGGCCAGCTTCTTGCGGCCCCACTTGTCGGTCTTGAGCAGTTCGCCACCCTGCTCGGCAATGATCCCCTCGAACTGCTTGACGAGCTCGTCCGATTGCTCGTCCGTCAGCGTGGGGGAGGCGATGAAGATGGTCTCATAGTGACGCATCTGTCCTCCTTGTGGATGTGAAGCCCCCTTCTGGATTCCAGGGAGCAAGGAAGAGCCCTCCAACGGAGGACGCGAAGAACCAGTTTCGCGCGGAAAGGCTGAAAAATCAAAGGAAAGTCTGGAGGCTGGAGGCTGGAGGTACTGCTTTCTGCGACGGCCCTGCGGGCCGTGCCAGTTCTTGCCTTTGGGCCGCTCGGGTTTAGAGCGGGTTTCTGATTCAAACGGCCCCGCCTCCAGACTCCTGACTTCCTCGGGCAACGCATGAGTTACCCGAGATCTATGGACGGACTCCGGACTCCCCCCAGAACCCGGCCGGATTCACCAGGTTCCCCAGGGTGCCCAGATCCTCGGTGCCTGCCAGCAGGTCGAGGAACTTGGCGAAGGGAGTGTCCAGGCTGTCGATGCGGTCCCATTCTGGCTCCGTCCAATGGTCCAGAACGAAATTGGCCAGGGGCCGCTGGAAGGGGCCGATGCCCAGGCGCAGACGGGCGAGATCCTGGGTTCCCAGGCAATCGAAGACGGAGCGCAGGCCATTGTGGCCCCCGTCCGAGCCGTTGAGCCGGAAACGGCCGGTACCCAGCGGCAGATCCTTGTCGTCATGCAGCAGGATCAGGCGGCGCGGATAGAGGCCCGCCGCGGCGGCCTGGGCGCAGGCCTCCCCGGAGAGGTTCATGTAAGAGCCGGGGACCAGGGCCTGCAGCCGGTCCGTCAAAGGGTAGAGCGAACCGGAAGGGAAACGCTTGGATGGCTTGGGAATCAGGTCCCGCGCCGCCATCCAGCGCTGGAGCAGCAACCTTCCAAGGTTGTGTCGCGTGTCCTGGTATTCAGGCCCGGGATTGCCGAGAGGTACCAAAGTCCACATGGGTTCATCCTAATGCGCAGGCTCCGCCTGCGCATTAATGACAAACGCGGCCAAGGCCGCGTTTGTCGCATGGCTGCATGAAAGTTCGAAGCACTATTTCTTGTCTTCCTTCTTGCCCTTCTTGGCCACTTCGGGCTCGGCGGCGGCGGGGGTGGCGGCAGCCACGGGAAGCTCCTCCTCCGCGGCCTTGCCGTGGACGGAACAGACCACCTGGTGGGCATCTCCGGTGAAGACGACATTGGCCAGGAGGGTGAGCTGCTCGAAGCGGATGCTGTCACCCACGGCCAAGTTGCTGATGTCCACGTCGATGTGGGCGGGGATGATGCTGGGCAGACACTCGATCTCGATCTCGCGATGGGCAAAGTCGAGGACGCCGCCCATGGCCTTCACGCCGATGGGGACGCCGACCAGGCGCACGGGTACCTTGACCCGGACCTTGAGGGTCATGTCCACCCGCATGAAGTCCACATGCCGCAGGCGGCTGGTGATGGGATCCCGCTGCAGATCCTTGATGATGACGTGGCGCTTGATATCGGTTCCCTCGCGCTGAAGGAACATCACGGAGTTCATGCCGGTCTCGCTGGCCAGCACGCGGGCCACGACCTTGGGGCTGATGGCGATGGCGACGGGGGGTTCCTTCAGTCCGTAGATCACGGCCGGGATCATGCCGCTCTGCTTGAGGTCGCGGACGGCGGCCTTGCCGAAACTGTCACGCTTGGAGACGACCAGGACTTCCTGGGACATGAATTCCTCCTACCTGGCAACCAGTCGTTGCCCTCTCGTTGGGATGGGTCCGGGCGGACCGCTCGGGCCTTCCCGGTGGAAGGCCGAACCATCGATTCTGCCCGAGAAAGCCCCGGAAACCAAGGACGTTCTTCCAGAAAGGCGATCCATCGCCTGTACCATCAGGCTGTTACACCCATGCGTTAACATCGACAACACAGAGGCCCGCTTGTTCCATCCCATCCCCCGACCCGAGGAGCTGCTCAACCGTGAGTTGAGCTGGCTGGATTTCAATGCCCGGGTCATGGAGGAGGCCGAAGATCCCACCGTGCCTCTGCTGGAGCGGGTGAAGTTCCTCAGCATCGTGTCCAGCAACTGGGACGAGTTCTTCATGGTGCGGGTGGCGGGCATCTGGCGCCAGATCGACGCCGGCATCACCCAGCCCGGCCCGGACGGGCTCACGCCCCGCCAGCTGCTGGAGCGGGTGTCCTCCCGGATCCACTCCTATTCCTCCCGGCAGCACGAGCTGTTCCACGCCATCCTGGAACCGCAGCTGGTGGCGGCGGGCATCGCCATCCTGGATCCGCGGCATCTGGACGAGACCCAGGGCGCCTTCGCCCTGGACTACTTCGAACGCAGCCTGCTGCCCCTCATCACGCCACTGGCCGTGGACACGGGCCATCCCTTCCCCCGCCTGGGCAATCGCGCCCTGGTGCTGGTGGTGGAGCTGGAACCCGACGAGGACCTGCTGGACGGGGACCTGCCCGCCTCGGAGCTCTCCTTCATCCACGTGCCCACGGGGCTGGCTTCGCGCTTCCTGCGGGTGCCCTCGGTGCCCGGCACCCACGCCTTCGTCATGCTCGAGGACGTGGTGCGCCACCACCTGTCGCGGCTTTTCCTGGGTTACACGGTGAAGAGCTGCCACGCCATCCGGGTCACCCGCGACTCCGACCTGCCGGTGGAAGAGGATCCCTCCGACGACCTGCTCAAGACCGTGGAAGAAAGCCTCCGCGACCGCCGCCGCGGCGCCGTGGTCCGCCTCCAGTACGAGCACGGCCTGTCCGCCAAGGTCCTGGACCTGCTTATCGAGGAGATGGAGCTGAGCCCAGAGGACCTCTACCCCAGCTCCGGCCTCACGGCCTTCTCGGACCTAATGCAACTCTACGGGCAGCTGGACCTGCCGCACCTCAAGGACACGCCCCTGCCGCCCCTGCCTGTGCCACAGCTCGATCAAGTCGGCAACATCTTCGACGCGATCTCGCGCAACGACATCCTACTGAACCATCCCTACCAGAGCTTCGACGATAGCGTGGTGCGCTTCGTGCGCGAGGCGGCCGAAGATCCGAAGGTGCTGGCCATCAAAATGACCCTCTACCGCGTGACGGCGAACAGCCCCGTGGCCGCGGCCCTGGAGCGCGCCGCAGAGCGTGGCAAGCAGGTGGCCGCTATCGTGGAACTGCGGGCCCGCTTCGACGAAGCCGCCAACATCGCCTGGGCCCGGCGCCTCGAGAAGACCGGCATCCACGTGGTCTACGGCCTGCCCAACCATAAGATCCACTGCAAGGCCTGTCTCGTCGTCCGCCAGGAGGCCACGGGTATCAAACGCTACTGCCATCTGGGCACGGGCAACTACAACGAGCGCACCAGCCGGCTCTACTCGGACATCGGCCTGCTCACGGCGCGGCCCGAATTCGGCGAGGACTTGTCGAACCTCTTCAATATGCTCACGGGCTACACCCGGCCGCCCCGGTTCCACCGGATTCTGCTGGCCCCCCAGCACCTGAAGAAGGCCCTCAAGGCCCGCATCCAGCGGGAGATCGGCCACGCTCGCGAGGGGCGGTCCGCCCGCATGGTGCTCAAAATGAACGCCCTGGTGGATCCCCAGCTCATCGAGATGCTCTACGAGGCCAGCCGCGAAGGCGTCAAGGTGGACCTCATCGTGCGGGGCACCTGCTGCCTGCGGCCCGGCGTACCCGGGCTGTCCGAGAACATCCGGGCCCTCTCCATCCTCGACCGTTTCCTGGAGCACGCCCGGATCTACCACTTCGCCAACGATGGCCAGCCCGAGACCCTGCTGTCCAGCGCGGATCTCATGCCCAGGAACCTCGACCGCCGCGTGGAACTGGCCTTCCCCCTGGTGGACCCGCTGCTGGCGGCCCAGGTCATGGAGATGGTCGAACTGCAGCTGCACGACACCCTGAAGGGCCGGGTCCTCGGCGTCGAGGGCGAAGTGCTTCGCCGCGGCCTGGACACGCAGGACCCCCCCCTGCGCAGCCAGCTCCGCATCTACGAGCACACCCTGCTGGCCAGCGGCGTGGGCTCCCTCACCCAGAAACTGGGACCCCTGGATCCAGACATCTGACCCTGCGTGTTTCGGCTTCCTGCCCCCCGTGTCAAACTGGCGGGCTGGAGACACGCATGACGAAGATCAGCCGCGCCACCCTGTTCGAAGTCCTGAACGCCTACGTCGTCCCGGGGACCAATGCCAGCCTCACCACTCTCAAGGCGGTGAAAGGAATCGATGTCACCGAGGGCAAGGTGACCGTGCTGCTGCAGCTCCTCGATGCCTACCAGGACCGGGTCCAGGTCATCAAGCAGGCCCTCGAGGGACTGATCCTCAAGCAGCCCGGCGTGACGTCGGCGGAGATCGAGATCGGCTGGGAGAAGACCGCCCACGTGGAATTCAAGAACCTCATTCCCGGCATCAAGCACTGCGTGGTGGTGGGTTCGGGCAAGGGCGGCGTGGGCAAGAGCACCGTCACCGTGAACCTCGCCATCGCCATGG
>OBLW0100004716.1_pt1 | contig 10350 bp, 10 predicted proteins | sample 1520161 | NCBI WGS metagenome assembly OBLW01 (sample SAMEA3539309, study PRJEB22396) | soil metagenome | biome: tundra; feature: field; material: soil | place: USA | collected 2010-05 | depth 0.15 m | reverse complement strand
GTATTCCCGCTGGGCCGACCGAAAGCGGTCTCGAAGGGAGATCGCGGGCCGGGTTGCAGAATAGAGAACTGGCGGTCTATCGCCTCGACGACCAGTCGTAGCGGCCCGGTGAGGCGAGCCACAAAAATTCCGCCCGCGTCAAAATCGGCAAAACGACAAAGAGATGAAAGGCCGCGCAGCCTACGATCCCATGCGTGTCGAGGCACAGAGCTGGTATGAGCAAGAGCGGCGCTGTGATCCTCTCTAGGGAGACCACTACATATATTCCTTCGGAAGCCCGTTATCCCTGGATCAACCAGCGGCCGACGGGGGCGGTTTATTGGAAAGACTGAACACCAATGCTACGAGAAGCAAAGCTCACGCTGATCGCCGGGGCGCGAAGAGCGGGCGTCCTTGAACGTATTCATCAGAGCGCATGGCGGCGTGACAGGCTCCTTATACTTTGCTACCACGGGGTGTCGCTCGAAGACGAACACAATTGGCGGTCGTCTCTCTATATGTCACCCTTGGTCTTTCGGTCTCGTATGGACACGCTTAAATGGTATGGGTGCAAGGTCCTTCCGTTGGCGGAGGCATTGATTCGCCTATATCGCCGTGACCTGCCGCCCCGTAGCGTAGCGATCACTTTCGACGATGGCTTTTACGACTTTGTTCGGGTCGTGGCGCCGATTCTCCACGAATATCAATATCCGGCTACGGTCTACTTGACGACATATTACGTCACCAGGCAACTCCCTGTCTTCCCACTCGTTTGTTCTTATATGCTTTGGAATCGTCGCTCGATAGTTTGGAACACCAACGGTGCGTTTGGGTTGACGCCCACGGTTGACCTGGCGACTAGCCGCCAACGGTCAGTTGTGATGAAGACAATCCTCGATTGGTCGGACCGCCGAGATTTGTCAGCTACGGACAAGGATGGTCTAGCTCGGTCCGTCGCTCAAACACTAGGTTTTGATTACGACACTTTGCTACACCGCCGGCTGCTTCACCTGATGAATCCTCTGGAGGTGGCGGACCTGTCGGGACCCGGTTCGGGTATTTCGTTTGAGTTACACACTCACCGGCATCGGACGCCCGCGGACCCCGACCTGTTTACCGCCGAAATACGGCAGAACCGGGCGATCATTTTGGAAACAACTGGCGTCGAGCCTTCTCATTTCTGTTATCCAAGTGGCGTGCATCGCCCAGAGCTTTGCGAGTTGCTGGAACGAGAGAAGGTACTTTCGGCAACTACTTGTGAACTTGGATTGGCATCATGTTGCGAGAACCAGTTCCTGCTACCTCGACTACTAGATCATATGGCGGTCACATCGAGTGAGTTTGAGGCCTGGATTTCAGGATTTGGAGCCCTCTTGGCCCGGAGGCCCACGTATGCCGGCATGTCTCGTTGAGGACACGCGCAGGGCGATCCAAGATTCACTTCGCCACGAGTCGCTGCAGGCGGTCCGGGAGGCTTTCGGCCGGTCGGGACTGGGCGTTGCCGATTGCCTAGACGACGTCTGGAGCCTCGCGCAAGCCGCCGATGTTCCGGCAATCTTCACGGGTATTGTGCAGAAGGTCCTCGGCGATCGAGCAACACCGGATGGCAAGATCGCTTTGGCACGCTGGCTCCTCATCCAGGCAAGCGTTGTTGCGCTGGAGAAACTTGGTGGCCTCGCCGTCGATGATTCCGTTAAGAGTCTGTTTTGCACCGAATTCCGATTCTTTGCAGATCCTGAAATCCGCTGGATCAAGGATTTTCAGCCCGATCATAACGCGAGCCTTCGGTCTATGTGCAGGGTTGCCCTACTGAAGAGATTTCCAGCCGGACAGTCGCAATGGGAGCTGTCCGGCTTCCCACGTTCCTGGCTAGGGAAAGTACCTCGCCGAAGCTTGCCTTCGCTCCTCTCCTTTTTGACGACCAAGCTACGCGGCTTCTCGCCCCTCTTCGAGTTACACACCAGCTCGCGCACCATCGTTCTATTGGAGAAAGAGGCGAACCAGAGCTATTATCGCCTCGCCAAGACGCTGGCCATGCAGCCGTCAATCAAGGGAATCATGATGGCTTCCTGGTTCCATTCGCCCGAAACGTTCCGGGTCAGCCGTCATCTCGCATGGCTTAACGAGGTGTTTGCGAAGAATAACGCGTTTCTGACCACGCTCGGGCCCGCCGGTCCGAATTCAGGATTTTTGGCCGGCAGCGTCGTCAGACGAAAGCTGTACGAAAAGGGGGAATTCAAGCCAACTATAGGTCTAGTGCTCTGGGCGAGGAACGACGCAATAGCCTGGGCTGCAGCGCACCCAGAGTTCGACGAAGCTTCACTCTTCAGCGCCCGAGCAGATCGTTTATCAGGTCAGCCACGGTAGCAACCTGCCGCATGCCATCGAACTGCTGGACAAACCAGGCGCTGGGAGCCACTGGGTCTGTGGGCAGTTGGAAGAAGATTTCCAGTTTGCGATCGATCTCCTCGGCAGAGTCCGTTTGATAGACGCATGTATATCGAGGGCCGCTCTTCGCAAGAATCCGATTTACCGGCGAGTTCTCCAGGGTAAGGGCGAGGATAGGACGCCCGGCAAGGATATAATCGTATAGCTTCGCTGGAACCGTGTAGCCGATGTTCGACAGGTTGGCAATATCCAGCAGAAGAAGAAAATCCGAGGTGGCAATCTCATCCATGGCTTGCTGCCGCGGAATCAGGCGGCCTTGGATTTCCAGACAGCCGGCTCGCATCAAGGAGGCGACCGCGGGGTTCTGGAGGAACTCGGTTTCCTGTTGGACAGGACCCACAAATCGGATGCGCAACATACCCTTGTTCAACGCGCCGCGGCGGAGGAGCCGATCCAAAGAAGCGAGCAATGAAGTAGGGTGCCGCAAGCCATAGAGCACACCTACGTGGGAGATAACTTTGTACTCACGGATAGGAAGAATTGCCGGGCCAAAAGGGTACTCTGGGTCAAAACCGTTCCAAATCACGTGAATCTTATGCGCCCACTGAGGATATTTCTTGCGCCATCCGGCGGCAACCGTGTCTGTGACAGAAATGATGGCATCGGCGTTGCGGAAAATCTGCCGCTCGATCGCCTTGTCGTAGGGTCGCGCCCAGCGCCGGGCCCGGCCCGGGTTCCCATACAGAGGATCGCGGAAATCGGCGACCCATTTCAGTCCATATCGCTTTTTCAACCAGAGTGCCGCTAGATGGCTGGCCAACGGCGGTGAAGTGGACAACACAGCGGACACTGGAGTGCGCGCCATCAGGTTGCGGGCTGCACGGATGGCATGAGGGACCCATGGCAGTTGCTCATTGTAGGGCAGAAATCGCTGAACGAACGTTGCGACTCGTCCAAGCCAAACGGCAGAGGAGCGGCCAATTTGTTCGTTCGGCACGTGAGCGACACCGGCTATGCACGTCAATTCGGCAGGGTGGCTTGAAGAGATCACGTGACAACGAAACCCATTCCGTGGCAGGTACTTAGCCAAACGCACCGCGCGCTGCACGCCGGACGTATTGTCGGGCAAATAGTAGTAAGCCAGAAGGATCAAGTGGTTCTGGAACTCTTCCGCGAGGGGCAAGCCAAGATCCATTTTCTCGCCTCAATCTTTCGAGATATTCTGGTACGGCCAGGTGGCCTCTCACCGTTATACCATCGCGGGTAGCTCGATGAGCCTGCCTAAGCCGATTGATAGCGAATTCCCAGTCGGGGCCGATGACCAGCCGGAGCGGATGCGGATTACGGAGCTTGTGAACAGCCTCGATATCGGCGGCGCGGAGCGCATGGTTAGCAACCTGGCGCAGGGGCTGCAAGAACGGGGTCATGCGGTGAACGTGGTCTGTCTGCGCGGAGCCGGAGCGCTGGCCAACGTTCTACGTGAGTCTGGAATCGAAGTTTGCGCCCTGGAAAAAGGTAACGGGTTCAGCTTCAAAGCCGCCCGAATGCTCGCGGGCCATCTGCGTCTTTCGCGGACCGACGTGATCCACACGCACAACCCTCTGGTCCATCACTACGGAGTTTTGTCCGCGCGCTTGGCCGGCGTACCCGTCGCCGTGAACACATTCCATGGGCCTGGTAACCTTACCGGGTTCGGCAGAGCCCAGATGATTTTCGACGCCAGTTGCCTGTGGTCAGACCGAATTGTGCCATGCTGTGAAGCGGTGGGAACTCACTTGCGGCACGTCACCCTGGTTGCCCAGCGGAAATTGACGGTCATCCCCAACGGGATTCCCCTGGAACGCTTCCGGGCTATCCGCACGCGTGCGAACGATGGCGATTTCGTAATCGGCAGCGTGGGCCGACTCGTTCCCGTCAAGGACCACCAGTCATTGCTGGAGGCGCTCGCCCTGTTCTGCCGGGAGGAACCCCGCGCTCGCCTGGAGATTCTGGGAGACGGACCTCTGCGCTCCAGCTTGGAACAAACCGCGCGCGACCTGGGTATCGGCAACAAGGTCGTTTTCCACGGATGGAGCCTGGATGTCCCCGGATTCTTATCCCGCTTGGACACTTTTGTGCTCTGCTCTTTGAGTGAGGGCCTGCCACTTACCATGGTCGAGGCCATGGCCGCCGGCCTGCCGGTCGTGGGGACCAGCGTTGGCGCCATCCCGGAGTTGGTCCGCGCCGCCAAGTGCGGCTGGTTGTCCAGTCCTGGCGACCCTGGACAATTGGCTGCAGCGCTGCTAGAATCGCTCCGCTGCGACGCGCGGGCCCAATGGGGACTTCGCGGCAGAGAGTACGTGATGGAACACCATACGGTCGAAAGCATGGCGAGCGCTTATGAACAACTTTTTGGAGAGCTGCTGAAAGATCGCCTGAAGCGGGCGGGACGGACCTTTCAAGCGGAAACGTTGCCGACGATAGTGCAGGAGTAGTGAACCCGGCATGGAGGGGCTTTCCGTCAGCGAGCCGGATTTTCATCCGGCCCGATGCATGCAACGGCTGCCCCACGGCACGGGCTGGGGCTGACAACAGCCGCAGCCATTTGTTGCCGACGCAGATGGTCGGGAGCGGACGGTGAACAAATCAAGATGTGCGGTATAGCAGGTAAGTTTCGCGCGGACACGCGCGCGGTCAGCGAGAATGAAGTCCGGCGGATGCTCGCCACGATGGTGCACCGTGGACCGGATGGAGAGGGCGTATATGTGTGCGGCCCTCTCGGGCTGGGGATGCGGCGTCTCGCAATCATCGATGTGCAGGGCGGTAACCAGCCTATCTGGAACGAAGACCACACCATGGCCATCGTCTGCAATGGCGAGATCTACAACTATCGACCCTTGCGGACTCGGCTGGAGCAAAAAGGGCACCGCTTTCGAACGCATAGCGATGTGGAAGTGATTTTGCATCTCTATGAAGATTGTGGAGAAGACTGTTTTGTGCAATTGAACGGCATGTTCTCCGTAGCGATCGCTGCGTTCGGAGAACAAAAACTAATTCTTGCCAGAGATCGATTCGGTCAAAAGCCGCTGTACTACTGGAACGGGCCGGAAGGGCTGGCATTTGCATCCGAGCTAAAAGTACTCGCCGCCATGCCGGGCTTCCCCCGCGATCTTTCCCGGAGTGCCCTTGCCAGCTTCTTGAACTATCGGTACATTCCGGCCCCCCTAAGCGTTTTTGAGCACGCCCAGAAATTGCCTCCGGGGAGTTGCCTGGTGGCAGACGGAAACGGCGGCCAGCAAATCCGCCGCTACTGGCAAATCAAGTTCACTTCCGCGGAACATCGGAACGGTCCCCCCAAGGAAGGAGAAATGCGGGAGCGGCTCATGCAATCCGTTGATCGGCACCTGATGTCGGAGCGGCCCTTAGGCGTATTTCTCAGCGGAGGCCTGGATTCGTCTGCCATCGTGTGGTGTATGCATGAGTTGGGCCACCGACAGATCCATACCTACACGGTCGGTTTCCAGGGGCATGAGGAGAATGAGTTCGACAACGCGCGTCAAGTCGCCCGTCAATTCAACACCAATCACCACGAGGTCACCCTCACGGCCGCCGAGTTTTGGGAGGGCTTGAGCGTTGCAGCCTATTCGCTCGACGAACCCATGGCCGATCTCACGGCAATTCCGCTCTACCACCTTTCAAAGGAAGCCCGCGGCGAGTTGGTGGTCGTTCTGTCCGGAGAGGGCGCCGACGAACTCATGGCCGGCTATACCGAATCGGAAGAGGTTCGCCGCTTTTTCGATCGTCTCAGCAGATGGAGCCGGCTGCGGCCACTGGCGAAAATGGTGCGGCACTGGAACTGGCCCGACGGCTTGTCAACGAGGATAGAGGCGGTCGCGGGCAGTCACGCAGACTATCTTGTACGACACCCTGCCTCTATGAGCTTTATCTTCAATGACGAGTTTCGTCGCAGAGAATGTCCGAGTCTCGCCGATAGCGATGATACTGTAGCGCCTCTCGCAGAGTTCTTTGCAAGCAGGCAGGGCTGGCACGGATTGGACCTGCGTCTGGCTGCCATGATCGAGTGGTGGCTTCCGGACGACCTCTTGCACAAGGCTGACCGGATGACCATGGCGCACTCTCTGGAACTGCGGTGTCCATTTCTGGACGCCGATTTCGCGGGCTACTGTGCCAGCCTGCCTCTGGACGACAAGGCTCTGCCGACTACCGGCGAAGCGTGCCGGAAGGTAGCTCTAAAGCGGGCTTTCTCAGGCCTGTTGCCGGAAGGTATTGCATATCAGACCAAAAAGGGCTTCCCCATTCCGGTCTACGCATGGCTGGCGGGACCCTATCAAAAAGCCGCGTCAGCAGAGATGTCGCGCCCGGAGGCGCTGGGTTGTTCGTTGTTTAGCCGCGAGACAAGGAGCGAATTGATGAGGCGCGCCGTTGCAGGCGACCTGCTCAGCCAGCGGCGTGTGTGGTCGCTCATCGTTCTGAATAAGTGGGGCGATTGCTGGCTATGATCAGTCCACGCCGGTGGTTCATCTCCAAGCCCGGAAGGCTATAGTTCACCGACTCGGGTCCTGGTACTGGAACGAGGTGTGCCGGCGAGAGTACGAGTCACAGGACCGGAAAGTCAACGAACGGCCGGTTGAATTCCACTTTGTTTTCGATCAGCTCTCCAAGTCTTCCGTGCGTAGCGTCCTGGACCGGTACGACGGCGCCGCCCAACGTTCTACGAAATTGTGGGTTCGTCGTCACGGCGATGGACAATGTGCGGGATTATCGGCAGAACGGCACCTTCAACCGGCACTTTCACGTCTTGGACGACGACATCAGGGATCTGGCGCTAAACGAAACATTCGACGTGATCACGTGTATCAGCGTTCTGGCGCACATTGCGGATCACCGCGCCGCCGTCCGGTCTATGTGCCGCCTCCTACGAGCTGCCGGAGTCGGACCCAATGTTCCGTGATCTGCCCTACATCTGTCAGATTTTTTCGCGGCGGGAAGTCACGGAATGGGCGGAGGCCAACCGGATGCGCATCGCCACGCAGGAATACTGGTGCTGTTATACCGGCGATCTCTGGACTTGCGGAAACTACATCGCGCCACCGTGGAGGGTCCACGTGGACCAAAAACACCATCTGTTGTGTCTCGCCATGCAAAAGCCTGAATCCAGTCTGACGTAGCACTCGGAGAATTGCATTGTTTGGAGAGATTCTGAGAAAGTCCGCCCCATATTCGGTAGCCATTCCCGCAGGTCGTGTGACCAGCTTGGCTATGCTGCCCGTTTACACACACTCGATCCCGGCCGACTACCAGGATCGCCTGCGCGAGCGGCTGCACGATAACGCTAATGGTCCAGTCGGGGTCACTCGCCGTCGCTACCAATGGCTCGCCTCGGAAACCAGCCCAGCCGTTGCTCCATTTGACAAAGCAGCCCGAGAATTCTGAGCCGATATCGACGACGGCATAGAGGGCGGCACTTACATTCGTGGAGCACTCTTTGCCGAAGCCGCTAAACGCGTTATCCCATTGGGTGCGCACATACTGGACTACGGCTGCGGCCCGGGCCGCATCGCCATGTTGCTGGCGCGACTCGGATATCGCGTTCGCGGCGTCGATCCATCCGCCTCGATGATCGCGCTTGCCACCGGCTTGGATGCCGCGGGACTTCGGGTCAGATTTGAACTGGGGTCCGTGGGCGGCCGAGGCCTGGAGAAGGACGCCTATGATGCGATCGTTTGCTCCAGCGTGATCCAGTATGTGCAGGATCCAGGGGCCTTGCTCGTCAAGTTTCACGCCGCCTTGCGCGCGGACGGCGTACTGTTGATCAGCTACGCGAACGCATCTAGCATTTGGTTTCAATATCGCTGGCGATGTCACGGACGGAAGAATGCGTTTGCTCCCGCGCAACGCCGCGTATGGACCTGGCATGCGTTCAAGACTCTGCTCCGGCGGAACTGCTTCCAGCCCATCTCCGGCCCAACCTGCTTCGACTCACCATTAGATGGAAGACGCGCTTGCGCCGGTCTGGCTTCGTCCCGGTTCATCGGAGCGCTGGCTCTGGTCGTGTGCCGGCGATCCACCAGCACGTAGTGACTTCTGAAGTCGAATTTGAACCGTTTCCATGTTTCGTGACCTTCTAGCAAGAACAGGTATCTATTCGGCCAGTCTGTTCATAGGCCGACTCGCGGCCTTTCTATTTCTTCCGGTGTACACGAGGTACTTGACACCCGCCGATTACGGCATCCTTGAATTGCTCGACCTGTTGACAAACGTATCCGGTCTGATTATGGGAGCGAACTTAGGGCAAGGTCTGTTCTACTACTACTTCGAGGCGCAATCGCAAGAAGAGAAAACCCGGTGGGTCAACGCCGCTTTTGTCGGGTCATTTCTCTTCGGCGCCATCTGCATCGCGCTCGGCCTTGGTTGTAGCCGGCAGTTCAGCGTTGCGGTCTTTGGTACGGCCCGGTATGCAACGTTCATTTCCATCGATTTTCTGATTCTGGGCTTGTCGCTGCCCATTGAGGCGGGGCGGTGTTGTTTGCGGGTACTCGATCGGGCGCGCACGTACGTTTGGACTACGGTGGCCGGGACGGCCATCGGCATTGTTCTCAATCTGGTGTTCCTGGTCGGTTATCGTGCCCAGGTCAAGGGCATGTTGATAAGCGCTCTAATTACTTCGATTGCCTTGGCAGCCTACACCATTTGGCAAATCTGGCCGCCTCCCCGTTCCGTAAGGCTGTCGGCCGAGGTGGGCGCAATGGTCAAGTACTCCTTGCCGCTCATCCTGGGCGGACTGGCTGTCTTCTTCATCCACTATGGCGATCGGATATTCTTGCGGACGCGTGTATCGTTGGGTGTGTTGGGATTATATTCGCTGGCCTACAAGATCGGCATGTCGATCGCCTTTCTCCATGCGCCGTTCATCATGCACTGGAATGCCCACGTGAGCGAGATCGTCCAAGGCGCGAACGGTGAGCGTACCTTCGCTCGGGTAACTACTTACCTGACCGCGGTCCTGATCGCGGGCACCGTGGCTCTGTCAATTCTCTGTACGCCGGCCTTGCGATTGACCGTGGGGTCGAGTTTCTGGGGGGCCGGCACGCTGGTGCCTGTGCTGGCTATGGCATATTTGATCCGTGCGCTGGGAGCGCACGTGCAGAGTGTCTTCATCGTGGCCGGCAAGCCAGGCCTTGAGGCGCGCGTGAATACGGTCGGCTCCCTGGCTTGCCTGGTGGCCTACGCGGTTTTGATTCCGCGCTTCAAGGCAGCCGGGGCGGCGTGGGCCACACTTATTGGGTTTACCGTGATTCTGTTGTACGGATTCTGGCAGGCGCAGCGTCTGCGAGCCTTCCCGTTCGAATACGGACGGCTGGCGCGCATAGCTCTGCTTGCGCTCGCCGCAGGCGGGTCTTTCTACTTGGTGCGACCGTCGGATGTGCTTAGGCAAGCTGCCGTTGGATGCGTGTTCTGTGGCGCATTTGCGGTAGCGTTATGGGCGGGTTGTCTCGACGGTGGCGAGCGGACCGAACTCAAACGGTTGCTGGTGGACGTGTGTCAGAAGGTATTGTCCGAGCGGCAAGCGAAGGTGGTGACGACATGATGACGAATGTACACATCGTCGGCGCTCGACCGAACTTCATCAAGCTAATTCCCACGTTAACAGTTCATATTGATGCGGGGTTCGGCAACCGGCCTTCCGGTTGGTTTCTACATAGCGGCACCATCATCTTTGGGGTCTCCGAGCAGGAAGAGCGCCTCGCATGGGTGGCTGCTGGCAGGTTGGCTTTGAAGAACCTTCACGCGGTCGTGCCTCTTGGAGCGGTGGCAACATGATTTCTATATCGGACCACACAATCTTCATTCAGTACAGCGGCCCGGTTTACCCTGGACTTGCCAAGGTTATAGGTAGCCGCAATCGTCTTATCGCCGCTCTAACGACGCACATCGCCCACAGATCGGAAGAGCACACGTCTGAACTCCAGTCACTTAGGCATC
>OBLW0100004715.1_pt1 | contig 10350 bp, 9 predicted proteins | sample 1520161 | NCBI WGS metagenome assembly OBLW01 (sample SAMEA3539309, study PRJEB22396) | soil metagenome | biome: tundra; feature: field; material: soil | place: USA | collected 2010-05 | depth 0.15 m | reverse complement strand
GTCTTTGAAATGCGCTTGGCAGCTTGTAACCAATTGGTTTAATTGGTTGCGGGGGAAGGATTTGAACCTTCGACCTTTGGGTTATGAGCCCAACGAGCTACCAGACTGCTCCACCCCGCACTCCTATCCTAACGTACGGCTGGGCTTCCGGTCAACGTGCGGCACACGCCTTGTCCGCGCGCCATCCAGCGCGAATGCGGTGAGTGGAAGCCGGAACGCGAACCAAGCAGGGCGCGCGCCGCGTTCCGTCAGTTAGCGGCTTTCCGGCTTCGGTTGAAACTCGGCGATCTGGAACGACTGGCGGACGATCTCGCGAGCCTCGTCGATCCCGCTCACTTCGCCCGCGCCGATGGCCTGCACCAGCAGGTTGCCGGCGGCGGTAGCTTCGATCGGGCCGGCCACCACCTTGCGGCCGGTCACATCCGCCACCAGTTGGTTGAGCAGCGAGTTGCGCGAGCCGCCGCCCACGATGTGGATGGTGTGAATCCGGCTCCCGGTGAGGCCCTCCAACCCTTCGAGCACATCGCGGTAGCGGTGCGCCAGGCTTTCCAGAATGGTGCGGCAGAATTCGCCCTTGGTTTTCGGCGCTTCGAGCGACCGCCCGCCGCACCAGGCCGCGATGCGCGCCGGCATGTCGCCAGGCTGCAGGAAATCGTCCGGATCGACGATGGTCCGCGCCGGGCCGGCCGCTTCAGCCATCTGCATGAGTTCGTCGTAGCCGAAGCGTTCACCCTCCGCCGCCCAGGCGCGGCGGCATTCCTGCAACAGCCACAGGCCGGCGATATTCTTGAGCAGCCGCGTGCGGCCGGCCACGCCGGCTTCGTTGGTGAAGTTCAGTTTGTACGATTGCTCGTCGATCACCGGCGCGGCGGATTCAACCCCCATCAACGACCAGGTGCCCGAGCTGATATAGCACCAGCCATCGCCGCGGGCGGGAACCGCCGCCACCGCCGACGCTGTGTCGTGCGATCCCACTGCATGCACGGGTACGGCGCCCAGGCCGGTCGATTCTGCGAGACGCGGCAGCAGCGGCCCGAGCGTGCATCCGGGTTCAATCAGCTCCGCCAGGATGCGGCTCGGAATGCCCAACCGCTCCAGCATATCGGTGGCGAAGCGGCGCGCCTTGGGATCGTAGAATTGCGAAGTGCTCGATATCGTCACTTCATTCCGCTCGACGCCGGTCAGCCAGTAATTGAGCAGGTCCGGCATGAACAGCAGCCGCTGGGCATTTTCGAGCGCCGCCGAGTTCGCCAGCCGCATCGAGTACAACTGGTACAACGAGTTGATCGACATGATCTGGATGCCGGTGCGCGCGAAAACCTCGGCGCGCGGCACCTTCTCGAACAGCCGGTCCGGGACGCCATTGGTACGCGGGTCGCGATAATGGCGCGGGCAATCGATCAGGCCGCCGTCGGCCGCCAGCAGTCCGAAATCGACGCCCCAGGTATCCACGCCGATCCCGGCCGGTTTCACGTGCCGCTCGCGCCCGGCAATCGTGAGACCCTCGACGATTTCATGGAACAGGCGGAAGGCGTCCCAGTAGAGGCCGGAGGGCAACTCCACCGGCTGGTTGGGGAAGCGGCGGATTTCTTCGATCTCCAATCGCCCGCCAGCCAGGCTGCCCAGGATCACCCGCCCGCTTTCGGCGCCCAAATCTGCCGCAAGATAGCTCGACATGCTGCGGGCCATTGTAATTCCGCGCAGTGGTGGATTCAAATTCTCCACTTTGGGGCCCGGCTCATAACCTGTCGACATTGGCCTGTTCGCGCGCGTCGGCGAATGACAGGCGGGAAATGCGTCCGTCCTCTTACCTCCGTCTTTATCTCCACGCGCGCCATGCGTGCCATAATCAACCTTCGGTGGATTCAGACCGACAAGGGTCTCACGAAGTTTCGGAGTTTCGTGGCCCCGTATCTGTAAACAACATCGATTCGTAAACGGGTCCGAGCTGGCTTCGGCGGGTGAGGTGTGCGGGCGGTAGGATGGTGACTGATGAAGACTGCCGTCCGAGCCATCGCTGCCCTTTTCCTTGTTGTATCGGCCACGGCATTCCAGGCCAATCCAGAAGATGCGAAACAGACCCTTCCGCGTTTCGAGGACTTCCCGATTTCCGTAACTGCAATCCTCAAAGGCACGCCAGCCGATCCGCAATTCCAAACACCCGGCCAGCGAATGTTTCGGACGATGATTCGATTAGCGGCGAAGAAAGGTCCGAGTTTTGCGGGCCACTACACGGTTGCTGAGTGGGGTTGTGGGACGGCATGTATACAGATCGCAATCGTGGACACGCAATCCGGGCATGTCTATGACGGACCTTTTGGAAGCCTCCCCAAGGGTGGCCTTTACCTCGGTTCGGGTGCGTTTGACGACGAGTACGACACGGGTATATTCTACCGGCTCGACAGCCACTTGTTCGTTCTCAGAGGATGCCCGAACTACAAGAAGTGCGGCTCATATTACTACAAGTGGAACGGGACTCGCTTCACATTGCTTCGGCAGGTCCCAATGAGACCGTTGTTTGGAAGCGACGACCACCAGTTTCCACCGATCGCGGACGCTGAGTGTGCTCCCGACGGAAACGTGAAGATCGTTTATGGTGACGGCACAGAATTCCAAGCACCTAAGGAGCCAGGGCAGATATCTTGTGGCTCTCCAGCCGTTGCGGAGAACAAGTTCGTTGCTGGTTGGCTTGTTGAGCAAATCACTTGCTGCCAGCCGTATCCAATTCCGACGTTGCTGGTTGTCTACAGTCCCAATCGGCTGCGTTACTTCGGCGGCGAGGCCCTGATTGGCGATTGGCGTTTTCTGGAAGGTGGAACGCAAGTGGCATTCTGTTCCAACTCGCCGCATGGGGACAACACGCCACATTACGAATTACGGGATGTCGAGACTGGTCGGTTGATTGGCAAGTGGGATGGGCACCTCACTGAAAAGGCCCCGGCGTGGACGAAAGGGATGAGACAGTAGGACGGTGTGCCGGGACGAGGGAAAACCGAGGTGAAAGGGGCGAAGGGACGGCCTGATCTGCGCCCAGCAGTCTGCGCCCGCCCGCCCCTTGCCGCCGTTGCTTCAATCCAGTTAGAATCCCCAACCATGAAGCTATCCCTCCTCGTCGTGCCGTTGCTCTGCTGCGCGCTCGCTTTCGCGGCGCCGGCTCCGCCCGTCCCGGTCATCTTCGACACCGACATCGGCAACGATGTGGATGACTGCCTGGCGCTGGCCATACTCCACGGCTTCGCCTCGCGTGGCGAGGTCCGCCTGGCCGCCGTTACCATCACCAAGGACAACCCGTGGGCAGCCCGGCTGGCCTCGGCTATCGACACCTTCTATGGCCGTCCCAACGTGCCCATCGGCGTGGTCCGCGACGGCCAGACCAAGGATGATGGCTACCTCAAGAAGGCGCTCGATGCCGGGCACTACCCTTATCGCGACCATCCGGAAGACGCGGTCACCGTGCTGCACCGCGTGCTCGAGTCGGAATTGGATTCCAGCGTGGTGATCGTCCAGGTGGGCTTCAGCACCAATTTGGCGCGCCTGCTCGATTCGCCGAGAGGCCGCGCGCTGGCCGCGCGAAAAGTGAATCGCCTGGTTTTGATGGCCGGCGATTTCGCCGGCCATGGACCCGAGTACAACGTCAAGACCGATATTCCCTCCGCGCAGAAACTCGCCGCCGAGTGGCCCGGCCCGGTCTATTGGAGCGGGTTTGAGGTGGGCAGCACCATCAAGTACCCGGCGCGCAGCATCGAGCGCGACTTCGGCCCGCCGGGCGCGAACCCGGTGGCCGACGCCTATCGTAACTACCTCACCATGCCCTATGATCGCGAAACCTGGGACCTGACGGCCGCGCTCTATGCCGTGCGGCCCGCCGATGGCTACTTCACCGTTTCCGCGCCGGGCCGGGTCACGGTGGACGCGCAGGGCAAGACCGCCTTCACGCCGCAGGACGGCGGCCAGCATCACGTGCTTTCGGTCAACGATGCGCAGCGCGCGCGGATACTCGAAGCGTTCCTGTGGCTGTGCACGCAGCCGGCTCGCGCGCATTAGGGCCGCGCCACGAGCTCCAATCAGATTTTGACGCCGGGATATCGCGCCGCCATCCACTTCACGAATTTTTCCGGCGCGGCCATGGTGGAAAGCCGGCCTTGCCGCACCAACGCCCAATCGTCGAACTGGCCGGATTGCTTGATTTCCGCCAGCGTGGTGGGCGGCTCCAGGCGCCTGGTGAACTCCAGTTCCACTATCGCGGATTTCTTGTTCTTCGGATCGGGTCGCGGCTCGCCGCGTACGGTGGCCAGACCTACTACCGCGGAGTTGCCGCCGCTATGATAGATGAAGACCCGGTCGTCGGGCCGCATCTCAAGGATGGCGCGCACCGCCTGTGGATTAGTGACGCCATCCCACACAGTGCGCTTGTCGCGCTCCAGGTCGTCGAGCGAATAGGTTTCCGGATCGGTCTTGGCGAGAAAAGAAGCCATAGCCAACTCTAGCAGGTCAAAAGAAGCCCGAAAGACGGTACCTTCAGCGCCAGATCAGATTTAGTTGTAGCGTCAAACTATATGGATGCTGTAAAGTTGTAGGCATAGCGCCCATGCAAATTCGCGACATTCGAGCCACCACGGTAACGGTTCCTTTGGAAGCACCGCTGCGCCATGCCAACGGCTGCCACTGGGGCCGCTTCGTGCGGACTATCGTGGAAGTGGAAACCGATAACGGGCTGATCGGCCTGGGCGAAATGGGCGGCGGAGGCGAATCCGCCGAAGCCGTGTTCCGCGCGCTGAAGACTAGCCTCGTCGGACACGATCCGGCGCGTCTGGAGGAAATGCGGTTTCGCGTCGCCAATCCCACGGCATCGCTGTACAACAACCGGACGCAGGTGCTGGCCGCCCTCGAATTCGCCTGTCTCGACATCCTGGGCCAGGCCTGGGGCGTGCCGGTCTCGGAAATCCTCGGCGGCCGCTTGCGCGACCGCGTCCGTTTCGCCACCTATGTTTTCTTTCGCTACCCGAATCCGCGCACGGGCGCGGGTGAGGTCCGCACCATTGACCAGGTGATTCGCCAGACGCGCGAATGGAAGCGGCGTTTCGGTTTCACCACTCACAAGTTGAAGGCCGGCGTGTTTCCGCCCGACTATGAGCTGGAAGTTTACCGCGCGCTCGCCGCCGCGTTTCCGGGCGACTCCTTGCGCTTCGACCCCAACGGCGTGTGGAGCGTGGAACAGGCCATCCGCTTCGGCCAGGCTATCGAAGATCTTCGCAACGACTACCTGGAAGACCCGGTTTTCGGCTTGAACGGCATGCGCCGCACGCGGCAGATGGTGCGTGTGCCGCTCGCCACCAACACCGTAGTTGTCAATTTCGAACAACTGGCCGCCAACGCGCTCGATACCGCGGTGGACGTGATTCTGCTGGACACCACTTTCTGGGGCGGCATACGGGCGTGCGTGAAGGCCGCCGCGGTGTGCGACACGTTCCAATTGGGAGTCGCCGTGCATTCCTCGGGCGAGCTGGGAATTCAACTTGCAACGATGTTGCATCTGGGCGCGGTGCTGCCCAACCTCACCTTCGCCGCCGACGCCCACTATCATCATCTGACCGATGACATCATCGAGGGCGGCCTGATGCACTACGAAGACGGCGCCATCCGCGTGCCCGAAGGCCCCGGCCTGGGCGTGCGCCTCAACCGCGAAAAACTGCGCGAGTACGCCGAACTGTACCGCCGGCTAGGAGGCTACCCGTATGACCAGGACCCGGCGCGCCCCGGCTGGGCGCCGACGGTTCCCAACGACCGCTGGGCCGACCCGGCCGACGGCCGTCCGGTGGAGATTCCATATTGACCGCGATAAATAGAGACTGCCATGCTGCCAGAACAATGGGAAATATTTAAACGAGCCGCCCGCCTCGAGAAGCTGGACAAGATCCCGATGGCGTTGATCGTCGACAGCCCGTGGATTCCGGGTTATCTCGGCATCAAACACCTGGATTACTATCTCGACCGGGAAGTCTGGTTTGAGGCCAACCTGAAGATCATGCGCGAATTTCCGGACATCATCTTCATCCCATCCTGGTGGATGGAATACGGGATGGCGGCCGAACCATCGGTGCTCGGGGCGAAGATCAAGTTCTGGCAGGACAACACTCCCAGCGAATACCACACGCTGTATCGCCTGGAAGATATCGATCAGTTTCCGGAATATGAAGTGGAGGCCGACGCGTTCGCGGCCCTCACGCTGCACCGCATCGGCATGGAACGGCAGCGCATCCTGGACCACGGGTATATCCTGCCCATGGTGACTTCGCGCGGACCGCTCTGCACGGCCGGGTTCGTGCGCGGCACCACGGAGTTCATGATCGACCTGGTGGAGAATCCCGAGGGCGCGCACAAGCTGATCGACCTGTGTACACGGGTGGTGATCGACTGGCTCAAGGCGCAGCACAAGGCGATGGGCGACACGGTGGAGGGCATCTTCATCCTCGATGACATCGTGGGCTTCGTCAACGAGGATCATTACCTGGAGTTCGCGCATCCATATCTGAAGCGGATTTGCGATGCGTTTCCGGCGGACTGGGTCAAACTCTACCACAACGACGCCGAGGTGGATGCCTGCCTCGACCACCTGCCGGACGCAGGTTTCAATATGCTCAATTGGGGCAAGCAGCGCGACATTCGCGAGGTGAAGCGGCGGGTGGGCAAACGGATGTGCCTGATGGGCAATGTCAATCCGCTAGAGATCGCGGTTCGCGGAACGCCCCGGGAAGTGAAGCGAGCGACGCTCGACGTGTTGGATGGCGCCGAGGGCGAGGGCATCGTTCTCTCGGTGGGCGGGGGAGTGAGTCCGGGCATGCCGCGCGCCAATATCGTGGCCATGCTGGAGGCGCTCCAGGAATTCAACGCGAGCCGCAACGGCGGAGGAGCGCGGCATGGTTGATTACGCCCTGATGAACCAATGCCTCTATGAGGGCAAGGCCAAGGAAGTCGAGCAGATGACCAGGGACGCGCTGGCCGAGGGCCGCGCCGTGCAGGAAATCCTGAACGCAGGTTTGATTGCCGGCATGAGCGTGGTGGGCGAGGATTTCAAGCACAACGTGCTCTATGTGCCGGAGGTGTTGATCGCAGCGCGCGCGATGAAAGCGGGGATGGCGGTGTTGAAGCCTCTGCTGAGCGCCAAGGATAGCGGCGTCAGCCGGGTCGGTGTGTTGCTGATGGGCACCGTGCGCGGCGACCTGCATGATATCGGCAAGAACCTGGTGTGCATGATGGCGGAAGGCGCCGGGTTCGAAGTGTACGATATCGGGGTGGATCAGAGCGTGGACAAATTCATGGCCGCGGCGGCGAAATGCAGCCCGGACATCATCGGGATGAGCGCGCTGCTGACTACCACCATGACGTATATGAAGACGGTGATCGACGGTTTTGAGGCGGCCGGCCTGGGGAACATCAAGATGGCGGTTGGGGGCGCGCCGATCAGCCAGATGTTCGCCGACGAAATCGGCGCCGATGGATACGGCGCGAACGCTTCGGCCGCGGTCGACCTGTTTCTGCGGCTGGCCGCATCGAGGAAGCAAGATGGCGACCTACAAAATTCTGTACTGGCAGGAAATACCGGCACAAATCAAGGCTGAGGACGATGCCGACGATGTGACCGTCGAGCTCCCCGCGAAATTCATGGAGCGCATCGATCGGCTGGCCGCCCAGCGGGGCCTGCAAGCGTCCGACGACTACCTGGCGCAATGGCAATGGAGCGAGGAAGAGGAACGCGCGGGCTCGGCGCGCGAGGTAGCCGAAGCGGTGCGCGCCGAACTCGAAGCCCAAGCCACCTGGTAAGACTCTCGAGTCATGGCAGCCACCCTCATCATCAACGGACACACGATCGAGGCCAGCCCGGCGGCGTCGATTTTCGATCACGCCGAAACCCTGGGCATTCGCGTCCCCACTTCCTGCCACAAGCAGGGCAAGTGCCGGGAGTGCATGGTGGAGGTCACCGATGGCGCCGAACTTCTCTCGGAGCGCACCGAAGAAGAGCGGCACCTCAGCGGCAAGTTCCGGCTCTCTTGCCGCACCCACGTGGAGGCGTCGAGCGGCGAGGTTCGTTGCCACACCATGCGGCGCGGGAACATGCGCGTCGAAACGGAGTCAGCGGGTCTCCCCGAGGGACTGCGCGGCGTCCATATCGATCCGGCGGTGGTTCGTGACGGGGAGCGCATCCTGCTCGATGGCGACGAGATCGAGCGCGCTTCGGGTCCGCTCTACGGTATCGCCATGGACCTGGGAACCACCACCGTGGTGCTGCGCCTTTTCGACCTGGAAACCGGCGCCCGCATCGCCGACGCGTCGTTCGAAAACCCGCAGCGGTTCGGCGGTTCCGACGTGATGTCGCGCATCCATTACGATTGCTCGCATCCGGGCAAGCTGCTGCGGCGGACGCTGGCCGGTTACCTGAGCCACGCGATCGAGGAATTTCCGGTCGACCCGCTCAGCATCTACGAGATGGTGGTGGTGGGCAATTCCACCATGCGCGATCTGTTTTTCGGTCTCAGCGTGTATTCGATCGGGCAGAACCCGTACCGGTCCATCACGGAAATCGAAATGGCCGAAGGCAAGCGCGCAACCACCAGCCTGAGTATGACCGGCCGGCGTGCGTTGCTGCCGATTCATCCGCGGGCGCGCGTTTATGGCGCGCCGATTATCAGCGGCCATGTGGGCGCCGACGCCGCCGCCTGCCTGCTGGCCGTCGACATGGCGCACGAAGACCGTTTGATCGCGATCATGGATATCGGCACCAACACCGAATTGATTGTCGGCAATCGCCATCGCATACTGGCGGCGTCGTGCCCGGCGGGACCGGCCTTCGAGGGTGGCGCGATTGCCTGCGGCATGCCGGCGCTCGACGGCGCAATCGAGGACGTGACGATGGACGCTGCCGGCAATCTTCAAGTACGCGTGATTGGCGGCGGGCCGCCGCAGGGCATCTGCGGATCCGGCCTGATCGCGATCCTGAGCGAGTTGCTGCGCACCGGCCGGATGAACGAACTGGGGCGATTCGTAGATGGCGGGCGCATAACACTGGACCCGCAGGGTGCCGTATTCTTCCTCGAGAACGACGTCAGCGAACTGGCACAGGCTAAGGGCGCTCACGTGGCGGGCCTCCAGGTGGTGGCCGGCAGTTACGGCGTCGAGTTCGGCGATATCGAGGTCTTCTACCTGGCCGGAGGGTTCGGGCGCAACCTGTCCGTACCGGCGGCCACCCGCATCGGGCTGATCCCGAATTTGCCGGCCTCCCGGGTGGTGCAGGCCGGGAATGCGGCCATCGAGGGCGCGTCGATGATGCTGCTCTCGATGGCCAAGCGCAGCGAACTGGAGGAAATGGTCCGCAGGGTCGAGCACTGCCGCCTGGAAACTCATCCGCATTTCTTCGATTTCTTCGTCGAGGGATGCCAGTTCAAACTCCTCGAAGCGGTCGAGGTGCCCGGATGAAGCTCCGCAAATCAGGTAGGACAGACGATCGCCTTTTGTCGTCTGTCAGGTCGCGCGTCCCCTCGCCAGGTGCGACAGACGACGGAAACCGATCGTCTGTCCTACCCCCGAGGTTGGATCTCGCCGGTGCGGTCCCGGAAGTCGACGTCCTCGATCCGGAATATCACCGGCTGCTGGGCTATCCGCGCGGTGCGGTGTTGAGCGAGCGCGCTCAGGAGTTAAGCGGCTGGGCGCGCGCGTGGTACCGCGCCAACGGGCAGCCGTGGGTGTGCGCGCGCGAGGCCGGGGATCTCGAAGTGGTGGGCGACATCGTCCGGCTCGAAGGCGTGCCGTTTCACAGCTTGCGCCTGCGGGGGCTGCTCGAACAGGCCGCGGCCGGCGGCGCGGTTCTGGTGGCGGCCAGCGCTGGCAGCGCGCTCGAAGAGGAAGCCCAGCGGCTGTGGCGCGAAGAGAAGCCCGACGAATATTTTTTCCTCGAAGTGTTCGGTTCGGCGGTCGTGGAGTGCCTGATCACGATGGCGGGCGCTCGTCTTTGCGACTGGGCCGAATCGCGCGGAATGGCGGTGCTTCCGCATGACAGTCCGGGCTATCCGGATTGGGACATCGGGGAACAAGCGCGGCTGCTCGAGTTGCTCCGCCAGGGCGGCCAACAACCTTTGCCCGGAGAATTGGAGACGCTCGATTCGGGCGCGCTTCGTCCCAAGAAGTCGCAGCTCGCGGTCTTCGGCTTGACTCGCCACACCGACCGTGTGCGCCGGCTGACCGAGCTGTCGCCCTGCGAGAACTGCTCGTATTTGCCCTGCCAGTTTCGCCGTGCTCCGTATGTGCGCGGGACCGATGCCGCGCCTATCGAGACCGTCCGCTTCGTCACTTTCAGCG